>Ga0182027_10005469_pt1 | contig 19283 bp, 9 predicted proteins | sample 712E1DmetaG_FD_121300 | JGI IMG/M metagenome (GOLD analysis project Ga0182027, IMG submission 121300) | Permafrost microbial communities from Stordalen Mire, Sweden - 712E1D metaG (Illumina Assembly) | ecosystem: Environmental > Terrestrial > Soil > Wetlands > Permafrost | place: Sweden...
GGGGCGTGTCCTTCGCAATCCCTCTTACCTCTTTCCGATTCAGTTTTCCAGCCCGAAGAAACGGGCCTCTATATGCGCTAAGGATTCAGCGCCTGCGGCGCTGAACCCTAATACCTATAAGGGGACTTGAACGAAGCCGCCCGTGCGGCGGACGCTACGCGTGCGTGATGCCAGGCGGAGTACCTTAATCAAGGTATCGTTGGGTCATAAGGAGGTTCCCTATGACCCGTTTACGCCAAATGATGCTCGAAGAACTCGAGCGTCGAAATTACGCTCCAAGGACCATCGAGTGTTACATTCCGGCGGTGGAGGATTTCGCCCGTTATTTCCATCGCCCTCCAGACCAGTTGGGTCCCGAACACATTCGCGAGTACCAAGCCTATTTGTTCCGCCAGCGAAAGCTGGCTCCGAGCAGCGTTACCCAACGGTTGGCCGCCCTGCGTTTTTTCTTCATTAAGACTTTGAAGAGATCCTGGAGTGTAGCGGAGACGCCCTATCCCAAGAAAGTGCAGCGCTTGCCCACAGTACTGAGCCAGGAGGAAGTCTCCCAGCTCATCAACGCCGCGCCCACTCCCTTCTACCGCATTTTGCTGATGACCCTCTATGCTATGACCGGGCCCTTCAGCCACGAAGGGACTCGCACAGTCAACGATCGCTTCCCCGATCCCCGTAGTTTGCTTGATTGCTGGTGGGAAGGGCTGTTATCAACAGTTATCGGTGTTCGGCGACGCTATTACCCTTGCACGCCACCCAGACCCACACGAGCCTTCTTTAAGGCATGCTACTTGCCCATTCCACCAATTTGGCTGATGACTTGCTTCTTAGTTGTGGCAACATGGCGTGCGACGACAATGGATAGTTGGTTGGATGTCACTTTGCCATGTCGGCGAGGAAGCGAACGAGATCATTGCAGTGGTAAACACAGGCGCGCCTCGCATCCAACGCGTTCCTTTCGGTTCTCGAGCGTCAGGCTGCCGCCGTGGGCCTCCGCGATCTGCCTGCTCAAAACGAGTCCGATTCCCGAACCCGTGGGCTTGGTCGTGAAGAACGGGACAAAGAGATTGGACGTGTTCGACAAACCCGGACCTTCGTCCTGGATGGAAACCTCCAGTTGATCGGCTCGGCAGGTCCAAGCCACGGAGACTCCGCCTCCGGTTTCGAGCGCCGCGTCCACCGCGTTGCGAACCAGGTTAATCAGAAGCTGTTCCAACTGGTCGGGATCGGCGCGTACAATCAAGTCGGGACCAGGCACCAAGGTAACCGCCGTTCGAATTTCCAGTCCCACGACGCGCCGCAACAAGGCGCCCGCTTCCACCGCCTGCAGCTTCGGTCTTGGCAGGCGGGCAAGTCGCGCGTAAGCTTCCAAAAAACGGCTTAGTGCCGCCGCACGCGACCCGATTACCTCAAGGCCGCGCCGCATGTCGTCTTCCCAATCCTCCGGCCGCGGCTGGCGTTTCAGCATCGTCTCCAGCGTGCCCGCCATGGACTTGATCGGTGCGAGGGAATTGTTGAGCTCGTGGCCGAGGACGCGGATCAGCCGCTGCCATGCCTGACTTTCTTCTTCGCGCAGGGGGCGGCTTAGGTCCGTTAGGACCAGGAGTTCGTGCGGCATGCCGCTCTCGCGAAAAGCGCTTCGCCGCATGGCCCAGCGTCCTGTTCCACCGGGGAATGAAATCGTCATAGTTCGCGCCGGTTCCCCATCGAGACATTCCGCCAAACCCAACTCTGCCGCCGCCTGCCCCAGCACGCGTTCGACGGGCTGACCCAGGAGCCGCTCACCCGCCCGATTCAATAACCGCAGGCAACGGTCGCTATCGAAGGTGAAAACCGCGACGTCGATTTCCTCCATAACCTTGCGCAGAAGGGCGGACGCCTCCATGGTGCCCAGCCTGCGCCCGCGCAATGCCTCGCTCAGCGCATTGACTTCCAGCAGTACTTCTCCCATGGCATCATCGGGCCGAGCGCCCCGGGCGCGCATGGAGTAATCCTCTTCGCGGACGGCGGCGAGAAGGTTGGATAGTGTTTGCAGCGGGTAGACCAAATGGGAGCGCAGGGAAAATGCCGCGCCCAGCCAGAACACCACAACCAGGCTGGCCACCGTCCACCGCGTAGCGCTTGAGTAATCTCCCAACCAAAGGAGAAGAACGGTAGCCAGAACGGCGGGAACGCCCGCAAAAAGGGCGAACGACAGCATCCGGACTTCAAAGCGCATCCGGCGGCGGCGCTCGGACCGCCGCGGAGCGTGCGCGCTTTTCCCTGCCGGGTCAAATGTCATTCGGCCTTCGCGGTTGGCGCGACATGGCTTTTCATATCGCTCGCCTCGGGAAACGGAATGATCGAAATTCGAAGCTCGAAACTCGAAATTCAGTGCGAGTTTCGAATTTCGAGTTTCGATTTTCGCTTTGCCGCAACTCTCACATCCCGTATTTCTTGAGCCGGCGATAAAGGGCGCTGCGTGTCAGCCCCAGCGCGTCCGCGGCGGCGCTAACGTTTCCCTCGTGGCGTGCCATGGCCTTCTTGACCAGGAGGCACTCAACTTCTTCCAGGCTCATGTCTTCCACGCGGCCTGTCCCCTCGTGCCCCGTCCGCAGCCCCAGGTCGCTCGATCGCACGGTGTCGCCTTGTGCCATCAGGACGGCGCGCTCCAGGGCATGCTCCAACTCACGGACATTTCCCGGCCAAGCGTAGTCGATCAGCGTTTGCAGGGCGGCACTTTCAAACCCGGTCAGGTGTTTTCGGTAGCGCTGCGAGAATTGGCGGAGGAAGTAATTCGCCAGCAGCGGCAGGTCCTCGCGCCGCTCCCGTAAAGGTGGCAGATGAATCTCAATCGTGTTCAGTCGAAAGAGCAGGTCTTCCCGGAATCGCCCGGCTTGGACCTCCTGCGCGATATCGGCATTGGTCGCGGACAGAACGCGCACATCCATGCGCCGGGTTTTCGACGATCCCACGCGCTCCAATTCCCCTGTCTCCAGCACACGCAGAAGTTTGGATTGCAGGTTCAACGGGACGTTCGCGATTTCGTCGAGAAACAGCGTTCCACCATCGGCCAGTTCGAACCGCCCGACGCGATCCGTTTTGGCGTCGGTGAAGGCGCCCTTGACGTGTCCGAACAACTCACTTTCAAACACGCCTTCGGAAAGCCCCCCGGCATTTACCGTGACCATGGGCCGCATGGCGCGCTCGGAAAGTGCGTGCAGAGTTCGCGCTATAACGTCCTTACCTGTGCCGTGCTCGCCCGTAATCAGCACGTTCGCGGCGGAGGGCCCCACGCGGGCCAATAGATCCAGTGCCGGGCGCATGGCGGCCGATTCCGCAATCAGCTTGGGGCGGGCTTCCGTTCGCAACAGGCGATTTTCCGCCTCCAGGCGTTGTCCCTGCCTCAAGGCATGGCTCAACTCTAATTGCGTCCGGAGAATCGCAAGCAGGCGGGTGTTGTCCCAGGGCTTCTCAACAAAATCCCGCGCCCCGCGCCGCATCGCCTCCACCGCCAAACCCACACTTCCCCATGCCGTCATGACCACCACGGGAAGCGTGCTGTCTGTCGCCTGCAAACCCGTGAGAGTGTCCAAACCTTCTTCGCCGGAGGTGGTGTCGCGGGCGAAGTTCAGGTCCATCAGGACCAGGTCGAAATCCTTCGCTCCAACCGCCGCCATGATTGCGCCGGGCGAGGCTGCAGATTCGGTCTGATACCCCTCGCCCTTCAGCAACAAGCGCAGGGCTTCCACGATATCGGGCTGATCATCCGCAATTAGAATCCTGGTCATGGGCTGATTGGGTCATCGGGCCATTGGGTCATGTGGCCATTTCAGATTCTGGACCTATCAAGTCTATTCGGCAATCGTGAATTAAGAGATCTAATGGCCCGATGACTCAATTCCCCGCGATCCAGCCATCCTGAAGCCTGATAATCCGATTGCCGTATGCGGCGTTTGCCTCCGAGTGAGTCACCTGGATGATAGTGGTTCCCTCGCTGTTCAGCTTCTTGAACAATTCCATAATCTCTTTTCCCTGGCTGGTATGCAGGTTTCCGGTGGGCTCATCGGCAAGGATCAGCTTGGGTTTGGCGATTACCGCACGCGCGACCGCGACTAACTGCTGTTGCCCGCCGGAAAGCTGGCTGGGGAAGAGGTCCTTCTTCCCCACGATTTGAAACCGGTCAAGCGTGTCGGCCACCAGGGCCTGCCTTTCCGAGGACTTCACGTTGCGATAAGAAAGAGGAATATCCAGGTTCTCTGCCACCGTCAAGTCATCCAGCAGATGGTATTGCTGAAAGACAAACCCGATGCAGAGCTTGTTCAGCTCCATGCGCTTCTTGGGATCGAGTTTATGAACGGGCTGTTCCAGGAAAAAGAATTCGCCCTCCCAACCGCCGTCGAGCATTCCCATGATGCTCAGGAGCGTCGACTTGCCCGCCCCCGACGGCCCCATGATGGTGATGAATTCGCCTTCCTTGATTTCCAGGTTGATTCGCCGCAACACGTAATAGCGGCCACCCGCCAGGGGATAGTATCGTTCCAGATTCTGGGTCTTGATCATAGCGTTGTCCTTGAACTGCCGAAGTTCGATTGACGATTGACTCGAAATGCCGAAAACCGAAAGTCGAAATTCGAAACGGGAAATTCGTCGGCGAGCTCGCCCGTTACATTTTCGACTTTCGATTTTCGAGTTTCGCGTGCACTCACCGATTCGCCCGATCACCCATTCGCCGGATCGACCGATCACCCGATCGCCCGATTGCTTACCCTACGCCCTGGTTTCGTCCACAATCTGGCCGTCGAACAGGTGGACGGTGCGCTGCGCAAACTCCGCATAGCGGGGATCGTGCGTGACCATACAGATCGTGGCGCCTTCGCGGTGGAGGTTGCGGAGCAATTCCATTACGGTTTCGCCGTTTTTCGAATCCAGGTTCCCCGTGGGCTCATCCGCCAACAGGATGGACGGCTTTCCCACCAGCGCCCTCGCCACGGCCACGCGCTGCTGCTGGCCTCCGGAAAGCTGTGCCGGGTAATGTTTCATACGGTGTGCCATGCCGACTTTTTCCAAGGCTTCCCGCACGCGCGTTTTGCGCTCGGCGCTAGGCGCGCCGCGATACGTCAGGGGCAGTTCCACGTTTTCGTAAACGGTCAGGTCGCCGATCAGGTTGAAGGCTTGGAAGACAAATCCAATTTCCCGATTGCGGATGCGGGTTCGATCCGAGATCGACAGGTCCTCAACCTCAGCGCTATTCAGCGTGTACTTTCCCTCCGTCGGTGAATCGAGCAATCCGAGGATGGAAAGTAAGGTGGACTTCCCACACCCCGACGGACCGGAAATCGAGAGGTACTCCCCGCGTTTGATGTCGAGATAAATACCTGAAAGGGCGTGCGTCTCCACCTCATCGGTGAAGAAGACCTTGGTGACGCCGTCCAGGTGGATCAGCGCCTGCCCTGCGCCGTTTGACTTCGGCTTTCCCTTATCCTGCGCCTGATTGTTGCTCTCAGGAGTTGCTTCCATACGCTCTCCTTAGTGTCGGCTTGCGAATCGATTCAAAATATACACTCTTCGGGTCATCGAAGACCTAAATCCGAAACTTGAAATGCGAAACCCGGGCGTGCGCTCGGGTGTGGTGGCTTCGATTGTCGAATTTCGAATATCAGCCTATGGGCAATCGACAATCGTCCGCTATTCATGCCTCAGCGCCACCATGGGATCGACCATTGTCGCCCGGCGGGCGGGCAGGCAACACGCCAGCAATGCCACTGTGCACGCCACGGACGCCCCTCCGAAAAGAGCGACGGGATCTGTGGGTGTTACGCCAAAGAGCATTCCGGACATCAAACGGGTTGCGGCATACGCCATCCCGAGGCCGGCCACGAGCCCGGCAAGCACCAGCTTCAGTCCTTGGAACAGCACCAACATCAGAACATCTTTCCGTCGAGCTCCCAGCGCCATCCGAATGCCGATTTCATGGGACCGAAGGTTCACCAAATGCGTCACCACCCCGTAAAGCCCGACTGCCGCCAGAAACATGCCCAGCAGGCTCATGCCGGTGACCAACGCTGCCAGCATGCGTTGCTCGTAGAGGTCAGCGCGGATAACACTTCTACCCGTGAAAACTTGCCGAACGACGGCAGTCTTGTCCAGTGTCCGAATTTGCTGTTTAACCGCCGGAACCCATAGGAGCGGGTCGCCTGCGGTTTCAACGATCAGCGTTCCCCCCACAAGCGGCTCTTGGGCGAAAGGGAAATAGATGTAGGGCTCGGGGGCTTCCAGGATGTGGTTGATCTTGACGTCCTCGACAACTCCGACAATCTCGTAGCCTTTCTTTTCAATGCGCAAGCTGCTGCCGATCGGGTCGTGGCTTGGCCAGAACCGCCGCGCCATGGTCGCACTGATTACGACAACCTGGGGCGCGGAGGCACTATCGCCCCCCGTGAAGGTGCGGCCCTTTAGAATGCGTGTCCCGACCGTCTGGAAATAGCTGGGGCTGACGGTATTGAACTTGACGGGAATATTCTCCTGGCCCCGCGGGAGCTCAAATCCGGGTATGGACACCCTCTGCTCATTACCGCCTCCCTCCCCGGTAAGCGGCATCCTCATGGCGCATGTAGCATGCAGAACACCGGGAAGGCCCTCGACGGCCTCCGAAGTTTTTGGCAGTAAAGTGGTCGATTGCTCGTCTTCGGCATGGGCCGCGATATTCACGATGAGCAGGTGTTTTTGGACGTCGAATCCCACGGGTACCTGCATGGTCACGTTCAAGCTCTCTATGAGGAGGCCCGCTGCCGATAAAATCAAAATTGCGAGCGCAATCTGGCCAATGACCATCATGTTGCGCGAGGACACACGGCGCGAGCCGCGCGACAATCCTGCCTCTTGTCCTTTCAACGTGGCAGTGATGTCAGCCTTCGAGGCATGGAGCGCGGGTATAACGCCGAAAATCAAAGTCGCTACCAACGTGACCAACATCGTAAATGCAAGCACTCGCCCGTCGATCCGCAAGTCGGGGCCAATTTGAATGGAATAAGCCGGCAAGAGCGCTCGTTCGGAGTTCACGAGCCAAGCTGCAAGCATGACCCCCAGTGCCGAACCGGAGAGAGAGAGTATGAGACCCTCGGTCAGAAATTGCCGGATCAGGCGCGCACGAGTCGTCCCCATCGCCAGGCGCACGGCAAACTCCTTGCGCCGGCTTTCCACCTGCACCAAAATGAGGCCGGAGACGTTGGCACAACAAATGAGCAGAACCAGACCGACAGCAGCCATCAGCAACAGGTAGATGGGGAAGTCCTCGCGTATCCGCTGAGTCTCCGTGAGGCCCGTGAAGGTCGCTGCCCTATTTGTGGCGGGGTAAGCCAGGGCGAGACGGCGGCCAATCATATCCAACTCAGCGCTAACTTGATCAGGTGTTGCGCCCGGTCGCATGCGGCCGAAACTCTCCCAGTTGTGAAACCCGCGGCTGTAGTTCACCGAATCAACAAGCTCTTCGCCCGGCAGCCAGGCATCGGTGGGAACGAACCTGTCTAACCCCCGAAAATGTTCCGGGGCCACTCCCAGGACGACTACCGGCAGTTTGTTCAGCCGAACGGTTTTCCCGACGATGCCAGGGTCGCCACCCAGGCGGCTTCGCCAAAGGGTGTAGCTAATGACGACGCTGGGACCCGATGAAGCAGAATTAAATTCAGAAGTAAATGTGCGGCCCCGCAGCGCTTTGATTCCCAAGACATCAAAGTAGTTGAGTGATACTTCGTCCACACCGATCTGGCTCGTTTCATCCATGCCATTCAGGAATCGGCTTTGGCGGGTGTAAGCAAGGATGTCCGAAAGGGTCGAGCATTGAGTTCGTAAATCTTGGTAGTCCGCAGCCGAGATGTAAGCCTTGCCTTGCGGCGTCTTCATCCAAATGCGCACCAATCGGCCCGGATTTGGAATCGGCAACGACCTCAGAAAATAGCCGTCCACGAAGCTAAAAATGGCCGTGTTGGCCCCAATGCCAAGCGTTAACGTCAGCACGACCACCGCGGTGAAGCCGGGATTCCTTGCCAGCATGCGCAGGCCGAATCTTAGATCTTGGAACAGAGTGCTCATCGCTTACCTCAAATCGGGTCATCGACGACCGAAACTCGAATTCGAAACTCGGCCGCCAGTTCGCAAGACGCACTTTCGAGTTTCGACTTTCGATCTTTGCTTGCGCTCATCTCATCACCTGATCACGTGATCTTCAGATGACCAAATCGCTAAATCACTAATGGCCAAATGGCCCGATGAGCCGATGAGCTGGTTTCCATAGCCTCTAATCCTTATCCCCCAGCCCCCAGCCCCCGTCTTACTCGTACCGCAACGCCACCATGGGATCGACCTTACTTGCTCGCCGGGCGGGAATCCATGCGGCTACAAAGGCGGGCACGACCAGCGCCGCCACCGCCGCAATGTACACTGCGGGGCTCCAGGGCGCCACTCCGTATAGAAGCCCCGCCACTACCTTTCCCAACGCCAGTGAGGCGGCGACCCCGACGGCGAGTCCGGCCACAACCAGGCCCAGCGCCCGAAGCAACTCAAGCCTTAACAAATCGACGGCCTTTGCACCCAGTGTCATTCGAATTCCAAACTCCCTGGTGCGCCGCGCGACGGAAAGTGAACCGATGCTGAACAGTCCCATCGCGGCCAGGAACAGGGCCGTCGCGGCGAAGCCCCCTACCAGTCCAGCCTCGAAGCGCCTGTCGAGCGTTACAGATTGCAGCAGCCGCTCCATGGTCTGGGGATGATTTACCGCCGCTTCCGGGTCGAGCCGCCACACCGTCTGCTGGACGGCGGGCAAGATGGCAAACGGATCGATCCGGGTGCGAATCATGAAGTATTCGCTGAACCATGTATAGGCCGCGAGCGGCAGATAGAATTGCATTCTCGGTTCGCTCTCGAGCGATGCGTTGTGAATATCCCCCACAATTCCGACGATGGTGAGGGGCGGAGCATCATGGTCCTTGAACTGCTTTCCAATCGCGTCCTCGCCCGGCCACCAGCGGGACGCCATCTTGCGGCTGATGATGGCAGAGCCTTCCGGTTCGTCTTCCCGAAACTGGCGTCCCGCAATCAACGGAATGCTCATGGTACGGAAATAGCTCGCATCCACCAGCCGCACTTCCGCCGGCTCTTCCGGCCCGGTCGCAGGTCTGTCCACCGGCCCCACGGTGTGGATATTTACATCTCCGGTCAGGGGAACGTCGCTTACCAATGCGGCGGACTCGACCCCGGGAATGCTCCGAAAAGCTTGGAGCATCTCGCGGAAGTGCGCCAGGCGCTTCGCATCGTCCTGATTTTTTTTAACGTCCAGCGTCACCGTGACGTTCAGCACGTTGTGACAATCGAAACCGGGTTGGACACGCATCACGTTCACGAAGCTCTGGATGAGCAGCCCGGCTCCGATCAGCAGCACCATCGATGCGGCAATCTGCAGCACCATCAGGCCGGATTTCAGCCGGTTGGTGCTTCGGTCACCCGTTAAGCTGCGGCCTTCGCTCTGCAAAGCGCCACTCAGGCGGGAGTTGCGAACCACCAGCAGCGGCAGGGCCCCGAACAAGGCGGCGATCAGGAGTGCAAGCACGGCAAGCAAAGCGGTGACACGCAGGTCCACGGTAAGTGCATAAAACCTGGGCAGGCGCCCCCCCGCCACGTTTCGAATAACGGAAACACTCAGCTCCGCGAGGGACAGGCTGATGAAAGCGGCGGCGGCGGTGAGCATTAGCTGTTCCATAAGGCCTTGCCGAAAGAGTTGCCAGCGCGTGGCCCCCAGCGCTTCGCGCACCACGAACTCACGAAAACGGTTGGCATTCCGTGTCAGCAGCAGGTTGCCGAGATTGAACAGGACCAGGGCCAGTAGCAGCCCCACCGCGGCCAGCAGCATCCACAGCGCATCGCGAATCCCCCAAGCCATACTGTCCTGCAAAGGCACCACCTTGATGGCCAGCGACTCCAACATGTATTCACGCCCGCGGCTGTAGGAAGGGGACTTCTTGCCGAAATCCCGGAACATTTGGATGGCGCTGGCCCGAAGTTCCGCGGAGGCGCGCTGCGGGGTGATTCCATCTCGCAGCCTTCCCAGCATGTAGTAGTTGAAATTATCTTGTTCGTGGGGAACCCCGCTGACAATGAGCGGAGTCCAGAAGTCGGTCCGCTCGGGGAACCACGATACAATTGTCCGCACGTCAGCCAGGCGGGGAAAGTCGAAACGTGGCGGCATCACCCCGATGATCGTCATCGGCCCGTCCATCAACGTTATGGATTTGCCCACCACGCCGCGGTCGCCCCCAAACGAACTCATCCACAAAGGGTAACTGAGAACCATCACCCGGTGATTCCCCGGCTTGGAATCTTCGCTAGTGAATCCCCGGCCCAGGAATGGCTGGACGCCGAACACGCGGAAAAAATCGGGGGTTATGCTCACTCCTGAGATTCGCTCCGGATGACCGGGCCCGAGAAGGGTGTACTCGTCGGTGGCCATGACCGCGGCATGCTCGAACAGGCCGGACCTCTCCCATCGTTTAAACTCTCCCAGCGTTACCACCAGCGGTCCGCGCGTAAGGCTCGGCACGGACTGGGAGATGGAAAAGATTCGCTCGGGATGCGGGTAGTCCAGCGGCCTGAGCAGGACCGTTTCCACTACCGCGAAAATCGTGCTCACCGCGGCTAGGCCCAGCGCCAGCGTCAGCACCGCGACAGCAGTAAAGCCGGGGTTCTTGGCCAGCATGCGCAGGCCGAACTTCAGGTCTTGGAGTAACGTACTCATGGGTTCGATCCTTGGTTTTCAGTCATCAGTTTTCAGTTCGCAGTCGTCAGTCATCAGTTTTCAGTTCGCAGTCGTCAGTCATCAGTTTCCAGTTCTCAGTCGTCAGCCATCCACATTCTGCGATTAGCGATCAGCTAAACCTTCTAAATCGCCGTTACGATGGCGGTAGCACGGGCACTCTTGCCAGTGCCCTATGCACAGCGTGCCGCGGCTTTCGCCACAGGCAGGAGTGCCTGTGCTACCCGGCGCCTGACTACTGACAACTGGCGACTGACAACTGTCTTACTCCTGCCGCAGAGCCGTCATGGGGTCGACCTTGGTTGCGCGGCGGGCGGGAACGTAGCTCGCTATCATTGCAACCACCGGCATAATCACCAGCGCACCCGCGAATGCGGCGGTGTCCGTCGGTGTTACACCATACAGCAATGCTTTGGCGACGCGTGTGAGCGCCACAGCTCCGGCCATGCCGAGGCCCACGCCAGAGAGTGTCAGCACCGCGCTTTGCCGCAGAACCAACCCCAGGATATGACTCGGGCTCGCCCCCAGCGCCATGCGAATCCCTATCTCGTTGGTGCGCACCGCCACGCCGTACGACACCACTCCATATACGCCCACACAAGCCAGCATCAGCGCCAGCAGGCCGAACAGGCCCGAAAGGTCTGCGATCAAGCGTTGCTCAAACAACGTCTTCTCGATCTGCTCAGCCTGGGTTTGGATGGAGATAATGGGAAGATCGGGGTCAAGCTCGCGCACAACGCGGCGCACCGCCGGAATCAGTGTTCGCGGGTCGATCGCCGTGCGCAAGGCAAAGGTGGCGCGCCCGCCCAGCAGGGGAGTGTAAACGGTTGGCGCAACGTCCCTGGAAACCTCGTTGTATTTCGCGTCACCCACGACACCGATGATCTCAGAAGTGTTCTTTCCATCCTGCCCCGCACCGAGCCACCGGCCAAGCGGGTTTTGGGCGGCAAAGTAGCGCTGCGCCATGGCGGCATTAATCACCGCGACGCGTTTTGAGCCCTGGATGTCTTGTGCCGTGATGCCACGCCCTTCGAGCAGCGGGATCTCCATGGTTTCAAAGAACCGGGGGCCGACCGGCAGCGTGTCAACTTGGGCGGCGGCGGGGTGGGCTCCGCCCCGAATCCACACCTCGTCGCTGTTCAAGTTGGTGCCGACCAGCGCGAACCGGGAAAAGCTCGCCGACGCCACGTCGGGCAAGGCGGAAACCCGGTCCGTCATTTGCTGATAAAGACGTTTCACCGCCTCGCTCTTGTACGCACTTTGTTCCGGAGAAATTTCAAAGAGGATTAAGTTACGCGGGTTGAATCCAAGCTCCACGCTTTTGAGCTTCACGAGGGTCCGCAGGAATAATCCGGCCGCAACCAGCACCAGCGTCGCCAGGGTTATTTGACAGACGACCAGCCCATCGCGCAAAAGTGATCGCCTCCCGCTCACACCTCCCAGGCTCGAGGGGCCTGTCGCCGCCTTAAGCGTAGGCGCCAAGTCCATCGCCGTACCGTGCCATGCGGGCGCAAGTCCAGAGAGAATGCCGACAGCAATGGAAACCGTCACTGTGAATGCTAGCACCCGCCAGTTGGGACTTACATCAAGCGAGAGCAGAGCCCACCAATTATGAACAGCGCTTGCCAGGGCTTTGCTACCTTGCCACGCCAGGAAGAGACCGGCGACTCCTCCGGCGGCGGCGAGAAGAACGCTTTCCGTAAGCAATTGCCGGATCAGGCGGCCGCGGCCAGCCCCCAGCGTCCGGCGCATGGCAATTTCTCTTTGCCGCGATATGGCCCGCGCGAACATCAAATTCGCGAAGTTTGCGCAGGCAATTAGAAGCACCAAGGCGGTCAGGGTCAAGAGCACCAATAAGGGCTTGGAAAAAATCTGGCGCAGGGTTCCAAACCCCCGGCTGGCTGAATCCAGCATAAGATGGGGTTGATCCTGCGGCTTGAATCCCAACGTGGGCGCGGAGTTGGCAGTCTGAAGGAAATTCACTTCTAGGGCCGCTCGCGCCTGCTCGGGCGATACCCCGGGCTTTAGCCGACCCACGATTTGCAGCCGCCAAAACCCTCCGTCGAACACTCTGTTGGCCGGATTCAAAACGCGTTCGGCGGATAACGGAAGCCAGAGGTCACTTGAAAATCCTGGTTGCATACCGCGAAATTCTGGCGCCGCCACACCCACAACGGTGAACGGGACGCCACTGACGGTGATGGACTTCCCCACGACTTCCCGGTCGGCGCCGAGGCGGCTGAGCCAGAATCCGTAACTCACCACCGCTACGGGCGGACTTCCGGCCTGATCGTCTTCGGGTGTGAACGTACGTCCAATGAGCGCTTTCACTCCGAGGGTGGAAAAGAACTCGCCCGAAGCCAGTTCACCCATCGCCGTGCTCGCCTCGCCCTTGGCGATGACGACGAACTCCTCCATCCCCGGGTTGGCAAACGCCGCGGCCAGCACCTGTCGCTGCTCGCGAATGCCCTGGAAAGTGGGGTACGAAAATGAGCAACCTGTGGGTCCCTGGCCAGCACAACCGCCGTAGCTGCTGTACCCGGCGTGCTTCGGCCAGTCGCGGGCCTGCCAGCGTAGAATCACGAGTTCATTGGGATCCTTTACCGGCAACGTCTTCAGCATGACCGCGTCAATCAAACTAAAGATCGCCGTATTGACGCCGATGCCGAGTGCCAGCGTGATGACGGCCACCGCGGTGAAGCCGGGATTCTTTGCCAGCATGCGCAGGCCGAACTTCAGGTCTTGGAGCAAGGTGCTCATGGGTTCGATCCTTGGTCGTCAGTCATCAGTTTTCAGTCGTCGGTCGGAGGCTGTCAGCTCTCAGCTTTCAGCTACTGCCCGCTGTGGCCCTGCGGGCCTTTGCTGACAGCTGACGGCTGTGAGCTCATAGCTGAGACCTGACAGGACGCCCCTTCCAGTCACTGCCCATCGCCCCCCGGCCCACTGACAACTGACGATTGACAACTGACCACTGACAACTGCCTCACTCATACCTCAGCGCCACCACGGGATCGACCTTGGTTGCGCGTCGTGCCGGCAAGTAGGCCGCCAAACTGGCAACTGCAACCAGCAAGCCAACCGCAGTAAAGAGAGTTAGCGGGTCCGAAGGCTTCAGCCCATAGAGTTGATTCGCTACCAAGCGACCGGCGGCGAGCGCCACTGGCAAGCCCAAAAGGACCCCAATCAGAACCAGCGCGAAAGCTTCACGGAGAACCATCTTCAGAATTTGTTTGCCGCTGGCGCCCAGGGCCACGCGAATGCCAATCTCGTTCGTTCTGCGGCTGACGGTGTAGGTCATCGTGCCATACAGTCCGATGGCGGCAAGAGCCAGAGCGAGCCCGCCAAAGAAGCTGGCAAGCCGGGCAATCAACTTTTCCTGCACCAGCGCCTCATCGATCTGCTGGTTCTGGGTTTTTACTTCCGAAAGGGCCAAGCTTCGGTCCACTTCGGCAACGGCGCCCCGCACGCTGGGAATCAAGAGGGCCGGGGCGCCCGCCGTACGGACCTCAAAATGCATTGCTCCCAAAGAATCTCCCAATTGGGTGAAGGGAAAGTAGACGGTCAATGGGACCACAGCGCGGATATCAGTGAATTTGGCGTCTTCCGCCACCCCCACGATCTGCCGGGCCTCCTTCGGGTTGAAAGATTGTCCAAGAGTGAACTTCCGCCCCAGCGGGTTGAGGTTGCCGAAGAGCTTGCGCGCCAAAGATTCGTTCACCACCGCCACTTGCGGTGAAGTGGCAGTGTCATGCTCACCGATATCCCGGCCGAGTAACAATCGAATTCGCATGGTCTTTAGAAAGTCTGGCCCTACCACGTTCCAGTACACCATTACGTTCTGGTCGGCCTTGCTCGGGCCACCCTCGGCCTCGATCGAGCTTGTGCTACACCACCCGGAAATCAGGGCGAAGGCCGAGACAGTCGCCTCCTGCACGCCCGGCAAGGCCCGGACGCGTTGGAGAAGCTCGTCGTAGAGGTTGCGCAAGCGTGGCCCTTCATAGCCACTCTGCTTGGCATTGACCCGGAACAGGAGCACACCGTGGGGATCGAATCCGAGGTTTTCATGCTCGAGGTTCATGAGTGTGCGCACGAAAAGCCCCGCCCCCGTCACCAGCAATAGGGAGAAAACGACTTGGGCAATCACCAATGATTTTCCCAACCTCCAACGTGCGCTGCGGCTTCCGAGAGCGCCGCTCGCGTTTTCTTTGAGGGCGGCGCTGAGACGCAAGCGTGTTGAGGCGAGCGCCGGCACGAGACCAAACAGGATTCCCGTAAGCACCGAAACGCTGGCGGCGAAGCCTCCTACCGTCAGGTTGGGGTGAACTTCCAGCGGCAGCGAAGGGCCGCCCGACATCAGGCGGAGGAGAATCCTCGCTCCCCAAGCCGCCACTACCATTCCACATATTCCCCCGGCCGCCGCCAGCAACAAGCTCTCGGTAAGCAGTTGGCGAATGAGGCGCGCGCGCGAAGCCCCTAAGGCCAAGCGCATGGCGATTTCCCTCCGCCGGCTCTGGGCGCGCGCCAGCAACAGCGCGGCGATGTTGGCGCAGGCGATCAGCAGCACAAGACCGACCACGCCCATCAAGATCAGCAAGGGCTGTGAGAATCGTCCGCGCAGGTAGTTGAGTCCCCGGCTGGCGGGATCGAGGCCAGCCCAGAAAGCTCCTGCGTCCGCTGGTGACAACCCCACTTCATCGTTGAGGCTTTGGCGAAGCCAGATGTCGAGTGCAGCCCGTGCCTGCGACTGGCTTACGTTGGGCTTGAGGCGCCCAACTATCGACAGCCACCACCAGCCCTTTTCGGTGAAAGCGGATTGCGATGTGATGCCCCAAGGGCCGAGGGTGGGCACGTCAATCAGGGGAATCCAAAAGTCAGGCGCCCGGCCAGGTTGGACCCCAAAGAACTCGGGCGGCGCCACACCCACGATGCTGAAGGGCTCGCCACCGAGGGCCATCGTTTTTCCAATGACCGCCGGATCGCGCCCAAACTTGCGCGCCCAATAGCCATAGCCGAGGACCGTGACGCGGGCCGCATGCTCCTCATCTGCATCCGTAAGGATGCGGCCCAGGACCGGCGAAACGCCGAGCCCGCTAAAATAATTGCCGCTGACCATCTCGCCCCCGGCCACGCTCGGTTGGCCGTCGATGCTTACCGTGACGCTTTCGGGGCCGGGACCGAGAGGCACGAAGCCTATCACGCTGGAGAAGATGTCGTTTTGCCGGCGCAATCGTTTGAAACCCAAGTAAGAAAGGGAGTGCGTGCCGTCCCCGCTATAGCCGGGGCCCCCTTGCACCGTCCTTGTCTGGCGCCAACTCAGCACTACGAGCTGTTGCGGATTCTTTACCGGCAACATTCTCAACATGACGGCATCAATCAAACTAAAAATGGCGGTGTTGGCTCCGATGCCCAGCGCCAGCGTCAGTACCGCCACGGCCGTGAAGCCGGGGTTCTTCGCCAGCATGCGCATGCCGAATTTCAGGTCTTGGAGCAAGGTGCTCATGTCTCAGCCCTCAGTTGGCAGTTGGCAGACATCAGTTTTCCGTTCTCAGTCGTCAGTTTTCAGTTCTCAGTCGGCAGCCATCAACTTCCTGCGTTTGGCGATCAGCTGAACCTTCTAACTCGCCGTCGTATGGCAGCGATGTAGAGGCGGCTTTATGCCGCCATTTCAGAATTGCGGCTTTTTGCCGCCAAATGGCGAGGCAAACTCGCCGCTTCGATCGCGGTAGCACGGCCACTCTTGCCTGTGCCGTATGCGCAGCGTGCCTCGTCCTTCGCCACAGGCAGGAATGCCTGTGCTACCCGCCACCAACCACTCGCCACTACCCACTGCCTTACTCGTACCGCAGCGCCACCATGGGATCGACCTTGGTAGCGCGCCGCGCGGGAATGTAGCAGGCCAGCAGGGCAATCCCGGCGAGCAGCGCGGCGACGGCGACGAAGGTAACGGGATCGCGGGGCTCGACCCCAAACAACAGGCTCGCCAGTAGGCGAGTAAGGACGAACGCCCCGGCGATTCCGATTCCCATTCCGATCGCGGTCAAGATCATTCCACCCTTAAGGACCAGACGGAGCTGATCCCACGCGCTCGCCCCTAGGGCTGCCCTCAATCCCATTTCATGGGTGCGCTGGACTACGGTGTAGGAGATTACCCCGTAGATTCCGATGGCAGCGAGCATCAGTGCGAGCAACCCGAAGACGACCAATAGCACTGTTCTCATGCGGTTCTCGCCCAGCCGGTCAGATTTGATTTGCTTCAAAGTCCTAATGTCATTAAAGGCTTGGTTCTTGTTTAGCTGCCAGACGGCAGACTGGATCGGTTTGACCAAGTGCGTGGAGTCCAGGAAGCCCCGCACCACCAGGGCCTCGTACGCACGCGGAGTTTGCTGGTATGAGACGTACAAGCCGGCACTGGAATCGTCCAAGCTCCACGTCTTTTCATCTGCCACGACGCCCACCACCTGCCATGGTTTCTCTGGCCCCAGCGCGAGCTGGCCGGGGATGGTCTGTTGAATCAGAATTCGCTGTCCGATCGGGTCCTGATCTTCAAAATATCGCTTGGCCATGGTTTCGTTGATCACCGCTACCGGCAGGGTATTCGGTCTGTCGGTTTTCGCTAACCAACGCCCCCCGAGCAGGCGCATTCCGACGGCCGAAAGATATGATGGACTGACACTTTTGAATCCGCAGGAGGGCCGGTTCGCGAGCTCCACGAAAGGTCGCCCTTCGATGAGGAAGGGCATCCAGTAGCCCCAACCTTCAAGAGGAAGAGCGTCGGTGACAGCGGCGGCTCGAACCCCCGGCACCGCCTGAATTCTCTCTATCACTTGTTCCTGATAACTGATTATCCGAGGGCCGTCAGGGTATTGCTCAGACGAAATGGGAAACCTCATCGTAATTACGTTCGTCGCGTCAAAACCTGGGTCAACCTGCAGTAGTTGGTAAAAGCTGCGGAGCACCAGCCCCGCCCCCGATAGCAGAACAAACGCCAGAGCAACTTCCGCTGCGACGAGAGCGTTGCGGAATTGTTTCCGTCCTGCCCCTGAGGTTGGTCCCCGGCCACCCTCTTTGAGCGAATCCACCAGGTCCACCTTGGCGCCATGGAGCGCCGGAGCCATTCCAAACAGGAGGCCGGTGGCGACAACGATTGCCGCCGTGAACAGCAACACCCGCCCATCCAACCGCACGTCGGCTTCGGCGGGCAGGAGGTAACGGGGCAGCCCGCCTTTAAGACCCATCATGATTCCCCAGCCCAAGAAAACACCGGCAATACCTCCCAGGCCGGCAAGCAAAACGCTTTCCGTCAGAAATTGCCGGACCAATCGTCCGCGCCCACCCCCCAATGCCGACCGGATGGCCAGTTCACGCTCACGTCCGGCGCCCCGCGCAAGCAACAAATTGGCCAGATTCACACAGCCGATAAGGAGAACCGCACCAACCGCCGCAAGAAGCAGCAACAGTGATTTCCTCAGATGATCATTCACCAACCGGTCCTCGTACCGGTCCACCGTCACGTTCCATCCCTTGTTCGACTGAGGATAGTCATGCTCGATGCGGGCTCCAATCAACGTCATCTGCTGACGCGATTGCTCCAGGGTTACGCCGGGTTTCAATCGAGCAAAGGAAATCATCCAGCGGTAGTCCCGAGCCATCTCCTTTGTCTCGAAGGCGAGCGGCATCCACACGTCTGGCCACATCCGATCGAAGGTCCCGGACGGCATTACCCCAATCACCGTGTAAGCTTTGTCATTGAGCTGAATGCTGCGGCCGATAATGCTCGAATTTCCGCCATAACGGTTCTCCCAAATTCGGTGACTCAGAACCACTTCGCGTTGCTTACCAGGTTGATCTTCATCGGGCGCGAAGGTGCGTCCCAACAGGGGTTCGGCACGGTAGATGCTGAAGTAAGGCGCAGATACACGCGCACACTTGAGTGCCACCGGGTTCTCGCCTCCGGTCAGGACCATCCAGGCCCCGGCCTCAGCCGCCATCGCTTCGAAAACTGTGTTCTGATTTTTCCAGTCCAGGAAGTTCAGGGTTGAAATCACATTGCGCTCGCCCCCCGGCGGCTTCTCCCAAACCTGCACAATTTGATCAGGGTGCGGAAACGGCAGCGGCTTCAGGAGCACCGCATCCACAAAGCTGAAAATGGCCGTGTTGGCTCCAATGCCGAGCGCGAGCGTCAGCACCGCCACCGCCGTGAAGCCGGGATTCTTCGCCAGCATGCGGAAGCCGAACTTCAGGTCTTGGAGCAAGGTGCTCATGTCTCAGTCCTCAGTTGACAGTTGGCAGGCATCAGTTTTCAGACGTCAGTTGTCAGTCGTCGGCCCGCAGGCTCCCTTTATCAGTCAAAATGCCCACAACGACCGCCCTGCGGGTGCCGCTCCTCTAGAGACTCATCCGGAAAGTCTCCCCGGCAACTGCGCTCTCCAGTTTCGGCTGGCCGAACGGCAGAATTGAAGAGGAGCAATAAAAGTTCCCAAAATCCCCTTGACATTTATGAAATCTA
>Ga0182027_10005470_pt1 | contig 19282 bp, 17 predicted proteins | sample 712E1DmetaG_FD_121300 | JGI IMG/M metagenome (GOLD analysis project Ga0182027, IMG submission 121300) | Permafrost microbial communities from Stordalen Mire, Sweden - 712E1D metaG (Illumina Assembly) | ecosystem: Environmental > Terrestrial > Soil > Wetlands > Permafrost | place: Sweden...
CATCAATTGGAGAACTCTCTCATCCTCGCCGGCATCCAGCCAAAAGCCGTCTTTGTTTTCACAATATTCCAGGGTCAGATCATACAACCTATAATCAAATTGTTTTAAGGGGGTATTGCACTTCGGACATTTGAAGTTTGAAACCGTGCTTGAAAAAACCAAAGTACCTTTCTCTTCATCTGCCTTGAATGCCTCATCCTCGAGCTGGCCTAACTCTTGAGCATCCAGCCACATTCCATGATCATTGGTGCAGGTATCCACCTCAATCCCATGGAGAATTTGCTTTACTAGGTCAGTATTACATTTGGGACATTTCATAGATTCACCTTCCTTGCTTTAGTAAGCGATCATTCATACAATAATTGTACACTACTCCTGCTATTTAATCAGATGAGGCTCAAATGTCAGGTTGCCCAGCAACCTTTGCATAGCCTCAGCGATCTCCTGTACTGCCGCCTCAAAGGCTTCTTGGTTCACTTTCGATGGCTTTCGATATCCGCTCACTTTTCGGACAAACTGCAGGGCGGCTTCATTGATCTCCTGCTCCGTGGCGGGTCGGTCCGGTAAACGTAAAGGCTTGATGCTTCGGCACATATTGGCTCCTCGATAACTTTAAAACTTACAGATACCTTCTCACTCGTTCGCAATATTCCATGTATTCCGTGCCATAGTGCCCCTTCAAATACTCTTCCTCGCGCACTACCTGGCGGTGGAACAGCCAGATCGCCGCACCGGTATAAATCAAAAGGATTATGTTCGGGAAGATCAGGAATTGTCCGATCAGCACTATCGCGAACGCCGTATAGATGGGATTGCGGCTGAAGGCAAAAACTCCGCTTGTGATGAGTTTGTCGGGGTGCTCCATATCAATGCCGACCCGAAAACTCTGCCCGAATGAGACCAGGCTCCAGCCCATGAGGCATAGACCCGCCAAGCAGAAGACTACTCCTACCCACGCCGCGATCCCGGAATGGAAGAATACTTGTGTGCTTACGCTGGGGAAATGGAACGCATTTGCGAACACAAGATAGAAATAGAAAAGCGCAAAGAGTGGGATCAGGAAATCCGTCTTATCGATTTTGCCGAAATTCATTGCATTGATTCCCTGCCGTTTCATCAGCATGGCTCGCGTCAATACCATTCCAATCAATAGTAGTATGGTCAATGCCGCCAGATATTCTGGCATATGCAGCCTCCGTTTGTCTTTGAGCTATCCGCGCACAAAATAGATGATTGACACGATCACGCCGATGGTCACCACCATCCAGCGCAGCGTCGCAGGTTTGACGCGCCCCGCCAGTCTTCCGCCCAGGTTTCCTCCGATCAACGCCCCAACCGCCATCACCAGCGCCACCGGCCATAGGACTTTTCCCGAGAACAGGAAGAAGATCGCCGCCGCGAAATTTGCGCTGAAGGAGACCGCCTGCTTCAAGGCGTTCAGCCGCGTCAGCGTGTCATCCATCGTCAGGCCCAGCACGGATAACACGATCACGCTCAATCCCGCCCCGAAATATCCTCCGTAGATCGCCGCCAGTCCGATCGGGATGCTCACAGCCCATTGCTGGTTCGGTGTGGATTTCTTCTGGCTCGCGCGGCGCACCAGCCATGCCCGCACCGGGTCCTGGATGGCCAGCAAAGCCGAGGCCAGCAGGATCAAAAATGGTACCAGCGCACGGAAAAGTTTTTCGCCCGTGTTCAGCAGTAGATAACCGCCGATCAATCCTCCGATGACGCCTGCGGGCGCCACCAGCCATAATCGTTTGCCCTGGTCTTTTAGGTCTTTCCATTGGGCCATGATCCCGCCGATGTAACCGGGGCAAAGCGCCACCGTATTCGTCACATTGGCCGCCAAAGCCGGAATGCCGAGCGCCGTCAGCGTTGGAAAGGTGATCAACGTTCCCCCGCCTGCCAGCGCATTTACCAGACCGGCGGCAATCGCCGCCAACCCTGCCAGAAGGAAATTGATCCATGTCATGATAATCTTCACCTCATTTTTACGAATTGCCTGTCATTACATCGCCGGTCGAGTAGGCGGTGTACTCCCGCCGTATCGAGACCAAGTGCATGTTCTTATGCCATTTCGTTGTACCTAAGCGCCGAAAAATCAGTGCTCCTAAAATCCAGGCTCTTTTCCCTTTGTGAACTTTGTGCCCTTTGTGTTTAAGCTTTTCTCTTCAGAATAAGATTCCAAACACTACTTATGCAAGGGTCCTAATGTCCCAACCGGGAAAGGATCCACACGATCAACGGCGCGATCACCAGCGCCGGTAGAAAATTGCCGGCGCGGATTTTTTTGATTTCCAGCAAACTGCTGATGGCCAGTCCCATTAAGATCACGCCGCCCGTGGCCGTCATTTCGTTCATCATGGATTGGGTCACGATCGCATTCAATTGCGCCGCCAGCAGGCTGATGCCGCCCTGATAAACGAGGATCATCAGCGATGAAAACATCACGCCCACCCCCAGCGTGGAAGAGAACGCCAGCGCTGCGAATCCGTCCAGTACCGATTTGACCGCCAGCAGGCTGTAGTTGCCGGTCAGGCCGTCCTGGATCGAACCCAGGATCGCCATCGGACCCACGCAAAATAACAGGGAGGCCGTTAGAAATCCGCGCACGAATTTGCTGGATGTGACCTCACTGCCTGTTGGATCGCTCTTCGCGAAACGCGCTTCCAGGATTTGCCCCAAGGCCTGCAGCCGGTCCTCGATTCTCCACCATTCGCCCAGCAGGGCGCCGACCAGCAATGCGCCCAATACGATCAATGAATTTTCAGTTTTAAGGAACATCTGCAGGCCGATTGCGGCGGTGAAGAGTCCCATCCCGGAAATAACGGTGGACTTAAGCCGTTCAGGCAGGCGTGCGCCGAAGATCAGGCCGAGCGTTCCGCCGATCAGGATCGTACCCACATTAATTAAAGTACCCGTCATCATTTCTCCATGATTATTTGAATAAGAAAAGGGCAAAACCGCCCCTCGTCTCTTTTTAGGGGAGTGAAAAAATAGCGGGCTAACAAACTTTTCACCATGGGATCGTGGAATTCGCAGAGAAAAACCAAGAGGAAAAAACTCTGTGTGCTCTGCCTGCACTGGGCCGCAGGCACATGTGTGATCTCTGCCTGCACTTGGTGCAGGTACAAGTGTGGTGAATGACTTATAAGCCCACGAAATTAGCCGCTTCTCTTTTTTGCCAGTGTTGTGTTCTTTCCGCCTGCTTGATTTTCGATCAGTTCGAGCAGGAATAACAACGAAGATAAGCGGTTGAGATATTGTTGTAAGGCGGGGTTGGTAACTTCGCCCGCATCGAATAGTTCCGCCACCCTGCGTTCCGCGCGGCGGACCACCGCCCGCGCCAGCGATAGCGCCGCGCCTCCGTTCGAATCGCCGGGCAGGATGAATTCCTCGGGGATCACCACCGTTTTGCTCAACTGGTCTGTTTCCTTCTCGATCCATCCCACGCGTTCCTCCTCAAAGCGGAACGAACCCGCGTTTTCGGGAGTCGCCGCGACTTCGGCCATCAACCGGTATAGATCGCGCTGGGTCTCGATCAGCAGCGGCGTGGAACGCGCATCCAGCACGGACGCGCGCGCCAATCCCAGTGCCGCATTGGCCTCATCCAGGGTTCCCAATGCTTCGATCCGTAAATGATACTTGGGGAGGCGTTTATCTCCCAAGATTCCTGTGGTGCCATTATCGCCTTTTCGGGTATAAAAAGCCATACCTAGATTATAATTTCACGTGAGGCAGATGAACACCCTAAACGAGCTTAAAGTTAAATGGTTGAATCATGTTCCGCCCCTTCTGCTGGCGGGCGTGGCCTTGTTGATGCTGGTCCTGGCCCCCTTCTGGGCCGCGGAATGGTATCGCACGCCCTTCCTGGGCATGTTGATCGAGCCGAATAATATCGTCAGCCAGCTCAGCTCTCCCGGTTGGCCCGCGCGCAGCAACGGGGTCATCTTTGCGGATCGCCTTCTGGCTCTGAACGACCAGCCCATTCCCAATGCTTCCGCCTACATGGATTTCCTTCAGCAGAACGGTACCAAACCGGTGCTGGCTTCGTTCACACGCCGCGCCGGTGGCGCCTTCCAATTGACGATTAATCCGCTCGCTCATCCGCCGCTGGGGGATTTGTTTACTTTGTTCATCGTGCCTTATCTCGTTAGCATTGCATTTCTGGGCATCGGGTTTTGGACGTACACCTTGCGCAGGGAACAGCGTGCCAGTCATGCTTTGCTGGTTTTCACAGCCTCGTTAAGCATTGGCATGTCGCTCTTCCTCGATATGGATACCACCCGCCACGCGGTGCTGTTGTGGGCCTTGGCCCTCACGGCCTCGGGAGCCAGCCTGGTGCACCTTTCCTTTCTTTTTCCCCAGCCGGTGCGTTTTGTGCGCCGTTGGCCCATCCTGCGCTGGATGGGTTGGGTTGTCTTCCTTCTTTTGGCCGGGCCCATTACCATGGCCATCCAGCGTCCTCCTGATCCTTACTTCTACATCAGCACCTGGCAGTGGATGTACCTCTTCTTCACCCTCGGCTTTGTGTTGTTCCTGGGTCTTCTGATTTATCGGGTCTTTTCCAGCGAGCTTTCGCATGTGCGCCAGCAAAGCCGCGTCATCGTTTTTGGCGCCATGATCGCCTTCATTCCCATGCTTTACTATGTTGCGCCGCTGGCTTTCGGCGCCTTTACCCAGTTTTATGCCTGGCTGTTTTTCCCGGCTCTCATCTTCTTCCCGCTTTCCATCACCTATGCCATCATCCGTTACCGCCTGCTGGATGTGGATCGCTTCTTTTCGGGCGCTATTACACACCTGCTCGCCTTGGTGGTGGCGCTTGCCGGGTTCTACGGCCTGCTTGAACTTTTTTCGTTTCTGCTTCAGCGCGCCATCCCGACCACTGACCCGTTCTTGATCGCAGTTTACCTTTTGGTGCTGGTTATCGGCTTCAATCCTTTGCGCCGCTCCATCCAGCAGGGCATTGACCGCCTCTTCTACCGTTCCCCCGCCGATTATCGCCGCGCCCTCACCAGCCTCTCGCGCAGTCTGGCGATTATGCCGAACCTCGATCAAACGCTTCGCATCCTCGAAGATCAGATCATGCAGGCCCTCGCGCCGGAGAAGTTCGTTCTCTATCTTTACAATGATGATCTTGGGGAATACTTGCCTCATGCCACGCGCCAGGATTCCGCTCTGCCTTTCCAGGTGGAAGAGGCCTTGATCCAGATGATCGCTTCGGCCCAGGCTCCCCTCTGGTTTCCGACCGATGGGCCTCTGCCTGCGCCTTTGCAGGATTCCATGGAAGCCTATCGCCGCTTGCTGGGCTGCACCTTCGCGCCTCTTCATTACGAAGGCAAATTGATCGGCTTCATGCTGCTTGGCCCTCGTCGTTCCGGTGACCTCTATACCAGCGACGATCTGGATTTTCTGGCCGCGGTCGCCGCCCAATCCACCCTGGCGTTGGAAAATGTGCGTCTCTTTGCCAACCTGCGCCGTACCCTGGATCAAACCATGGAAATGAAGAACATGATGGATGATATTTTCGCCTCCATGGCCACCGGTATCATCACCACCGATCTGGATCGAAATGTCACTCTCCTCAATCGCGCCGCCGAAAATATTTTGGGTGTGGATGTCAGTCGTGTGATCGGTGAACAGCTTGGCAAGGCCGTGCCTTTTCTCGGCCTGTATTTGGAGGATGCCGCCAGCGATACACTGTCCAATGGCGGTGCGGTCATTGGGACCGAACTCAGCCACAAGGTTCCGGATCGCGGCGATTTATATCTGCGTCTTTCGGTTTCTCCTTTGCGTGATGCCTACCTCGGCACGAAAGGCACAACCCTTGTCTTTGAAGACCTAACCGAGCGTCACAACCTGGAGGCCGAACGCGAGTTGATCCGTAAGACGTTTGGTCATGTGGTCGCGCCGCGCGTCCGCGACCGTTTGCTGGCTAACCCCGATAACCTTCAATTGGACGGTGTCAAGCAAACCGTCACAACCTTGTTCGCGGATTTATCGGGTTTCACCTCCTATAGCGAAAAGCATGATCCTGAGACGGTCTTCAGCGTGCTCAACCACTACCTGGCTTTGGCGGCGCAGGCCATCCTTGACGAGGAGGGCACCCTGGATAAATTCATGGGCGATGCCGTGCTGGCGATTTGGAACAGCCCCGATCCTCAGCCCGACCATGCCCTGCGGGCTGCCCGCGCCGCGCTGAACATCGTGCGGCGCTCCATCGAGGCGCATCGTAATTTTAAAGAACCTGAACAGCACATGACCTTCCGCATCGGCATCACCACCGGGCCTGCCATTATCGGCAACGTGGGCACTGTCGAGCTTTTCAATTACACCGCCATCGGCGATACGGTCAATCTGGCTCAGCGTTTGCAGGCTTCCGCCCAACGCGGACAGATCCTTTTGGAGAACACCACCTATGAGATCATCAAGGATTATGTTGAGGCGCAGGCTCTGGATCCCATTGCCGTCAAGGGCCGCGAGCAGGCCGCCGAAGTCTATGAGCTTAAAGGCTTGAAGAAGTAAAACGAAAAACTTATGTCATTGCGAGGAAGGTGTTCTCCCTGACGAAGCAATCTCCTGTTGTCACCATGTCATTCTGAGCGAAGCGAAGAATCTTGCTGGTTGAGTAGCCCGTGTACTTCGGGCATACACTTGCACCTGCATGCAAGTGCAGGTGTCGAAACCAAGCGGCGACGAAGCGTTGAAGCGCGTAACGACAACTTCCTCTCACCTCTTCCTTCTTTCCTCTTTTACCTTCGTGTCCTTAGTGTTTAATCACTTTTCTGTAGAATCATCGAATATGCCTCGAAAATCCACCAAAACCTCTTCCTTCGGTTCACCCGGCCGCGTGGCGCATGATGCTTCCGCCTTTTATTCTGCGCGTCTCTACGCTGACCAGCCGCAGGCCGCAGAATCGCAATATATAGAGAATCCCATCCCGCCCGAAAAACTGGATACCATCTTCCACACCTCCTCGGAATCCATGAGCGATCTGCCGGATAACTCCGTGCATCTGATGGTCACCTCACCGCCCTATAACGTTGGCAAGGACTACGATGACGATTTGACCCTCCCAGAATACCTCTCATTTTTGAAGCGTGTTTGGGCGGAGACCCATCGCGTGCTCGTCCCGGGTGGTCGCGCCTGTGTCAACATTGCCAACCTGGGACGCAAACCGTATATCCCCTTGCATGCGTTCATCATTCATGATATGACCGGGATCGGCTTTTTGATGCGCGGCGAGATCATCTGGGATAAAGGCGCTTCGGCCAGTTCATCCACCGCCTGGGGTTCCTGGCAATCGGCCTCCAACCCGACCCTGCGCGACACGCACGAATATATTTTGGTTTTCTCGAAAGGGAACTTTCGCCGCGATAAATTGGATGGAAAAACCGACACCCTCTCTAAAGAAGAATTCCTCGAATTTACCAAATCCGTCTGGTCGTTCTCAGCCGAATCTGCGAAGAAGATCGGTCACCCCGCGCCCTTTCCAATTCAATTGCCCTATCGTTTGATCCAGTTATATACCTTCAAGGATGAAATCATCCTCGATCCCTTTATGGGCTCCGGTCAGACCGCGCTGGCCGCCTTGAAAGCCGGACGGCATTATGTGGGCTATGAAATCAATGAGGAGTATTTGGAACTGGCTCAAAAGCGGATACGTGCTTCATCCGCGGATGAATAAATTCAAACCAAACCGGCACTCCCTGAGGAATTGCATCCGCTTGTCGTGTCCATCATATACGAAAGTGTCAACGCTGTTCTTGAGTAGCCCATTAGCATTCTGTCATTCTAGCCGAGGCTGCATCTAGCCCGCCCTTGCCACCATAAAACTTCCCTCTCCGCTTGTCGGAGAGGGTCGCGAATCACGCCGCAGGCGACTGAGGGTGATGTGGGGCTGTATATATCTTAACCAAGGAAGCCTTCTGGGAAATTCAGAAGGCTTCTTTAGGTGTGAAGATCTCAACTCAATCAGGTTGAGAGTCTTGTGACTTTTACGGATGGATTAAACTGACATCATCAATCCACATGCTGGAACCGGTGGATTTGCTCGATAGGAACTGCACCGAGATCCTGGTATATGCAACCGTGCTGGTCATGTTGAAGGTTTTCTGGGTGAAGCCATAGGTGCCGGTCGGCAGTGTGAATGTGAAGGTCTTCTCCAAGGTAGAGCCGATATACAGCTTCACGATGGCTTGATACAACCCGCTGGTTGAGACCGCGCTTCCCTTGACCCACAGTGTAAGGGACAATGGCAGGTTGATGGAGCCGGTGTCCATGATGGTCTGGGTCAACGTTTTGGTAGCTCCAGTCAAACCGACGATACGCATGGACTTGGCGCCGCCATGGACAAAGGAAGTGGTTAAGCCATCCGTGCTGGAACCCACTTTCATATTGACAGCCGTCCAGCCATCGGGGATGCCGATGGGTGCGGCGGTATCGGTTTCCATGCCGCCGTTGGTGATGATGTTCTTTTCACCGATCCCGCTGAGGTTCACCTTCTGCGGACTGTCGGAGGCATCATCATATACGGATAGCGTGCCGCTGAGCGTACCCGTGGTGGAAGGTGCAAACTGGACGGAAATCGTGCAGCTTGCGCCTGGGTTGAGGGTAAACGAGCTTCCCGAGCAGGTTCCCGCAGAAGCCGTGAAATTAGAGGAGGAATTAAACGAACTGACATGCAGCGCTCCCGTTCCGCTGTCCGTGATGGTCACCGTTTGTGCTGAGCTGGCGGTGCCGACCAGGGTGCTTCCGAAGGTCAAAGAGGTAGTCGAGAGAGTGACCTGCGGTTGGTTGACGGCCAGCGTGGTGCTGGCCACGTTGTCAAAGACATTGATATCGAGCCCAACCAGTGAGGCCGTATTGGTGATGGATTGACCGGCGCTGCCGCTGTTGACCGTGGCGTTAATGACCAGTGTGGCGCTGGCGCCGACCGCCAGGGTGGTGAGGTTCCAGCTTCCGCCCTGCGGATCGTAGCTGCTGGAGGTGGCGAGCGATGATGTATAGGTTAGGCCGCTCGGGAGTTTATCAACCACGGCCACGCCGCTGGCGGAATTGGGACCGACGTTGGTAACCGTGACGGTGTAGATGATGGCATCCCCTGGATTGGGCGTTGCATCACTGACCGCCTGGTTGACCATTAAATCGGTATCATTGCTGTATGGGTAGTAGATGTAGGCGGAGCCGGCTGAGCCAAGATTGCCCAAAGTGTTTCCGTATGCTCCTATCACGGCCGCGCCGTCAAATGCGACCGAGGTACCGAAATAATCATTCGCCGCGCCATCGGAGGCGGTCAGCTCCTTTTGCTGGCTCCATACCGTGCCGCTGCGTGTGAAGATATACGCCGCACCTTGCGAAGTGTTGGAACCAACCGTCTTATAATATGCGCCGATGACCGCCGTGTTGCCGCTGACGGCCACTGAGTAGCCGAAGTAATCATATATCGCGCCATCTGAGGCGGTCAGCTCCTTTTGCTGGCTCCATGCCGTGCCGCTGCGCGTAAAGACATACGCCGCACCCTGATCAGAATAGGTTCCGACCTTCTTATAGGCGCCGACGACCGCTGTGTCACCGCTGATGGCCACTGAGTAGCCGAATTCATCATATATCGCGCCATCTGAGGCGGTCAGTTTCTGCTGCTGGCTCCAGGTGGTTCCACTGCGTGTGAAGACATACGCCGCACCCTGATAAGAATAAGTGACGGTCTTCTCATAGGCGCCGACGACCGCTGTGTTGCCGCTGATGGCCACTGAGTAGCCGAAGTAATCATACGCCACGCCATCGGAGGCAGTCAACTTCTGCTGCTGGCTCCAGGTCGTGCCGCTGCGTGTGAAGACATACGCCGCACCTTGATAAGAGGCCTTGCCATGGGCGCCGATGACTGCCGTGCCACCGCTGATGGCCACCGAATAGCCGAAGGCATCATTGGCCGTCCCATCCGAGGCAGTCAGCTTCTGTTGCTGGCTCCAGGTGGTTCCGCTGCGTGTGAAGATATACGCTGCACCTTGATCGCTTGCCTTACCATTTGCTCCGATGACTGCCGTATCGCCGCTGATGGCTACTGAGATGCCAAACTCATCACCCGCCACCCCATCGGAGGCGGTCAGCTTCTGCTGCTGGCTCCAGGTGATGCCGCTGCGCGTGAAGACATACGCCGCACCCTCGTTATTGTTGGAGCCAATGGTCTTATTCCATGCGCCGATGACTGCCGTATCGCCGCTGACGGCCACAGCAGAGCCGAAGAAATCGCTCGCGGCTGCGTCCGAGGCAATTACTTGGGCCTCCAGATAGATTAACGGATCAATCGTGATGGGGTACTCTGCATGAGTGTCATCCACCTGGATGATGATCTGCTTGGGAGTGTAGACCAGTCTGGCATCCAACTCCTTATTGTTCGCATCGAAGACACGCAGGTTGCTGTAATACAAAGTCCTGCCATTGCCGGTGTCGAAGCTCAGACTGCGGCTGTCCTTCGAGAGACTGCCGTTCAGGTTCGTGTTCAGTCCCATGCGTAACACCAGCAGGCCATTGCCCTGCGGGCTTTGATCCACCGTGAAGCCTTGCTCCAGGCCGATGCCGGTCGTGCGCATCCACTGGCTGAAGCCGGAGTAATGCTGGGTGGCGATGCCATTCTTAATTTCACTGCTCATCGGCGCCAGGACCGCTTGAGGACTTACCCCGCGACCGAAGCCAGTGACCTGAAGGTTCCAATTCCAATCATCTCCCTGTGGTGCGGAAAGCGCCAGACCGCTGGAATTGAGCGCGGCGTTCAGTCCATCCGTGTTGAAGTGATAGGTTCCATCGGAAGATTTTAAAGAAGAATTGCTTTGCGCGCTGTCTGCGGTTGAACTCAACACAGCTTGATAAAGTCCAGCGGGCATGGAAGAGGAAGTAGTCGGGCTTTGCGATAAGGCCATCGCGGGTGTTACGCCTTGCACAACGATCAAGGCAACTAACAGCAGGAACCGTACGAGATTGCTCTTTGAGTTCATGGAATATTCTCCTCATTCATTATTTAATTGACTTTACTGCTCATTGCATAAATATCTACACTGAATTGCGCTAAAAGCAGGGCAAAATCGGTGGTTCTGGTTCAGATATTTTCGCAGTACTTTGTGGATACGGAATACTCGGTAGATGGGCCTTGGATCGTTTCCCTGCATCAGCACTCTCCTCAACTTGGGGTCTCAAGTTGCACAGCCAAGCTCGATGATTTCATTATTTAATTATTACACTTTTCCCCTGTTTTGGATAGTGAGAAATTGCACTTTTGATCTGATTGGGATAGCTAATGTTTGAGAGCAGTGAATATTGGTCCTATCAAACGATAAAAGGTATCAGGATTATTCGGATTGTGGCCTGTAAGTAATATATTGCTATCTTTAACTTTATCGTTATTTAGGAAAAATCCGGAACTTGAAGCCGGCGCGGCGGCAAGGCATGAATCCGTTGGCGCGCAGGCTCTGCATTGTTCAATCCCCGGTTTGATTCTTCTCACCGGCAAGTAAGACTTCTCCTTTGCGCCCTCCATTATCATAGTTGAGTGTGGTGGTGATATCTGTGGAGCCTACGCTGCCGCGCTTAGCTATTTTTAGATGATCCAACTCATCATAGGTATAGCTCAAGCCAGGTCCGGTAGGCGAAGTGATGAATATGTGTCTTGCTCCTGCCGTTACTGCTGCCGTCTATGATGCCACCGGCGTATGGTTTGACCATTTCTCGCTGATCCCCCAGGATGTGCTGGCGGGGGTTGCGGCAGCACGCTAGGGCCTTGTTTATTCACTGATGTTGCGCATGGGCAGGCCTTTCGGTCATTTCCCGTATGGCCTTCTCAAAGTCCATGGTAAATCTATGCTTTGGCGTTTTTTAACGCGAAGCACGCAAAGTTCGCTAAGGTTCTAAGGTTCTTGTTTTTTCTTCGCGATCGCCTGCCCTTTGTTCTTTGATGGTCGCGAGCTTGGCGGTTCGTCCTCTGATCTTGAGAAAATCATGTCATTTCCCGGCGAGGTCAAGAGACCCTTGCCGAGCGAGGAATGGATTATTGTGCGACGGGCTGCAGGTGCGATTTGAGAAATCGGGCAATATCGTCCAGCGATTGAGTGGATTGGGGCAGCGTCAGGAAAATCTGCCAGACGTGCCACATGCGCGGGTAGATCTCCAGGCGCACATCCACGCCGGCAGTTTTGGCCAGGGCTTCGCTGCGAACCGCGTCCTGGCGCAGGACCTCGTCTTCTCCGGCGTGGATCAATAGTGGGGGCAGACCGCGCCAATCGCCGAACACCGGCGAAATCAGGGGGTCGTGAGCGTCGTTCCGCCCAACATACGCTGCGTTGTAGAATTTTATGGCTTTGGGAGGCAGCAGGGGATCCTTGAATCCATGTTGCGGATCACTCTGCGCGGCGAAGTCTGTCACGGGTGAGAGGCAGGCCGCCGCGGCAGGCAGCGGGTCGCCGCTGTCGCGCAGTCTCATCAAGGAAGTGATCGTCAAGTTGCCGCCCGCCGAATCACCCGCCACTACAATATTCGATGCGGAAAAGCCCTGTTTTAACAGCCAGCGGTAGGCCGTTACACAGTCATCCAGGGCGGCAGGGAAGGGATATTTCGGCGCGAGGCGATAATCCACCATCAGCACGCGCACGCACATCTTTTGAGCCAAATAAGCCAGCATTTGAATATGCTGGGGTGTCATTCCGTATACAAAACCACCGCCATGAAAATAGAGAAGCACCCGGTCTTTGGGGCTGTTTTGGGGAATGAGCCATTCACAGGACACGCCGTCAGCGGATACGGCTTGGCGAGTCACATTCGCATCCAGATGCAGGCGTGCCATGCCTTGTTTAAGTAGCCAGCCTGATAGTGGAAGCGGAACGGCCGTTTGCATGAAACGGATCAGGGGCAGGCCGGCGCGCACGTTACGTTCGATAGACGAAGGTTCCATGAGTTGTCCTTTATACGTATCAAGTATCACGTATCAAGTATCAAGGCGTTGGGATGTGGATTGATAACTGATGTTACGCACCGTCCCGAAGGTTTGGGCAAAAACCCGGCTTGAATTACGGCAACCTTCGGGACGTTTTACGTAATAAGAAACGAAACAGAATGTTATGGCGGTAAACCGCCTAATGATTCCCATGAAAGAAACTTCCTGACAATATTGCTGATTGTCGTAATCGCTTTCAAAAGTATACCCTAACCCGGACAAGCCGGAAACAAAAAGGATTCAAACACAACCCTCAAAGTGCAAAGGGCAGGCGGGACACAAAGGAAATCTTTTGTGAACACCTATCTTGTAAAATACTAAAGTCCCCCTCTCCGCTTGTGGGTGAGGGTCGCGTAGCACGCCGAAGGCGACAGGGGTGAGGGGCGCTTCATGACCTTTGCGCTTCATTCCTCACTCCGAGAAACCCGCCCTCCATCATCCGTTCCTCAATTGCCACCTTCCATCCTCCATGAATAATGATCCATGATCCATTTCCCAATTACCATTCTCGATTCCCCTGTGCCTTTGTGCCTTCGTGGTTAAAAAACCTCCTCGCCTCTGCACCCCCCATTCTCGAATACCAAACATCAGCCAACGAATATCGAGTACCGAATAACGAATCCCGTCACTCCCCCCCGATTCCCCTCGACCCTTCGCATCTAGTATAATGATTGTTATGGATATTAAAACTCAACTCAGTAACTCCATGAAAGAGGCCATGAAAAGCGGCGACGAGGTCCGCAAGCGCACCACCCGCATGGCGCTCGCCAATATCAAGCAGGTCGAAGTCGATAAACAGACGGCGCTCGATGACGCCGCCGTGATCTCACTCCTGCAAAAGGAGATCAAAAACCGGCGCGAGGCCGTGGAAGAGGCCAAAAAGGCCAACCGTGCCGATTTGGTTGCCGATAACGAAGCCGAGATCAAAGTCATCGAATCCTTCCTTCCCAAGGCCATGCCCGCCGAGGAACTGCGCACCCTCGCCCAAGCCGCCATTGCCGAAGTCGGCGCGGCCTCCCCTGCCGACATGGGCAAGGTCATGAAGGCCCTTCTCCCCAGGGTCGCCGGACGTGCTGCGGGCGATCAGGTTAGCGCACTGGTCAAGGAACTTCTGACGAAGCAGGATGTCTCTTTGAACCGCTAAGCGCGCGAAGTTCGCAACGATTTTTTCTTTGCGTTCTTTGCAGCCTTCGCCGTCAAATTCTTTGTATGCCCAACCGTTTCCGTTTTACAACGGGTGTGCGGAACCTGCAGATTTTTGTCTTGACCGCGGTCAGCATCGTGACCTTCGCGGCCTTGACCCTGCCGTCCAGCCTTCAGCCTGCCGAGCCTCTGCTTCAAACGGGCGTTGTGGCTCCTCGCGACCTCAACGCCCCGCGCGATGCGGAATACGTCAGCCAGTCGCGCACCGAGGAAGCGCGCCAGACCGTTGAAAAAGCGGTCCAGCCCATCTACACCGATCCCGACCCGGCCATTGCGCGCGAGCAGATCAACCGGCTGAATTCAACCTTTCAACTGATCACCCTCACCCGCGCCGATACGACCGCCTCCGAGGATGTCAAACAAGCCCAGCTTGCCAACCTGACCAATATCAGCCTCAAGCCGGATGCCGTCAAACTGGTCCTGTCCCTTTCCGATTCGCGTTGGGATGTCGTCCAGCAGGAATCCCTGCGCCTGCTCGAGCAGGTCATGCGTTCACCTGTCCGCACCGATAACCTCGATGCAGTCCAGGCCAGCATTCCATCTTTGGTCAACCTCACTTTCAGCGACAATGAAGCCGGTTTGGTCAGCGGATTTGTCGGCGCCTTTGTGGTGACCAACAGCCGCTTCAGCGCCGATTTAACCGCCGCCGCCCAAAAGTCGGCCCGCGACGCGGTTCAGCCGGTGGTGCAAACCTATAAAGCGGGCGAACGGATTGTTTCGGCGGGCGATGTGATCACGCCTGCTCAGATGGAAGCCTTGCAGGAATTGAAATTGATCCAGCCGTCCCAGCCCATTGAAACTTATTTGGGCTCCGCCGCGCTGACGGTTCTGGCGGCAGTCTCGACCGGTCTGTATTTTATGAGGCGCAGGCGCATCCATTTCCTCTCCAATCCGCGCAGTCTCCTGGTCGCCTCCCTTCTGTTTCTGATTTTCTTGGCCGGGGCTCGCCTCGTGACAACCCGGACGGTCATTCCCTATCTATATCCATTGCCTGCGGCCGGTTTATTGCTGGCCACCTTGTTTGGCATGGAAAGCGGGGTCATCCTTTCTTTGATGCTTTGCTTGCTGGCCGCTTATGGCCTGCCGAATACCCTGCAATTGATGCCGTTTTATTTGATGGCTTCCCTCTGCGGCGTATTGACACTTGGACCGGCGCGCCGCTTTTGGGGCTTCTTCCGTGCCGGGCTGGCTGTTGCCGGTGCCGGCATGGCCATGCTCCTTGCCTACCTGATCCCGGCCGCTTCAACGAATTGGTTTGGGATTCTGCAATTGGTGGGGGCAGCCCTTGTGAACGGCCTCGCCTCTGCCAGTGTTGCCTTGCTCCTCCAATATCCGCTGGCGCAGTTCCTCGGCCTGCCTACGCCTCTCCAGCTCCGTGAAATCTCGCATCCCGATTTTCCCCTGCTCCAGCTGTTCCTGCTCAATGCGCCCGGCACCTACCAGCATAGTCTGCAAGTGGCGAACCTGGCCGAGCAGGCCGCTGAGAAGATCGGCGCCGATCCGCTCTTGACGCGCGTCGGGGCGCTCTTCCACGATATCGGCAAGGTCAAGGATCCATCCTTCTTCATTGAAAACCAGGCGCCGGGTAATCTCAACACGCATGTGGATATCACTCCCGAGCTGGCCGCGCAAAGGATCATCCAGCATGTGCTTGACGGAGTGGCCCTGGCACATAAGTATCGCCTGCCGAACCGCATAGACGATTTCATCCTCGAGCATCATGGCACCATGGTCACGCGTTACCAATATAACCAGGCGCTCGAAAAAGCGGGCGGCGATGCCAATAAGGTGGATGCGGAACGGTTCCGCTATCCCGGGCCGCGGCCGCGCTCACGCGAGACGGCCATCCTGATGATCGCGGATGGGACCGAGGCACGCGCCCGCGCCGAAGGTGCGGAGAGCGATGAGGATTTGCACGCCATCGTGCGTTCGGTCATTGAGCGCATCCAAAAGGAGAACCAGCTCGATAATGCACCCTTGACCATGCGCGACCTTTCCCTCATCGCCGATTCCTTTGTCGCCACCCTGCGCGGCACCTATCATCCGCGCATTCAATATCCCGCCGCCGAGCCGCCCGCCACGAATGTGAACGTTCAAACCACACCGCTGACTGGAAAGAAAGCATGATCTTCGTTGAATCCGAATTGCAAGACCGGGAAGTTCCCGCAGAACTGATCGAGCGCGCCGCGCAAGTTGCCCTGGCGCATGAGTCCGTCAGCGGAGATATCACCGTCCTGCTGGCCGATAACCCGCGCCTGCAGGAACTCAACCGCGACTATCTCGGCATAGATGCTCCCACCGATGTGCTTTCCTTTCCCGCCTCCGAGACCGACCCGGAAACCGGCGCGCCTTATTTGGGCGACATCCTCATCTCCATACCGCGTGCGGAAGAACAGGCCCAGTCTGGCGGCCATCCGCTTGAAGCGGAGCTGCAGTTGTTGGTCGTGCATGGCGTCTTGCATTTGCTCGGATACGATCATGCCGATGCAAAGGAGAAAGCCAAAATGTGGAAGTCACAGGCGGAGATTTTGGAAAGCCTCGGTCTATCGGGAATCGTGATTCAGGAATCTTGATTCCGATCACGAATACCGTTTCTCTAATATCGAATATCTAATATCGAGCATCGCATGTGGAATTTTATTGTTTCCCGTTATTACTCTTTTGGTCATGCCTTTCGTGGTTTGTGGTATGTTTTGCGTACCCAGCGTAATGCATGGATTCATACCGTTATTGCCATCCTCATATTCATCCTGTCGGCCTGGCTGAAAATTTCCAGGCAGGAATTGGCCATTATTATTCTCACAGCTGCCATTGTCTTTGCGGCTGAATTCATCAATACGGCCATTGAGGCGGTCGTGGATTTGGCCAGCCCCGAGAAACATCCTCTGGCAAAGGTAGGCAAGGATGTCGGCGCCGCGGCGGTCTTGATCTCGGCCCTCGCCGCCATTTTGATCGGATTGCTCATCCTCGGCCCACCGCTTTATTCAAAAGTTCTTCTGTTGCTTGGAAAATAATAAATGGATGATGTTATTGCGAGCGCAGCGAGCGAAGCGCCAGCACTGCGTTCTTCCAGTGTGGCAATCTTCTTGAACATGTAATTGAATGTTGCATGAGGTTGCCACTTCGGCCTTGTTCTCGATTTGCTCGAATAACATAGCTTACTAGATCAGTGGCCTCCTCACAATGACATGATTGAAAAGGAGATATGATGACTTTATCATTTCGTTTTGGTACCGTGGGTTCGCCGACTGGCACGCCCAAGAACCCCGGTGGCTCGGTCGGCTCCATCCAGTTCAGCAGTTCGCTCGACTTGCAGGCCTTTGAATTGGGCTGGGTGCAATCGGTGCGCGTCTCTGAGGCGACTTGTGCGGCTATCAAAGCCATGGCAGTGGAGCAGGATGTAGCCGTCAGCGTGCATGCCCCTTATTTCATCAACCTGAACGCCAATGCGGACGAATGGCCGAAGTCGCGCAAACGCCTGATGGACGCCGCCCATTATGGCAATCTGGCGGGTGCCACCGATATCATCTTCCATCCCGGTTCGTATTTTGAAAACCCGCCTGCCGAGGTTTTGAAAATAGCCATCCCGCGTTTGAAAGGCTGCGTGGACGAATTGCGCAAAGCCGGTAACCCCGTCACCATCCGGCCTGAGACCATGGGGAAATCGGCCATGCTTGGTTCATTCGAAGACACACTCGAAATGTCGAAGTCTATCGAAGGCGTTTTGCCCTGCCTTGACTTTGCCCACCTGCATGCGCGCCCCGGCGATGGGACGATGAACACCTACGATGAATGGTCGGCTTTATTGAAGGCCTATCAAAAGGCGCTGGGGAAAGCGGCGCTGAAGCATTTGCATATTCATCTTTCGGGCATCGAATATGGCCCAAAAGGTGAGAAGAATCATTTGAAGTTGGAAGAGGCCGATCTGGATTTGAAGGCGTTATTCCGCGCTCTCAACGATCATGGTTGCGCGGGACGAATTTTGTGCGAGAGTCCCATCATGGAAGAGGACGCGCTGAACATGAAGAAGGCCTGGATGAAGGTCAGCGGAGAGAAGGAATGAGGCTTACTCCCTTCGTTCCAATTCATCAGGTGTCGGTGGCTGAAAGATAGGTATACATTCTTTGAACATTCTCTCTGGAATATGGAATGCTCCTTTGGGAAGTTGGGCATTTCTTATCGCCAGGCGTTCCAAAAGCACATCCTCGGGCACATCCAGGAAGTGGATTTCACTGCTTGCATCCAATTGCGCGGCGCGTGCGCGGTAATCTTCCCGTTCACTCTTGGCCCAGAATTCAAAATCGAGGATCACATTCAGGCCCAATGCCAAGGCGCGTACGGCAATGCCCCACAGCAGCGATTCGATCAGATCATGCCTGGCATTGTGCTCGTCTTCCTCCACATCGTAGCCGAAAAGAGTATGTCCGAACAAAGCAAACGTTCCAACCTTTAAACTTTCAAACCTTCAAACCCTATAACTTTTCGCCATCACCGTGAACCTATCCTCATTCTTAAGATCGGCCTATGTCTTACCATTGTTGCTAGGCGGACCGGGTGTTTTGGAACACGCATGCCACACATGGGTTAATTCCGCCGATTTTCTATGGGTTATTCGCGGCATTCGTAAATTCGTATAATTCGCGTTAAGGGTTTCCCGACTTTGGTAAAGCCATGAAGATCGGCCTTGACAGTCTGCTCATTGTGCATATAATCCAGCCCAATATTCAAAAAGCCGTGACGAGGACGAGTACGCGCTGAACGACGGTCTGTGGCAGGGAAAATGCCTGCCACTCAGAGAGCAGATGAAATGGTGAAAGTCTGCCCGGGACGACAGCGCCGAATGGACCTCCGAGCTTCAAGACGAACGGGCCATGCCCAAGTAATCTCTGACGGAACGCCACCGTTATCAAGGCTAGGTCCCTTGGCATTCTGCGCCTGGCAGGCTAGTGGACTAAAAAGAGTGAAGCTGGCTTTTCCATCCCGTTGCATCACAACGGGATTTTTGTTTATAAGGAAAGTCGCTTAACTTGGGTGGCACCACGGCCGCGTAGCGTACAGCGTTCGTCCCATTTTGATAGGTTATTGACCTGTCAG
>Ga0182027_10005472_pt1 | contig 19278 bp, 16 predicted proteins | sample 712E1DmetaG_FD_121300 | JGI IMG/M metagenome (GOLD analysis project Ga0182027, IMG submission 121300) | Permafrost microbial communities from Stordalen Mire, Sweden - 712E1D metaG (Illumina Assembly) | ecosystem: Environmental > Terrestrial > Soil > Wetlands > Permafrost | place: Sweden...
ATCCGGGCTTGGAACGCTCGCGCCAATCGTGCTAAAACCCGCATCCAGTGGCGCTTCACCCGAAAGACGGCGCGGGTAAAATTCGGCTATAAACCGAATATCTCTAAGCGGTCAAAGACCTAGAGCCACAATCGCTTCGCGAAGCGTTGCGACGTTTGCGTCGACGCTACGACCGGCGGTATCGATCACGATGTGCTCGCGATTCCAGGGGCGGTAGTCCCGCAAGACCACGTCTTGCCAGGTGGGCAGGGCTGCTCGCGTTTCTACGCGCTGCCGGTGTTCGTTGGCGTCGGAACAGGTAATTTCGATTTCAATGGCGGCCACCTGAGCACGGTTCGCCACATCCATCCATGCATCGCGAGTCAACGGAATGGGATTGACCGAGTCCGCAATCACCGTTCTGCCGACACGGAGATTGTCCGCGGCGACCGCATAGCCCACGCGATAGCCGGCGTCGTTGAGCGGCGAGGCGAGCGCACCGGATGCCAGAATCGCTTCCTCGATCGAATCGATCCGCACATGCACCGCGCCGAGCTGGCGGGCCAGTTCCCGCGCAAGGGTCGTCTTCCCGGTGCCCGGCAGGCCGCTCAAGATGAGGAGCATACGTAGCGTTCAGTATCGTTCAAACTTGACAGCGTCGCCACTGCGGCGTCATATTCCGAAGAATGGCTCAGACTCTCGGTATTCCCAAAGATGGCGCTCTCGACCTGGTGTCGCTTGGCGCGCTGGTCCACCGCCTGGACCCTGGTGTCGTTCCGTTTCGCAAGGCCACGCAGTGCGCGATCCACGTCAGCGGCGGCGAGTTCAACGTTGCTGCCAATCTGGCGGATTGCTTCGGCCTGCGGACGGGCATCGCGACCGCCATGGTCGATTACCCCATCGGCGAGCTGATCGCGGAGCGCGTCAAGGCCATGGGCGTAAAGCCCTTCTACAAACGCTTCCAGCACGATGGCGTGCGGGGTCCAAACATGGCGGCGGTCTATAGCGACCGCGGATACGGCGTGCGCCCGGCGGTGGTGTTCTACAACCGGTCGAACGAAGCCGCGGGCCGGCTTAAGCCCGGCGACTTCGACTGGAACGCCGTGTTTCAAGGCGGCGTGCGCTGGTTCCACAGCGGCGGGATTTTCGCGGCGCTCTCGGAAACCACCGCGGAACTGGTGATCGAAGGCATGCAGGCGGCCAAGGCGGCCGGCGCGTTCGTCTCCCTCGACCTCAACTTCCGCGAGAAGCTCTGGAGGGTGTCCGGAGGCGCGGACCGGGCGCAGGAAGTGCTCGGCCGCATCGTACAGAACGTCGACGTTCTGGTGGGCAACGAGGAAGACCTGCAGAAGGGACTCGGCATCCCCGGCCCCGCGGTCGCCGCGCAGTCGAAGCTTGACCCCAGCGCGTTCTTCGACATGATCTCCCGGGTAGTGGAGCGGTACCCCAGCATCAAAGCGGTTGCCACCACTTTGCGCGAGGTTCACTCGAGCAGCCGTCACAGTTGGGGCGCGGTGGCCTGGGTCGCCGGCGAGACCTGCGTCTCTCCCATCTGCGAGTTGGACGTTTACGACCGTGTGGGCGGCGGGGATGGGTTCGCCTCCGGTTTCATCTACGGGCTGCTGACCGGCGAGACTCCGCAGGAATGCGTGAAGCTCGGCTGGGCGCACGGCGCGCTGCTCACCACGTTTCCGGGCGACACCAGCATGGCCAGCCTGGAACAGGTTCGCGCCTTCGCCCGCGGCGGCTCCGCGCGCATCCAGCGGTAGGGCGCGAGGTCCGCTCCCTTACGGTCGCGGTTCGGAACGGACAATTCGTACTTATGATACTGTAGCCTCCATGCCAGACGACAAGGTCAATCGACGCCAGATCATTCAATCCGCGCTGGCCCTGGTCCCTGGCGCGGGCTTGAACTGGGACACGCTTCCGGCCGCCCGGTCTACCCCCTCCGATCCGGACCACTTCGACGCCGTGATGGTGGGCGCCGGGCTGGGCGGGTTGAGCTGCGGCGCCGCGTTCGCGAGGCAGGGATTCAAGGTCTTGATCCTCGAGAAGCACGACAAGCCCGGGGGATACGCCACCACCTTCCGGCGCGCGGGCGGGTTTGTGTTCGATGTTTCGCTGCACTCGACCACGGTCGGCGAGCGCGGCGGCGTCCCCAACCTTATCCCGGGTTTTCCCGAGATCACGGATGTCGAGTTCGTCCCTCACCGCACCCTGTATCGCGCCATCTTTCCGGATCACGACATCCTCGTCCCCGATCGCGACCTGCCCGCCTACATCAAGAACCTGGCCGGCCTGTTCCCGGCGGAGGAGGAAGGCATTCGGGCGCTTTTCGCAGACATGCAGGCCATCACCGCGGAGATCGGCAAGCTCTCGCAGGCGGCGGGCAAGATCGACATGAGCCGCATGCCGGTTGACTATCCCCACCTGGTGCGATCCGCCGGCGTGACCTGGGGCACGATGGTGGATGCGCACATCAAAGACGCCCGGTTGAAGGCCATCCTCTCGGCGTTGTGGGCCTATTACGGGCTGCCGCCGTCGAAGCTCGCCAGCTTCTACTATGCCCTCCCGACCATCGGCTATCTCGAGCAGGGCGGATTCTATCCCAAGGGCAGGTCGCAGAAGATCAGCGATGCCCTCGCCGCGTTTATCACCGCGCGGGGCGGCAAGGTGCTGCTCAATACCGAGGTGGCGAAGGTGCTGGTCAAGGACGGCTCGGCAAGTGGCGTCAGAACCGCGGACGGGCATGAATACACCGGCAGGGCCATCATCGCCAACTCCAACCCTCACGATCTGTTCCACTCGCTGGTCGAGGACGACGGCCGCTTGAAGACTTATTTGGAGCGCATGGACCGGTGGACGCCGAGCCTGTCCACGTTCCAGGTCTTCCTGGGCCTCAAGAAGGACCTGGTGGGATCGCTGGGTATCCGAGACACGGAAATCTTCTGCGCCTCCGGCTACGATCCCGAGGCCGAATACGCGTCCGCGGTCAGCGGGGAGATGACCAATCCCAACGTGGGCGTCATGCTCTACGACAACCTGTACCCCAGCTATTCTCCGCAGGGGAAGAACACCATCAGCCTCATCACGCTCCAGGGTTATAACCACTGGGAGAAGTACGAGGCAGACTACCGGCAGGGACGGAAAGCCGCCTACCGGGCGGAGAAAGAGCGAATCGCGGACATTTTGATCCGGCGCGCGGAAGAGCGGGTGCTACCCGGCCTGTCCAAAGCGATCGAGATCCGGGAAATCGGAACGCCGCTGACGAATCTTCGCTACACCGGCAACTATCGCGGCTCGATTTACGGCTGGGACCAGACGCTCGACAATTCCGGCATGCGCCGCATGGCCCACACCACGCCCATCGCGAACCTCTACCTCTCGGGCGCGTGGACCCGGCCGGGCGGCGGCTACGGGGCTGTCCTCATGAGCGGCATCGACTGCTTCAAAGAAGCGACGCGAACCTGGAGCTGAGTTTCGTCCGCTTGCTAACGCGCGCGGTTCGGTATCTGGGTACCGAACCGCGACCGTGAGGGAGCGGACCTCGCAGGCATCTTGGCACGCCAGCCATGGGCACCGCCTGCCACTCATCCGCTAAACGCCTCCGTTCCTCCGAAACCCCTTTCGCCGCTGGGGCCGGCGGAGTACAATCGATCCGGATGAAACCCGGGCGTGCGCTGATTTCGATCGGGTGCCTGATGGCGGTCGCCGCCGGCCCGGCTGCCGGGTGGGTCAAGGACAAAAACCCGTTCGGCTCAAACAGGCCGCTTCCAGACTCGCTGCGCGGCGCGGTCTGCCACATCGCTCAGTGGTGGCCGGTCCTCCCGAATTTCGAGCGATTACACCCCGTCGGCTTCATCTATACGTACACGCTCAACGTGCCCACGCGCGCCTACGAGGAAGGGATGCCCGGAGTGACCGACCGGGTGGAGTGGTTCGCCATCGACTACCAGGGCGATTTCGGGATCGCTAGACCGGGGAAATACCGCTTTAATCTGATTTCCGACGACGGGTCGAGGCTCACCATAGACGGCAAGGTGGTCATTGACAACGATGGCATACACCCGACCACCGCCATGGGCGGCAGCATCGAACTGGCCGGCGGGAACCATCACATTCGCATTTCGTATTTCCAGGGGCCGGGCAGCGAGCTTGCCCTGGTGCTCGAAGTCGCCGCGCCCGGCGAAGCGTTCCGCATCTTCGACATGCGCGACTACAAGCCGAGGCTGGATGCGCGCCCCAAGGCACCGGCTGCCGATGCCGAGAACCGACCCACCCTGCGTCGGGACGACACGTTTCGGGGCTCGGCGGCGTTGACCGGCTATGAAATGACGGCCTTCGAGGCCATGAAGGCCCGGCCGCACGCCTTCGAGTTCCGCTCCGCGGCGCTGCGGTTCCCGGATAGCATTGACAGGTCAAGGTACGTCCTGGCGTTCGAGGTGCCCGGGTCGGCCCTGGCGGCCACCATGACCGGCCCGGGAAAGCAGAGGGTGCACGCAGTGCTGCTGGCCCTGGTGAAAGACGCCGGCGGCCAAGTGGTGGAGAAGGCCAGCGAGGACTTTCGCGTCGAGGTCACCGACGCGCAACTGGCGGCTCTCCGTGCGGTCACGCTAGCATACTCCCACCCCATCACTCTTCCCACCGGGAGTTACACGGTCGAGACGATAGCTCTCGATCGCGAAGCCGGCCGGGCCAGCACGGGAACGTTCGCAATCGACAATCCGGAACGCAAAGGCCTCGCGCTGAGCAGCCTGGTGTTGTCGCAGCGGGTTGAGCTTGCGCCGGGCGCCGCAGATCCGGACGATGCCGACCCGCTCCAGTCCGGGGAGAAGCGCGTGGTGCCGACCATCGACGCAAGCCTGCCCGCGGAAGCGCAGCCCTCCGTGTTTTTCGTCGCGTACCCCTCCAGGTCGAACCGTGCGTCTCCAAAAATCGACGTGCAGTTTCTGGTTCGCGGGACGGTGGTCGCCAGCCAGACCGCCGACGTGCCTGCCCCGGATGCCTCCGGGGCGTCGCCTATGACGATCGCGGCCATCGCGAAACCGGGAAGTTACCAGTTGAAGATCACGCTGTCGCAGGGCGGCGAATCGGTGGAGCAAAGCATCCGCTACTCGATCGCCGCCAAATAGAGGCGCTATGCATAAATCAAACACCGCTCTCATTCTCGCGGGCCTGCTGATCGCGGCCCTGGTATTCACTTCGTCCGCCGCCTTCGGACAGAACGCCAGCGGCTCGCTAGCCGCGACGGTGACGGACTCAACCAGCGCGGTGGTTCCGAACGCCAAAGTGATATTGAAGAACGAAGACACCGGAGCCGTCCGCGATACGGCTTCAAACGGGAGCGGCTTCTTCAACATTCCCGCCATCCAGCCGGGGTCTTACACGCTCACGATTACCGCGCCGGGCTTCGCTCCCTGGCAGCGGGAGAACATCGTGTTCAATCAGGGCGAGAGCAGAACGCTGCCGGACGTCACCCTGATGGTCGCGATGTCCATAGAACACTTTGGGGTGGAGACGAACGCGGAAGCCGTATCGCCGCTAGACACCGGCGAGTCCCGGCAGACGCTGGACTCAGACCTGGTGGCCCATCTGGCCATACAGGGCCGGGACGCGGCCGAGTTGATCAAGATCATGCCCGGGATGGCGATGAACCGCGGCCTCAGCCAGACCGCGTGGAGCAGCCTGACCACGCAGACCAACTCAGGGCCCATCGGCCAGTATTCGGCTAGCGGAACCCAGCCCCACGGCGCGATGACCATGACCATGGACGGCGCCAATCTGCTCGATCCGGGCAACCAGGGCACGCAGGTGGCAAATATCAACGCAGACCAGACGGCGGAGGTAACGCTGCTCTACTCCGCCTACGGCGCCGAATATGCCAAGGGGCCGGTGACCTTTCAGGCGATCGGAAAGAGCGGGACCTCGCGGTTCCACGGCTCGGCCTATTGGTACTTCAGCAGTCCCGCACTCAACTCCTTGGAATCTTATTCAAAGAGCCTGGGCGGCACCAAGAGGATGTACCGTGGCTCTTACTATCCCGGCGTGGATGTAGGCGGCCCGGTCTTCATCCCTCACGTGTTCAACCGGAACCGCGACAAGCTTTTTTTCTACGCTGCTCCCGAGGGAATGGAGCAGACACCGGCGCCGACTTATCACGCCTACTTTGTTCCGACCGCCCAGATGCTGGCCGGTAACTTCTCGCAGGCGTATCTGGACAGTCTTGGGACGGGGTTTGCCGCAACCAAGGCCGCAGTCGCCCAACAGCCTACCCAACACGGGGCGGCGGCCGCCTATCCGGGCGGCATGATCCCGGCCAGCCTGCTCGACCCGAACTCGCTGGCCTATGCCGGAACCTTCCCGCGGGCGAGCCTGCAGCCGTCCGCGGACGGCAACAACCTCGTCTATGGGTATGGCTTCAACGTCAACCGCTTCGAGTTCAAGCTGCGGCTCGATTACAACATCAGCGATAACACGAAGTTCTTTGTCTCCTGGAACCGGCAGGACGAAGGCGATGAGAACCCGATCGGCGTCTGGTATTATCCGGGCAACGCGTTGCCCTATCCGTCGGGCATGTGGGCGCACCAGGTCGCGAATATCTATAACGCGAACCTGGTCCACGTGTTCAGCCCGACGCTGACGAACGAGACCATCGTCTCGCTGGCTAAGTTCATCAATCCGGTCCGGCTTCAGGACCTTGGGGCGGTCGATACCGCGAGCGTCGGGCTGACGGGCTACAAGCCGCTAGCCGCGGACCCCTACATGTCGCAGATCCCGAACATCACCAGCCAATACGGCTTAGTCCCGGGGTATTACGCGCCGTCATTCGGCACCAGCTTTCATCAGGGAGCCTTCGGCAAGATGTCCTTCGACCCATCCATCGCGGACAACTTATCCAAAGTCGCGGGCAAGCACACCATGAAATTCGGTTTCTATTGGGACTTCGCCGAAAACAACCAGACGGGCGGGCTTGGGAACTTCGCGCAAGGCAACCTCAACTTCGACACGACGGGCGCCACCAGCAGCGGGAACCTGATGGCGGACTTCCTGACGGGCCGCGTACAGTCGTTCCAGCAAGTACCGGCACTCAGCGTGTACGACTTCAAGTACAACCAGTATTCGCTCTATGCGCAGGATCAGTGGAAGGCGCACCGCAGGCTGACCTTGACTTACGGCGTGCGCTTCGACCACATGGGCCAGTGGTACCCGACCAGCGGGCAAGGCCTGGTGGTGTGGAACCCCGCCGGATATGACAACACCGCGGCCGCCGGCCCGTGGACCGGCCTGCTGTGGCACGGCAGGGACAGCAAGATCCCGATGTCGGGCTTTCCGTCGAAGCTCTTCTTCCCGGAGCCGCGAGTCGGCTTCGCCTTCGACCTCACCGGAAAGGGACTGACCGTCCTGCGCGGCGGAGTCGGAGTGTATCGGTACCAGATCTCTTATAACTCGGCCGCAAATCCTGGCATCTATGATGAGGCGGCCGGCATCCCCAGCTATAACATCCTCAATCCGGCGAACCTTGGCTGGAACTTCGCCCAGTACACTCAGCCGGGCGTGGCGGGCATCGGCACCAACATCGGGGCCATGCAGCAGGGAGACACCAGGACGCCGCACACCGACACTTACAACATCATCCTCTCGCAGAGGGTGCCCTGGCACTCGACGGCCGAAATCCAGTACAGCGGCAATCGAAGCCGCGACTTGCTGTTATCGGGGAACGGCTTCAACGTCCCCTTTCTTGGAAACCTGAACAAGACCCTGCCCGGCGCTTACTTTCTGCCCGATCCGGTTACCGGGGTAGTGAACGATCCAAGCCTGGGCGGCGTACCCAGCCAGGACTATCGGTCCTATCACAACTACCAGACCATGTTATTGACGAGCCACGGTTCTTACCAGAACTACAACGCCCTGGTAGCGACGTGGAACAAGCAATCGGGCCGGGCCACGTTCATGCTGAATTACACGTTTGGCAAAGTGCTCGGAATCCGGGACGGCGAAACGGACAACGGTTCCGGCAACGGACCGGCGATGGACCCGTGGAACCTACGAAGCAACTATGGCCCGCTGGCCTATGACCATACGCACATCTTCAATGCGGCCTACCTGGTGAATCTCCCCAGCCCCGTCCACAGCGGCGTCCTGCTGGAAGGCCTGCTGAACGGCTGGACCATCTCCGGCATCACGCAACTGCAGAGCGGCGCGCCCATTCAGCCGAACACGGGAGGGAATCTGAACCTGACCACCGCGGGCGGGCTGAACAGCCTGATGTGGCTGGGGACCGATTCCGAGAATCTCCGCCCCGTCCTGACCTGCGATCCGAGCGCCAATTTGAAGCCGGGCCAATACTTCAACCCGAACTGTTTCGCGCTGGGGCCCCAGGGAACGAACGGGCCGGTGGTCTGGCCGTACATTCGCGGCCCGCGCTACTTCAACAGCGACCTGTCCATCCACAAGACCTTCCGCTACAAGGAGCGCCATTCATTTGAGTTCCGGGCGGCGGCCTTCAACTTCCTGAACCATCCGCTGAAGACCTTCAACGTGAACGGCGCAGCCTCCGACCTGTCGCTGCTGTTCGCGTCTCCGGTGGCCGGGACCACGAACTCCAATTCCGTGACGACAGGCTCCCCGGAGCACACGACGGGGTACCGGATCGGGCTGTTGTCGCTCAAGTACAGATTCTGAGCAGTAGAACGGGGCATAAGTGGGCAGGAATTTCTATCTGTTGCTGACTTTGGTGAGGGGTCTTGACACCATCTCCTATGTCCTGATGTCCATCCTCTGCATTCGCGAGTATCGGGTGCGCAGGACGCGCTGGGGCGGCGCGGCTTACTGCGGCCTGATCGTGTCCTTCGCGCTGCTGTACCTGGACATAGGGGCCGAGGAAGCAGTTTGGATCACCACCGGCCACAACCTGGCTTTCCTGCAGGCGATGGACCTGGTGACTTCCGTGATGGTTGCACTGCTGTTGGTGCACGTCTTTTATAACAGCGAGCGGAAGTACTTGCCCGGCATCCGGTTCTGGAAGGCGCTGCTCGGTTTGTTCTATGCCGTGGCTCTGGCCACCACGATTGCCGGAGTGGGCTTCTTCATGGGTCTGTTTCAACACCTTCCCTTCCCGACGACGCCACGGTTTCCCACGCCCGAGGGATTCGCAGGGGTCGTTGTCATCGCGATTCTGTGCGCATCCCGCCGCCCGGCCAACAACGCCATCGAGCGGCGCCAGCGCCGGTGGGTGCTGGTTTTGTGCATCGCCTGGGTATGCATCCTGGTGCTGTGGCGGATCACGCGGGCTCCAGAACTCGTCCTCGCCAAAGATTTCTGCCCCCTGGTCTTCATTTTCATCGTCACGTACTACGTGGAGCGGCTCACATTCTTCGATGTCCTGATCAAAAAAGGCGTGGGGGCCTTTATTTCGTTCTCTCTCCTGGCCGTGTACTTTACGTGGCCGGCGCCCTGGATGGATCACTACCGCTTGAGCGTGCTGGTGTGGGCGCTCTCCGCCTGGCCGATTGTCTTGATCACGCCCTGGCTCTACCGGCTGCTTTCTTCCTGGCTCGACCGCCTGTGGCTCGGCCGGCGTTTCTCTCCCATCGAGGCCAGCGAGCACTTTCTGGACGGACTGCAGGGGGCCATCAGCGAACCCGAGCTGGCCGCACTGGCGGAGCAGCGCTTGGGCGCCATCTTCCGGTCCGAAGCCGAGGTGATTCTCGATCGCGTGGGACCGGGCACGTGTGCGTCTGAGAGCGGAGAGCCCATGCAGGCGGCCATACGGCTGGGCGCCGAGCAGGTGGGCGTGATCCGCGTGCGGGCGCGGGCCCACAATCCACGCTTTCTGAGCGAAGATCTGGCCCTGCTGGCGTCGCTCGCGGAGATCTTCTCGTTCCTGCTCGAGAACCTGCGCCTGCGCGAGAAGCGCCTGGAACACGAGAAACGGGAGCAGGAACTGGTCTTGAACGCCAACCGCTCCGAGTTGAAGGCGCTGCGCGCGCAGGTCAACCCGCATTTCCTCTTCAACGCGCTGAACACCATCGCCAGCCTCATCCCGCGCCACCCGGACCGTGCGGAGAAGACCATCGAGCAACTGGCGGAGGTCTTTCGATACACCTTGCGGCGGTCGGATCGCGAATGGGTGACTCTCGCAGAGGAGCTGGAAGCTGTGCGCGCCTACCTGGACGTCGAGCAGGAACGCTTCGGCGAGCGGCTGGTGGTGCGCGTGGCGTGCACCGAAGAAGCCGGGGACGCGCGGATTCCGGCCATGGTGGTCCAGACCCTGGTGGAGAACGCGGTCAAACACGGTGTGGGAGGCATCCGGACCCAGGCCGTAGTGGAGATCGAAGCCACGGTCTCCGACGCCGGGATTTCGATCCTGGTCCGCGACAACGGTCCCGGTTTTCCAGCAGCCGCCCTGGGCGGGTTCCCGGCCGCCAATGGCGGATACGGACTGCGCAATATTCGCGAGCGCCTGCAGGGGCACTTCGGCAACGCGGCCAGCCTGCGCATCGACAGGGACAGCGCGCTCGGCATGACCATCGTCGCGCTCCAGTTCCCGCGGACCGCGGAGGCGAGGGCGCTATGATCCGCACCATGCTGATCGATGACGAGCAAGCCGCGCGGGAGAGGCTGCGCCAGATGCTCGGCCCGATCCAGGACCTCGAGATCGTGGGCGAAGCCGCCGACGGAGAAGAGGCCATCCAGAAGGTCGGTGAACTGGGCCCGGATCTGCTCCTCCTCGATATTCAAATGCCCGGCTGCAGCGGTCTCGAGGTGGCAGCCAGCCTCCCCGCCCCGCGCCCCAGGATCATCTTCTGCACAGCGTTCGACCAGTACGCCGTGGATGCGTTCGAGATGCACGCGGTGGACTACCTGCTGAAGCCGGTCAATCGCGTGCGGCTGGCGCGCGCCATCGACCGGGTCCGCGAGGGCGAATCGAGCGAGCCCGGCGGCGAGGTGGAGCGGGCGCTCAAAACTTTGCGCGGCCGGAACACGCGCCTGCTGGCACGGAACGGCGACCGCTACCGCGTCGTTCCGCAGCAGGAGGTGGTGTACCTGGTCTCCGACGGCGGGCTGACGAAGCTATGCACGCGCGAGCACTCCTACGTTCTCGATCCGACGCTGAATGACCTGGAGGAGCGGCTGGACCCGGCCTGTTTCTTCCGCATCAGCCGCGCGGCGATCGTGAATCTGGATTGCGTCACCGAGATCCTGCCCCTGGCGGGCGGCCTGGCCGACGTGGTGTTGAACACGGGCATCCGGCTCGAAGTCAGCCGCCGCCGCCTCAAAGAACTGCTCGATCGCCTGGCCGGCCAGCCGTCCTAGGCCTGTACGCGAACTTCGAACACGCAGCGCTTGCCGCCGCGCAGGACGGATTCCTTCAGCTCCACCTGCACCTTCTTCTCGAGGAAGGTTTCCCAGGTGTGTTGCTGCCAGCCCAGCGAACAGTTGCACACCACCTCCGGCGTGTTCTGACGACGGCTGTTCAGCGGGCAGAAGCAGTCCGCGCGTTCCGGGGAGGTCATGGTGATGACGCCCTTGTCGCGATCCCAGGTCACGACGTCGCCCGAGGAGCCCTGCTGGATCAGCTTACGAAACCCTTCAAAGTCGCCGCGATGCTGAATGACGGTCTGGTCCCACAGGCTGGCGCAGTAGGCGCCCTCGTCGTGCAGGACCTCGTTCAGACCCTTGGCGTCCATTCGCGTGGAGAGAATGCGCAGCAGTCCGGCATAGCGCTCCTTCACGAATCGCAGGCGCCAGTCTTCCGCCTGTGGGTTCTCCGGCTCGCTTTGTCGTATTCGCTGAGATAGCGCTCTGACCGCGAGGTCCACTCCCTTACGGTCGTGGTTCGGTAAGCGCGAGTCACTCCGAACCGCGCGGGTAAGCGAGCGGACGCGCTAATCGAGACCGGCGCTCATCATCGAGGCGCCCAAAAAAGCGCCCGCGAGAACCGGCATAGACCAGAGAAAATAGACGCCCAGGTGGGCGATCAGGAAGAGGATGGTCGCCACCACATCGACCTGTCTCATCCCCGTGTTGTTGAGTAGAACCGCCAGGTCGCGGAAGGCGAACGCGAAGAAACTCGCCACAGCCCAACGCCACGGCCGGTCGGGGCTGAGACACGCGACCAGAGCCCCGGAAAAGAACAGAGCGCAGCCCACCGCCAGCATGCGGGTGAGTTCGGGGCTTTCGAGGTTGAGGAACTTCGGAAGCCAATCGGAGCCGAGGCTGAGGAGCCCGGCCAGCCCCCACAACAAGGGATCGGCCGATCCCCTACGCCAGGCTCCCGCTCTGCGAGTGGAGTTCATCGAGTGTCAGGGGTCCTGCGACTCCCCAAGTGTAGAGGCAGACCACCTACAAGTCAAGGATATAAAGGGGTTATGGTACCGATGGCAGCCCACCCCCGGGCTACCCTTGAAATCCCCCGGCCGCCTCGAATGCGCCCGCCAGGCGGAACATGCCCGCCTCGTTGAAGTGGTTCGCCAATATCTGCATGCCCACCGGCAGCCCGGCCGCGGTGCGGCCGCAGGGAACGCTCATACACGGGATCCCCGCCAAGTCGCCCGTGATGGTGTAGATGTCGGAGAGGTACATCTCCAGCGGATCGTCCAGCTTCTCGCCCAACTTGAACGCCGGGAACGGCGAGACGGGAGTCACGATGGCGTCCACTTCCTCGAAGGCCCGCGAGAAATCGCGCGCGATCAGCGTGCGCACCTTCTGCGCCTTGAGGTAGTAGGCGTCGTAGTAGCCGGCGCTCAGGACGTAGGTACCCAGCATGATGCGGCGCTTGCACTCGGCGCCGAAGCCTTCGCCACGCGTGTTGCGGTACATGTCGCTCAGCGTTTCCGAGCGCGGCGAGCGGGTGGTGTAGCGAACGCCGTCGTAGCGGGCCAGGTTGGAGCTGGCCTCCGCCGTGCAGATGATGTAGTAGCAGCCGATGGCGTATTCGGTGTGCGGCAGGCCGATCTCGCGCACCTCGCAGCCGAGCTTCTTGAGCGTCTCGACACCTTGCTGGATGCGGTCGCCGGTCTCGCTGGCCAGACCCTGGAAGTACTCCCGCGGCAGCCCGATCTTCAGACCCCGCACCTGGCCGTCGAGCGCGGCCGTGTAGTCCGGAACCGGGGCGAAGGCCGAGGTGGCGTCGTTTCCATCCCGGCCCGCGATCACCTGAAGCAGCAGCGCGGCATCGTGCACGTTGCGGGCGAACGGGCCAATATGGTCGAGCGAGCTGGCGAACGCCGTCAGACCGTAGCGCGAGACGCGGCCGTAGGTGGGAGTCACGCCCACCACGCCGCAGAACGAAGCCGGCTGGCGGATCGATCCGCCGGTGTCGGAGCCAAGGGAGACGACCGCGGTTCCCTGCGCGGTGGCGGCCGCCGAGCCGCCGCTCGATCCTCCCGGTACGCGGTCGGGCGCCACCGGATTGCGAACCGGGCCGAAGGCCGAGTTCTCGGTCGAAGAGCCCATCGCGAATTCGTCGCAGTTGGTTTTGCCCAGGATGACGCCGCCCGCCGCCTCCAGCGCAATGATGGCGGTGGCGTCGTAGGGGGCGACGTAATTGGCCAGCAGCTTCGAGCCGCAGGTGGTGCGCACACCCTGGGTGAGAATCACGTCCTTGACCGCGACGGGAACGCCGGCCAGCACGCCCGCATCCTCGCCGCGCCCGAGCTTCTCATCCACGCGGCGCGCGGCGGCCAGCGCCCGCTCAGGGCAAAAGTGGAGGTAGGCGTCGGTCTTCGGATTCTCCGCCTGGGCGAAACGCAGAGCTTCCTGAGTCAGCTCCAGGGCACTGAACTCGCGATCGGCAAGTCCCTGGCGCACCCTCGCGACGGTGAGAGAGGGGATCTCGGAAGAAGTCATGAGCGTTCGATCACCTTGGGGACTTTGAAGAATCCGGCGCCCGACACGGGAGCGTTCGCCAGCGCGGCTTCCGGGCCGATGCCGGGGCGGTCAATGTCCTCTGCGAGCGTGGCGGTTTCCCCGGCCTCGCTGAGCACCTGAGCCATCGGCTCCACCCCGGCGGTATCGAGCTGGTTGAGCTTCTCCATGTGGGTGAGAACCTCGCCCAGATCCTCGCACATCTTCGCCACTTCCTGATCGCTGAGATTCAGGTTGGCGAGAGCGGCGACATAGCGGACTTCCTGTTCGGTGAGCTTCAAATTCTCTCCGTTTACGCCGAGCGGGCGCGCGACGCCTTGTAGAGCCGGCGCAGGATGGGGTCCTGGATGCCGTCCGCCTCGTCCGGCGCGGTGTGCAGGCCGGCTGAGCGTTGCGGCTCGCGGCGCGGCACGCCGGGACGAAACTCGATCCGGGCGACCACGTCGCTGCCCGCGACCCGGCGCAGGCATCCCAGAAGCTGGCCGGCGAGCGTCCGTAAATGCTGGAGCCAGACGGGATCCTCAACTTCGACCACCAGGCAGCCGTCCCGGAACCCGACCGCGCGCGCATGGGCGGCGATCCGCTTGCCGACGGCCCGCGGCCAAGCCGCGCGCGCCAGGTCTGCCGGGGACACTACCCCGCCCTGGAGGTTTAACGCGCGCATGACGTTCCCAGCCCGGTCCATGAGAGTCGAAGACGCCATTTTAGCACTGCGGCGGCCGGGCTACGATGTCAATATGCTCATTCTCGCCTCACGATCGCCGCGGCGCCGGGAGATTCTGACCGGCGCGGGCATTCCCCACCTGGTGCGGCCGGCCGAAGTGGACGAAACCATTCGGGATGGGGAGCGCGCCGAGGCTTACGTGAAGCGCGTCGCACGAGCCAAGGCGGAAGCCGTCGAAGCCGGTCCGGACGACGTAGTGCTCGGCGCCGACACCGTGGTGGTGGTGGGGAGCGAGATCCTGGGCAAACCCGCCGATGACGCCGACGCGCGGCGCATGCTGCGTAAGCTGGCGGGCCGCGAGCACGTGGTGATGACGGGTATTTGTCTGGCCGGTGCGGGTGGCGTGATCGAGGATGCGGAAGCCACCGGCGTGCGCTTCGTGGCGCTTTCCGACGAGGAGATCGACGCCTACGTCGCCAGCGGAGAGCCGCTCGATAAGGCCGGCGCCTACGCCATCCAGGGCCTGGCATCCAAATTCATCGACCGCGTCGAGGGCTGCTACTTCAACGTGGTGGGACTGCCCGTGGCGAAGGTTTACGGACTCTTGCGGCGCACAGTGCACTAAGTCCGCTCCCTAACGGTCGCGGTTCGGAAGCGGCGGACCCGAGATGCTGCGCACCCAGATACCGAACCGCGCGCGTCAGCAAGCGGACCCTATTGCAGCTCGCCCACCCAGACCCCATACGGCGGCAGCAGCATTCTCATCACGTCGGCCGGTTGGCCCACATTGGCGAAGGTGCTCAGCAGCGTGGTCGCCTGCCTGACGCCCACGTGGTAACTGGCCTCTTGCGGGCCGGGCGTGAAGTTGAGCGCCACCAGGACCGTCTTCCCTTCCCCACGCCGCAGAAAGGCAAGCACGTTGTTGTTGTTCTCGTCGGTCAGCTCAACGTCGCCGGAGCGCAGGGCGGGGTTCTCCCTACGCAACCGGATCAGCGCCTTGTAGAAGTTCAACAGGGAATTGGGGTCCTTCTGCTCCACGGCCACGTTGCGGGTCTGGTAGCCCGGCGCCAGGGGGAGCCAGGTCGCCTTGGCGGTGCTGAATCCCGCCCCGGGGCCGCCGTCCCATTGCATCGGCGTACGCTCGCCATCCCGGCCCTTTTCCCGCGGCCAGCCGGCCCTGCCGATGGGGTCCTTCACATCCTCCTTGCGCTTGGGATCGTTGTTTTCGATCCCGATTTCTTCCCCGTAGTAGACCAGCGCGGTGTCGCGCGGAGTCAGCAGGAGCCCCGCCAGCACCTTGGCGATCGCCATGTTATTCACGCCATCCCCATAGCGGTTCCAACTGCGCGTGTTGTCGTGATTGTCGAACACCAGCAGCGGCATGTTGCCGCCAAGGCCTGTTTCGGCCTCGCGCAGCCGCTCGCGGAAATCCCGGACCGAAAGACGGTTCGTCATCCCGAATTGCATGTCCATGGGCAGTTGCAGTTCATCGTTGTTGCGGCCATACATCTTGAGCAGCTCTTCAACGCTCGGCAGGTACGTCTCCCCGATCAGCACGCGGCCGGGGAACGCATTCGTGACGCGGCGCAGTTCGGCCAACACGTCATGAACTTCGGGCAGGTTGTCGGTGTATTCCTCGTTGAGAATCGGCCCGCCATACGCATTGGTTCCGGGCTCGGCGACGGGCTCATCGCGCAGCTCGGGATCTTCGAACAGGCGCGAGATCGCATCCAGGCGAAACCCGGAGACGCCGTGCTCCATCCAGAACCGCGCCACGTCGTACATGGCCCTTTGCACGTCGGGGTTGTGCCAGTTGAGATCGGGCTGCTCCTTGTAGAACTCGTGATAGTAGTATTGGCCGCGCTGCGGATCGTACTGCCACGACGAGCCGCCGAAAAGCGACTGCCAGTTGTTCGGCGGCTGATGGTTCGGCTTCCCGTCGCGCCAGATGTACCAATCGGCCTTCGGGTTGGTCCGCGACAAGCGCGATTCGACGAACCAGGCGTGCTTGTCCGAGGTGTGATTCAGGACCAGGTCGGCCAGCACCTTGATGTGGCGTTTGCCCGCCTCAGCCACCAGCCGGTCGAAATCCGCCAGCGTCCCGTATTGCGGATCGATATTGCGGTAGTCCGAAATGTCGTAGCCGAAATCGACTTGCGGAGACGGATAGAACGGCGTGATCCAGATTCCGTCCACTCCCAGATCGCGCAGGTAATCGAGGTGCTGCGTGATGCCGTTGAGATCGCCCACGCCGTCGCCGTTGGTGTCGCCGAAGCTGCGTGGGTAGATCTGGTAAATGACCGCCTGCTGCCACCATTGGTTGCTGGCCTTGGGTACCTGGGGCGCCCGGCTGCAACCAATCCCCGAGAGAAGGACCACAAGGAACGCCAAAAAACGTGTCCGCGCCATGACTCATTATGGCGAAATCGAGCCCTTGTGGGAGCGGTCACGCTTGTCGTTCGCGTCCGGAAGCGTGTGCACGATCTTTTGCCCCTGGAGCCGCCGCATCAGGTCTTGAACCTCCTCCGGGCGCATCGGCACCCCGAAAAACACTCCTATCTGAAGCGCGGCGAACAGCAGGATGGCGCGAAGTTTGGACTTCATGAGCGTAGTCCTCCAGTTGCAGGTTGGAATGTACTTCAAGCCGCGACGGGACTAGCTGACGGGAGGCGCTCGCGGCGCTAGGGCCGAGAGGAATGGAAAATGCTGGGGCGCCGAATCCGCGATCTCGCGGCGCTTCGAGAAAACGATGACGGCCGCCACGAATAACAGCAGAGGAACGAGGACGGCACAGAACAGACCAGACGCACCCGGCAGGAGCGCGGCGCACAACACCACCGCGAGACACAACAGCGCGACGAGCCTGCGGGCCGGGATCATCTTCTCCCGATTATAACCGGAACCAATCTGGGCCACGAATAAGACTAGCCGAATTATGCGTTTGTTCTATTCGTGTTCATTCGTGTGCATTCGTGGCCCATGTTTTTCAGTACTTCGGCACGCGCGGATCGACCTTGTCGCTCCAGGCCAGGATGCCGCCGGCCAGGTTCGAGACGTTCCCGAATCCCGACTTCAGCAGAAACTCGACGGCCTTGGCGCTGCGGCCGCCACTTTTGCAGTGCACGACGATCTCGGCCGCGGGGTCCAACTCGCCGGTGCGCTTCGCCAGCTCGCCCAGCGGAATCAGCACCGAGCCTGGAATCCGGCAGATCTGGTACTCGTGCGGCTCGCGCACATCGACCAGGGTGAACCGGTCACCGCGGTCGATCTTCGTCTTCAACTCCGTGACATCCATCTCGCCCTCCTTGAGCCCAGCCGGCGCCTGGCCGCCTCGCGGCACGCCGCAGAATTCGTGGTAGTCGATGAGTTCCCGGATCGTAGGATGGTCGCCGCATACCGGGCAATCCGGATCGCGCCGCAGCTTCAGCTCGCGGAAGCGCATGGCCAGCGCGTCGTAAAGGAGCAGCCTGCCCACCAGCGGCTCGCCGATCCCCATGATCAGCTTCACGGCCTCGGTTGCCTGCACCAGGCCGATCAGCCCGGGCAGGATCCCCAGCACTCCGCCCTCGGCACAGCTCGGCACCAGACCCGGCGGCGGCGGCTCGGGATACAGGCAGCGGTAGCACGGGCCGCCCTGGGTCGCGAATACGCTCGCCTGTCCCTCAAAGCGGAAGATCGATCCGTAGACGTTCGGCTTTCCGAGCAGCACGCAGGCGTCGTTCACCAGGTAGCGCGTGGGAAAATTGTCGGTCCCATCGACGACAATGTCGTAGTCCTTCAGAATCGCAAGCGCGTTCTCACTCGTCAGGGCGGTGTCGAAGCGGTCGATCGCGACGTGCGGGTTGATGGCGGTCATCGATTCTTCCGCCGAATCGAGCTTCTTGCGGCCCACGTCGGCCGTCGAGTGGATCACCTGCCGCTGCAAGTTCGTGAAGTCCACGACATCGAAATCCACCACACCGATGCGGCCCACGCCCGCCGCCGCCAGGTACAGGCCGAGTGGCGATCCGAGACCGCCCGCCCCGATCAGCAGCACTTTCGCCTGCTTGAGCTTGAGCTGTCCCTCCATCCCGACCTCGGGGATGATCAGGTGGCGGCTGTACCGCAGAATCTCTTCCTTTGAGAGGCTCTCGGTCCCCGCCGGAGCGGTCGCGCCGCCAGCGATGCTCGGCACGATGGAAACGGTGTCGGTCGCGCCGACGGGCGTCGCTTCCCTTTCGAGATGCCGTATGTCCTCGTCGTTGACGTAGATGTTCACGAAGCTGCGCAGCTTGCCCGCGTCGCTGTAAAGGTGGCGGCGCAACTCGCCATGCTGCCGTGACAGGGCGTCGAGCAACTCGGCCACCGTGGCCCCGGCAAGTTCGACCTCGCTCTGGTTATCGGCGTATTGCCGCAGCGGCGTGGGGATCAGGATCTTTGGCATGCGCTCTCCTCGATATCCGGATACGAAAGGTCTTCCGGCTCCGCCGCCGTTTGGTCGGCATTGGGCCGGAAGCTCCGCGCGGAATGGAACCGGCCCGCGCGGATCGAGACCACCAGGAACGAGTACCAGGGGCAGGAATTCTTCAAGTCGGTCTCGGAGAAATACGCCTCGCAGTCGGGATGGGAGTGGTAGATACCGATCAACTCCAGTCCCTCGCGGCGCGCCTGCCGGTCGACGGCCAGCAAATCCTCCGGCCTGATCTCGTATCGGTCCGTCTGCGAGCCCTGATAGGCGTTCTCGAGGGGCACCGCGATTGCGACAGACGCACCGAGGCCCAGCATGG
>Ga0182027_10005475_pt1 | contig 19272 bp, 16 predicted proteins | sample 712E1DmetaG_FD_121300 | JGI IMG/M metagenome (GOLD analysis project Ga0182027, IMG submission 121300) | Permafrost microbial communities from Stordalen Mire, Sweden - 712E1D metaG (Illumina Assembly) | ecosystem: Environmental > Terrestrial > Soil > Wetlands > Permafrost | place: Sweden...
AATGAAGGATTCTATTATTCAAGTTATGATAAACCAAAGGGAAGTGAGCTGTCGGCAAAGACTGATCACCATAAACTTTATTTTCATAAGCTTGGCACAAAACAGACTGAAGATAAAGTTGTATTTGGATCTGATATTGTAAGAAGATATGTCGGAGGAACTGTAACTGAAGACGGAAGATATCTTGTAGTGAATGCAGCAGTATCTACAACAGGTAATGAATTATATATCAAGGATCTGAAGAAACCGGGAAATAAATTCACTGTTATTGTCGGCAATTTCGATAACAATCATTCAGTACTTGATAATGACGGTTCGAAGCTTTTCATTGTAACCAACCTTAATGCACCTAATAAAAAAGTTGTATCAGTTGATGCAGAAAAGCCTGGAGTTGAGAACTGGGTAGACCTTATACCTGAAACAGAAAACGTCCTTGAACCTGCAGCAGGATCAGGTTACCTGTTCGCAAATTACATGATTGATGCTATTTCAAAAGTAAAACAATACGACAGAAAAGGAGTTCTTCTCCGTGAAATTACTTTACCCGGAATCGGAACTGCAGCAGGATTCGGAGCTAAAAGAGAGGACAAAGACGTTTATTTTTCTTTCACAAATTATATAACTCCCGTTACAATCTATAAGCTTGATCCTAAAACCGGAAATACGGAAATATATAAAAAACCTGTTGTGGCATTTAACAATGACAATTATGAATCAGTGCAGATATTCTATAATTCAAAGGATGGAACACGGATACCTATGATAATCATATACAGGAAAGGAACACTTTTAAACGGGAAGAATCCAACAATACTTTACGGATATGGCGGATTCAATATCAGTGAAACACCCGTTTTCAGTATACCTATTGCTTTATGGCTTGAAATGGGTGGTGTTTATGCTGTCGCTAACATTAGAGGTGGCGGTGAATATGGTGAAAAATGGCATCTGGCCGGAACAAAAATGAATAAACAGAATGTTTTTGATGATTTCATTGCAGCCGGTGAATATCTGATCGGGAAGAAATATACTTCATCAGATTTTCTTGCAATAAGAGGGGGATCAAACGGAGGGCTACTTGTTGGCGCTGTAATGACTCAGCGTCCTGACCTTATGAAAGTGGCCTTACCGGCCGTTGGCGTAATGGATATGCTTCGTTATCATACGTTTACAGCGGGTGCAGGATGGGCGTATGACTTTGGCACATCTGAGGATAGCAAGGAAATGTTTGAATACATTTATAAATACTCCCCGGTTCAGAATGTAAAAGAGGGTGTAAATTATCCTGCTACACTTATTACTACCGGGGATCATGACGACAGGGTAGTTCCGGCCCATTCGTTCAAATTTGCTGCACAATTACAGACTAAACAGGCTGGAAATAATCCTGTTCTGATAAGGATTGAGACAAAAGCCGGTCATGGTGCAGGAACACCTGTAAGCAAATCTATTGAACAGTATGCTGATATTTTCAGCTTTACGCTCTATAATATGGGGATAAAGAATTTAAGGTAGGTGATTTTTAGTACAGAGCTTTTCAATCTAATAAATCCAACCCCCTCAACAAAGAAGAGTGAATACATTTTACAATACCAGGGTCTGAATTGAATGTGGCAGAATTTTCACTTCAGCCGCATTATGACCGATGCACAGATTATAAGTAATTTTCAGATTGCTCTGATTCATAACTATTACTGCTACTTTACCATCTTTATTAATAAATGCAGTTGTCAGCAACTGGCTGCGGCTTGCAGAACTTATTATCCGCTTTGCTCCCGGACGAACAAACTTTGAGAAATGACCGATATAATAAAATGAATTTGTATAAATCAGCTGACCAGTTTTTGTGTCCCCATGCACTGGTGCAAAACAAAAATTCTTCACATGATTAGGGCCGCCGGTTTCATCCAGTAAAATGTTCCAATCGGTCCAGCCTACCGCCCCGTTATTAAAATCATTTATCATGTTGCGACCATATGCTTCCCCGAGTCCCCAGTCATTATACCGGGCAGGATTAAAACTTTCAGGACATCCTTCAGTAAAAATCAGGTTTTTGTCCGGATAAGCCTCATGAACAATTTTGACATTATCAAACATTTTATCTCCCCCGGTCCAGCTTTCATACCAGTGGAATCCCATTCCCCAAGCATATTTTGAAGCTTCCGGATCGCCGAAAATAACATTGGCCCTCTGGACCATAAGGTCGCGGTTGTGATCCCATACTATTATTTTTTTATCTCCAAGTCCTGCTTTCTGGATTGTCGGACCCAGAAATTTTTTAAGGAAATCTCGTTCATTATCCGCTGTATAAATGCAGGATTCCCATTTTTGGGTAGCCATTGGTTCATTCTGAATTGTCATTCCCCATACAGGTATTCCCACTTTTTCATATGATTTTATAAACTTCACATAATAATCAGCCCATGTCTGATAAAATTCAGGTTTCAGTTTACCCCCATGCAACATATCATTGTTGTCTTTCATATAACCCGGAGGACTCCATGGGCTTACAAAAAGAGTCAGTTTGCCTCCGGCAGCCTCAATGGCTTTTTTTATAAAAGGAATCCGGAATTGCATATCATGATCTATTTTGAACGACTTAAGTTCCTTATCGCCCTCGGAAACATAAGTATAGCTCCCACTTGAAAAATCGCAACTGTTAATATTGGTTCTTGCCAGAGTGTAACCAATTCCTTTCTTTGTGTCGTAGTATGCCTGCAATAACTCTGCCTGTTTTGCAGCCGGAATTTTTGAAAAAGTTTCAGCAGAAGCATCCGTCAGCGCTCCACCTATTCCAAGGAATGTCTGGAATGTTTTCTCAGGGTTGGCAAATATGTAAACCTGGGTTTCAACAGGTTGTATAAGTTCTTTAAACTTAAGGGTGTCCGTAGGTGTCAATCTATAAGCCGTACTGTCGGCAGTTGTATAGACAATTACCTGTTTCCCTTCAACTTTGAATTTTTCAGTTACTATGGTTTGAGTATTTTGGACCTGCTTCTGCTGGCTGCAGGAAATCAGGAGCAAGAGACCGGTTGATAATAAGGTATACTTCATCATTTAATTAAATTTTAAACGGGTAAATCTGTTTCATTTTAACTCTAGAAATATACTAAGAAATTATTAAAAGAAGATCGAAACAGGAATAATATCACGGTGCTCTGCACCTTACACATTGTTTTTTGACTACCTTTCTACAAATATTTCGCAGCTCTTCTGCTTTGGACCAGGTATCTTATGGTGTTTTCTGATAGTATACAAAACTTGATATTTTGAATACAAAATACACTAACAAAGGTGCAGCGCACCAAAATATTTGTATATTAAATTGAATTTCAATGAATTCATTACAACTTCTTTACTGATATTAATAAGCCACTATGAAAAACCTATCAGTATCTGTAATCTATTTTATTATAGGATTGATCAGCATAATACTGATGAATCTACCAGCCTTTTTCCCCGGTTTTATATCCAAAGCACTTATTATTCCAGTACTTGTAATTCTATTCTTAGTTAATATAAATCCTTTTAAAAACCGGTTGCACAGATTCATGCTGGCCGGACTTTTCTTTTCCTGGGCAGGCGATGTGGTACTTGAATTTTCAAATAACAGCGGGAATATGTTCATAGTTGGACTTGTATGTTTCCTGCTCGCCCACATAATGTATTTTATAGTATTTCTACTTACACCGGGCAAAAATTCTGTTCTGACAAATCGGATCTGGCTGCTGATACCTGTAATAATATATGGTTTAGTACTTATAGTCTATCTTTATGCCGATCTTGCTGCGATGAGGCTTCCGGTTATCATCTATGCCGCAGTTATTCTGACAATGCTATCAGGAGCTATAAACAGATTAGAAAAGGTTAACAGGAAAAGTTACTACCTGGTTCTTGCAGGCGCAATATTGTTCGTTATTTCTGACTCTTCAATAGCTGTCAATAAATTCAGCCATCAATTTGAATCCTCAGGAATAGTTATAATGTCAACTTATATCGTTGCTCAGTATCTTATTGTTGCTGGATATATAAGTCAGATCAGAGCCTCCAATACGGATCAGATAACCTGGTAGTTTTCATAATATGTATTGATACCCAGATATTTTTTTATAAATATTTTCCCCTTGTATCTTAATGACAAACGGTTGAATGAAATATCATGTTCGAAACTCCAGTTTTTGCGTTTGATTCGCTCAGCCATTACTTTCGGATGTGTTCCTGTGAATAAGCTCAGGGAATCTATTGAAGAGTAATCAAATTCTTTATCCCCGTTCGAATCCTTTGATTTCAAACTTTTCAGGAAGTTTTTCTCCTGATAGAATGAATTTGCATTTATCGCTTTTTTCATCATTGTTCCGGGTTCTTTCACCCATCCATAATGATAAACATATGCGTCAATAGGCTTAACATTAAGTTTCTCATCTATTCCTTTCCTGAAACCCTGGGCATCTCTGAATGAGTAGATTGCTTTGTTGTTTTTGATAACCCTGATCTCGTGATTATACCATTTGGGAGAAATTCCAATATAATCATAGGAACCATAAAAATGTAGATAATTAAACAACAGTCCATCTACTGATTTATCATCCTTCCATTTCTCCATAGATGAATAAATAGTATTAAGATATTTTTCATGTACAACTTCATCACCCTGAATGTAAAATGCCCAGTCGGCATACATTGAAATTGCCTTGAACGCCTTATCTGTTTCTCTTGCAAAAACCTTTCCTCCTTTTTTTAATTCCGGTGAGTCATCCCAGATAGTCTCAATTATCTTTATTTTCTTCTTATCAATGTTTTGAATGAGATCAAGTGTATTATCATCTGAATTGCCCACTGCTACAACAAAGTCATCACAAATCGGCAATATTGAATTTATTGCTTCAACAACAGGATAATCAAATTTAGTTGCATTGCGGATAAAGGTGAAGCCTGTAACTCTCATATTTTATTCGGGATGAATTAATAAATTTAGTAATGACGGCCCGTTAAAAGTATGAAAAAAAAACTTTTGTAGCAGAAATCTTCCGTAATTTCTATAACTTGTATCCCTTAAATAAATAACTATATGAAGAGAATATCAAACCTGACAATCCTCGCAATTGCACTTTTATTCTCCTGTGGTGCGCCAAAACAAGATCAGGGAAAAGCATCAGGAAAGCTTTTTATTATAGGAGGGGGTGATCGTACCAATGCGATGATGAATGAACTTGTAGATTTAGCCGGGCTCAGGGCTGAAGGTTATATTTATATTTTGCCAATGGCAAGTTCGGTTCCAGATAGTTCAATTTTATGGGCTAGAGAAGATTTCAATGTTACCGGTATTAAAAAAGTTTTCGGCTTTAATTTCCTACCCGGCGTAACGCCTCCAAAGGCTCAGCTCGATTCACTCCGGAATGCGAAGCTTATTTATATATGTGGTGGTGATCAGTCCAGGTTTATGTCTGTGGTGCTTAATAGTACCATTATGGATGCTGTTCATCAGGCTTATAAGAACGGGTCTGTAATAGCCGGTACAAGTGCCGGGGCAGCGGTGATGAGTAAAAAGATGATCACCGGGAACCAGAAAAAACACCCTGAAACAGATGCCGGTTTTGTCACAATTGAGTCTGATAATATTGAAATTACTCAGGGTCTTGGCTTTTTAACAGATGTAATTATAGACCAACATTTTATTAAACGTCAAAGGCTTAACAGGTTGATTGCGGTATCTATTGAGAATCCTGACGAGTTATGTGTTGGTATTGATGAATCAACAGCAATAATCGTAGACGGAGATTATGCAACGGTTACAGGTATTCACCAGGTGATCGTAATTAAGAACAGTGGCAAAATTAAACATTTAAAGGACGGATTACTCGGAACCGAGGGACTTCAGTTAAATGTTTATTTACCCGGACAGAAATTCAGACTCAGATAAACAATTATTCATAATTCCCTTTTTTCACCACCTCGCCCGACTTCACTGCCCATTTTCCCATAGCAAGAAGATGTACCATCTGCATTCCTGAATCGAGGAACAGCAAGTCTGCATCCATTCCCGGGGAGATAAATCCTTTCCCTGAAAGCTTCAGAATGGATGCAACATTAGATGTCAGAACCTTCAAAGATGTTTCAAGGGGAAGTTTTTCCTTTATTACTGCATCTGCCAGTTCCCTCAGATTAGCTGAAGGAAGGCCCATTTCAAGTTTTACCAGACGCCCCTGCTCATCAAAACCAGGAAGGGATCCGCATGAGTCGGAAGAAAACGTAATATGATTGCCAGGAACACCGGCCTCAAGTAATAGCTTAAGGGCAGTCGATGGTTTTATCTCTTCATCCTGAAAGTAGGGCCATGAACTTGTTGTGATATCAACATAGCCGGCTTTACCATAGATCTTTGAATCTTCAAAAATATAACTATTCCTGTTACAATGAGTTGGAAGGAATTGAGTATACTTCATTTCACTATGATTAACAACTTCATGAAGAGGGGAAAATGGATTTTTTGCATCTCCGAGATGAATATTTACCAATCCTGCTTTTTTACCCAGCATTCCACCTACTCTTGCAAGCGCCGTGATCCGGATAAGCTCCTCAGTAGATGGGCAAGAACTACGATGATCGGAGATCGCGAGTTCTCCAACCCCGATGATTTCTTCAATCAATGCTATATCTCTGCCTATATCACCTGTGATTGTCGGGGTAGGAACCTGGTATGCGCCTGTCCATATCCACGATGATGCCCCTTCATGCCTGAGCGATTTAGCTTTCATCAGGACAGTTTCAACGGAACGTGTTAATCCGTCTGTTCCAAGGCATCCGATTACCGTGGTCACACCTCCTTCAAACATGCTTGAAAGTTTCAGTTCGGGGGTACGGGTGGAAGGTCCTCCCTCACCACCGGCTCCGGCAATATGAACATGATTATCAATAAGTCCAGGGACCAACATTAGTCCTTTTACATCAACCACCTCAATATCAATATTTTGCGGAATATCTATTTTATCAGCAATTCCCAGTACAATATTTCCGCCAATCAACAACTCTTTTTTGCCCATCGGTTCCGGGCTATAAACAATAGCATTCCTGATAAGAATCATTTGATTTTTTTTTTAGTAAATCGATTTCAATAGTAAAATTAGTTATTCTTAAGTTTAAAAAGAATCAATGATCATTTTTTGATTATTTTTACTTTCAACCTGTAACTTTTCCTTGTATTAAATAATTTGCTTTATCACTCTAATCCTTACCGCTCATGCATTTCAAATTCAATATTCCTCATAACCTGGTAATCGTCTTCAGTATAATAATAATTGCAGCGGTTCTTACCTGGATAATTCCTGGCGGGAAGTATGACCGTCATTCAATTTCAGTAAACGGAGTTGAACGGAGTGTAATTATAAACAATTCATTTCATTATGTTGAGAGTCAGCCCCAGACATGGCAGATATTTTCGGCTTTCTATAAAGGGTTCATAAACATGTCGCATATAATTGTCTTTATACTCATGATTGGCGGGGCATTCTGGATAATGAATGAAACTAAGGCTATTGATGTCGGCATATTTTCTTTTCTCGGCTTTACGCGAAGGATGGAGCGATACCGTATAGTAAAATGGTTCGGTGTGAACAATATTATCATCACATTGATCATGATAATTTTCAGCCTTTTCGGGGCTATCTTCGGGATGGCCGAGGAGACCATTGCATTTGCTGTTATTTTTGTGCCACTTTCAATATCAATGGGATACGACTCAATTATTGGAATTTGTTTGTGCTATTTTGCTGCTCATATCGGCTTCGCGGCTGCCATCCTGAACCCATTTACTGTTGGGATAGCTCAGGGACTGGCAAGTGTTCCTCTGTTTACAGGTATCGAATACCGTACATTTTGCTGGGTAATCATAACATCTGTCAGTATTGTCTTTGTCCTCTGGTATGCTTCCAGAATCAGAAAGAACCCAAATAGAAGTCCCATGTATGATGCAGATGAATATTGGAGGCAGAAAGGAAACTCGCATATCGAGGAGATAAAATATTACACTCCCCGGTCAGCATGGATTGTAGCTTTTCTGACATGGACCGCACTGACCATCTTTGCATTCAAATATCCGGTAACAAAACTGGCTATCGGATTATCAACCGTCTCAGCTCCGTTATTGCCAGTGTTGTCCGGATTATTTTTCATTTCCAGCTATATAACCCTGAAGCGCTCAATACATTTTTTTGTTCTGAATATCCTTGGTTTTACTATGGTCTATCTTGTTGTAGGAGTTCTTGGGTATCAATGGTATATTATGGAAATTGCTGCACTGTTCCTTGCAATGGGAATTGTAACAGGTTTTGCCTCGGGTAAGAAGCCTGGTGAAATGACAAAACTTTTTGTTGAGGGGGTCAAAGATATTGTATCAGCATCACTTGTTGTTGGTTTTGCCGGTGGTATAATAGCCATACTCACTGATGGTCAGATCATTGATACGGTACTTTATTCCTTATCCGGTGCATTGAAAGGGGCAAATCAGATTTCGGCCATAACGATAATGTACTTATTTCAATCGGTATTAAACCTTATAATAACATCAGGATCTGCAAAAGCTGCTCTTACAATACCTATCATGGCCGAATTTTCTGACATTGTCGGGTTGACCAGGCAGGCCACTATAATGGCTTTCCAGTTTGGTGCAGGTTTTACAGACATGATCGCTCCTACTTCAGGAGTATTGATTGGTGTACTGGGAATGGCAAGAATTCCATATGTAAAATGGCTAAAATGGATATGGCCAATTCTTTTGATCCTGATTCTTGTTGGATTTTTACTGCTGATTCCAACAGTTACAATGAAACTGAACGGATTCTAGCAGAACTGTTTATCCCCTTGGTGTTACTTTGTGTTTTACTTAGTGTTACTTTGTGGTTAAATGAATTTTATTTTTACCACAAAGAGGCCCAAGCGTTAAGAAATAGCCTTGCAGGCTATTTTAGCGAAGGGGCCAGACTGCCGCGATGGCGGGTTTCACAAAGGTTCACAAAGGATTTTTTGACAGACTTTCATACGTACATTAAGAAATTTTGAAAGATTATTTGAAAACTTTCTTCAAATACTCTTTTGACTTTATTCCAAACCTGAACAGATTTTCATTCGTTGGAAAATCCTGATGCCGGTTTGGTGGCAGATTAATTATTGCTTTAAATTCAGTTGGCGACCAATCCAGCTTTTTAGCAACAAACTCAAGGTCATTATCAATTTCATTTTCAGCATATACATTTTCCTTCATTTTATTCAAAGCTTCGCCTCTCGAGATCTGACCAGAGACAATCAAACTTGAGAGATGAGCTCTCCTTTTATCAAAATTGAACTTAACTGGTAAATAATAACTCTGGAAGAATTTTGTAAATCTCGATTCATAATGTTTCCCTCCATAATACTGCCATCCCAGTTCTCTTTTCATTGTTTCAATTACCTCATCCTTTCTGTAATCAATATAATTCAGAGGATTTATAATCTTCATCTTTTTAATAAGCGTATAATAGATATATCGCTCAAAAAAATTAACGTGCGGATAATCATTTAATTTTTTTTCTCCAAACCTTTTATGAATCGATTTAAGATGCCTGTAATCCATAGCCTGATATCCCCAGTTCCCAGGCATAATAGATTCTGTGGCAAAATTCAACCCGTTGAATACGTACTTAATTTTATTTTTATCGGCAAAATTGTACAAAGCAGCAAAAATTGCATGATCCTGCGGAATATCCTGATCAGGAAGACTTGCCTTAAAAAATGCCCGCTGAAGATCTTTCATTTCTTCCCAGTTGACAACAAATGTATGTAATTCGATCTTGAGTGTTTTCACAACATTTTCAATGTTTTTTACTGCCTGTTCTGAATTCCAGCCGCAGTCAACATGAACAACAAGAGGACGTAATCCCTTATTAACAGCAAGATACGCCAGATAGGAACTGTCAACACCACCACTCAGTCCGATAATACAATCAAATTCATTATTTCTCTCTTCCCGCTTAATTCTTTCGATAATACCTGTCAGGATCTTTTCACCATTCTTTTCGGGTAACCACATCTTTTTTACCCGATCGAGAGCTGAATTACAATGGTTACAGTTCCCCATATCATCAAACACAATTTCCGGGTCCGTTGTATCCATTATACATCGATTACATATCTGATATGTCCTTTTAGTCATAAGGTTAATTAAATAAATCTGATATCTCAGAATATGATGGATAAGTTATGAGAACAGCACGCCTCTTACCATGAAAAACAAAAAAACTTCCGGCTGCAACAGCCGAAGCTCCTCCCTGTTTCACTGCTAAACTAAAATCGATAAGTTTGCCGGCGCCTCCACAGGCAATGATAGGAACTCTTACTGAGCCCGAAATAGTTTTAATTAATTCAATATCATATCCTTCCATAACTCCATCCCTATCGATTGAATTAATTAATATTTCCCCGGCACCTTCGTTTTCAATTTTTTTCGCATAATCAACAGGATTTATACCTGTGCTTTGTGTTCCGCCTTTTATATATACAATATTCCCCTTGAGAAATTCCTTTTTAACATCTATTGAAACAGCAATTGTTGAACTTCCGAATTGTTGAACAGCTTCTCTGAGAAAGTTTTTCTCGAGATATGCATGTGTGTTAATTATTACTTTCTCAGCTCCTGATTTTATTATTCTTTCTATTTGTTGCAAAGTATGAATTCCGCCGCCGTATGCAAAAGGCATAAAACATTCACTGGCAATATTTTGAATTAATTCATAGGGGGGCTCTTTCCCGGATCTGGAAGCATCAATATCCAGGAAAAAAATTTCATCTACCTCTTTTTCATTAAATATTCTTACAGTATTTATGGGATCACCAATATATGTAGTTTCCTTAAATTTTACTGTCTTTACCAACCCATTGTTTCTCAGCAACAAACAAGGGATAATTCTCTTTATTTTCATTTCAGTAAAAATCAACAAAATTTCTTAAGAGCTTCATTCCGAATTTATGGCTTTTTTCAGGGTGGAACTGAACCCCAAGGATATTTCCCCTTTCAATAGCTGAGGTAAATTCTATTTCATAAGTGGTTGATGTTAAAACATCTTCCGGATCATTCGCTCTGAAAAAATAAGAGTGAACGAAATAAAACCGTGAGTCGGGATACATATTATCAAACAATTTCCCGGCTTTATGCTGCCTGATGAAATTCCAACCCATATGAGGAATTTTATACTCCGTGCTGTCTTTGAATTTAAAACGAACTGTTGAAGCATCTATCCAACCAAGACCCGGCAACAATCCCTCTTCACTGTTTTTGGATAATAATTGCATCCCCAGACATATACCAAGTACCGGAATTTTTTCCTCAATTATTTTTTTATTCAGTATATCAATCAGATTCAGTCTGGTTAAATTCCTCATTCCTGTATCGAAAGCTCCAACTCCCGGTAATATAAGTTTAGTCGCATGGGCTATTTCATCATAATCGGAAGTGACCACTGAATCTTCCCCGATCCTTTTCAAAATGTTTTGAATGGAACCCAGATTACCGGTCTTATAATCAATTATAGTTATCATGAAGACAAAAGTAGCTCTTTTCCTGGAGTGTTCAATACTGAAAAGATTCCCTGTCTGATTCTTTGAATGTAGATTACCTGAGAGTTAATTAAGTAAGCATACACAAAATAACCGATACATTTCGGAAATCTGACTTAAGGAACGGATTTGTTTTTTTTCAGAAGAAAATGTTTTATCAATGGAACCAGAGAGACCAGAACAAAAATACTGCCCAGGCTTGCGACTATTGATGATCCGGCAGGAAAATCAAAATGGAAAGAAACATTCAAACCGATAAAGCTTCCCAAAAAGCTCACAAGCATAGCAATTATGACTACTGCTTTATTTGATTTGGCAAGCATTATGGCACAGACAGACGGAATTATTAAATAAGAAAAAACAGGTATAACCCCGCTGATCTTTACTGCAAAAACAATTGATAAGCCGATAGAAATGTAGAACAGGAAATTCCAGATATTAAATCCTTTCTTTTCAATTTTACCAATTTCGTAACTTTCTGTCAGTGCAAAAAACTTTTTCTGAAATATCAGATGAAGTAGTATCAGTGCGCCAAAAACGATACATGTAATGGTCATCTCCTGCTTATTTACTGAAAGGATGTTTCCGAACAAGACTTCCTGAATATCCGAATCACCATGAGGTGTCTTCGAGATAAGCATAACTGTGGCAGCGGAGCTGAAAGCATAAATTATTCCGATGATAGCTTCGAGCTTTAATCTCTTATCCAGGATATCAATCATCGAAATTAAAAATGCTGCTATGAGTGTGAATATCAATGGAATTGTAGTTAATCCATAGCCAACAAAAACCGCAAAGGCGCCACCAAGCGAGGAAACCTGACCAAGCGCCAGATCAACAAAAACGATCCCACGACCTACAACGTGTACGCCGAGGTAAGACAAAAACAAGCCTGTTATTATTGAGATTATGAATGCCTGCACCATAAAATTCAAATGAAACATATCAAACATACTTTTCTGTTTTTTGTGTTATTTATAACAATCATTAAGGAAAACACCGAAAAAGTAACCCTGAAAGATTAAGTAATAGTTTAAACAATCAATTAAATCCCTGAATTAACTTATCAATATTGTAATCAAACAAATCAAAATAATCTTTGATATTGTCGAATGCTCCAACGGAGGTGCCTAGAACTATGGTTTTAGCACCTGTTTGTTTTGATACCACATCTGAGGAAGAAGTTGTAAAATAGGGAGATGAGATAATTACTTTTATAGTGTTGCTTTTTACCTCGGAAATAATCTTTACCAGTTGTGACGGTGTCGGAGGGATGCCTGGCTTTGGTTCCATAAAATCAACAATTACCAATCCGAATCTTTGTTCAAAATAGCACCATTCGTTATGATATGCAATAATTTTTACACCCTTGTATGGAGCCATTTTCATGGTCCATTCTTTCAGCTTCAGATCAATTTTAGTATCAAAGGCTTTAAGATTCTCTTCAAAAAAGGTTTTATTTTCAGGAGATATCTTTTCAAGGCCATCACAGATATTTTTTGCTATCTGCTTTCCATTTACCGGATCTAACCAATAGTGAGGATTTCCAAAAATGTGGATATCGCCTTCTCCACGATTGATGCTCGAAGGCACTTGCAATAAGCCAACCCCAACAGAGGCATCTACATAACCATTGCTTCCTTTTTGAATGTTTGGATTGCGTGAGCTTGAAAGGAGTTGCGGTGACCAGCCTGTCTCCAGATCCAAGCCCACAGTTACAAACATATCTGCTTTTGAAAGTTTGATAATATAGCTTGGTTTGGGATCAACAAAGTGTGGATTCTGATAACCTGTGGCAATTGAAGATACATCGACTTTTTCTTTGCCAATAAATTCAGTGATACTCTTTAAATCAGCAGTAGTTGTGACGACATTTATTTTTGTAGCATAGATAGCAGAAGTCAGAATGCTTGCGATAAGAATGAATACGATCTTTAGTTTCATTTTTTTTACATTTAATAGTTAATATTGATGCGCTCCGTGTGTTCCAATAACAAAAATCCAGCGAAGCAGTATCTGGTTCTGTTCTTTTTCCATATTGCTGGAAGTTGTTTTTCCTTCAATTTCCAATTTTTGAAATTCTGTGGCATACCATCCGATGGTCGCCGAATATGAGTTCTCCACAGTACTGGCGGAATACGGTTTGTTGGAATAACTATACATACCGGTGAAAAACAGCCGTTTTGAGAATTGAAAATTAATAAATGAATACATGCCAAAAGTATTCATAGCTTTATCTTTTGAAATATTTGCATTGCTGAAATAAGTCTCTGACTGCCAGGTAAAGGATCGGTAAGTATTGTATTGTACCGGCTTCCATTTATAGGTAAGGTCCATTGCGGCAATATTGGTCCTGAGATTAAAAGAATTTTCTCCTGTCATTCCTGAGAATCCCAGCTCCAGAGTAGCATTTGCTGACAGGTCGAAAAAGTTTTTTAAATGGGCCAGTTCAAAATAAGTGTTCCCAACACTTCTCGAAAAACTCGGATTATCAATTGGTCCATCTGTAACTTGTACAAGCAGTTCCTGATAAAAAACAGGATTGGGGACCAGCCAGCTTAACGACATTCCTTCATCATTTATGCCTTCGCCAAAATAATTTTGATAAGCGTCTGGAAGGCTGATAAACGGCAATGCATGTGAATGCACAGGGTTAATCCTTCCCATTGCGCTTTTAAACTTTCCGACTTTTAATTGCAGATGTGCAGGTAAAGAAAGTGTGGTAAGATATCCTTCCTCAAGATCCGTACTGAACTTACCTGTGACAGGGTCCCTTCCTACTGTTATAAAGAAATCAGCCCTGGCATAAGGATCCACAACCGATTGAAGAGAAAGTTCCGCTTCATTAATTCCGGCATCAAAATTTCTTTTAACATTATTTTTGTACGATGCCTGAAAGTCACCAACCACGCTGATATCGGGGAGTGTGGATGGAGCTGTTCTTGCCTGGACAGGAGTAGAAGTCTGCCCGGAGCTTTTTAACTGTTGTTCAATCTGCTTTAATAATACAGAATCGGGCTTCACAATACTGTCTGCCTGCGAGAACAGGTTTGCCGATAATGATGTGCAGAATAAAATTATTATAGCTGTCCTTGTAAAATAGTGCATTACCTGGTTTTTTTGATATTGATATTAAATTAAGCAACATAACGAAGTATTTTAATGAAAAATAGTTCATATAAAATGAATCATAGTATTCTCCTGGTAAGGAAGTAACAGAAACATATTACATGTTGACAAGTTTTCAAGAAAACACCATAAAGGATGTTACAATTCAGATTTGTAAACCAGGTGGTGCTCGTAATAAATATGAAAATTGCGGAAGATTGGAATAATATAGGCAATTATAATTATTGCCGTAATTTTCTAAAGGTTTTTCATCTTGCAAATCAATATTCCCGGCATATGAAAGAAAAACAAAGAATTCAAAATTGCATATGCTACATTTTCCATTGAAAACCTGAGAGTTATTCTCATTGTTTGCTTTATATACAAAATGATCATGGTGATGTTCAATCTTAACTATTGAAGGGAAAAGAAAAACCAGCAATAATAGCAGGGAAATAATATTTCTTGTTTTTCTATTCATTAAACTGTTGCTTCTTTTGCTTCACTGTCTTTTCTTAATGAGACCTGATATATACATATGAATCGCAAATATATAACATTAAGACTAAAAACATAAGATTTTGTTCGTTTTCCAATAAACCCAATCAAATAAAAATCAGAATTTGGAAAAGATAAAATGCTGATATTCAAAAATTTCATTTTTCAAAAGAAAATCCATCACCAATTTTGTCACCCTCTGAAATGAAAAAACCTGCAGTTCATTTATCTCGAATGATTTGCAATTTGATGCCAGGGAGAATCCCAATAAAAATAAAACTGTTTAATTTTGTTAATAATTAAATCTATTTCTAATTTTAAGATTTTTGATTTGAAGAAGTGATAAACATCAAACAAACAGGGATATATTCATATTCAATTCAAACAATCTACAATGAGATTGACTGGAACATCGTATATTTTTAATCGGAAAAAAATCTTTTTAATTCAACAAGACAGTCTTTTAATTTTTTTTCAAACCTAATGAAAATAATAAATTTAACTAAAAAGAAAAAGTATGAAAAAGCTTTTAACCATTTTGTTGGCAGTTGTCTTTCTTACGACAACAGCCTTTGTTTATGTACAGCAGAACAAGCATACTGAAGCAGCTAAACATCCAAGAATTGAAACTGCTATCAGAGAGCTTGAAAGTGCCATTGATTATATGGAGAAAGCTCCGGATGATTTCGGAGGATATAAAGCACAGGCTATTGCTGACTCAAGAAAGGCTGTTGCCTCATTGAAACAAGCCATGAATTATAGAGCCAAAGTAGATAACGCAAAAATAAAATAGAAAGATAACTATTTCTTTGTTGCAGGAATAAGACAAACCTGTCACTCCAAAACTCAAAACCCCGCAGATCATTGATCTTGCGGGGTTTATGATTTATTGACCTGGCGCCACCAGAACCATCACTTACTATTTGGCAGGCATTTTGATGATTGACATCAGTTGATATAGCATTGTTTAAGCCAGGGTCTGTTGATCATTGTTAAGAAACCTGCAAAGAATATATTATTAATACTTTTAAGTCTGAGCAATACAATAAGAAAGTGTTCAATTAAAAAAGTGAAGGTGTAAAAAATCAGCATTATTTATTATTTTGGCGAGAAAATTAGAAGCTGTTGTTCATTTGGCAGAAGGTGATAAATATCAACTTTTCAGACAACAGTTTAGATAAAACAATTTTTATTTTTATTTTAGCCCTTTCAAAAGAATAAATGTTAATAATAAAATAATAATCAGAATGAAAACGAAACTTAGAAATTTAATTAAAACAATTAGTCTTCTTGTTGTTGTAGTTCTTTCAACTACAAATATTAAAGCCCAGGGACGAAATGATGTTATCGAAGCTTACAATCAAGGGGCCAAGGCAGTTCAGACGGATCCCCAGGCAGCAATTAAAGCCTTTGAGAATGTGGTCAGCCTGTCCAAACAGGTTGGCGATTCTGCAGCTGATCTCAGGCAGAAGGCAATAAAAGTACTACCCAGTTTATATTATAATGTTGCCTCAGATGCCTTTACGGCAAAAAAACCGGCATCAGAAGTAATTCTGGCTGCAAAAAAAGCAGTAGCTGCAGCAGAAAAATATGATAACCCATCAACCAAACAGAATGCTAATATAATTCTGATAAAGGCATATAATAATCTGGCAAGCGAGTATTTCTCTAAAGATGATTATAAAGGTGCACTTGCATCGTTTGACAGCGTTTTGATGATCAACCCTGATTATGCTTCTACAATATATAATAAGGCATTAATATATATGAAACAGGCTGATTCGGACGATTTTGAAAAAACTATCGATCTGTATATCAGTAAGATGAAGCCAGGGACTGATGATGCTAAGATCAAACAGGCCTCCACACTGGCACTTGGGTATTTTAGAGCATCCGGATCGAAATCTGATCAGGCAAATAAACTTGATGAGGCGCTTGGCTTACTTAATAAAGCTGCAAAATATGGTGACGACAAGGATCTGTTCTATTTCTTTGCCGAGGTTTACAACAAACAGAAGGCTTTCGATAAGGGTTTAGAGTATGCCCAAAAAGGGCTGGCTCTTGAGACTGGGGAGGCCGAACCCAAAGCAAAATTCTACTTTCAGATTGCCCTGGCACAGGAAGGTAAAGGTCAGACAGCTGAAGCTTGTGCTTCATTCAAGAATGCCACCTATGGAGTTTTTGCAGCACCCTCTAAAGTTAAGCAGGCTAACCTCAAATGTAAATAATCTGTTTAAAAAGTAAGACTCTTACCTGCTATGGAATACTTTTAAAGCCGCAGCAACAGTAAATCTTAGCGGTCCCGGAAGTGTTGAAAAATCTGGTTGGATTGCTTTCAACAGAAAATTTAAAGACCCCTGTAAATCATTGATCTACAGGGGTCCGCGTTTTGAGGATGTAGTGCCAAGTGCACCAATGACTTAGTTTTCTAAGGTACTTCTCCTACAATCATTATACTTCATATTTAATTTTGTCATCAAGCAGGCATACCAGACCACCAAAGATTTCTTTGTACTTTTCCGGCGTTTGAGTGTGTACTGGAATTATTGTTTTTGGGTATAAATCTTTAACAAAATCCTTTATTGTTTGGATATCAGCATGACCACTTGTATGTAAGCTTATGGTTTCTAAGTTATGTGACTTGAAAAAATCTAAAAAGCGCTCGGTCTTGATACCTTTCTTATATCCTTCCCATTTCGAGTAGATTAATCCAGAATCACCATGGTCCATTCGGTTTTTAATATCAATCAGCATGTTTTCACGCACAAGGATGCATAAGTCTCGTCTAGTCTTAAGTTCCTCTTTTGAAATTTTTCTTTTAGAGAAACGAATCATCTTTTTAGTACCCTCGGTTGTTTCGTGCATTTTCTGAGTAAGCCAGAAAGGATAGAATATTCTAATGTCTGAAAATGAATCATCAGGAATGTTTGATAAGATATGAGCTGTGAATATGTCTATTACAAGAGTCCGATTGACATTTTTACATGCCTTCTGAATTTGTTCTACCCGATCAATATTGGCGGATGATTGCAGAACATAGACATTTCCATTAATCCTTTTCATAAAAGCTTCTGCTTTCAAGCCTATCACATCCTCCTGCTCAGCTATAAAATTATCCCTATAAATATTTGTACCTTCTATTAAAAGTACATCAGGTTGTTGGGTACTTGAATTTTTTGAGAATCTTTTCGTTAAAACTCCTTTTGTTATTTGCTTTAAGCTATTGCCTACAAAAATATTACCGGCAGATGCCGTGTGTAAAAATGAAATGTAAGGTTAAACACAAGTAAGACATTCATTATTTAAAATAATGTCTTCGCATACGGTTAGAAATTTTCCTATGTATTCAACAAATCCGGGTTTGCTTAAATTAAATTTGACTTTTGTCTGGTCAGTGTTTAATTTTGATGTACAATTCTCATAATGATGAAAAGTACAACCCAATCATTATTCCTTCAACAACGTCAATTTAAACCTAAATTTTTCAGCTATGAAAAAGTTATTTTATCTGTTTTTGTTATCCGGGATCCTTGTTTCATATAGCAAAGATTCTCCAAGAGTGCTTCTTTATATAGAAGATAATTCAATGCAGCTGCAGTACATGCTCATTCATGAGGTGGGGAAAATGAGAGAAATACTTGAGCATTCTGGTTTTCAGGTATCCATTGCTACTATATCCGGTGAAATCTTAAAGACAGATTCGATGACTGTCAATCCTGATCTTAAGCTAAGCAAAGTAAACATAAAGGATTATGCAGGTTTTATAATGCCTTGTATGGCGACAAATGACACTATTGTAACTGCAGAAGAAAAAAACTTTGTTAAAACGGTTATAAGTCAGGGCAAGCCAATAGCAGCTCAGCTGGGTGCAATATGGATATTGGCAAAAGCCGGTGTTCTGGATGGTAAAAAATATGCGCTATTTGATAATCCGAAAAATGAATCGGGATTTAAGAATGGGATTTATAGCGGGAAAGGCGTTGTTAAGGACGGCAATATAATTACTTCAGGAACATGTCCATGGATGGCCAAAGAGACCGGCAACAAAGATGGAACTGCAGAACTTACAAATACTTTGGTCGC
>Ga0182027_10005476_pt1 | contig 19271 bp, 14 predicted proteins | sample 712E1DmetaG_FD_121300 | JGI IMG/M metagenome (GOLD analysis project Ga0182027, IMG submission 121300) | Permafrost microbial communities from Stordalen Mire, Sweden - 712E1D metaG (Illumina Assembly) | ecosystem: Environmental > Terrestrial > Soil > Wetlands > Permafrost | place: Sweden...
CACAACAAGTCCTTTTGTTTTCTCAGGATCGTAACGATCCATTATTGCTGAATGTCCTTTAATAATATTGTCCATCTGAAGATTTAGCCGCATGGTTTCAAACCATTCTCTCTCATCGAATTTAGTTGCCGATCCCTTAAAACCCCACCCATCGACCACAGAATAATAATGGATCGATAAACCCTGGAACATCTCTCGGGTACCGGCATCCTTCATTAATGTCTCAGTCCATCCGAAATTATAATCTGAGGGACCGCATGCAACTCTATAAAGTTGGTTACCTGAATAGTTGCCCAGGAATGTGGAATACTGCTTCATGGTGTTAGAATAGAACTCGGCTGTCATGTTTCCGCCACAACCCCAGTTTTCGTTTCCGATTGCAAAATATTTTACCTTCCATGGTTTGTCCTGACCATTTTCTTTACGAAGACTTGTCATGGGGCTCACTGCTCCAGAGGTAAGATATTCAATCCAGTCTGCCATCTCTTTTACTGAACCTGAGCCAACATTTCCGTTTATATAAGCATCACATCCCAAAAGCTCAGTGAGTTTCATAAATTCATGAGTCCCGAAAGAATTGTCCTCGGTGACTCCGCCCCAGTTCGTATTTATTATAGAAGCTCTTCTTTCTTTGGGGCCTATACCGTCTTTCCAGTGATAAGTGTCTGCAAAACAGCCGCCTGGCCAACGAAGATTTGGCACTTTAATCTCCCTTAGTGCAAACAATACATCATTTCTGATACCATATGTATTCGGTATTTTAGAATCTGTACCCACCCACAGGCCTCCATAAATGCAATTACCAAGGTGCTCTGAAAAATGTCCGTAAATATCCTTACTGATAACCGGTCCGGAATGATTTGTAACTATTATCAGCTGGTTAACTGCTGACTGGTCTTCTTTCTGGCCATTTGTTTGAGTCCACGTCAGAAGGAATAAAATTTTTATAACAATAATAGATTTTTTCATTGGAATTGTTTTTTTAGATTAATTCATTCTTTTACTTCGTGTTACTTTGTGTCTTAGCGCCTTTGTAGCATTCCTTTTTTTGCCACCAAGGCACTAAGGCACAAAGGTTCATTAAGTAGACTTAATCAATTAGATTTTTCTCAATAAATGAACCAAGTTCCTTATACTTTCTAAAGAGAGTTTCATATCTCTTAGCTCTGAGAGGATCGGGTTGGTACTCTTTTTCAAAACCGTTGCCCATCGCTTTCTGTGCAGAGGGAATGTCTTTATAAACCCCTGCAACTACAGCTGCTGCCATAGCAGAACCGAGGGCACAGGTCTGGTCTGAAACAGCAACTTTAATGGGCATATTAAGAACATCTGCAACAATCTGCATTACAAAGGGATTCTTTTTAGCAACACCTCCTATCGCTATTACTCCGTCAATCCGGATACCTTCTGATATAAATCTTTCATTAATCATTTTGGATCCGAATGCAGTTGCTTCGACAAGCGCTTTAAAAATCCTTGGTGCGTCAGAACCCAGCGACAAGCCTGTTATGGCACCTTTGAGAGCCTGATTGGCATCGGGGGTTCTCCGGCCATTCATCCAGTCAAGAGCGATTATTGATGTTTCCTCGACAGTAAGAGATCCTGCCTGCCGGCTTAACTCAGCAATTAATTTATCAGCAGTTTCTTCCTGAATTTTTTTCTTTGAGCTTTCATCCAGCCAATCCAGACCAGCTATTATGTTTACAACTGGCCACATTAATAATTTCCCAAACCAGGCATAAATATCGCCAAAGGCTGATTGACCAGCTTCAAGGCCAAGCATTCCGGGAATTATAGAGCCATCAACCTGCCCGCAAATACCGGAAACAAGTTTATTCCCCACCTCTTTCATGGGAGCAACCAGCATGTCGCATGTGGAGGTTCCCATAACTTTTACTAGATGATATGGTTTTATTTCTCCTCCAACACCTCCGGTATGTGCATCAAATGTTCCGGCACCAACCTTCACCTCAGATGAAAGACCGAGTCTCTTTGCCCATTCTGACGAAAGATTACCAACTTTTGTATCGCAAGTGTATGTTTTGCTGAAAAGTCTTTCTCTTAGACCTTTCAGAAGCGGATCGATTTTAGAAAGAAATTTTTCATCAGGCAAACCATTAAAATCCTCATGCCACATGGCTTTATGTCCTGCCGCGCAACGGCTTCTTTTCAATTGAAGCGGATCTGTTTTTCCTGTCAGCAGAGCAGGTATCCAGTCGCAATGTTCGACCCATGACCAGGCATTTTTCCTGACTTCATCACTATTACGAAGAACATGTAATATTTTGGCCCAGAACCATTCCGATGAATAAATTCCACCTTCAAATTTAGTGAAGTCGGTTCCTCCCCATGTTCTTGCCATGTTGTTGATCTCCGCAGCCTCCTTAACAGCTGTGTGATCCTTCCAGAGAACAAACATTGCATCAGGATTATTTTCATAACCCTTCTTCATCGAAAGAGGAGTTCCATCCTTATCGACAGCCACAGGAGTTGATCCTGTAGTGTCGACTGTGATACCGACAATATTGTTCACAATATCAGGAGCAAGACCGGCGAGAGCCCCTTTTACTGATTGCTCAAGTCCTTCAACATAATCAAAGGGATGCTGACGAAACTGATTGATCGAGGGATCGCAATAGAGACCCTTTTTCCATCTCGGGTAATCAAATACGGATGTTCCAACAATTTTCCCATTGGTTGTATCAACAACTACAGAACGAACTGAGTCGGTTCCATAATCAATTCCGATTACATATTTTTTTATCATGTTTTAAAACATTAATAAGTTTTCTCTGTGAAGCTCTGTGCTCCTCCGTGCAACTCTGTGTAAGTTCTTAATTATTTGTTACACAGAGTGTAACAGAGAATTCACAGAGAGCCAGAGTTTTAAAAAGAAAGCATTTAAATATTATCCTTGTCTTGTCCGTAATAAGCATCTTTGCCATGTTTCCTTTTAAAATGTTTATCAAGTAAATACTGATCTATTGGTTCTGTCTTTCCCAACAGAACAGTATAAAATGCCAGCTTTGCAATCTCTTCAAGCGCAACTGCGTTATAAACTGCATTGTCAGCATCGGTTCCCCACGTAAAAGGGCCGTGACCATTAACCAGCACTGATGGTACTGTCAATGGATCGGCTTCTCCCAGCTTTTCAATTATAATCTTTCCCGTATTGATTTCGTAATCTTTTTCCGTCTCCGATTTCGTCAGTATCCTGGTGCATGGAACTTCTCCGTAAAAGTGGTCAGCATGGGTTGTTCCAAAGGGAGGAATCGCCCTTCCTGCCTGTGCCCACGATGTTGCATAAGATGAATGCGTATGGACTACGCCTCCCAGCGATTCATAGGTTCTGTAAAGCAATAAATGAGTTGGCGCGTCAGTTGACGGTTTATATTTTCCTTCCACAAGAATACCCTCCTCATCAATAACCACCATGTCGTCGGCTTTCATCGACTTGTAGCTTACTCCTGATGGTTTTATAACTATAAGCCCGCTTTTTTTATCTTTCCCGCTGACATTGCCCCATGTGTGAATAACCAAACCCTTTTCTACCAATTCAAGATTGGCTTTGCAGACGTCGTTTTTAAGTTTTTCCAGCATCTCTTTTTAAATAATTTAACTCAGTTTCCCGAACGGATTATCAAATCTTTTCTCATCATTTTACCTCACCCCGACCCCTCTCCTTATGGCGAGGGGCTTATCTCTCATATACCCCCTTCTCTTTCAGGAGAAGGGGCGGGGGATGAGGTAAAAAATCGTCTAGTTTACATCCAGATTGAAATAGAAACCATTCTGTCTTAATCTTTTATAAGTGCCCTCATTAAACTTATAATAATAGGCTCCTTTTTTCGAAGTTTCCCTCTCTTTCTCATCAAGCTTTTCAAGAATCCCCATTGATAATATTTTTTTCCTGAAATTTCTCTTATCAATTTTTCTCTGGTAAATAGCTTCATATAGATCCTGCATTTGAACCAGAGTGAATTTCTCAGGCAATAGTTCAAATCCGACCGGTTTAATTTTTATCTGACTCTGCAGCTCATTAAGTGCACGTTTTACCATTAAGGGATGGTCAAAGATCAGTTCGGGAAGTCTTGATAATGAACGCCAGCTGACTCCGTTCCGCTCAGCGAGTTCCTTATCAATGTTCCTTATGGTTATAAGAGCAAAATATGCAACGGATATTACCCTGTCGCCCGGGTCTCTGTCTATTTCGCCATAAGCATATGATTGCTTCATATAAACAGAGTCAAGCCCAGTCAGCTTTCGCAGAATTCTGCTGGCGGCTTCATCGAGGCTTTCGTCAGGGTCGACGAATCCGCCTGCAAGGGACCATCTACCTTTAGCCGGTTGAACAATTCGTTTAAAAAGAAGAAGTTTAATCTCTTTTTCAAGGATATCGTAGCCAAATATTATACAGTCCACGGCTACCAGATGTTTATTACTGCTCGGATAGATATTCATTTTCATATGACGGGCTCAGATCACTTAAAGAGATCGCGTTTTAAAGCTAAATTATTCCACCTGAGAGTTGGTAATAGACTTCATTCCATCTTAATTCATTTCTTAAGGATACTAAGTCACAATTCTCACCGATATGAACGTACTCCACTCCCATCATACCTGCAAAGTCCTCGAGATATTCTGAATTAACTGCTGAACTAAAGCCTGTGTGATGAGCACCTCCTGCAAGTATCCATGCTGCAGCACCCTTCTTAAGGTCGGGCAACGGTTTCCAGAGCACACTTGCAACAGGAAGATTTGGCATATCGGGGCATTTAACTACCTCAACCTCATTAACTATCATTCTGAACCTGTTGCCAAGGTCAATAACGGATACATTAATTGCGTCTCCCGGGGCGGTTTTAAAAACAAGCCTGGCAGGATCGTCCTTTCCGCCGATTGATAGCGGATGAATTTCGACTGAAGGTCTGGCGAGAGCAATTGTAGGGCAAACCTCAAGCATATGAGCCCCAGAACTCTCATGCCTTTGGGATCGAAATGATAGGTGTAATCTTCCATAAATGAAGTTCCGCCTTTCAGTCCCATCGACATCACTTTCATCGAGCGTACAAGAGCAGCTGTTTTCCAGTCACCTTCGGCACCAAAACCATATCCTTTGGCCATCAATCGCTGGACTGCAAGTCCGGGCAATTGCTTAAGTCCGTGCAGATCTTCAAATGTAGTGGTAAAAGCTTTAAAGTTTCCCGCATTGAGGAAGGCTTCCATTCCAAGCTCTATCCTCGCAGCCTCTTTTAAAGTATCGGATGCAGCTACGGCTTTTGTTAATTTATAATCTGATCCGTATTCAGCGAGTAATTTTTTAATTGCAGCCGGAGATACTTCGTTTACCGATTTCACCAGATCTCCGATGCCAAATCCGTAAACCGAATAACCCATTTTCATCTGTGCGCTTACTTTATTGCCTTCAGTTACGGCAACATCTCGCATATTGTCTCCAAACCTGGCTACTTTCATATTTATAGCATCATCAAAAGCCGATGCGGCTCTTATCCAGACAGCTATCCGATCAACAGCTTCGGGATCCTGATAATGCCCAACTACCACTTTCCTGCTTAACCTCATCCTTGCACCGATAAATCCAAATTCGCGATCGCCATGGGCCGATTGGTTAAGGTTCATGAAATTCATGTCGATTGATTCCCATGGGATATCCCTGTTAAGCTGTGTGTGAAAATGAAGAAAGGGCTTATTAAGGATCGATAAGCCTCTTATCCACATTTTAGCCGGCGAAAATGTATGCATCCAGGTTATAAGGCCGATGCAGCTTTTGGAATTATTTGCCTCAGCACATAGTTCAGTGATTGAATCGGGAGTTGTCAACACGGGTTTAAAAACCACCTTATGTGATATTTTCGGTGATTTATCAAGAGCTGATGCTATTTTTAAAGAGTCAGCGGCAACTTGTTTAAGTGTATCAGGACCATATAGATGCTGACTACCCGTTACAAACCAGATTTCTTTATTTTTCATATTTATAGTTTTAAGTAATTTGTCTTTATCATTTTTATTTTACCAGAAGTAGATATAGAAGACCACACAAACGGCTACGACAATCAGAGAAGTAATAACATCTATTGCACTCCAGCTATTGCGGGTCTCTAAAACCTGTTCGGGAGATTGTGAAAAATATGTTATGCCCTGGAGTTGTTGTTCTCCGGCTCGTGGTGTAAACATACTTATTACAACCATTAATGCCATAGTAAAGATAAATATGAATATCATGAAGTGAATCCAGTTTATGTTAAGGATTGTAAAGATCCCTGATCTCAGAGCCGGGTTGGTAACCATTCTCTGAGCTGCATCAAAGCTGGTTCCAGGATCAAAAACCATCAGGCAGAGACGGAAAAGGCCAATTAATGCCCCAATTAATAATCCCCATTCGCCAGCTTTGGGAGTGATCTTCCGGTTAAATACTCCCAGAAGAAAAACTGCAGCAATTCCTGGTGCAATAAGTGACTGAACATTTTGTAAATATTCATAAAGCACTGAACCAAGACTTTTCATTATCGGGATCCAGACCAGTCCAAGTAAAACAACAGAAATAGTTGCAATACGCCCAAACAATACCAGCTGATGTTCACTTGCATCAGGCCTTTTGATTTTATAAAAATCCATGGTAAACAGGGTTGCTGATGAATTAAAGTGAGCTGCCAGAGAAGTCATAAGGGCGGCAATAAAACCTACAACCACAATACCTTTTACCCCTATTGGCAATAAGGTTCTTACCAGGCTGCCGTATGCCTCGTTGTTGTCGGTAAACAAAAGAATCCCTTTTCCCCTTAATGCGGAAGCTATCATTCCGGGTATTAAAAAAATAAAAACAGGCAGAATTTTAAGGAACCCTGCCAAAATGGTTCCTTTCCTGGCATTCTTCAGATCCTTTGCAGCAAGGGCCCTTTGAACTATATGCTGGTCAGTGCACCAGTACCAGAAGCCAATAATAGCTGCACCAAAAATCACGCTGACTCCGGGGAATTTATCATACCAGACATCTCCTTTCGGGTGATAAAGATGCATGTTAGTGGATCCGTTACTGCCGGCAAATTTTACTACTTCATGCCAGCCATCTAAAAGTCCTCCTCCTCCCACTTTTAACAGGCCAAGGATAAGTATGGTGAAAGCTCCCAAAATAAGGATAGGTGTCTGAATAAGGGATATGGTCATAACACCTTTCATTCCGCTTAAAACTGTAAATATTCCGGTTAAAAGAACAAGTCCGATCGCCCCATACCAAAAATTTATTCCGATTACCGAATGCAGAAAGATTCCACCGGTAAAGGCTGTAACAGAAACCTTTGTAAGAATATAATTTACCAAAGTAATAATTGAAAGAGTCGAACTGGTGTTTGAATTATAACGTCTCGAAAGAAATTCCGGCATCGTGAACACCTTACTATGAGCATAGAAAGGAACAAATACCCAACCCAGAACCAATATCATCCATCCCTGCATTTCCCAGTGTGCCATAGCCATACCACTTTCAGCCCCCGTACCTGACAAACCGACGAGATGTTCTGATCCGATATTGGCTGCAAATATTGCTGCTCCCACAACCAGCCAGGTTTCACTCCGACCAGAAAGAAAATAGTCGCTCGTATCATCCTTTTTGTGCTTAACCACCCATAGAACGATGCCAATAAGACATAAGAAAAAACCAATCATGATGATCCAGTCCAATGTTGCCATAATAATTACTTTTTGTTATTATTTATAATCAGGTTTTATGAAAAGCATAAATAATCTTATGCCTGGGAAAAGATCTAACGGAAAAACTTTTTCAACTTCTGTTTTGCTCTAACAAATCTATAAAAAATATTTAAAATGTAAGGATTACACTTAAAAAAATACAGACCCTATTTCCATTCCTCAAGCGAGGATTTAATAAAATCGATAATCTTTTGATTATCTTCCCTGCCGTTACCTGAAATCTTCATCGGCTCCCCGAATTTTATATGAATTTGTTTATTATGATCAAGTGGTCCAAGTTCCTTTATCAGCTTTCCGTTACCCCAGAAATCTGTTTTTAATGCTATAGGGACAACATCGACTCCAGCCTTCTTTGCCAGCTTCACTCCCAGAGAATTGAAATCTTCTGGTTTAAAATCAATACTCCTGGTGCTCTGCGGGAAAATTACAATTGAAACTCCCGAATGCAATAAATCTGAGCCTCCGTTCATAACTGCCTCAAGATCTTTTCTGGGATCGGTTCTTCCGACTACGACAGGATTTCTTGATTTCATAACATCTCCGAAAAGGGGATGTTTGACCAGACTTTCTTTCACGACAAATGTCAATTCCCTGTGTGGACCTATGATGGAGGGCAAGATCATGGTTTCAAGAGTGCTCATGTGATTGCCTATGAAAAGCACTGAACCTTCTGACCTGGATATGTTTTCCATACCGGTGATATCAAATATTCCCCCGGCCTTTTCAATGAACCTTAGAATTTCAAAAGAGGAATCAGTCCAGGCTTTTGTATCATATTCCTTCCTTATGGCCTCTTTCCTCGTACGAAGAACTATCGCGGCATATTTTAAGGTAAAATAAATCCTGCTGTCAAGCCGGAATTTTTCTATAATTGATAATTTCCCCTTTTGCGGAGTATGATAAGTGTCAGATTCAAAATATCCCTTAGGCATCTTATTATTGAATATATCCAATTCTAAATTCTTATATTCCGTATAACACATTCTTAATTCTGCTTTACCTGAACAAGAGCTTTATAATTCCACTAATATCCTGACATTTAATGACCCAACTTAAAGGTTAAGAGGAACATTCTTTTTACAAATCTAATATTTAAACTGTTCGAAATAAAGTTAAAAATAATAAGAACTATTTCAATTTTTTCTTTACGAGATATAAAGCAGATAAACACCTGGTTCTACAGGATCATGTGTATTGCAATAATTAGATTTACAAAAAATGATTCGGGAAAAATTTATATTCAAGTATATAAGCTATTTACTTAAAAGAGGGAGTATTAAAAGGGTTGCTGAAAGGCCTATTAATATTGCGATAGCTACCCATCCAATAACATTAGTCAATGGTTTATTAATGTGAACTCCCATAATCTTCTTGTTATTGACAAGAATTATCATACAAATCAGTACTACAGGAAGAAGGATCCCATTCAAAACCTGTGACCACAAAGAAATTTTTATCAGAGGGGCATTAGGTAAGAGAATAATTATTGCAGCAACTATCAGAATCCCTGTATATAAGCTGAAGAACTCTTTTGCTTCGCTCCATTTCTTGTCAATTCCTGCTTCAAAGCCAAAAGCTTCGCAAACATAAAAAGCTGTAGCAATAGGAAGAATAGTGGCTGAGAATATAGATGCAATAAATAAGCCAAAAGCAAATATTGTCGAAGCCAGATTACCGGCAAGAGGCTTAAGAGCAAGAGCAGCGTCCTTGGCTTCTTCAATATGGATGCCATTTTCATGAAGAGTTGAAGCACAGGCAACGATAATAAAAAATGCAACGACTATAGTTGCAACACAACCTACAACAATATCTATCAATGTGTAGTTGTAATTCTTCATCTTAAGCCCTTTTTCAATAACCGACGACTGCATATAGAATTGCATCCAGGGAGCTATAGTGGTTCCTATTATTCCAATCACCATTGCGATACCCTGGGTGCTCACATCCATCCTGGGATGTATAATCGATGATCCTATTTCCGTCCAGTGAGGTTTGCCCATCATTGCTGAAATAACGTAAGTGAGCAGTGAAACGCTGAATATAAGAAAGATACGCTCTGCTATCTTATAATTCCCTTTTACAACCAGAATCCAGACCATAAACGCAACAATCGGGACAGAGAGATATTTGGAAATACCAAAAACCTCCATACTGCCTGCCACACCTGCAAATTCAGTGGTTGTGTTGCCAATATCAGCAAAAAGAAGTCCGATGAAAATGAAGAAAGTTACTTTCACTCCGGCATTTTCGCGGATCAGGTCTGCCAACCCTTTCCCGGTAACAATTCCCATCCTTGCATTCATCTCCTGTATGATCAAAAGAAGAACAAATGAAGGTATCAGTGTCCATATAAGACCATAACCATACATTGCTCCCGCAACCGAATATGTTGTTATACCTCCGGCATCATTATCTACACTGCCAGTTATAATTCCCGGACCCAGTATAGCAAAAAAGATTGCAATCTGCTTGAAGAGTTTTTTGAAATTGAACTTTGTACCTGGCATGATTATTACACTTATCTTTTATTCGTCCTCCTTTTCCGGATAAGGTCCTCAATAACATCATCAATAACGACCATACCCTGTAAATGATATTCCTGATCAACCACAGGAACAGCCAGCAGGTTGTATTTTGAAACTATCCTTGCGATTGCACCAACTTTCTGTTCATCAAAGAGATAAACAGTCTCTGACTTCATAATCTGACTCACAAGTAAAAACGGCTCAGAGACGACCAGATCGCGTAAATTGAACATTCCTATCAACTCTTCGTTTGCTTCGACAACAAACATATTGTAAAGTTCCGCCGATTCAGGTTTTTTCGATCTCAGTTCAACAAGTACTTCAGCTACAGTCATTGTAGAACTGAACGAAAGGAAATCTGTAGTCATAATGCTGCCTACTCGATCATCATCATATTCCAGGAGGTCACGTACCTCTTGAGAAGATTCAGTATCCATCTCCTTTAATAACATCTCGGCTTTATCATCTTCTAGCTCATCGAGAATATCGGCAACCTCGTCTGCAGGCATCTTTTCCAGAACATCGGCGGCCTTGTTAACAGGAAGGTTTTCAAGAATATGTATCTGAGCATTTGGCTCCAGTTCCTCAAGAACATCGGCAGCCTTTTCTTCATCGAGTGATGCGAATATTGACATGCTCGATTTTTTACCCATATCCTCAAGTATATCAGCGATATCTGAAGGGTGCAGGGTATGAAGTTTTGAATAGCTTTTTGAAAGTCTTATATTAAGATTTGAATGGTCGATAGCCTGAACATCATCCCAAAGTATATACTTTGCAGGAATGTTTATTTTAAAAAGAGACAGAACTCTTTTTATAGGAATAGAGATTCCGATTCTCCTTAAAAGCCCTTCTATTCCAATATCAACAGCAATCGTATACGTCCCGGCAGGTAATGTTGCAAGCCGCACATCATTCACCCTTACAAGCTTGCGGCCGTTCAGATCCACTATTTGTTTGTCAAGGATATTTTCAACAAGCAACAACCCATTACTTATTTCCTCCGCACCTAGCTCAATCAGTTCTGTACAGGTTACATTCAGAACTTCCCTGGCCTTTGTGACCATAAAACTTTTAAAGGAATAAAACCTTAGTTCCTTATTTATCTTAAGCCTTATGCCAGTCACAAGTTGCTGGTTCGGGTCGCTGGTCCCCGAAGGCATCGTGTTAACGAGTAAATCTTTGATTTTTCCAATTGCGTCGCCATCGGCTCCAAAAACTTCTTTGCCAACTATTCCGCTTAAATAAAACGTTGTGAGTGATGTCATTGTCACCTCCTTGCTTTGACTGATTAAGAAGGAAGTTACCTGTACTACCGGTTATCCTCCCCGATCAGGGTTAAGATTAATATATTCGCCGGGTCGTCGTCCATTAAATTCAAAAATTGATTTCGCGAACAAAAGTAAATTTCATATCCTTACTTTCCAAATTATCCAACACGAATTTACCAACCAGAAGAAAAAAGTTTGGAGCGCCAAAAGTTTGGAGTGCCTAAAAGTCAAAAAATGAAATGTCGAAATGTTAAAAAGTTGATAGATTGAAGTTAAGTATATTGAATGTAACTTCAGCCACTCCAGACACTTTAGGCTATTTTCTTATAATAACCAGGTGTCGATGTCGAATTTTTACATATATTAGTCCAAAAGTGATGTATTTCTTCCGTTTTATTCTTTTTTTACTAAATTTGGACTCGATTATCACATCATTTAAACTATATAGTGGGAATTTTACAAGAGAAACTTTCAGGTTATGATGCCCCTCAAAAAGCAATGAAGGCCGGCATCTATCCCTATTTCAGGGCAATAGAATCCGAACAGGATACAGTAGTAATCATTAACGGCAAAAAGGTTTTGATGTTTGGGTCAAACAGTTACCTTGGCCTCACAAACCATCCAAAAGTCAAGGCTGCCGCAAAAGCTGCAATTGATAAATATGGTACCGGGTGTGCCGGTTCAAGGTTCCTGAATGGAACACTTGATATCCATATCGAACTGGAAAACAAGTTAGCCAGGCTGGTAGGAAAAGATGCTGCTTTATGCTACAGCACTGGTTTTCAGGTAAATCTCGGGGTAGTATCGGTGCTTGCCGGACGTCACGATTATCTTCTTCTTGACGAGCTTGACCATGCTTCAATAATAGAGGGGAGCAGGCTTTCTTTCTCTAAAGTGATGAAGTTTGCACATAATGATATGAATTCCCTCAAGAATAAATTAAAATTATGCCATAAAGACCGCATTAAACTTATTGTTGTTGATGGTATATTCTCAATGGAAGGCGATATTATTAATTTGCCGGAAGTGGTGAAACTTGCCGAGCATTATAGCGCATCTGTTATGGTCGACGATGCTCATGCACTTGGAGTAATTGGGAAAAACGGATCGGGAACCGCTTCACATTTTGGACTTACCGATAAAGTCGATCTTATAATGGGTACTTTTTCCAAATCATTTGCTTCTCTTGGCGGATTTATTGCTGCAGATAAAGAAATAATAAATTATATCAAGCATAATTCAAGAACCCTGATCTTCAGTGCAAGCATGACTCCGGCTTCTGCTGCAGCTGTACTTGCATCAATTGAGATAATGGAAAATGAGCCGGAAAGAATTCAGCATTTGTGGGATATGACCACTCTGGCTCTTAATGGTTTTAAATCAGCAGGTTTCGATACGGGAAAATCTGAAACACCGATTATTCCTCTCTTTATCAGGGATGAAATAAAAGCTCTTCAGCTTACACAGAATCTTCTTGGAGACGGCATTTTTGTAAACCCTGTTGTATCGCCTGGCGTACCAAAAGAGGATAGCCTTATAAGATATTCTCTTATGGCAACTCATACCAAAGAGCAGGTTGAAATTTCTGTCGAAAAGATTACAAAAGCAGCAAAAGCGTTACATATATTATAAGTTAAATCTTATTAAAAATATTCTATTTGTTACACAGAGGAGCATGGAGGGTTCACGGAGAACTACAAAGGCATAACTCAGTGTAACTCTGTGTCTTCTGTATGTAACTCTGTGAAACCAATAACATTCATATGAAAAAAATCATTCTTATAACTGGCATCTCTTCAGGATTTGGCAAGCAGACTGCAGAACTTCTGACAGCTGCCGGACATACCGTTTATGGAACAGTCAGAAGAGATGTGGAAATAAGTCCTGCGATAAACGGATTAAAACTTGACCTCACAAAAAGTGATTCTCTAAGCCAGGCTGTGCAAACTATCCTGCAAAAGGAAGGAAGAATCGATGTTCTTATAAACAATGCAGGCATGCATACGGGAGGACCGGTAGAAACTTCACCGATTGAAAACATTAAACTCCAGATGGATACCAATTTCCTGGGGATGGTGAATCTTACCCGGGAAGTATTACCCGTTATGAGGAAACAGGGTGGTGGTACCATCATTAATTTCAGTTCTATTGGAGGACTTATGGGTTTACCGTTCCAGTCGTTTTACTCGGCAGGTAAATTTGCAATTGAGGGTTTCAGCGAAGCCCTCAGAATGGAAGTCAAACAGTTTAATATAAAAATTGTGCTTATTAACCCCGGTGATTTTCATACAAATAACTCTGCTAACCGCAGGAATTTCCTTGCACCGACCGATACGAATGATCCCTATCATGAACAGTATATGAAAACCCTTGGTATCATTGAAAAAGATGAATCCAATGGATGGGAACCAATAGTACTTGCAAGAAAGCTTGTTAAAATAGTGGAATGCAAAAATCCAGGACAGCGATATATTATTTCATCATTCGAACAAAAACTGGCAGTGGCACTGAAATACATTTTGCCTGGCAAATTGTTCGCAATGATACTTGAGGATCACTATAAAATCAAATAGTCTTTCGGTCTAGCTGTCTTAAAGTCTTTCAGTTGTTCAAACTTTTGTCTTTTGACTTTTCTCTACCTTAATAAGATTTGTAATCCGTTTTCATAACATTGAGAGTCTGTGGTATCCACACTTTGAAGCGTGAATCCTCGCTCCATGTATTACCGGCAGAAGCAAAGTCACAGAAGTTAATCTGCAAGGGAGTACCATACATACCTTCCATATCGGTGCCAAGTACCAGAGGGGCTGTAAAAGACATCCAGACATTTTCAGGCTTTTTGATGGAAGGTATAAGGTCAACTTTTCCGTCCTTCCCATTTACAACTGCAGATTCATAAATAAACCCATCCCCGAATCTCGTATCGCGTGCCAATACCTCAGGGCCTCTTACTATTGCCTGATAACCATTCAGAGTTATTAATCGACCTGTAAGATCCATCTTCAGAACAACCTTATCGGATTTATGCCATACACGCGTAATTTTTTTATAGACTCCTGAATTAATCTCTGCCACTGATTCGCCATTTATTGTCATAAGTGTATTCCTGCTCCATTCAGGAATACGGAAAGCAATCGTAAAACTTTCAGATATCTCAGGATCAACTGTTATCTCCACCTTGTCTGACACAGGATACTCTGAAACCTGCAGAATGGAAACTTTATTTTTAGGATTGACCGGAACAACTGATCTATTATGTCCGTACATATTAATAATTACCTCATTCGCTCCTCCCATAACTGCAAAGCGGGCCAGCATCATGAATGCTCTTGGACCATTAGCGCTGCAACAATTGATAGGCATGCTGCATTGATTTTCACCTGCATGTTTTATTCCGCCCAAAGGACTGTATTTTGCAATTTGCGACCCATCACCTTTTAGAGATGCCAAAAGAGCATTATAAACCGATTTCTCAATCTGATCAGCGTATAATGAATTTCCCGTCAGTCTTAAAAGATTGAAGCACAATTTCATCCATGTCATGGTCACACAGGTTTCCATTGTATGATATGTAGGTTCTGTCTGATACTTAGTCCCATGGTAAAAGCATTCATAAGCGGTTCCGGAACCGGCAATATTAATTTCGCTTTCAATGATGTTTCTGACAGCCATTTCCACTGATTTCAGATACGATGGCTCACCGGTAATCCTGTAGAGTTCCAGAAGTCCATCATAACACGACATCATCTCATAAGCTTTTTGCCCGTTTTCGTATGACCACCATACCGAAGGGTGAGGAAATCTCTCCGAAACCGGAATGTCTGAAAGAGCACTGCTAATGAGTTTCGGACCATCGGGCGTTTCCCATTGTTCAACTATATATTTTGCAAAATCGAGATACTTTTTTTCTCCAGTCCTGCGGTACAGATAAACCATGGGTTCAAGAATGGAACTGCTTGGCATTCCATGGTAATTGCCTGTTTTAACAATATTGGTTTTTCCTGGTCCGACCTGATCAATCAGATTGTCGGCCAATCGGCACGAACCTTTCAATGCTGCTTTATCTCCTTTCAGATCATAATATGCAATCAATCCGAGCAATGTATATTTCATGCCCCAGATATCCCATTCCTTAAGCCTGGCGCTATCGCTGTAATTACCAATATACCCGGAGGGCATTTGTGTAGCAAGTAATTTATTCACTGCGCTTTGAATAATTGACAGCATTATGGAATCGTGGTTATATTCATAGGATGCAATGGCTGATTGAATCCATTTGCCCCAGAACTCACTCTGCCATAAATGGGTTTCATTCTTATGTCGGAATGGTTCAACCAGCATTTCCACATCCTGACTTTTAATCCTTTTATCAATAACAAGATCGATTTTGTTTCCCAGATATCCTTCAATTTTAATTGAATTGGGAGAGCAAGAAAACATTTTATCCGAAACAGAATTGACTGGCTCTGATTTCTTTCCGGGCTTCTGACTGGAAAGAAGTAATGTTGTGCATATTAATAATGAAACAAATAATAGTTTTTTCATTTGTGCTTTCAGTTTATTTTATTGGTACCTGAACTATTTGCCTTGGAAGTTTCTGTAGCATACTCTTTATAAAACAAAATACACTTAGAAGGTGCAAAGTACATAAAGTTAAAACCATTTCATTTAGTTCTTTTGCCCCTGGTGGAAAATCCATGTGATCTTTGTGGTTTAGGGATTTTGGCTTCCTGAACAGCTTTTGGATCAGAATATTTATTACACACTTTGAGGCAAAAGGATTTTGCAATTTATAAACAAATAATTGATAATTTGGGACCTTAATTATTTGTTTTTTCAGGATATGAATGATTTTGACAATAAAGCCAGTGAATGGGATACTAATCCTATGCACTGGGCCCGATCCGAAGCTGTTGCAACAGAATCTAAACAATTTGATGTTTTTATTATGTCAGGAAAAAGGTACTGAAACAATTCCCCGGGCTATTTGTTAGGGATATAAATTCTTTAATCTGATAAATTTAATATCATGGAAATTACATTTGATGGAGGAAAAGTTGTAACTGCTCATTCTCACGGACATATAATCAAAACAGATCAGCCTGTGCACAGTGGTGGTCAAAATTCAGCTCCGTCGCCTTATGAACTTTTTCTAGCTTCAATTGGGACCTGTACCGGAATTTATGTAAAATCATTTTGTGACAACCGGAATATTCCGACTGATAACATAAAAATAATTCAGAGTGCTGAGTTCGATGAAGAAACCGGGTTGCCGCTCAGCATTAAGCTTGATATTAATCTTCCGGCCGACTTCCCGGAAAAATATAAAGAAGCAGTTATCTCAGTTGCAGAATTGTGCAAAGTTAAAAAGACTATGGCTTCTCCTCCTTCTTTTGAAGTTATTACATCAAATATCTAAAATGAAATATATTCTATGTGTCGCTCTGTGATTCCCTGTGTCCCTCTGTGTAAGTTCTCTTTAGTTACACGGAGAAACACAGAGGATACACAGAGGACCACTGAGGAAGAAATCACTAAACTAAATACATATTTATCAGCTGTTCATAGAGTTCCTGTTTACCACTTTTGGTTTCAGGTTCTCCAAGCTCTTCAGCAATATCTCTAAGTTTACCCAGGGTCAGTTTCCCTTTTTCAAAATCTTTCCCCGCTCCCTTATCAAATGATTCATACCGTTTCTTTCTCATTTTAAGATAGTCGCTGTCTTTAAGTATTTTATCTGCTATAATCAAAGCCCTTGCAAACGTATCCATCCCGCTCACGTGAGCAATGAAGATATCTTCAATGTCAGTTGAATTACGCCTTACTTTAGCATCAAAATTGATTCCTCCGGTTGAGAATCCGCCAGCTTGTAAAATAACCATCATGGCTTCTGTAATCTCATAAATATTTGTCGGGAACTCATCAGTATCCCAGCCGTTCTGGTAATCGCCTTTATTGGCATCAATGCTTCCAAGAAGTCCGGCATCAGCAGCGACCTGAAGTTCATGCTGGAACGTATGGCCTGCAAGAGTGGCATGATTAACCTCTATATTAAGCTTAAAATCTTTATCCAGACCATGCTGGCGAAGGAAACCTATTATTGTAGCGACGTCAAAATCATACTGATGTTTTGATGGTTCCATAGGTTTTGGCTCAACCAGGAATGTACCTTTGAAGCCAATTTTTCTGCCATAATCACGTGCCAGTGACAACATCATGCCCATATGCTCCAGCTCTCTTTTCATATTTGTGTTGTGAAGGCTCATATATCCTTCCCTTCCACCCCAGAATACATAGTTTTCCCCGCCCAGGGCAACAGTTGCAGAAATAGCATTCTTTAATTGAACACCGGCATTTGCTACGACCGCAAAATCAGGATTTGTGGCTGCGCCATTCATATATCGCGGATTTGAAAAGAGGTTTGCTGTTCCCCAAAGAAGCTTTACTCCTGTCTGTTCCTGCATTTTTTTCATTACCGGAATAAACTTCCCGAGACGTTTTTCAATCTCAAATACAGTCCCGTCACCAACTATATCTGTATCGTGGAAACAATAATACCCGGCACCGATTTTTGTAAAGAACTCAAATGCAGCATCGAGCCTTTGCTTTATTTTATTATCTGTATTTGTAACATCTTCCCAGGGGTAAATCCGGGTAGCTTTGCCAAACGGGTCAGAACCATCGCCACAGAATGAGTGCCAGTATGCTATGGCAAAGCGAAGATGGTCCTTCATCTGTTTGCTGCCTACTTCTTCTTCCGGATTATACCATCTGAATGCCAGAGGATTTTTCGACTTTTTACCCTCGTATTCAATTTTCCCTATACCGGGATATGCCTCTTTTTTTCCTTTGTAAATCATAATAGATATGTTTATGTAAATTTAATCAAAAACAATGGCAACCACAAAGATCGCAAAGATCCTTTAAAACGCAGATAGGGAAAATTAACATTTAAAGTGCTGAGACTATTTCCTTCCACCTTATATAAGCGCCTTCATAGTCAGCTGATTTTAGGCTATCGGGTTCTGTCACGCTAACAGCAGTAAGTCCTTTAAAGGCCTCTTTTTCAGTAAGGTAATAACCGCATCCGATTCCGGCACCCCTGGCAGCTCCCAAAGACCCATCGGTATTGTAAAGATGTATTGTTGTTCCTGTAATACAGGACAGAACCTCACGGAAAACCTTGCTGAGGAACATATTGGCTTCGCCTGCTCTAATCACTTTCGGATCAATTCCTGCCGTTTTCATTATATCGAGACCATACCTGAATGAAAATGCGATTCCCTCCTGAGCTGCCCTGAACATATGAGCACTGGTGTGAATGTTAAAGTTTAGTCCTGTAATTCCTGCTCCCGTATCCTTATTGCCAAGCATTCTTTCTGCCCCATTGCCAAAAGGTAAGATAAATAATCCATCGGAACCCGGAGCAATCTCAGAAGCCATGTTGTTCATCTCATTGTACGACAGGTTATGACTACTATTTATTCTCAGCCAGGAATTAAGAATTCCTGTTCCATTTATACACAAAAGCACCCCAAGCCTTGAGCGTGAGTTATTGTGATTTACATGTAAAAATGTATTTACTCTTGAATACTCATCAAATTTCTTCTTGTCCGTCACACCATAAATAACACCTGATGTACCTGCTGTAGCAGCAACTTCACCAGGTTCAAGTACGTTCAGAGAAAGGGCATTGTTTGGCTGGTCACCTGCCCTGTATGAAACCGGAATTCCTGCAGGTAATCCC
>Ga0182027_10005477_pt1 | contig 19270 bp, 14 predicted proteins | sample 712E1DmetaG_FD_121300 | JGI IMG/M metagenome (GOLD analysis project Ga0182027, IMG submission 121300) | Permafrost microbial communities from Stordalen Mire, Sweden - 712E1D metaG (Illumina Assembly) | ecosystem: Environmental > Terrestrial > Soil > Wetlands > Permafrost | place: Sweden...
ACAGATTTACACCGCCGAAGTTGATGCTTTAAAAAAAGCCATACGACAACAGGTTTTGGAAAAGGAAATGGACTCGCTTATCGAGACTGCGCGCAAGGCTGTCGCCACCGAGGCCCGCAGGCATATTGTTGAAACAATGGGGCCTGCTCTGGAATAAAAGGCAAAGGCCGAATTTGAAAAGGAAATCGGGCAATTGCTCAGAAATACCGAGCACCAATCTATTCTTGAAGATCAACGGAAAAAAATCGCGGAGGAATTGCATGAAAAACTGATGCATGATGAATTCGAAACCCATATTGCCGCCGCGCGGGAAGACCTTCGGCAAAAGGCATTTAAGAAGGTGTTTGATGAAGAACATGATGACATCCGTGAAAATGTTTTCAACCAAATTACCAAGGAAGAATATGAGCGCGCCGACGTCGAATTGCGGTCGCAAATAATCCTTGAGGAGAAAAAAAGGATCGTTGAACAAGAATCCGAGCAGCTTCGACGCGATGTCGTCGAGCAATTGAAAATAGACGAACGTGAAAATATGGTGGCCGCAATCAAAGGGGAAATCTACAGCGAGACGGTGCATTCGATCAAACTGGAACTTGACGACAAGTATAAAGTTGTGGTTGAGGAAAAAATGGCGGCCTTAAAATCCTCCCTTGCCCAGAAGGCCAAATCGGAAATCAGCAACGCAATTCGCTTAGACTACGATGCGCTCATCGAAAAAACCGACCATTTGTCCGCATCGCTCACCAATATCGAGGCCCTGCAATCGCTTTCGCAGACCTTATCGCTTCTTACAGATGAGAAGAAAAAATACAAATACCTCAATCTCAATTCCGCGCAAACCGAAAGCCTTATGGAGTATCTCAAGCGCATCCATAACAGGTTCAATATTTTCTTCGACAAGATAGACGAATCGATTCGGGAACTCATGCTTTCTTTGGGTAGTGTAAAAAATAAATTAGACAATAAGGAATACCATGACGGCGATAAAAAATAAGCAAATGGTTGTAGAATATAAAAGCGCCATTGGCCAGGATTCGCATTGTTTCGAACCCGCCCGCTCCAAAAAACCCCTGGTCCTTGCCGGGATTACGATACCTGGTTGCGTAGGACTAAAAGGCAATAGCGATGCCGATGTCGTGCTGAACGCATTGACCAATGCTATTTCCGGCGTTTCCGGGGTGAATGTTCTTGGCAGTATCTCGGACGATATGTGTCTTAAAAAGGGCATTACCAACAGCAACGCCTACCTTCAAAAAGCATTGCAGACACTTGATGGATATGTCTTGTCGCATATAAGCGTTTCAATTGAAGCGCATCGTCCAAGGCTTTCGGGCCACATAGATGCAATGAAAGATTCCCTTGCGAAATTATGCAGGCTTAAAACCAATCAAATCGGGATTACCGCAACAACGGGCGAGGGGCTGACTTCTTTTGGCAAAGGGCTTGGGATGCAGGCATTTGTGGTTATTACCGCTGTTTCCAAAACCGCCTCCTTTACCCCCGAAGCAACGGATTAGGCCGTTGCCGCAGAAAACGTTCCGCAAATCCGTTGTCCCTGAGAATACCAGAATGCAGGATCATTTATGTTTGTGGACGTTGTCGTGTTGCCCGCAGAAATCGAATGTGCAAAAACAGTAAAATCATCGAAAAACCCAGTCGCTTCTTTAGGTTTGTCAAGAGATATGGCAGCTGCGCACAGCATAAAAAATGCCTTTGATAGTTCAATGGGTTTATAGAGGGCTTTATCGACAATTATCTGGCTCATCCATGTCCTGATGTTGCTGATGAGTTCATCTTTAACCTCCAATTCCGCATATCGAACGGTCAAATAATTCAAATACCCGATTTGAAAAGGGATCCAGGGAAGTTTTAAGGTCGTCATGGAACGGGCGCATGATTCTGCCAGGCGAAGGCAGAAATACGTGGTGAGTTTATTCCTGGGATACAGGAAAAACTTGTCGGATACGACAATGCAATCCTCCATTATTTTTTTTCTATTTTTTGCGCCTTTCGACAACAATTGCTTGGCAAGATCGGAAAGCTGCGAAGGCAGGCCGGGCAATGAATCGGTTCCGATCGTGTTGAAATGCGTTACCGAAAGAGAACACATATAACAATTCATGCAAACGATGGGCATCATGGCCAATGCATCAAATTCGACATTGGTGCCTTTTTTTGTGCATGACGGAAAGAGGGAATCATTGTCCCATGACCAATCAAAAGAATTATCATCAATCAAATACCCCTGAACATCCGAAGAACCGCACACTGCGCAGGTGCATTTAAGTTTTAAAAGGTCGTTTTCTACCGAGGTAAATTTCGAATATGATTGGAAAAACGACCGCGAGGCCTCGTTTTCGAGCTCAGTCGATGAATTTAGAATTCTAAAAACAGTGTCGAGCTTGACATCCTGTATGATTCTGATTACCGCCGTCGAGGGTGAAAGAAGGCACAGCTTTTTTTGCTGTTGTTCCAATCGTTTGTGCAAATTTATAAACATGCGGATGGTGCTTGAATCTATAAAATCAACCATCGACAGGTCGAGAACAAGGTCGTTTTCAGGGTTGCCCTGGATATACTTTGCCAAACGCGGTGAAATTTCGGGAATCAGGTTGACTTTCAATTCACCGTTCAGCTTGAAAACGTCATAATCGCCATGGGATTCAAGGAAAATGCTCATGGGTCGTCCTTGTTTTGTTTGTCAAAATTACAAAGAGTTATTGGATCCAGTTGCGACATGTCCTCCGAGCAATAGCGAAGGGGGAAGCAACGGATTACATAATAATACAATTTAAAAACCGAATTAGCAACTACATATAAATTATCTACGCTTTTTGCGTAGACAAGGTACCAAGGTTTACCGAGTGTATAAAATCGCAGCTACAACTTATCCCGCAGCAACATGTCCTCGGAAGCTTTAGCGAAGGGGAAAGCGCGGGGTTAGGGCTTTGCGTAAAACAACGCCACGACTTCGGAATAGGGAAAGTGTCGCCGGAAATCCGCAAGCAGATAATTGAGTTTATGGAAAGGACTTTTGGATTTGCTTTTGACCCTGTAAATGCCGCAGGTTTGGAATGTTTTTTTAAAAGTATCCAGACCGGTCTTATGCCGTAATTCGACGGTAACGGGTAAATAAAGGGAGTCATGGGCAAGCCGGCACGGTAGAATGGTCAGCAAGATAAATACCGTTGCCGAGGCCGAGTCTTCCACTGCTTCGTAATAGCCGAATTTCTCACATCGTTTCAATTCTGCAAAGAGGCCCTTATAACATTCCCTGAAATGAACTGCAAGAAGGCCTTGTGATGGCTTGTCTTTGGGCCAGCCTTCCACTGCTTGCATTGAGGAGGAATCTGTAAAAGGTGAAATATAAACATGCTCATTTGCAAGCGAAACAATGGAATTGAGACGGGGTTTTGCAAAAGATATTGAAAATGATGCACAAAAGATAATAATCATTACCGCTTTTAGCATAAAACTGCCTTTTGTGTATGTGCTTTGTCATTAGGGGCACGGCATGGCGGCCCCTACTAATGATGTCATATTGACTGCAAATCTGTATAAGTATATCCTTAAAACATGGTCACGGCAATACGAATATCTTTTGCATTTTCTTTTTCATCCCCTTGGTGGTCGAATCCTTATAGCCGATGACCGCAATGTATACTCCGGGTGAGACTGGTTTGTTGATATTGTTTGTCAATTTCCACCAGAACCCGCTGCCTACTTCCGAAAGGCTGTGGTCTACAGCCGATGTTCCCTTTATGCCATGGGAAATGAGCGTCCCGTCTACGGACGAAATCCACACTTCCAATATGTTTTGCCCAAGCATCTTGAGGGCGCCGTTGTTCCTTAAGTGAACCGGGTTGGGAAAAACGTCGACAGACGGGCTGGGGCCATTGACAAGCGGTCCGAATACGCCGAAAAGTCCGGGAGAGGTTATGGCGCTTTGCCATTGAAACACGGAATCGACCTGGGAAAAACTGCTGGTTTTCAAAATCGTCCATTTTTGTTTGCCGTTGTCCCATTGATATATTGAAAATGACGATTGTATGGTTTTGTTCGAATCTGCGATTTTCATGATGGACGCATATGGCTCGTTTATCGTAAGCGTCATGGCCGCAAGTGACGACCAGGTTTGCGGAAACGAGATGTCGTACAGGCTCCCGCTTGATGCTAGGGAAAACCGGGTTGCAGAGTCAATGAATTGCTGCGACAAGGGTTTGCGGGCAAGCGCCATGTCGCAAAAAAGGTCTTCATTTGCAGAAACATTGACCGTTGCATTCGGCGCGACCGTTGCGCCGTCGGATGTATAGCTTCCTTGTTTACCTTTCGCAATAGACAAATCGCATGTTGTGAAGGAAACTGTCGCATTTCTGCTCGTGTCATTTTTACCGTTTGTTACTATTACAAGCGCCTCCGCAAAGGCCGGCCAGCCGCTGATGACGGAATTTCCCTTGTATTGGTTCGTAAGCGACATGGAGAAAAGGGAATCATGTGCTGCCATGTTGTCGCGTTTTAAAATGCAATTGATGCTCCAAATTGTGTTCGTGTCCTTATTGCTTGGGTTTAACGAATCACCCGCAAAATCGATTCTCAGGCTCCCAGCAGATGGTCCGCTGTTCGATACTGCAAAGGTATTCATACCGAAACCTTCGACACTTTTTGTTACCGAGGTGTTCTGGTCGGTTCCGTCTTTTTTATACGACCATGTATTTGTTATCAATGGAGATTCTGCAATAAATCGGTTTGCAACGGCCCTGGTACCTGTGTAATAACTGGCCTGAAAAAAACTGCCAAGAATATCGCTCCAGGTTCGTCCGCCGGCCCCGGCGGAGGCCCTCAGATTGTCGAGAAACGGCGTTACCTTCTGGTAATTCCTCGTGAACATGTCTTTTATAAACCCGATACCCGGCTGTTGGTATGCAAAATTGTAAAGATATATTGTCACTATGGAATTTGTGTATACACGATTAGGATCGGAAAGGTCGTCTACCAGCATCGGTTTTTGAGGATTTGCAAAAAAGCCATCCAAATATTGGAGAAAATCGTTGACATAGTCAAAGCCGAGGTTTTCCATAAGAACGGCAGTGCCTTCTGTCCAGGAAATAGGGAAGTCGTCGAGCCAGACATTGTCGACTTCCTGCCAAATCATCGCATACTGGATCGTATGGAAAAATTCATGCATACAGGTCACCCGCACGGCATTTTCCGGATAAAGAGTATAATTTGTTGTGCCTGAACCATTCCAAATATCATCTACCCACCATTCGCTTCGGAGTTCGAAATAGCTGCTATACCCATGCGCATTTCCGGAAGGAAACATGGGGTAGGTTTGTCCATAGTATCCAGCCTCAGTGATATCGTCGAATTTCCGTACAAGAATTTTAAATCGATCGGAGGGATAGCTGGAAGTTATATACGAGAAGGGCTTGTTGAACCCGAATCTGTCGACTTCCATAGACCATGCACTGTCTGCTGCATACGCGACTTCGTCGATATAATCCGGTACTCCGTTCGGTGCGTTTTGTCTTGTCCGCCAACTGTTTTTGGAATATCCTATTGAGTCTGCTTTGTTAACAGAATCGATGCCGGTAAGGGAATAAATAATTTGGAAATGTCCTCCAGGAGAATCATAGGTTTGCCAACCTGACGGCAAATCGGCCGCTTTTAGGTATAAAGATTTAAATGCCGAAGAAAAATATTGCCAATGCTTTGCTAAAAAGAAAAGATCCGCATCGGTAGGCGCGATAACGGTCCTGCTTGATTTCGAATGGGTGAGCCGGGCCGAAAAATAAGGGGTGAATTTTGATTCGAATACAGCGGCAAGGGCTGCTTCGGACGATGTGTTTGCAGAAGATAATACTGTTTGATGGACGGCATTATAAGCGGTTTTTGCATTTGCCAGGGTACTTACCGTTGCAAGAAACAGCATTGCTACAGAAAAGATCTTTGGTTTCAATGAAAAATTCCCTTTATGGCCCCGTGCTTCCCCCTTCGCTAAAGCTTCGGAGAAAATGTCGCAGCGGGATACGTTGTAGCTGTGTTTTAAGGAATGAGCTGATTGTGCAGCAGTAATTAATACGTTTAAATATAAATTTTCGTAAAACAAAAAATTTAATTATTAAAAAATGTTAGAGGTAGGTTATAAAAAACAGAAGGCAGATTATGACATCTGCCTTCTTATGGGAAAGGACCCTTATAGCGATTTCTGCGTCACCCGCAAACTTGGGGAAGCTATGAGTGAACAGACGCACACAAGGGAGGTGCTAAAGCTTTCAGGTTCCTTTTTTAAATCTATCGGCAATTTGATTTAAGGACTTTAATATTAATGCAATAGTATATTTATTATAGTATAAAAAGGAGCTGCTTATGGGATGCTTTAATGTTGGCGCAAAAATTGAAAATGCGTCTAATCGTTCTCGTTTTATAATAATACCTAAGTTGTTGGTCGATACCGGGTCGGAATATACATGGATTTCTGCAAAATCCTTGGAATTGATCGGCGTAAAAAAGGAAAAAAAAGATGTTCAATTTGTAATGGCAAATGGTACGCAAATTACGCGATCCGTGGGATTTGCGGTCATAAAAGTCAATGACACATTTACCGTTGATGAAGTTGTTTTTGCTGAAAAGGGTGACTTGCTATTGCTCGGGGCAAGGACTTTGGAAGGATTGGCGTTAGTTGTTGACAGTCGCAAAAAGAAGTTGGTAGCAGCCGGTCCCATACCGGTTGCATAAGGAATAGGGCATTATTCTTGTTTCAAAGAACGTAAAAAAAATCCGTTTCGTTCGGTCGCCTCTATGCCACTTCTTCAACATCTATATCGGCAACGCTTGAATATATTCGCTGCGGTCTGAACGGAAAGCTGTTGATCATTGCCTCATTGGTGACTCCGCTAAGCACTAAAATTGTTTCAAGGCCCGATTCGATTCCGATTTTGATATCAGTGTCCATTCTATCGCCAACCATGACACTATTTTCGGAATGCTCATTAAGATGGCGCAATGCAAGCCGAAGTATTAAGGGATTGGGTTTTCCAACGAAATAGGGGGCAAATCCTGTTGCTTTTTCGATCATGGCCGCGACTGCGCCACAAGCGGGAACAATGCCTCCCTCAGTTGGTCCGTTCGGATCCGGGTTAGTCGCAATGAACGGCGTACCGTTCATGATGAGCTTTGATGCCCGCAAAATCGCATCATAGGGAAACGACTCCGTCTCGCCAAGAACGACAAAATCAGGGCTATAATCTGTCAACGTGTAGTTGACATCATGCAAAGCCTGGTACAATCCCGATCCGCCGATTACAAAAGCAGACCCTGAGGGCTTTTGCGCATGAAGAAATGCGGCAGTTGCCATTGCGCTGCTGTAAATATTGGCTGGATCCACAAGTACTCCGGCAACTTTCAGACGATAATGAATATCTTCGGCGGTGTATTTGGAGTTGTTGGTGAGAACAAGGAACTTATGGGCCCCGTCGGCAAGGCGCTTTATAAAATCCGGGGCGCCTTGAATTGCCTTCGACCCTTGCATGAGTACGCCATCCATATCGATAAAAAAAGTTTTTTTGGACATAATTACAATATACTCCTCTATAAAAGTTACCCTTTTCACTCATGCAATCGAGCGATGAACCGTTTTCCTTTGACCGGAATTTTCATGAGCATTTCCACAGCTTTAGGCGCCATACTCCGTTCAACTGCAATATAGGCAAATAATTCAAATATATCAATTTTCCCGATACTTTCGGCTGCAATGCCCGCTTCTTTTGTCAACGCACCCAAAATGTCTCCAGGCCTGATTTTACTCTTGCGTCCGCCGTTTATCGAAATAGTCATCATAGGAGGCAATAATGTTTCTCCTGATGTCAACAGGTCGCGGGTATTTTCCGCCTTGAATTTCGTTTTTCCATATCTGTTGATGTCTTCCAGCTTATGCGTCTCTTTCGGCGTCATGAGCGAAAAGGCGAGTCCTTCTTTTCCGGCGCGACCTGTTCGCCCGATACGATGGACATAGGACTCAGGATCAAAAGGCAAATCGAAATTGATGACTGCGCTGAGGTCTTTGATATCAAGCCCCCTTGCCGCAACATCGGTCCCTATCAGAATAGAGGCGCTTCGGTTGGCAAATAAGGTGAGCATCTCGGTGCGCTCCTTCTGCTCAAGGTCGCCGTTGATGCAAAGGGCATAAAATTTTGTTTTTGTCAAATATGCAAGTAAATCGCGGCATTGCTGCTTTGTATTACAGAATATAAGGGTCGATTCCGGTTTGAATGACCACAGAATTTTCGCTGTTGTAAAAAGCTTGTCGTCCCATTCCACTTCATAAAACCGCTGGGAAATCACCGTTTGTTTGTGAATATGTTCCACGGTTATTTCTTTGGCGTCATTCTGGAATCGCTTGCTTAAAATTCTTATTTGATCGGCAAAGGTGGCCGAGAACAAAAGCGTTTGCCTGTTTTTGGGAACATAGGTGACAATTTCATTTATTTCATCTTCAAACCCCATATCAAGCATTCGATCCGCTTCATCCAAAACAAGGGTTTTGCAATAGTCAAGGACAAGGTTGCCTCGTCTGATGTGGTCGCCGATGCGACCGGGCGTTCCCACAACAATATGGGCCCGGTGCTCAAGGGAAATCGTTTGCGGTTTTATGGGCGATCCCCCGCACAGCGTAAGGATTTTAATATTGTTTGTAAATTTGGCAATCCGCCGCATTTCAACGGCCACCTGATCCGACAATTCACGGGTAGGACAAAGCACCAAAACCTGAACCTGATTATATGTGGGGTTTAGATCATGCAATACCCCGATTGCAAAAGCCGCGGTCTTGCCGCTCCCGGTTTTTGCCTGGGCAAGGACATCGTTTTTTTTGAGAATACAGGGGATACTTTCAGCTTGTATCGGCGTCATGGAAACATAGCCAAGGTTATTCAAATTTGAAATCATGGCCTGGCTCAAGGGCAATAGAGAAAAATCATTCATGCGGTTCACATCTCGTTTTTTAGGGAAAAGCAAGTTCGATCACCTATAATATAACATATACCTTACATGAGCCGACTTTTGATACAGGGGAAATGCTGATACCTGATTTTTAAAAGCATTTAAATTTATTAAAAATGCTATACAAATTCCGGCATTGTTGCTATAATTAATATATTGTTATGCGTTTAACTTAACCATCGATTGCCATTATATGGAATTCGACTCCGAAAAAACATCAGTATATCAAAATAACAGCCAGGCAAAGGGTTTGTATCAGGCTGTGATTCTGCCAAATGGACAGGACAAAAATCCCCTTGGCTCAGGTGTTATCACCAAGGTACTCGGCCAGGGCGGCATGGCTGCTGTCTATGAAATCTGGAATTCCCAATTGGAGGTTTATCGAGCTGTCAAGGTCATGAAGCCAAGCACCTCGGTTGATGGTCAGGAACGGTTTCAAACCGAAATAAAAATCAGCGCAAAACTGTCACATCCAAATATCGTGGAAATCCATAGCGTTGGCGAATGGCAGGGTTTGCCGTACATCGAAATGGAGCGCATCGACGGAATAGGGCTTGATCTAATGATCAACGAGCGTGGCGCAATGCCGCCGTTTATGTGTACGGCAATAGGCATTTTGATATGCCGCGCACTCGACTATGCGCATAATCAGGATTGCACTATCTATGGTAAAGAATATCATGGCGTAATACACCGTGACTTAAAGCCCCAAAACATCATGATAAGTTCGCATGGCAGCGTCAAGCTGATGGACTTCGGCATTGCTCGGCCGCCGGATGTTTCTTTTCATACGCTCGACGACTCGGTCATCGGAACGCTCCAATATCTTGCTCCGGAGCAGCTTGACAAAAAAAAACTCGACGTGCGGACCGACTTGTATGCGCTGGGGGTTTCTATGTACGAAATCGTGTCCGGCTGGGTGGCTTTTCCGCAGACCGCGTTTCCAACGCTTATTGATAGCAAGCAAAAAAACAAATTCATTCCGCTTGAACAATATTCGCTGGACATTCCGCTACGGCTTCGCCGGGTCATCCATCGTTGCATGGAGCATGATCCGCAAAAGCGGATAATGTCTGCCTCGGTTTTACTCGATGAGCTGAATGCGATACATGCTAGTATTTGTGATAAACCTCCTGAAGCCGCGATCGCCGATTTTTTGGCCAATCCAGCACGTAGCAAAATAATAGTGACGAGTCGCAAAAGACTACCGTGGGTCAATGCTGTTTTTGTTTCGACTGTTGTGGTTCTTGTCCTTGGCCTGACCTTTGTTTTGTATTTTCAAATTAGAAACCGCACTATAGGCCAAAACGTAAAATCCCGACAAATTGAACCCGGGCCGTCACGAGCAAACCAAAATGTCGCGCCTTCAACAAATGCCTCGAATGTCGCTACCGTTAAAATGAATACTGTGGAAATAAAAACCGTTCAAAAAGTCCCGTTGTCTCAGCATGAAGCATATCAAAAAACCGCGCGGCGCACCATGTCCGCTTTGGCATTGCTCAAAGAGAAATACGACACCGACGACCTTGTGCTGGTCATGGAAAAAGAAATCAAACAAAAAAACATGAAGCAAGCCCTCGATATATACGATTCTCTATCGGTTGAAACAAAAAAGTCGCTTCATGCAATGGTTTTGCGTATGCGGGCGCTTGATTATTTGGGTTTGCAGTCGCAACTTGCCAAGGTCTGCGCATCGATAACCCAGAATGACGGGGAAGTGTTTCTTGACCGGGCAAAGCTTGCCTATGCAAACGGTAAAATGCAGGAAGCGAGGAAGCTGCTTGATAAATGTCTCAGTTCGCCGCATTTGTATATCGATTTCGACGTTTTAAAACGGGAAGCGTTTTACTATTCCGCATTATGCGAAACCACGGCTTTTGATGCGTCGCCATCGGAAAAAACCTATAAGACGGCCCTGGCGGCATGGTGGTTGCTTAAAGATGATCTTCGAACCGACCCTAACCACCGGTATAATGCTCTGGCAACGGGGGAATTGCAGCGAATGGCCGTAAAAATGAAAACCATAAAAGGATAGGCACTACGGATGCATCGAATTGCGTGTATAGTCGTTTTCAGCATTATGGGATTGAGCCTGGTGTTTTCGACTCGATCGCTGTGTCAGGAACCAGGCGCCGAAAATAATGGCGCAACGATAGATTCAGCAATCGGGTCAGGTCCTCATGAGGCAATTGCAGGGCCTTCCAATAAAGGCGCACCGGTTCGATTTGATACGCTTGCAGGAATGCTGCCTTCGATCGTACGATGCAAGCCCAATCCCTATATCGTCGTGAGCACCATAGAAGTTCCTGCCGACAAAACTGTGACCATAGAAAAAGGAACGAAATTTATCTTTAAGAATTTCACCGGATTGCATGTGGTCGGGAAACTTATCGCAATCGGCACGCATGAAAACCCTATCATGTTTACATCAGAGAACGATCAGACTGTCAACAGCGGGTCTGCATTACTGCCGAATCCGTTTGATTGGGACGGTATTTACATACACAACAGCGGTTTTGGCACCAGCCTGGCATTCTGTTCGATTTCGTATTCGGTGTACGGAATTGTTTCCGATACCAGGTTCATCCGCCTGGATCCCGTAACGTTGCAGAACAACGGAAAGGGAAATCTGACTGTTGAGGGCAAGGAAAAAGATGTCCCAGCAGCACCGTACCGGTACGTGCTGTCGGTGAACGACGCCACGATAAACGGCGTGCCGATAACGTTTCTTTCCGATCCGCTCGCACCTAAAAGGAACACGTTCCGATATAGCGGTCTGGTGACGTTTCTGGCAGGGTCTGCATGCGTGGCCTACTATGGCGTTCAATGGCACGAAAATCAGGAGGCATTGACAAAGATCAGCACCGATGATCCGCGGGTTTTAAAGAATTACCCCGATTCGGTAGTTTGGAATCAAGCGCGCGATAAAAGAAATACAAGTATTGTTGAGACAGCGGCAGGTGTGATTATTGCCATTCTTGGCGGTGTCGGGTTTTGGTGGAGTTTTACTTATTAGTACCTATATATAAATTATCTACGCGTAAAGCGTAGATAAAATCACAGCTACAACTTATCCCGCAGCAAAGCGCGGGGTTAAAATTGTTGGGGTCTCTATGCATGTCAGGATTTTTCCATTTCGAATTTTGGTACTAATGACCATCCCCATTTTATTTGTCTGCTCAAACGATTATAATCCATTTGACAATTACCTTAATGCACAAATAAGAATTCTTGCAGAAAAAAGCTCCATTGCTCAAAACGACACGATTTCGTTTTTTACAACGGAAACACTCTGGGTATATGCGACAAACAGGGAGAAAATCCAGAAGTTCACTATACATGCCGATTCCAACAGGCTTTGGAAAGATTCTACGGTGTTTTGTGACGCACCGGTCATGGAATTCCGTTTTCTGCTTTCTTTCAACGATACGGGCACAAAATCAATATCCATAAAAACTTTCAGGACAAACGGCGATGTTTCATACCAGTCTCCGGCCATGTCGGTGCATGTGCGCTCTCCGCTTGAGCAGAAGGACATAAAAGGCGTTCTCGGTATTCCTTGTACATTGTCAACTCATGGCGTTGCCGACCGGGTGAATTACATCTGGTCTTTTGGAACATATCAGGGCAAGAACGTATCATTTAAAAAGCAATTTGCGGCCAACAACGAAGAATTGGTTCAGAATATTGCGGTTGGCATTACCGACACCGGGTATCTTTGGGTTGAGGACTCGACGGGCGCAGTCCATTCGCCTAAAGCAAGTTTTATGTTCCACTTCGACGCAACTATTGGGCCGTCGATATCTTGTATCAGTAAAGGTGTTTGGGGCAATGCCGCCGATTCTGTCATGACCGGTGATGATTTTGTCGATTTCTCGGTTTTTGTGGCCGACCAGGCCGGAGGCACCGTTGATTCCGTGGCTCTTTCGGGAGATTCATTTGACTGGGTGAATACCGACAGGACCATATTCAAAAAAACATTGACGCAAATGACCGGATATACCGAATCGCAGCCTAAGATCGAGACCGTTATCGCAATCGACAAGTACAAAAACATTACAAAACGCTCTTTTGCATTGTATTACGATGCAAATGGCCCGAAGGTTCAATTGGTCCAATTACGATTAATCAATCCGGTGACGCCGATTGCATCCACCAGGCAGGAAAATTTCGGCTTTCTTCTGGGCGTCGACAATGCGGCAACCGATTCTGCGGTGATAAGCCTTGTGGTCAACGGAACAACGATAAATCCCCAACAATCCGTTGGAAAAACCAGCGCAAACTGTTTATGGAACATTCCCTGCGTTGTTGGAAGCAACACGATCAGGACAATAGCTAAAATCAACCAAACACAGTATGCGGAAACCACGGTGGTTATACTGCGTGATCCAAAAATGCTCGACACGACCAAGCCGCAAATCCTGGATATTACGGTAGACAACACGCCTGTGTCTTCGGCAGATATGCGTGTTTCAATCACCAGGCCTGTTGCTGATATACGAGTTGTTGCAATAGACCAAATAAGCGGAATGAAGTCGGCGGCCGCAAATGACATTCCGTTGATTCGGGATCCTCTCAATTCATCGGTTTGGACAATGCAGGGTTTTTCTTTCCCCCATGGGTACACAACTGTTGTATTGACTGCCAAGGATACGGATGAAAATGTGGACACCGTTTCAATCACCGTCAAAGAAAATACCGATCCGGTGATTGATCATCCTGAATTATTTCCAGCCTACTTTTATGCCGGGACTTTGTATTCCGACACTATTGTTGCCGTAGACCGGGAAAACGATTCCGCTATTTTGCAAACCAATGTTCTGCCCCGGAATATGTCTTGCGTCCCTGCGGGTTTCAATAGATGGCGATTGTCGTATGCCCCTACGGCGTCCGATACTGGAAGTAAAGATGTGACATTTGCTATTAGAGACAATTTTTCGGAAAAGCAGTCTCTGTTCGACTGGAAATTTGTCGTATTTAAAGATGCCTCCACCCTTGTACGGTTCCAAACCACGGCCTCTGTTTTTCCGCAGGTGCTTGAAGTCGGGAAAGATACGCTGAGAAACGTATTGTCTGTTGTCAACGGGTGTCCGCAATACCATTTTACGGTAGGTTTCTTAGGGGCAAGCACACTGCTTTACAGCAGCATTTCCCCGCAGGGCAGTTCACCACTTGTTTGGGCGCCCCAACTTTCCGACACCGGCTATCACCAGCTTTTGATCATTGTCAAAGACAGCGTCGGGGTTTGTGACACCATTATTCCTTTGCCTGCAATTACCGTTGTGCCGCCGAACAGGGCTTGCACACTTAAAGTCAGCCATACGATTCCGATGTGGGGAAATGCCCTTGATTTGACCAATGTGACGTCACCGGAAACCCTTTTCTGTTCTATCATTGATCCCGATTTGGCAACATACGACCATCATACGGTGAAAATCCGTTTTCCTACGACAAAATCAGAATTTACCATTGATACATCAAAGGCATTCATCGTCGTTTTACTGCCCGACATGTTTGCTCTTGGCGGATTGGATTCTGTAAATATTTCCATTGCCGATATGGCAGGCCACAAGGACTCGATTTCCTACCCCATTCTCATAGGGGCGCGGAAAGATGTCATCGTGCAGACCATACAAAACGGAAGCCCGATTATCGCCGGGGATGTGTATAATTTCCCGCTGCTGATAAGGCTCAATTCAGGGAATTTTAATTTTGCCAAGGCAATGGGAAATGCTTCGGATATACGGTTTACAAAGCAGGATGGTTCGCCGCTTTCATTTGAAATCGAACGCTACGACAGTACCTTGCAGGTTGCGGAAATCTGGGTGCGTGTGGACACAATATTTGCAAATAATAATATGCAGGCGATCAAAATCACCTCGGGCAACAACGCTGCGCTTCCTTCCACTGGAACGAAACCGGTTTTCGACACGCTAAACGGATACCAGGGTGTTTGGCATGTCAGCGATGCATTGAAGGGACAAAACCAAAATTCCGCACAAAACGCATATAATGGGGTTCTTGGCTCGCCACCGGGCCAAACCGCGCTTCGTACGGGTTCGGGAATAATCGCTTTTGCTGATAGCTTTACAAACGGTAGTTATATTTCGGTCGGGACATTGCCGACACCGCAAAAAGTCACATTAAGCCTATGGGCGTGCCCGGCCATTGGAACTCCCTATGCGAAACTTTTGTGCAAACCTTGGACCGGATACACGCCGCCCTATGTTATTTATTCACTTGAAGAAATGCCTACGTCAACAACATCGGTACAGTTTTTTTGCGGCACCTCCACAGTTTCCCAAATTGGTGCAGCCGGCAACAATGTAATGCCGTTAAATACCTGGACGAATTTGGTGGGTACTTTCGATGGTACGACAATGAAATTGTATGTGAACGGAGTTTTATACACGACGCAGCAATATGGGCCGGTTACTGTTCCGGAAAATTCTATCCCTTGGAACATTGGGGCTTATAGTCAACATTCTACCGAATGCTTTACGGGAAAACTCGACGAAGTAAGAATATGCAACCAACCCTTAAGTGCGGACGAAATTCGACTCAATTACGAAACCCAGAAACCCGGCAGCACCATGGTACAAATTCAATAATTTCATTTAAAATTGTCAAATTTTAAATCCGCCCCATTTGCAACCTTTACAGTGCAAATGAGGCGGTTTGTCGTTGACTTATTTTGCCGATTCAAGTAAAGCAAGTGAATTCGGGGGCAGCCCGATGTTTTTGGTACTACCGACTTTTGTGTCTGTTAATGGGTCGATGACCACGATTCCCGGCGCAGTATTGCTCCTGTCGCCCACATATACATACGTCCCGTCGAAAGCCATGTGGCCGCTGCACGGTGCATCCAATCCGGCAATTTTAGCTCCCACGGTTTTCGTCTGGGGATTAAAGGAATGCAGTTCCGTTGTGAATGACGGCGTCGATATCACCGCATAGCCCTTTGTGTTGCTTACGACGATAAGTGATGCTATGTCTCCGGGAAATGCTGACTCGTCAACTATGGACCCTGTGTTTGTTCCTGTTGCAAGGTCTATGGCCTCGATACCGGCATCATTTACCCCCCAAATCCCGACACTGCCGACATAGAGTTTACCATTGTAAATGGACAATTCCTGGGGGTTTTTGTAAATAAGGTTGATGGCTTTCTCGATACTGTCGTTGGTTGCGTTGATAATAACTATTTTGCTCGTATCTGCGGCCTGGGCGAATCCGCCTGCAGGAGCCTTGAGGCGTTGACAGGCAACATATACCTTGCCGTTGAAATACAACTCCCGCGCCATATAGGGCACAATGTCGGCATTGGGCGTTCCGGCATAAGAATCGTACGCGGAAAAATCGATGGTCTTGTTTGATTTAAGTCCTGTCGAAGGATCAATAATAACCAACTGCGAACTTCCATATTGCGTGACATAGGCCTTTGTCGAATTGATAAAAGCAATGTCCTGGATATTTACCGATGCGCCGATGTTTTTCTCGTAGGCAACCGTCGAATCCGTGATTATCGAACCGTTTATTTTAAGGACATTGTCTTTGCCGTATCGCTCCAAAACATAAATCGCCCCGTCATAAGTCCTGACATCATTGTCCGTCCAATTCGACAACAGGTTTTTATAGGTAACGGTATCTGTAATACTGTACAACCCGATATTTCCAGACGAATAATCGTAGGACAGACTTACCCCGACAACCGATAATTTAGAAAATGTTTGGGGAGCAACCGGATTGCTGGTTTTTAAGCAGCCATTGGAAAGAATCAAAATTGCTGACAGTACGACCAATGCTTTTTTCATGAAAACTCCTTTTTATATGATGTGAACGACTTTTGTGAAATTTACAGATTCATCTTGAATACAATATATTGCGTTATCCCGGGTAAAGGCCTTTGAAAATCATAATCTTGAACATTCAGATAATTTTCTATCCTATACGACAAGTCAAAATGGGGGCCGAAGGTACAGCCGATGCCGGCGTTCAATTGGGGCTTATCCTGCCGTATCGTATCCAAATTGTCGTAGTTCGTGAAATAGGAAGAGCTGAATTTTGCCGAATGCGATGCATAGAAATTATGATATGAAATTTTGACGCTCAGGTTGTCGGAAAATCGGGGCAGCAATGGTTCGTCTTTGCCGTTCCATGACGGAAAAACATCCGACTTTATGCTGTTTATCATGTATGTTGCGGAATTGCCGATCGACAACCATTTCCAGGGCGCCACAACTATGTCGCATTCCAGTCCGTATCCATTGACATCAGATATGTTATTCGGTACGAACATATGTGAAGTCATAGTATAAATGATTTTATCTTTTGTATCGCTCGTGAAAATCGATGATGAAAGGGCAAATGGGGGCCGAAGGAATGAAAATCCGAGATTGTATTCCAGCCTGGTTTCCGGGCGCAATTCGGCATTTCCCGAAACATTTGCTCCTTCGGAATATTTTTCCGAAAATCCGGGGCTGCGGCAGCTGTACTGGACACCTGCGACAATTCCCAAACTATCGAAAAGTCTGTAATGAATTTCGGAAAATCCGCCCGGAAACCATTCCTTTGTCGTGCTGCCGCCGGGAATAATTGCCCCGAATTTCGTCATGCTGTCGTTTGTGGAGTCTTTTTCGTACCTGTAAATTCCGCCGATCCTTGCGGAAAAGTCTGGTTGAAACGTGAAATCAGCTTCGAGTCCCGCTTTTCCGGTTACCCGTGAATAATGCGGTTTGGCTTGATCTGTTGGCGCAAGAAGGTTCGTGTAATCAAATCCGTTATAGCTTGTACTTGCCAGTCCTGTTATCGTACAAAATCGATTCAAATAGGTTTTGCCGGTGGCTTCCAACGATGCAAACGGTTGGCTGATATCGTGCAATACCGGGCCCATGCTTAAATAAAACGGCTGAAACCTTTGGAAATGCTCGTCTTCGGTTTGTGCCTTTGCCGTCAACGTGAGGGTCAAATTGGGGTTAACGGCTTGTCTGTACGATTCTACTAAAGCAAATTTGCTGTTTTTTATTGTTCCGTCATTTTTGCCTGCCTGCGGCAGGTAAAAAATGCCTTCATTAGTGATAATCGATGAAAATTGAGACGTCAGTTTGCTTCGGTCATTTATCGTGTAGGTATTTGCATACATGGAAGAAAATGTCGAAAAGGAATTGTTGTCCATGATTTTTACCGAATCATCATTTGCAACGGTCGGGCCGCGCGTAATGATGCTGTCGGTGTAGGGATAATTGTTGTCGGCCCATCCGTAATTGACGGATAATCTGTGCACCATTGGTCCCAACGTCTTTGTAATAATGGCACTGCCTTGGCGGTATCCGTATGATCCGATCTCCATGGAAGACGATGTCGCATCTTTTGTGGCATCTGTCGTAAGCAATATGACACCGCCAGCATTGTCGCCGAAATATTCGATCGGCGGCAGGCTCTTGCAAATTTCTATTGATTGCAAAGATGGTATCGGTATTTTTGAAATGTCAACCGCATTGCCTGATGCCCCATTTTGAGGGATGCCGTCAATATAAACCTGCACCTGGCTCGCCGAACTGCCCCGTATCGAGGCATCGGCATAATGCCCGAACCCTCCGGTGTTGCACACCACCACACCGGATACGGTTTCCAGGACCGATTGCAAATCAGTATATTTACCGGAAAAGGATTTCGCATTGAGGATTACTTTCGACGGCGTGAATGCGTTGATCCTGTTGGCCGTAACTACCATTCTGTCAACTTTTGCAACGGTAACGGAATCTTGTTTTTTCGCAGACGATGCAGCAGAAATAACGGGCGATTGTGCCGTGTCGAATTTGAAGCTGGAAAGATGGCCGGTTAATGGGGTACTATCCGAAAGAGGATCCGCTAGTATACCTTGCAAAATAAATAATAATGCAACGACGGCATATTTTAATGCGTAAAGAACCCTGACGTGGAATACCAAAGAAAACCTCCCGGAACCTCGTACCATGAAGGTCCGTAAGAATAAAAAAAACTCGCAGGCAGGTCTCCTGGCTTTCCCGAAACTGTCGCCTTCCCATTCCCTTGAAGGAACAGTGGTTTTGATTGACAGTTCCCGGTTTTATAACCGGTTTTGGGATTACAGTGGCAGGTCCGCTCCGGAATTACACCGGTATTCCCTGACGCCTGTGACGTTCTCTATCAAAAATCCAGCTAAAAATATCGTATGCAAGTTATAAAGTCAACTCAATGCCGAAATCAGGGGCAAGTGAGCCGAGTAATGGAAAATCTTTGACATAGAGTGTAA
>Ga0182027_10005479_pt1 | contig 19262 bp, 11 predicted proteins | sample 712E1DmetaG_FD_121300 | JGI IMG/M metagenome (GOLD analysis project Ga0182027, IMG submission 121300) | Permafrost microbial communities from Stordalen Mire, Sweden - 712E1D metaG (Illumina Assembly) | ecosystem: Environmental > Terrestrial > Soil > Wetlands > Permafrost | place: Sweden...
GCTGCAAAAGAGACAAAAGTTGTAAAGGAAAAAACTGAATCAAAACCTCCTAAAGCTGCAAAAGAGACAAAAGTTGTAAAGGAAAAAACTGAATCAAAACCTCCTAAAGCTGCAAAAGAGAAGAAAGAGATAAAGAAAGAGAAGACAGATAAGGAACCAAAACCGAAATAAGAGAAGAAGAGCTAAAATATTTGATGGAAATATTTTTTGAAGGGATAGTTTTAAGACCCTGGGACATAAGTGACGCTTCGCAACTTGCTTTAATTGCAGATAATAAAAAAATTGCTGACAACGTTCGCGACGGGTTCCCATTTCCTTATTCACTTAAAGATGCCCAGGATTGGTTAAATATTATATTGCCTGAAAACAATCCTCCTCGATTTTTTGCTATAACAGTTGATAAACAGTTGGTTGGCAGTATCGGGATTATCTCCAAAACTGGTATCTACAGAAAAAATTTTGAGTTTGGATTTTTTCTTTCTGAAAATTTCTGGGGAAAAGGTATTGCTACTAAGGCTATTAAGGCAGCAACATCCTATGCTTTCAGGGATTTCGACATAGTCAGAATATACGCTGAATCATTTGCAGATAACATTGGCTCACGGATAGCTCTTGAGAAAGCCGGTTTCAGACTTGAAGCAACTCTGAAAAAAAGTATCATCAAAAACGGAATTATTAAGGATAGTTGTATCTATTCTGTTTTGCGAGAGGACTTTAAATAAGTACCCAGTACCTATCTTCTTACAATAAGCCACTTGTAATCCTCAGGATCAATAACTGCATTAATTATAACCGGTTCATTTACTGAAAGTGCTTCAATTGTTGCTTTTCTCATTCCTTCGAGGGAATCAGCTGTTAATACTTTAATACCCAGGAACATATCGGCATCGAAAAGGTCACCCTGATAGAGCAGTGTCCCGTAAGCCGGGAGGTCTTTCCATGATTGTTTTACTTTAATCAGGTTAAGCTCGCCATCAGAAAATACAACGACAATAACAGGCAGGTTATATCTTTTTAAGGTCACCATTTCTCCGGCCATCATAAGGAACCCGCCGTCACCTGTTACACATACAACTGTTGCTTCGGGATTATTCATCTGGGCTGCCATGGCCGCGGGAATACCAAAACCCATTGATGACCAACCGTTCGTCATTATCAGTTTCCCCTTATCATGAGTATTCCAGAATTGACCGATAAGATGAAGATGGGAACCGACATCAGAAGTAAGTATTGAGTCTTCAGGCAATTCATCCTGGAGGACTCTGAGCGCTGCAGCCGGTCCAAAATGATTTGTAAAACCATTATAGACAGAAGCCATCTCATCACGAATTCCTTTAATAACTGCCTCTTCAAATATCAATGAGCCGGCATTCAGGTTTTTAAGGGTTGCGAACCACTCTTCAGCCGGACCAATAAATTGAGTGACATTAGCTTTTGATGGCATATCTGTTTCCCTGATATCGAAATGCAGCAGAGGCACATCAGGCACCCATGCTTCGTAATTGAATTCAACCGGGTCGTAACCGATACCAATCACTAAATCTGATTTTTCGTATATGTCTTCAAGATAGTCGCTGAGCGAATGAAATAAAACTCCTGCATAGCAGGGGTGGTCCTCAGGGATCAATCCTTTTGCCATCGGTGTTATTACTACAGGTATTTTGCAGGTATCGAGAAATGAAAGCAATTCATCCTTCAGATCAAGTCGTGCTGCTGTAAGTCCCACCGCAAGCAGAGGCCGGCGGGAATTCTCAAGAAGCGAAATCACCTTTTGGATGTTATTCTGGTAATAAGTATTTTCCGTCATAAATCCGGTAGATGATATCGTATTTATCTCAATATCAGAAATATCCGCTGGAAGACCGATATGGACAGGACCGGGATAAGACTCCTGGCAGAGCCTTAATGCCGATTCCATAACGTCCACCACGTTTTCAGCATTCAGTCTGTAAGTTGCTTTTGTTATAGGCTCAAACAGTTTCTGATGGTCGATATTCATCTGGGTTGTCCGGTTGAGCATACTATCACTCATTTCACTCGTGAATACAATAACAGGCGATCTGTCGAGTAAAGCTCCTCCAACACCGGTTGAAATGTTAGTCGCTCCCGGTCCGAATGTGGCATGACAAATACCCGGAATTCCTGTCAATCTGGCTGTTACATCTGCCATAATTCCGGCTGATGCTTCATTTGATGTAAGAATGAACTCAATACCCGCACCTTTGAATGCTTCCAGGTAAGGGATTGATGGTCCACCGGGAATGCCGAATACATATCGGACTCCATGTATAAATAATTGATTAGCAATATATTCTGCAATAGTCATTATTAATATTCTGAATAATAAACAAAATTATTAAATATTACGGTGCTTAGTACCTATTAAAGTGAATTAAAAACCTGTTTCTACAAATATTATGGTGTATTTCTTCAAAATTATGGTAACATTTTTTTAAAGGTTGCATTAAATTGTTTTACTAGACAATTACCCCCTTCCCAGCCTTCCCCCAAGGGGTAAGGTGCCAGACTGCAGCATTGATACCTTTCCCCCTGCCTCACGACACCCGAGCGAGGGATCTCATAATACTTGCTGATTTTTGAATAGTAGAAGAATAATTTTTTTTCTGATATTTGATGCCAAATTATTTTTGATTGAACAATAAAGGGAACACTATTTTCTGGGCAGTTATAGCCTGTCTGCTATGGTCTACAGCCTATGCAGGTATTAAGCTTGGCTTACAATTTGATACCCCATTTCATTTTGCCGGTGCAAGGTTTATCATTTCAGGACTGATGATCCTGCCTTTTACAGAGAAACCTGCACTATTTATCAGGATGGTCAGGGAAAACTGGAAAGTGATTGCATGGGTTACTGCCCTTCAGTTCCTGGTTAATTATTCACTGTTTTATCAGGGTCTGACCCTTGTCCCGGGTGCATTGGGAGCAGTGATAGTGGGTTCACAACCTCTTGTAACTGCAGTTGTTGCATCGATAATGCATGATGAGGATAAACTTAACAGAAAAAAAATTATTACGATAATATTTGGTATCTCCGGTGTTATCCTGATAAGTGCAGGAAGACAAGCATTCAAGTTCGGAACCGCAATCGAACTTTTAGGTGTCCTGATGATACTTATTGGCAACATCGCCACCGCCACCAGCAATGTAATTGTATCGCTTAAAAGCAAAGGTATTAACCCTTTGGTTCTTAGTTCATCTTCGATGTTTATTGGAGGAGTGATTCTTTATCTTGTATCCATACCCGTTGAAGGTCGTCCACAGGGCCCCTTTCCTCTAGAGTATTGGTTGAGTTTATTGTGGCTGAGTTTTATGGCTGCAACTGCTTTTTCAATCTGGTTTAAACTGCTGCAACGGCCCGGAGTCAGGGTATCCGAACTTAATCTATGGAAGTTTATTATTCCGGTAGTAGGAGCCATCTTAAGCTGGTTGCTCATTCCTAATGAACATCCCGAATGGCTTACCATTTCCGGGATGATTATTATAACAGTCTCATTAATTATGTTTTATCGAACTACTAGGGAAATTCCTGCTAATTAGAAAAATTGTACTCTGTTATGAAAAAAAGACTCATCGCAATCAGTTGTTACACATTATTCTGGCTAGCATTTTTCTTCATGGCCCGGCTGTTTTTCATTTTTATGCAATATCATTCTTCATTTCAAAACAGTATTGGTGATCTTTTAGGCACATTCTGGCATGGGGCTAAGCTTGATATTTCAACAACAGGTTATTATCTGCTTTTACCTCTGTTGTTTGTAATCCCCGGAGTCTACTTTAATGGCAACTGGTTCAGGATATTTATCAGGTGGTATTCATATATTCTGATAGTTTTCTCATCAATAATTGTAGTCTCTGATGCTAATCTGTATTCATACTGGGGATTCAGGATGGATTATACGCCCATGTTATATCTGAAAACACCGGGAGAGGTAATGGCTTCGGTGAGTACACTGAAGATTATTCTGTTTTTAATTACCATAGGTTTTATAGCGTCGATCGCTATTTACTTCTATAACAAATTAATTGACAAATTATTAAGCAATTTCGAAAGAATCCGTTACTGGTTACCGGGAATTCTGTTTTTCATGATTCTATGGGGAGCTCTTATAATACCTATCAGAGGCGGATTTAGTGTTGCACCTATCAATGCGGGAACCGTCTATTTCAGCAAAAATATGTTTCTGAATCATACGGCAATTAATGCTATCTGGAATGTAGGGACATCTGCTTTCACACAAAAACCCGTAAAAAATCCATATGAATTCGGAGATATCAAGGATGCCAAATCTATTGTCGATTCATTAACTGTAAAAAGAGGTAATCCTGAAAGGGTACTGAATACCACCAGGCCTGATATTATAATAATAGTTCTGGAGAGCTTCAGCGGATATCTTATCGGACCACTTGGAGGCGATTCTCTGGTTACGCCAAACATTAACAGGTATGCAAAAGAGGGAATACTTTTTTCAGAATTTTATGCATCAGGCACCAGAACAGACAAAGCAATACCTGCAATTCTTGATGGTTATCCGGCCCAGCCGGCTCAATCAATAATTAAAGAACCAAAAAAGAGCCAGTCTTTGCCCAGCCTTGTTAAAATCCTGATTGAAAATGGATATCACAGTTCATTCTGGTACGGAGGGGAGATTAACTTCGCAAATTTTAATTCCTTTGTTATTGGTTCAGGTTTCCATGATATAATTACCAAGAGTAATTTTGATCCTGTAAACTATAATTCCAAATGGGGTGTTCACGATCATATTCTTTTTAAGACTCTGGAAGATTCGATGAAAACAGTTAAGGAACCTTTTCTTAAAGTGGTTCTTACTTTATCAAGCCATGAGCCCTTTGATGTCCCGATGGAACCGGTTTTTGCCGGAATAGATATTATGTCGAAATACAAAAACTCCGTTTATTATACAGATAAGACTCTTGGATCATTCTTTGATTGGGCAAAAGGAACAGACTGGTGGAAAAACACTCTGATTATTTTGGTAGCTGATCATTGTGCAAGAATTTACAGCGATATGCCTAATTATAAGCAGAATGTCTTCAAAATTCCAATGCTGTGGATTGGTGGAGCATTATCAAAAAGAGATATAAGGATTGAGAAGCTTGGCAGCCAGGTTGATATTCCTTTTACATTATTAAATCAACTTGGCCTCACCGGGAACTTCCCTTTTAGCAAAGATCTGTTATCAGATCAGTCAAAATCATTTGCATTTTATACTTATAACGAAGGATTCGGATTTATTACAGATAGCTCCGCAGTCAGCGTTGATTTGAAAATTAAGAAACCGGTACTTAGTGAGGGCAAAAATCCCGGATCTGCCGAGAAAAAGGGGAAAGCCTATCTTCAGGTTTTATTCGATGATTATTTAAAAAGATAATATTTCGTGATTATTAATACCATCATTAACTTCAGTAATAGTGATTGGTAAAACTAAGATCCGGATACCACAAGCAGTTATAATGCTTGGTCTGGTCAGTCTCTTTACCGATGCAGCGTCGGAGATGATATACCCTCTTGTCCCGGTTTACATTGCTGCCCTGGGCTCAGGGGCAATCTTACTTGGAATAATTGAAGGGATTGCTGAAACGACTTCTTCAATGCTAAAACTCATAAGTGGAATTCTGTCAGATAAAACAGGAAAGAAAAAACTGTTTGTCCTTATCGGATATTCAATATCTTCTCTTGTACGGCCATTGACGGGCATAGTGACATCAGCATGGGAGATCATAATTGTCAGAATGTTTGACCGTGTAGGGAAAGGCATCAGAACAGCTCCGAGGGATGCATTAATAGCCTCTTCCGTTGATAAAAGTATCAGGGGAAGGGCTTATGGTTTTGAACGCGCAATGGATCACATCGGTGCAGTTATAGGACCTATACTGGCTATAATGACCCTTATCATCCTGTTTATCGGATTCGGATTGAAAGATTCTTTACTTGCTTTAAGATGGACATTCATTCTCGCGATTATACCGGGTATTTTAGCTGTTCTGACAGTAATACTGTTTGTTAAAGAAACCTCTTCACAAAAGGGAACCGGGAATTCATTTTCATTTTCTCTTAAAAACATTGATAAAAACTTCAGAAACTATCTTTTGATAATGATACTGTTCACCATTGGCAACTCTTCCGATGCCTTTCTTCTTTTCAGGGTTGAGGAGGCTATCCATAAGAGCGGAGCTGTTGTGAATCTCGTAAATAGTATTGCTCCTCTTAACCGGATGGTATCAAATTTCGGTGACGAAGCTGCCAGGTCAAAAGTTATTAATATCCTGTTCCTGCCTCTTGTGTGGGGGTTTTTTCATGTAATTAAGGCAACCTTTTCAACTCCTTTGGGGACTCTTTCAGACAAGATAGGACGGAAGATAGTTATTAATACCGGTTGGGGAATTTATGCTTTTGTTTATATCTCGTTTGCACTCCTCGTCTTTCTTCCTGCCTCTTTACAGATTATTGCTACATTTCTGCTTTTTGCGATATATGCTTTTTTCTATGCTTTTTCAGAGGGTACAGAAAAGGCATTCGTGGCTGACCTGGTCAGTGAAGAGAACAGAGGAACTGCATTTGGTCTTTTCAACTTTTCTGTCGGACTGGGAGCACTTCCGGCAAGTATTATTTTCGGAATCCTTTACAGCTATTTTGATAAAGTAATTCCCGGATTCGGAGGCACTGTCGCATTTGGCTTTGGAGGCACTATTGCAATTATATCGATGATCCTTCTTAGCGTAAAAATAAAAGAGCCTTCAAGAAGCTCTTAAAAATTTAAGGATTTAAAGACTAAGAGAACCACAGAGCAAATGCAGTTAGTTAATGACTGTACTTCTTCTTATCCTTCCGGCCGAATTTGCTGTCTCTCTTATAATCTTTACCCCTGCTTTCGGATCTGCCCTGGTTTCTCTTTTCTGGTCTCCTGTCTGACCATTTGGCGGGTCTTTTCCCTGAATAATCTCCTGATCTTGGTTTATCGGTTTTTTCCTGGGCAATCTCCACGGCAACTCTTCTGTCCATGAATGTTGCATTACTTAATACACCGATAAGATCGTCAGCATAACTCGCTTCTACTTCAAAAAATGAAAATGTTTTCAACAGATCGATCTTTCCGATCGGCACTTTCCTGCCCTTTGTGTTAGTGTTCACAAGTTCAATTAGTTGTTCAGGGTAGAAGCCATCAGACTTACCAAGATTGATAAAAAGCCTGGTATAGTTGCCCGGATATTCTTCACGTCTACCTCTTCTTCCTGATCGTTCGAAACTGTTATCTCTGTCAGAAACAGGATCGATAATATCCTCACCGTTGCGGTAATCATCGAGGAAACGGTCAAATTGGAGCGAAACAACTCTTTTAAGAAGTTCTTCCCTGTCAAGCCCTGCAAGTTTCTCCTTTATCTCGGGTAGGAATCTTTCAATTTCCTGGTGTTCAGTGACAACAGTCTCAAGTTTGTTAAGCCAATGGAATAGCTGTTTTCCGCAGATCTCAGTTCCGGTTGGAATTGGAATAGCTTTGAAAGGTTTCTTAACCATTCTTTCGATCTGCTGAAGATTATGCCTCTCCCTGAGGTGAACCAGCGAAATTGAAATTCCGGTTTTTCCGGCTCTTCCTGTTCGCCCGCTTCTATGTGTATATACCTCAGTATCATCCGGAAGGCTGTAATTAATTACATGAGTAAGGTCGTCAACATCCAATCCGCGGGCAGCAACATCGGTAGCCACCAGCAGCTGGAGGTTTTTTATCCTGAATTTCTGCATAACGGCATCCCGTTGCATCTGCGACAGATCACCGTGAAGTGCGTCGGCATTATAGCCATCGTTTATCAGTTTCGATGCCACTTCCTGGGTTTCCTTCCTGGTGCGGCAAAATACAATACCATAAATGTCTGGTTCAAAATCTGCAATACGTTTGAGTACTTTGTATTTATCCTTTGCATGAATAAGGTAATAAGCATGGCTGACATTTTCCGCGGAGGAGTTTTTTGTGCCAATTGTTATTTCAACCGGGCTGTTCATGTATTTCCTGGCAATTGAGCCAATTTCAGATGACATCGTTGCTGAAAACAAAAGAGTTCTTCTTCCTTCGGGAACCTCTTCAAGTATTTCATTTATACTGTCAAGAAAACCCATATTCAGCATCTCGTCAGCTTCGTCGAGGATCACTGTTGTAACTGAAGAAAGCTTGGCTGCCCCTCTGCCAATAAGGTCAATAAGCCTTCCCGGCGTAGCGACAATTATATGTACACCCTTTTTCAAGCCTCTTATCTGGTTGTCGATACTTGCCCCTCCATATACAGCAAGTATTTTAAGTTTACCGGTAAACCTGGCATAATCTGTCAGATCTCCAGTGATCTGCATACATAATTCACGGGTAGGGCAAAGTATAAGTGCCTGAGTATTATTTATTTCTGTATCAGTTGCCTGAACAAGTGGCAGTCCGAAGGCTGCTGTTTTACCGGTCCCGGTTTGCGCCAGGGCAATAATATCTACCTCACCACCCAGCATTAATGGAATTACTTTTTCCTGCACCGGCATAGGGTTTTCAAATCCAAGCTCCTGAATAGCCTTCAGGATACCGGGAGTGAATCCCATCTCTTCAAAATTTGTCATTATTATATTTTATGATGTGGTTCCGGGAGCGATGGATTCGTTATCCCGGCCGAAATGAACTCAAATGCAGACTGGGCAAAATGCTTAATAACGCTTCGTGGAAATCACCTTGTTAATTTGGGTGCAAAGATAAGAAAATTATCAAGCTAAAATAAAATTATAATTACTTAAACAACATACCATTAAATAATCCATAATTACATAAATTTGTAATCATGGATTCAGGACCGGTAAAAATATATTCGGCAGAGGATACTCCTCGTCTGAGGCATATAGCAGGTATTATCCTTGGAGATATTCTTGGTTTACAATGGGAAGTGACTACTGACAAACGTAAACTGGGGAAACACCCTGTTATTAATTATTCCTCTGATAATTTATCCGGCTCATTTAAGATTAATCCTGAAACAATTTTATTTGAAAAGGGAATTGTCTCAAAGCAGACTATTATCAGTGAATGGAAAGGGTTACCGGTATTCTTTCAGACAACATCGGATTCCGATCTCCCATTTGATGTTTTTGCCGCATCATTTTTTCTTGTAAGCAGGTATGAGGAGTATCTCGAATTTAAACCTGATGAATATGGAAGATTCCCTTCTTCCTCCTCAATTGCTTTCAAAAACGGTTTTTTGGGAAAACCCATTATCGATCTATGGGCAAAAGAGCTGGCAAAAGCTTTCCTCACACGGTTCCCGACTATTGTTTTCAGGCGTAATGAGTATAGGGCTCTCTTAACCATAGATACAGATCAGCCGTTTGCATACCAGGGTAAGAACATTTTCAGATCTGTCGGAAGTCTGTTCCACGACAATAACAGCACTCCGGTGACTGTAAGCGACAGGTACCGCATTATCACAAAAGGAGAAAAAGATCCTTTCGATGTATTTGATTATATTATCGAAAACATTGAGAAGAATAGTACTGACACAAGATTCTTTTTTCCGGTTGGGGACCATTCAAAATTTGACAAAAATCCTTCCTGGAAAAATGATGAATACCGGAACCTGATTCATAAAATTGCTGATAAGTTTCAGATAGGTCTGCATCCATCATTCATTGCAGGCGGAGACGGATCACTTATTCATACTGAGGCTGTTCGTCTTCAATCTATTCTTGGAAAAGAGGTCAGCTTAAGCCGTTTTCATTATCTAAGATTAAATATGCCCGGGTCTTATAATAATATTCTTCAAACAAGGATTTCAGAAGACTATTCAATGGGTTATCCTGATGAACCGGGTTTTAGGGCAGGGATAGCCCGACCCTATTTTTTTTATAATGTTTCTGAGGACAAGCAGACAAATCTTAAGATCATTCCTTTCCAGGTAATGGATGGTACTCTTTACGATTACAAAAAACTTGACCCCGGCAGTTCGAAGGAAGTCATTTTAAAACTGATCAACGAAACCAAAAGAGTTGGCGGACTTTTTGTGAGTATCTGGCATAATACATCTTTGCTTGATAATGAGGAATGGAAGGGTTGGCGGGAAGTTTTTGAATTTATGGTCAAAAACCAGAAACCATCGTAACAGGCTTTTCTGGCCGGTCAAACTAAAAGCTCCATTTCCTCATCGTTCATGACGTCTATTAGCTCTCCGTTTTCACATTTAATTGTCCGTGCAGAAAATTTTTTCAGGAGTGTATAATTATGTGTCGCGACAACCACCGCTCTGCTGGTCTTACTGATATCCGTCAGCAGCCTTAAAATACCTTCAGATGTTTCCGGATCAAGGTTGCCGGTAGGCTCATCGGCCAGTATTATTTCAGGATCGTTCAGCAGGGCTCTTCCGATAACAACACGCTGTTGTTCTCCTCCCGAAAGCTGGTGGGGCATCTTATAGCCTTTTAACCCAAGGCCAACTTTTTCAAGAACTTCACCAATACGGGTATCTATCTCAGTCCTGTTTTTCCACCCTGTTGCTTTAAGAACAAATTCAAGATTCTCATTAACCGACCTGTCGGTAAGTAACTGGAAATCCTGAAAGACGATTCCGATTTTCCGGCGAAGATAGGGAACCTCTTTTTTCTTAATTTTTGAGAGGTCATACCCTGCAACAAGTCCAACACCCTCTTTCAGAGGTATCTGGGCATTGAGAGTTTTGATAAGGCTCGATTTACCGCTGCCAACTCTTCCAACCAGGTAAATAAATTCGCCCTTCCCCACACGCAGATTTACGTTAGATAGAACCAAATGATTCTGCTGCCATATACTACAGTTTGTCAGCTCTATAATAACATCCAATGGAAGATTCTCCTGCATTTCCCGGCGATTTAATGTGCAAAATAAGGAAAGAATTGATAATTAACATTTATATGTTGATAAAATCAGTAATAAAGGCCCCCTGACGGCGTTTAATAGTTGTATTTTTACGATTAATTAAAAAAACCTGGTTAATGTTATATGTGGCTTACAATTAACATGTTATATTCTATTTATATTATTTGGAACCTAAACAGTGTTTTTTTGTGAAGAGCCAAAAAAAATAAGTTATGAACAGAAACAAATTCATTTTAATATTCAGTTTTCTTTTAATATTCTTACTTCCTGTCTCATCCCAGGTTCCATTTACTGTCAAAGAAATTGGATCTGAATTTTACAGGGGAATGGAATTGTTCAATAAAGAGAAATACCCGGCTGCAATAAGACTTTTCGATTCATTCGTCAGAGATGGTGATAAATCCGACCTCATACTTGTGGCCGATGCTGAATATTACAGCTCAATTGCAGCATTAAAACTTTTCAATCCTGATGCTGAATTCAAAATGATGATGTTCATATATTCTCATCCGGAAAGTCCACGGATTAATGATGCCAGACTGGAATTAGGAAACTATTTCTATCAGAATAAAAACTACAGGAAAGCGGTAATCTATTATGAAACCGTGAACAGGCAGGAATTGAAATCAGATAAACTGGCAGAATATTTTTTCAGACTAGGATATTCGCTTTATATCAAGGGTGATCAGAGCAGAGCACTTCTTATGTTTTCTGAAATTAAGGATATTGACACGGAATATACACCACCTGCTGTATACTATTTTTCTCAGATTGCCTACGAACAGAAAATGTATCAGACTGCTTTGGAGGGATTCATGCGTTTGAAAGAGGATGAAACTTTCGGAGGTGTGGTGCCATTTTACATTGTTCAGATTCTATACCTCCAGAAAGATTATGATGGTATCCTGTCAATGGCTCCCGATCTTCTTAAGTCGGCCGGGAAAACCAGGGCTGTTGAACTTTACAGATTTATCGGAGATGCTTATTACAGTAAGGAAAATTATAAAGAAGCATTGCCCTATCTTGAGAAATATTCGACAGGAGCAAAAGCCAGTGGTCGGGAAGATAAATATGAGCTTGGCTATTGTTATTATAAGACAGGAGAGATAGATAAAGCCATCAAACTTTTTCTTGAAATAGGTGCAAAGAGTGATCTTCTTAGTCAGAATATCTGGGATATTCTTGGCGATTGCTATCTGCAGAAAGGTGACAAACCTCGTTCCAGATTAGCCTTTGGTGAGGCATCAATGCTTAATTTTGACAAGAAGATCAAGGAAGAATCACTTTACAACTTTGCAAAACTGACATACGAAACAGCGTATGCTCCTTTTGGAGAGGCCATTGCCGCTTTTCAGGAATATATTGATCTCTATCCCGGGTCAAAAAGGATACAGGAAGTGTACGATTATCTTGTGGGTACGTTTATGCAGATTAAAAACTACAAAGCCGCCCTGGCTGCACTCGATAAAATTGGTAATAAGGATAGCAGACTGGAAGAGGCCTACCAGAAAGTTGCATTTTACAGAGGACTCGAGCTCTTTAATAACCTCGAGATCGAAGCCTCAATCAATATGTTTGATAAATCACTCAAATATGAAAAATATAACATGCAGATCAGGGCAAGATCTATCTACTGGCGGGGTGAAGCAAATTACAGGCTTGGTCATTATGATTTGGCAAAAGGTGATTATGAGTTGTTTATGGGATTGCCAGGTTCTACCCTTTTAAGTGAATACAGCCTTGTGAGGTATAATCTTGGATACACCTTCTTTAATCTGAAAGACTATATAAACGCTTTAAGTAATTTTAAAAATTTCGAATCGGAGGTTACAAACGTGAGACCGGAAGTGCTTGCTGATGCGAAGAACAGAATTGCCGATTGCTATTATATTGCCACCAGTTATCCTTCTGCGATTGATTATTACGACAAAGTTATTGCATACGGTTATCTCGATGCAGATTATGCTATGTTCCAGAAGGGATTCTCCCTCGGACTTCTTAAGGATACAAAAGGCAAAATTGATGTGCTCACAGCACTGATGCAGAAATTTCCTTCTTCAACATTTGTTCCGGATGCCATCTTCGAAAGAGGCAGGGCTTACCTTGTACTTGAAGATTATAAAAAAGGAGAAGCAGATTTCAATACAATCATCTCAAATTACTCAGGCAGCTTTTTCGTACCACGTTCAATAGTTCAGCTGGGCTTGCTTTATTATAACATCGGGGAAAATGAAAAGGCTATTTCCCAGTACAAAAAGGTGATAGAGAACTATAAATCAACCCCTGAAGCAAGGGATGCAATGACCGGACTCAGAAACACTTATGTCGATTTAAATGAAGTGGATACCTATTTTGCTTATGTAAAGACACTTGACGGATATGGTGATATAAACCTGGCTCAGAAGGATTCTATGCTGTATATGTCAGGAGAAAATCTGTTTATGAACGGCAAATATGATAAAGCTACCGATGTTTTAAAAAGCTATATAGGTGAATTTCCGAATGGCAGTTTCCGGCAAAATGCACAGTATTACCTGGCAGAATGCCTGAGATCGGCAGGAAATAATGCCGAGGCACTGAAACTGTATATTGAAGTTTCTGACGAACCAAATAATCAATTCCTTGAACAATCGTTAATTGCTGCTTCATCGATGCTTTATGATAAAGAAGATTATTCAGCATCCCTTAATTACTATGAGAAACTGGAGAAGGTTTCCTCGAGTGATGCGAATACCCTCATCGCTCTTAAAGGACAACTGAAATCGGCTTATCAGGCCGGTGATGCGCAGAAGACTATCATTGCTGCCGGGAAAATAAACAATTCGCCAAATATACCGGAGGAGTTGGTAAGAGAGGCTTTATTTATGAGCGCGAAAGCAAATTATAGTCTCAATAATTTTGATGATGCCCTAAGAGATTTCAGAAAGGTAGCAACAGAAGTAACCAGCGTGGAAGGAGCGGAGTCGAAATACAGGGTAGCAGAGCTTCTGAATAAGAAAGATAAACCTGCCGAAGCTGAAAAAGTAATTACTGAGTTCATTGATCAGAAAACACCTCATCAGTACTGGATGGCAAGAGTGTTTCTCCTACTGGCTGATATAAGCATTAAAAAAGGTGATTCCCTCCAGGCCCGTGCGACTCTTCAGAGCCTGAAGGATTATTACTCAATTGATAATGATGGAATACTCGATGAGGTAAAATCCAAATTAAACTCCATTGACGAAACCAAATCGGAGCCCGATAAAAATGACAAAGTGCAAAATATTGTCCAGCAATAATAAAAAACTGATAAAGAAATTGATTTGACATGATAAAAAGAAATCTAATTGTTCCAGTCTTCATAATATTCTCTTTATTCCCGGTCAATGCCCAGGTAAAGAAACAGGAGACCGGACTGAAAAGAGAGGTTACTTTGTATAATCCTTACAAACCATCTCTCCCGGAATCCAAAAAGAGAAGCTTTTTACCTGATATAAACGATACCTCGAAGGTCAGACCTGACTTCCATTATGATGTAAAGACTACACCTTTTCTTCCTGAATATACTATAAGTCCGATTAAGGCGGCTTCCTTACTCCCGGATCCTCTGCCTAAACTTTATAAAGGTTATATAAATTTGGGCATTGGGAATTATCTGACGCCACTGGCTGAAATTAGTTTGACAAATGAGCGATCGAAGAAGGGATCAATTGGTTTCTACGCACGGCATTTTTCATCCAACGGGAAGGTTGAACTGGATAATGGCACCAAGGTTTTTGCAGGATATATGGATAACGATGTCTCTCTTTTTGGTAGTAAATTCTTCAGAAACAACATCCTTAAAAGCTCAGTCGATTTCAGTCAGAAGATCAGATATGCTTATGGCTATTCTTCATACACCACAGAATATTTTAATCCTCGCTTAATGGATTTTACACCTGAGAAAAGTGATATCAGGATGCGATATAATAATTTAGGAGCAAAAGCTTCATTATCCTCTTTAACTCTTGATTCCGCAAGCTTCTCTTATAAATTCGATGTTTATTATAATTACTTTTATAATGAAAAGAACCTGTTTCAGCATAGCGCAGGGTTTTCAGGAATGATGGCAAAATCCTATGAAGGATTATATATTGGTTCCGGCATAAACTATGACTATTACAGGCTTCCTGACTCCCTTTTAACCACTCCGAAATACATTGCCTCAATAAGCCCTTTCATAAAAAAGAGTTCTGAACAGTGGAGTTTTAAACTCGGAATTGAGGCATTGCTCGATAGGAATATGACTGCATCTGCGAAGTTTCATCTTTATCCTGATGTTAATTTCTGTTTAAATGTTGTCCCCTCTTATGTCAGCTTTTTTGCAGGATTATCTGGTAAGCTGGATAAGAATGAGCCATCGGTAATCATTTCTGAAAATCCGTATTTAATCCGCGATGGCAGCCTTTTTAAATTGCCAAATACAAGTCATGACCTTGTTATTTCTTCCGGATTGAGAGGAAATACAGGATTAGGAGGAAATTACATTGTGTCAGCATCATATTCTCTGATCAGCAACATGCTTTTCTATTCCAACATCGTTGTCCCTGATAGTATGCATGTTACTGCCAGAGGAAGCTATTTTTCTGCTCTTACCGACGATGTGGAGCTACTGAATGTTCATGCAGAAATGAATGGACCAATAAATGATAAACTCTCATTCAATAGTGCGGCAAATCTATATAAATATACTCTTTCAAGATTTGAATATGCATGGAATAAGCCGGGCTGGGATGCTAAGATTGGGTTAAAGTATAATCTCAGGGATAAGATTATTGCCGGAATTGAAATTACAGCACAGGGTAAGCGCTGGGAGACAATCAACGGAGATCTTCCAATTCCAGTTACAAATCCAACTGTTCCCATTATCCCGGATCAAAGATTCATAATCCAAATGCCGGCTCATCTCAATCTAAATCTCAGTGCTGAATACCGTTATTCTAAAATACTTTCATTCTGGACAAAACTTAATAATATCTCCAATAACCGCTATTATGAGTGGGCATTTTATCCTTCACAGGGATTCCTTTTTATGCTTGGGTTCACTTATAGCTTATAGCCGGCTGTCAAGACTCCTCTAGATGGCTTCTGGTTCAGAACAGAAACCCCTCTGTCGCTTCCTTCGCCTTCGCGTAGCCGCTTCGGCGAAGCAAGGGCGACATCTCCCCTAAAGGGGCGATAATACACATTAGTTTACCTTAATTACACTAAAATAGTGGATGTGGGGCCAAAAAGCCGGGATTTTCAGACAATCAGACATCAAGACAACCAAACCATCTTTAGTGTTAATTTCTTACTGAAAAATGTGCATTATTTTTAACATTTTTTTAAGGAAAAACAATTTAAAATCCGTATATTTGTCCTGATAATTAATAATCATAATATCAATAATTTATAATAGGAAAAGTGAGGTTGATTCTGATGACTGGAAACAGTAAAAAAGATATCCGGATTTCATTACCAAAAAAACAAGTTTGATATCATTAAAAAGGAGTCAGTCAAGATAGGACTCCTCATTAATATTTTGGTCTGATTATTTATAATTGATATTAAATTAAGTTGACTTAAAAATACAGGAACAATGAGCGAGAATGAAAAAAAATTGCAGGACAGTAAGGATTATTCAGCAGATAATATTCAGGTGCTGGAAGGTCTGGAGGCTGTGAGGAAAAGACCTGCAATGTACATCGGTGATATTGGTGTAAAAGGATTACATCATCTTGTATATGAGGTTATTGACAATTCTATTGATGAGGCGATAACAGGCTATTGTACTAAAATAGAAGTTGTGATTCATGAAGATGGATCCGTAACAGTTATAGATGACGGAAGAGGTATTCCCACCGGAATAATGGAGAAAGAACAGAAATCTGCCCTTGAGGTGGTTATGACTGTCCTGCATGCCGGCGGAAAGTTTGATAAGGATTCCTACAAGGTGTCAGGAGGTCTTCATGGAGTCGGGGTGTCTTGTGTGAATGCACTTTCTGCCCAGCTCTCCGTTGTAATTATGAGAGAAGGCAATATTGTCAGACAGCAATATGAAAAAGGGAAACCTGTTACTGCCGTAGAGGTTATAGGGAAGTCTGATAAGTCTGGAACTTCTGTGACATTTAAACCGGACGGTACCATCTTCCAGACAACCGAATTCAACTTTGAGATCCTTTCAGCACGTCTTCGCGAGCTGGCTTTCCTTAATAAGGGAATACTACTCACTATTAAAGATATGAGAGAGTTAATTGATGATGGCAATGGAGGAACAGCCCGTTATGAAGAGTTTTGCTCTGAACTGGGTCTGAAGGAATTTGTCGAATATCTTGATTCAAACAGGGAAAGGCTTATTGAAAAAATTATTCATATAACATTTGATAAGACCGAGATTCCGGTTGAGATTGCCCTTCAGTACAATAATTCATTCTCCGAGAATGTCCATTCCTATGTAAATAATATTAATACTATTGAAGGAGGTACACATCTTGCCGGATTCAGAAGAGGGCTAACACGTACTTTAAAAAAATATGCTGAAGATTCAGGGGCCACCTCAAAACTGAAATTCGATATCAACGGCGATGATTTTCGTGAAGGACTTACTGCCATAATCTCAGTTAAAGTTGCTGAACCGCAGTTTGAAGGTCAGACAAAAACTAAACTGGGAAACTCTGAGGTAATGGGTGCGGTCGATCAGGCTGTCAGTACAATGCTTACAAATTACCTTGAAGAGAATCCGAAAGATGCGAGAATCATTGTTCAGAAGGTAATCCTTGCCGCTACTGCCCGTCATGCTGCACGTAAAGCAAGAGAACTTGTCCAGCGTAAGAATGTACTATCCGGTTCCGGACTTCCAGGCAAACTGGCCGATTGTGCCGACAGGGACCCAGCCAATTGCGAGATATACCTTGTGGAAGGTGATTCTGCAGGTGGAACAGCAAAACAGGGCCGTGATAGAGGTTTCCAGGCAATTCTGCCATTGAGAGGAAAGATATTGAATGTTGAAAAGGCAATGCAACACAGAATCTACGAGAGTGAAGAGATAAAAAATATCTTTACTGCACTCGGAGTCAATATCGGAACGGAGGATGATAGCAAAGCCCTTAACATAGCGGGCCTGCGTTATCATAAAATCATTATTATGACTGATGCGGATGTTGATGGTTCTCATATTACCACACTCATCATGACCTTCTTTTTCAGATATATGCAGGATCTGATCAAAGGTGGAAATATCTACATTGCTACACCTCCTCTATACCTGATTAAAAAGGGTAAAACGGAACGATACTGCTGGACTGAAGATGAGCGTGAGATGGCGGTTCAGGAAATGGGACAGGGGAAAGAATCGTCTGTTGGTGTACAGAGATACAAAGGTCTGGGTGAAATGAACGCCGAACAACTCTGGTCAACAACCATGAATCCCGAGACAAGGACCCTGAGACAGGTTACAATAGAGAATGCTGCAGAGGCTGATCATATATTCTCGATGCTCATGGGCGATGAGGTCCCACCGCGGAGAGAGTTTATAGAAACGCATGCAAAGTATGCCAAGATAGATGTTTAAAACCTGAGAAGTGCAAAGAATTACTATTGTTTTTCTACTGTTTCTGATTTCACATTTATTGAAAGCGCAGGAACCGGCCAAAGTTTTATCCTCTGTTTTTGATGAAGCTCTGACAGACAGGACCGCATATAATAACCTCGAATATCTATGTAAGCACACTAAGGGAAGAGTAGCTGGTTCAGCTGCCGCTGAAAAGGCCATTGAATTTACCAGACAGGCCCTGATAAATGCAGGCGCTGATACAGTTTGGTTGCAGAAAGTCCCTGTTCCTCATTGGGTTAGAGGTGTTGAAAAATGCAGTGTAACATCATCAGTCAGTGGAAAGAAGGAATTGGCAATTACAGCTCTTGGTCTTTCTGTCGGCACCGATGCGCGGGGAATAACATCAAAAGTTGTTGAAGTTCATGATTTTGAAGAGCTTAAGAATATTGGTCTTCAGGGTCTTCAGGGGAAGATTGTTTTTTTCAACCGGCCCTTTGACAATAAACTGACTAATTCATTTGCAGCTTATGGAGGTGCTGTAAATCAACGTACTGTGGGTCCTTCAGAAGCTTCAAGGTATGGTGCCATTGCAGTGATAGTAAGATCAATGACACAGTCTCTTGATAACTTCCCCCATACCGGAGTTACACGTTATGCCGATAATGTCAATAAAATTCCGGCTGTTGCGGTATCTACTCTGGACGCTGAACTCCTGAGTCAATGGTTGAAAACTGATCCTTCTCTAACCGTTAACCTGGTTTCCACTTGCAGGAACTATCCCGACACAATATCTTATAATGTAA
>Ga0182027_10005480_pt1 | contig 19258 bp, 17 predicted proteins | sample 712E1DmetaG_FD_121300 | JGI IMG/M metagenome (GOLD analysis project Ga0182027, IMG submission 121300) | Permafrost microbial communities from Stordalen Mire, Sweden - 712E1D metaG (Illumina Assembly) | ecosystem: Environmental > Terrestrial > Soil > Wetlands > Permafrost | place: Sweden...
CACGATAAATATCGCGTGGAGATTGAAGACTATTATGTAGGCTCAGGGGATTCTCGCTATCTTCATCATTACTATTTCGCCAATTTCAAAGCAGTCCAAAATTTCATCAGGGGCTACGATCAAGAGTTCTATAAAATCACTTTATTTGCTCAACGCGGACTGAAGGGAATCCCCTGTAATCTGTTCACGGGAAGCTGGATCACGGTTGAAGAAGAAGCCAGTATTGCGTATATACAGGATAGGTACGGATTTCTGGATATTGTGGATTTCAGCGGGGACGGTTGGTATTTACGAGGGAAAAATCTGCACAATCCGGACTATGTGGCCATTACGGATGATCTGGAGTTTCTCAAGAAGGAAACATGGGATCGCTACATGAAGAGTGGGGGAGTGATGACCTTCCGGGAGGTAGTCAACGAGTTATTCAAAGAACGCTATCCGAACGTTGCCAGCCACTACAAAAATAATTTCCTCATTCTTTATTCCCGTATGCTTGACCAGATGAATCAAGTAACAGAAACAAAAAAGTATTGATAGCCACATTCCCTACAGAGGATCTATTCTATGCCAGAAAAAAGTGAGTACATATCTCGAATAAACGCCATGATTGCAGAGACGGTTGACCGCTTATTGCCGGATGAAGGGGGAACCGTAAGCGCAGAAAATTTGAGAGAATCGATGACAAAATTAACTCGCGATGCTTTTGCCATGGGCGAGGATTATGGGATCAACGGCCTAATGACTACCGAACAAGCTGCTGAAAAATTAGGAATCTCTGTAAAGTCGCTGCGGGCAGTGATTGTAAAAAAGTGTCATCCATATGGAATTGGCAGACAGGTCACGGGGAACAATACCTAGTTATTTCGGCCAGAAGAGATTGAATTGTTACGACCGGCAGAGGTTGGCCGTCCGTGGAAAAAGAAGTAGTAGTAGTTAGGACCCATTATGGAAACACAGACGCCTTGTTATTAATTGATAGGCCGAATGATTAAAAGGGGATAAACCATGCAAAAGTTTACCTGGACAAACTCTACAGGGAGGGAAGGCGCGGGATAGAGGCCCTGCTTAATCTAATTGCAATAATCCTATCCGATGGCCAGCTCAATTGCTCTGAGATAAATTGTCCAACCCTGCGTTATGAACACAGGGTGGAAATTCGAGATTTCCTTATAACGGTTCGTTTTGAAAAGGAAACAGATAAAAGGAAAGAGGAATGGGGCTATAAACCAGCGACGATCAATCTCGCGCTCAGCGCCCTCCGGGGATTATTAGCTACTTCATGGAAAATGGGATTAATGACCACTGATGATTCCACAAAGGCGAAATCAGTGGAAAGCGTAAAGTCTTCGACAGAATTGGCTGGTCGAGATATTTCTCCCGAAGAAATAGAAGCGTTAATGAAAGTGTGTGGAGACGATAAATCTATTGCCGGTGCCAGAGACGCGGCCATTATAGCTATATTAACCATGTGCGAATTGCTCCGGTTAATGTGTGCGAATTCACCAGCAGGTGCATAAATTTACAAAAAGATTGTTACACCAACCATTTTCCTTCTGAAACGGTTAACTACTGCATCAAAGCCGAGGGTATTGATCACACTCGATTTGGCAGAGAGGAATTACCTGTATCATCGAGATGACCAGGTTTGAAGTTAATGAATATGCGATTTCAACGTATTGTTAAATAACTGATTAGCTTTTCAATTTCATTGTTGATAGGTAGACAAATGGGAAAAAGCTTACTACTGGTCACACAATGCAATCGCTTCAATCTCGACCATTCCATTCCTGGGTAATGCAACCACCTGCACTGCTGACCTCGCAGGAAATATTTCTGTAAAGAACTCTGCATACACAGCATTCATTTTTGCGAAATCTGCCATATCTTTAAGAAAGACAGTAGTCTTTACTACTTGATTTAAACTTGAATGAGCACTCTCGAGAATAGCTTTTACATTCACTAATGCTTGCCGGGTTTCTGCTTCAACACCACCCGGAACGATCATCCCTGTTGAGGCATCCAGTCCCAATTGACCGGAAGTAAAAACAAAACCATCTAATTTTATCCCTGAAGAATAGGGTCCTATGGCTGCCGGACCATTTTCAACTTTTACAACTTCTTTTCCTGTGCTTTTCATACTTTCTCCGTTCCAATCTTTATCTTTATTTTATGCTATCCGCTGAAAAAGGTATTTTTATTGTTGACGTAGAATTCAGGTTATATACTCTTTCGAGCCGCCGACCTTCCATCCATGCAAGTACATCATCAACAAGCATTTTTGAATGGCGTTCAGGAACATCAACAGTGGACCCACCAAGATGCGGAGTGAGTGTCACATTATCCATAGATAACAGTGGATGGTTGGAAGGTAAAGGTTCGTACCAATAAACATCCATCGCTGCGCCGGCAATTTTCTTATTCTTCAACGCATCAATTAATGAAGCTTGATCCACAATTACTGCACGTGCTGTATTGATTAAATAAGCAGTCGGCTTCATAAGCGAAAATTCACGGGGACCTAATAGCCCCATCGTTTCTTTGGAGACTTTACAATGGATTGAGATAACATCGGCCTGGAGCAGTAAATCATCAAGCGAAACCATTTCAACGTTCAGTTCATGGGCTCGTCCAGGTGCTAAATATGGATCGAAAGCGATGACCCGCATACCAAAAGCCTGGGCAAGCTTTGCTACACGAGTGCCAATATTTCCCAACCCAACTAACCCAAGAGTGCGATTGCAGAGCTCCACACCACGGAATAATTTGTAAGGACTTGGACCATCCAGGGTCCAGACTACATCCTCTTTGACGTCTGCACCACTAAAATGATCCATCGGTTCCCCGAGGTATTGATTACTCTTCATAGCGTGAAACGCCTGGCCAATATGGCGTGCCGCTGACAGCATCAGACCCATGGTGAACTCTGCAGCCGCATTAGCATTGCGCCCCGGAGTATAGAGAACCGGAATTCCACGCTGAGTTGCAGCAACGGTATCAATGTTCACCGGATTGGATCTTGAGCAGCCAATTAATTTAAGTCGAGGAGCATTTAGTATGACGCGGGAAGGCACATTCTCATAGCCAACCAATAAAATGTCTGCATCCATTAATGCGGCTGACATTTCATCTTCTGTTAACATATTACCGGTCTTTCCCCAACCAGTCTCCACTAATTCTGCTTTCCCTCGTAAACGATCCAATTGATTTTCAGTCAGTTTACTTGTAATAATAATTTTCATGATTTCCCTCCAAAGGGTTGATTCAAATTCTATTCAAAATAATTACGGAAAACAGATTCGCGAGAATCCCAGTATGGATTCAATGATCGTCGAAGCTCGACAAACAATTCATACAAGTGAGAAAATTGATCGTGCTTGTATGGGTCAGGATTAAATTGTTGATAACCATCTCTGGACAATACCTGCACCTTATCGGTCAATTCTAACCCCTTATGCATCAGGTAAAAAGCACCTTGAATACCTAACTCGGCTTGCTTTACCTGGTAGACTGGCAGACCTAGCCCATCTGCGATCATTTGACAAAGTAAGGAGCTTTTTGCTCCCCCGCCAGCAGCAACAATTGAATGCACTACTGGAAGGTTGCGGTAGCAATCCATTGTGGAAAGAGCCAATCCTTCATAAACCGATCTCAGCATATGCATAGGGGTATGCCTGGTGGATAAACCAAAGAAACCGCCACGAGCATTGGGGTTACGAAATGGGGCTCTTTCACCCTGGAGATACGGTTGGAACATTACGCCTTCACACCCAGTTTGAATTCTTGATATTTCGGATTCAATTCTTTCGAATGAGATCCCCGGAGCCAGAAAATTACGTGCCCAATTGATGCTGCTTATGCCATTGGATGCAGCCATCAAACGAAGATAGCGATTTGGGATTACATGCCATAAAACTGATCCTTGTGTATCCTGGTTACAATCTTGTAGGTCTGCCAGTATTACTTCATTACAAAGTGTTGTTCCAATGATCGATAATGCTTCACCGGGGTGAGTAACCCCTGCTCCCGCAGCAACGACTGAAACATCAATTCCACCCATGAAAACGGGTAAACCCACCGGTATTCTACTGGTATTGAATGCCTCATGGGTGACAAGTCCGATGGTTGTACCGGCCTCAGCCAGAGCAGGGAACATGGCAGTACTTTCAGGGATTCCAAGCAGGTCGAGCAGACCAAAGTCGTATTGACCACTTCGTATATTCATCAAGGAGGTTGAGGCATCAGAAAAGTCTGTAGTCAATTCGCCAGTCAAACAATAATTTAACCAGTCCTTACAGTGCAACACATGTCGAATCTGGTTGTAACACTCCGGCTCAAATCGTTTCATCCATAATAACTGGAGAGGAGCAGCGCCTGGAAATATCTGGGTCAGGAAATGCACCTGACAATATTGTTCAATTTCAGATGAAAGGGCGTCTTGCATCTGCCGGGTTCGGGTGTCATTCCACAAGAGAGCATTGCGTACTGGCCGGCAAGAAGAATCCAGTGGCCAACAACCATCGCCTTGACCGGTGATACACAAGCCGGCCAACTGTTTCCAAATGGTAGGATTTTTCTGAGACAAAGTACTGCTCAAATAAGTGAGGGTTTCCCAGACCAACTGCAGATTTACTTCAGAAGCACCATCAAAAGGGTTCAGGTTTTGAATATTGCAAGACTCAAATGCCAGCAGGCGGCCATTCTGATCGACAATAGCCGCCTTCATACATGTTGTACCTGAGTCGATAGCCAGAAAGAACTGTGTGCCCATTTTATAGTTTTTTCAAAGCCTGATCAAAATCGTGTATGATATCGGAAAGATCTTCCACTCCGACAGAAACCCGAATGTAATTGTCGGGAATCCCCATTGCTTCGCGATCTTCCTTCGACATACGGCGGTGGGTCATTGTCGCCGGATGCTCAACCAATGTATCCAAATCACCTAAGGATACTGCATAATAGGCCATTTTCAAGTTTTGGATTAATTTCTGGGCTTCTTTAATGCCGCCTTCTACGCAAAAACCAACCATCCCGCCATATCTGCCCTCAAACATTCGAGTAGCAAGTTCATGCTGCGGATGAGATGATAAACCGGGATAGACGACTTTTGTGACTTTTGGCTGTTTCTCAAGCCATTGCGCGAAACCTAAACCATTGTCACAATGTGCACGCATGCGCAAGTGTAATGTTTTTAGCCCACGAAGACCTAGCCAGGCAGCGAATGGGTTGGGTACAGGACCGAGCTCTTGATATACCGAGCTCCGTAATTGTTCAATATACTCTTTGGTAGAGACGATTACACCACCAATGGTGTCTCCATGCCCATTAATATACTTGGTTGTAGAATGGACGACTACATCCGCGCCGTGTTCGATTGGCCGGTATAAATAAGGGGAGGTGAATGTGTTGTCGATCACAATCAATAAATGCTTGCTTTTAGCCCATGCGAATATAGTGTCCAAATCCAGAACTTCAAGAGTGGGGTTTAGAACGGTCTCGAGATAAATTATTTTTGTGTTTGGTTTCAGGGCCGCGTCAAGAGCTGCATTTGTCATTTTTGGCAGGAAAGATACTTCAATGTGAAATTCCTCAAAAATTTTAGTAAATAGGGCAAATGTTCCCCCGTAGATTGTCTGACATGAAATAACATGGTCACCAGAATGAACAGTACCCAGCATTGCCAATGAGATTGCTGCCATCCCTGAACCGGTCATCAGAGCTGCCTCACCACTTTCGAGCGAAGCCACTTTTTCTTGAAATGCGTCCTGAGTTGGATTACGCGAGCGGCCATAGGTATAAATTGGCCCCTGGCTTGTATCCCCTGCCAGCCAGCGTTCCATTGTATCGGGGGTGAAGACATAAGTGCTGGTTAAATATAATGGTGTGACTAACGCACCTGTTTCATGATCGGGATGTTGCCCCGCATGAACAGCCCTTGTAGCAAATTTGCTATTAGCATTTTCCATTTTGTATTAACTCCATTCTAATTTGAGATTCATTTTTCTGCCATAAATGCGAATTGATTGTAAGGTAGGAAAATTATTAAAGACGCATAATAATGCAACCGGGATACGTTTATAGCAAATTAAGCGCATTGCCCATTAAAAATAATCACTGTTTAAAACCCGAGATTTATTTCTCGAGTGGTAGATGAATTTGTTGGTCAGGCAAAGAAAAAGATCTGCCGTCCAGGAACATTTTTCATCAATATTCTTTATCCAGAAACGTTTCCTTTGGCTAATAATTGCGAAATCGCGGAAACTATGTTGAGAATAAACCCTCTTCGTTCTGGATTTAATAGCCTTTTTGGGTTCTGGCTATGTATCTTTGCAGTCGGTAAATAGTCGGGTACGAAAGTTTTGTAACATGCGAAGAATCGGACTCGCAACCAAAAAATATTGTATGTGAGCGTAAAAAGAACGTATATTGCCTCACTTGAGCAATGAATAATTTTAGGTGTTACTTTTGTCCATAGGTTTTGAACTTTTCGGAAACAACAGCCATTTCTTCATCAGACAGAATGGCTGGTTTACCTATGCAGCTAGTTTGATAATACAATCTGGCTACCAATTCGATTTCTTCGGAGGTTGCAAATGCATCCGCAATATTATTACCTACACACACTAAGCCATGGTTTGCCATCAGGCAGGCGTTGTAATTCCCAATCGACCTGAGAATATTATCAGCTAATTCCTTTGTGCCAAATGTAGCATAAGGGGCGAGGGGAACTTTGTTGCCGGAGAAGGCTACCAAATAATGGACGGCTGGCAATTCTATGTTTAGGCAGGCTATAGTGGTTGCGTAAACTGAATGTGTGTGAATAACAGCATTTATGTCAGGACGATGTTTGAGCAAACCAAGATGGAAATTGATTTCACTTGAAGGCTTCTTTGTCCCTTCGACAATTTTACCGTCGATAGTCACGATCACAATATCCTCTACGGACATATCGAAGTATTCAATTCCAGAAGGTTTAATGGCAACTAAATTCTCGTCGCGATTGTAAATGCTCAAATTTCCACCTGAACCTGTCGTAAGGTTGGAGGTGATGAGCTTTCGACCGTAGGTAATAATTGCTTCACGTTCTTTTCGAAGTAGCATAGTTTTTTTCTCCTTGTTCAATTTCAAACTAGCCTGATTATATCAAATAGTAACAAAATTTCAAGACTGAACATTTGTCATAATTAATATTCGTAAAATTCCTTTTCTAAAATAGTTGTTGACAAAAAAATATTTGCTCGCTATAATAGTGCAAATTCTCAACAATGAACAAATGATCACTTTATTGATTATTCTAAAAATAAAACATCGCGGAAGTAAACACGGAGGCGTTCTTTATGGGTCAAAAAATGGTAGTGGTGGATGGTAACGAAGCTGCTGCACATATCGCATATCGAATAAATGAAATTATTGCTATTTTTCCAATCACTCCGTCCACGTTAATGGGCGAATTATCTGACTCCTGGTCTGCAGCAGGGATTAAAAATATTTGGGGTACTGTTCCTCTGGTTGCTGAGATGCAGTCAGAAGGTGGGGCGGCAGGAGCCATCCATGGAGCATTACAAACCGGATCATTAACAACTACTTTTACGGCATCGCAAGGATTGTTATTGATGATCCCAAATATGTTTAAAATTGCGGGAGAGCTGACCCCTTGCGTATTCCATGTTTCATCCAGGGCACTCTCATACCAGGCTATTTCGATTTACGGTGATCATTCAGACGTAATGGCCACGCGTGGTACGGGGTTTGCATTACTGGCTTCAAGTTCTGTTCAAGAATCTCATGATATGGCTTTGATTGCACAGTCAGCTACGCTAAAAACCCGAATTCCCTTTCTCCATTTCTTTGATGGTTTCCGTACTTCTCATGAAATAAATAAGATTATATTGATCGGGGATGAAGTCATCCGCAAATTCATCGCCAATGATCAGGTTATTGCTCATCGCGAGAGAGGATTGTCTCCAGAAAACCCCTTTATTCGGGGAACCTTACAGAATCAGGATGTATATTTTCAAGCTCGTGAAACGGCCAACTCTTTTTACATCGCCAGTCCGGAAATTGTCCAATCTGAAATGGATCGTTTCTGTACTTTAACCGGCCGCTCCTATCATCTTTTTGATTATTCAGGCGCGCCAGACGCAGACCGTGTGATTATTCTTATGGGGTCAGGTGCTGAAACCGCAAGGGAAACAATTGAATATCTGGCTCAAAAAGGCGAAAAAGTTGGAGCGATAACGGTTCACCTTTATCGTCCGTTTTCTGTAAAACACTTAATCGACGCCCTTCCTGGCAGTGTAAAGAAGATCGCTGTGCTGGACCGCACAAAAGAAGCAGGCGCTCCAGGTGAACCCTTGTTCTTAGACGTGTGTTCTTCGATTATGGAAGCCACGAAGAATTGCTCTCCAAAAATTAATCAACAACCAGTTGTTTTTGGGGGAAGGTACGGTCTGGCAGGGAAAGAATTTACACCTGCGATGGTAAAAGGGATTCTTGAAGAACTCAAGAAGGAACATCCCAAAGACCACTTCACAATTGGCATTCGGGATGATGTCTGCAATACCAGCCTGGATTACGACGATAGTTTTTCGATAGAGTCGGATGAAACGATTCGCTGCGTATTCTTTGGTCTTGGCGCTGATGGGACTGTGGGAGCCAACAAGAATACAATCAAAATAATTGGTGAAGATACAAATAACTATTCTCAAGGTTATTTTGTCTATGATTCTAAAAAATCGGGATCGGTAACTATTTCACATCTTCGGTTCGGGCCGAAACCAATCCATGCACCTTATTTGGTTGAGCTCAATAATGCCAATTTTGTCGCTTGCCATCAATTTTCCTTTATGGAACGCTACGACATCTTAAAGTACGCGAAACCCGGTGGAAAATTCCTGCTGAACAGTTTCTACTCAGTTGATGAAGTTTGGGATCACTTACCTTTTGAAGTGCAAGAAGCGATTATTCAAAAGAAACTCCATTTTTACGTAATTGATGCAAATAAAGTTGCCCAGATCACTGGAATGGGTGCCAGGATTAATACAATTATGCAAAGCTGCTTTTTTGGAATCAGTGGAGTATTACCTACGGACGAGGCAATTCGTCAGATCAAAAAAAGCATTGAAAAAACCTATAAAAAACGCGGAGAAGCGGTCATTCAAAAGAATTTCCAAGCTGTCGATTTGGCACTCCAAAATATGTTCGAAGTGCAAGTTCCTGAAAAAGCCTCAAGTAAAAACCATCGGCATGCTCCGGTACCGGCGAACGCTCCTCAATATGTCAAAGATGTATTAGGCAAAATAATGATCTACGAAGGTGATACCCTTCCGGTGAGTGCTCTTTCAGTAGATGGGACTTACCCCTCTGCAACTACTCAATGGGAGAAACGGAATATCACCCTTGAAATACCAGTTTGGGAACCAGATATATGTATCCAATGTGGTAAATGTTCTCTGGTTTGCCCTCACGGCTCCATCCGACAGAAAGTTTATCATCCGTCTTTGTTATCTCAAGCCCCTGAAACGTTCAAATTTGTTTCAGCAAAATTTAAAGAGTTCCCCGGAGACCTTTTTACTCTTCAGGTTTCACCTGAAGATTGTACTGGTTGTGGTTTGTGTGTAGAAACTTGTCCAGCAAAAAGTAAAACCCAACCCGATAAAAAAGCGATCAACCTTGCATCGCAGATTCCCTTGCGCGAATCAGAAAGTAAGAATTGGGAATTCTTCATGCGTCTTCCTGATCCAGCACGCGAAAAGATCAGCTTCTCGACGGTAAAAAATTCTCAACTTCTCAGACCTTTATTCGAATTCTCGGGGGCTTGTTCTGGTTGTGGCGAGACACCTTATGTCAAACTGCTTTCCCAGCTCTTTGGTGACCATGCTCTCATTGCGAACGCAACGGGTTGTTCGTCAGTGTATGGTGGTAGCCTCCCAACCACTCCCTGGGCAGTCAATGATGATGGCAGAGGACCAGCTTGGTCAAATTCACTCTTTGAAGATAATGCCGAATTTGGGCTTGGAATGCTTTTAACTACCGAAAAAAGTGAGCAATTTGCCCGTGAATTAGTTCAAAAGAGTGCCGGCTTGATCGGCGAAAGATTAGTTGATGTATTACTAAACACCGATCAAACCTCTGAAGTTGGATTGAGGCAACAACGTGCGAATGTTGCAGAACTCAAGAAATTATTACAAGCGAGCACGGACCCTCTGACCAGACAGTTGCTAAGCCTGTCAGATCGATTGATCCGAAGAAGTGTGTGGATTGTCGGTGGGGATGGGTGGGCGTACGATATTGGTTTCGGCGGACTGGACCACGTGTTAGCTTCTGGTCGGAACATCAATGCGTTAGTGTTGGATACCGAAGTTTATTCAAACACAGGCGGACAGGCCTCGAAGGCGACGCCAAGGGCTGCTACGGCAAAATTTGCAGCCAATGGAAAGGGTCTGCCAAAAAAGGATCTGGGTATGATTGCGATGAGTTATGGCAATATTTATGTCGCAAAAGTCGCAATGGGTGCAAATGACAGTCAGACTTTACACGCATTCCTTGAAGCGGAAGCTTATGCGGGACCCTCTCTGATAATTGCCTATTCACATTGCATTTCTCATGGGATCGATATGAGCAAGGGTTTATACCAACAAAAGTTAGCTGTACAATCTGGAGCCTGGCCCCTCTACAGGTTTAACCCTGAACTTGTCGAGGAAGGGAAGAACCCATTAACCATTGATTCCTCTGCTCCATCCATTTCGATCAGTGATTATGCTTACAATGAGACCCGTTACAAGTCACTGCTGATAAGTGATGAAGAACGAGCCGAAGCTTTGATGAAACTCGCGGATGAAGATGCGTTTGACAGATGGCAAAACCTAACTTATTTAGCTGAGAAGCATTCAAAACAAAAATAAACGGGAAAAATTTCGAGTTTCCTGGAAAGTGTAAAAGATCATGTTGACATCGTCATTTTCAGTTGCTATAATGGTTACAGTTTCTCACGAATGAACATATGCTCATTTTGCACACAATTACCCAATAACTCATTAACCCAATAACCCAGCATGGAGAGTTTTATGGATGAGAATTTTCGGATTTTGCTAAAAGTTGCCCAGTTATATTACAAGGAAAATCTTACTCAACAAGAAATTGCCAAGAATTTACGCATTTCTCGTCCAAAAGTGTCCAGGTTATTGCAACAGGCGCGCGAACAACATATTGTGCAAATAAATATCTTTCCCCCGGCCGAAGATTTCACCGAACTGGAAAATGAACTCGAAAAGAAATTTGGCTTGAGGGAAGTCATTGTGACCCGAGTAGATAATATCGATCAACGCGCATCTGTCTTGCTTGAGTTAGGTACAGCTGCCTCCAAGTATCTGCATCGCATTATTCAGGATGAAGATCTGATTGGATTTACCTGGGGAGAAACTTTGTCTACCATGGCAAATTTGGTCAACCAGGAAAATAAAATGAATATCAGCATTCTTCAAATGGTAGGCGGATTAGGCGATCCAGATAAAGACATCCACGTTGTGGATATTGTAAGACGCGTGGCTGTTTCCATGAATGCCAAAATGATTTTACTCCCCGCGCCTGGAATTGTTGAAACAGACGAAGCTCATAAAATTCTCTTAGCTGATAAATCAATCAAACAAGCCTTAGATCTGGCACCGAAAGTGGATATTGCATTTGCAGGTATCGGGGTTCCTGGACTTAGTTCGATGATCGTAACGGGAAATATTATGAGCAAAGACGAAATGCAGCGCTTGATCGATTTAGGTGCTGTGGGCGATATCGGATTGAGGTTTTTTGATATCGAGGGTAATCCAATTTTGTTTGATGTTGAAAATAGGGTTATTGGTGCCAGTTTGGCAACCTTTAGAAAAATTCCACATTCTGTGGGCGTTGCGGGTGGACACGATAAATTGAATGCAATTCTAGGCGCAATTCGGGGTAAATACATAAACACATTGATTACCGACCATTTCACGGCGCAGCAATTGCTGGCCGAGACTCCCTTTATTGCCAAGGTTAATAATTCTGCTGAAGGTCACATTCTTCAAAGGAGGTGACGGTACGTCAAATATTTAAATGTACCAGTTGTAAACGTGATGGGTTCTTAAGGTTCGAAGTTGAAAAAATTCTTAGGAGATGAAGTGATGAAAAAGCTCTTTTTTGGAGTGCTTGTTGTTTCAATGCTCGCTATTAGTCTCGTGGGCTGTGCCCCTACTGCAACTGCAGCCCCTACAACTGCTCCTGTAGTTGCAACCACCGCTGTTCCTACTGCTGGAGGGACTAATCCTGCTCCTACCGCTGCAGCCACTAACCCTGCTTCTACCACTGCAGCCACGGTAGATTTGTCCAAGACTGAACCGATTAAAATCGGCTACATCGGTGACTTATCTGGATCGACCGCTGTGTGGGGTCAGGCTGGCTTAAATGGTGCTCTTCTCACTGCCGATGAAATCAATGCCAATGGTGGAATTCTAGGCCGCCAGGTTGAGATCGTTTCTGCTGATGGCCGTGGACAAGCTGCAGATTCAGTCAACGCTCTCAATAAATTGATTGATGAAGACCAGGTAATCGCAGTGATCGGTACCAACTTCTCAAGCTGCAATATTGCAATGGCTCCAATTGCCGACGCAAAACACATTCCTTTGCTTGCCACCGCTGCTTCAAACCCGCTAGTCACAGTCGACAAAAACGGAAATTTGCTGCCCTACTCCTTCCGGATTGGTTTCATCGATCCATTCCAGGGACAGGTCTTGGCCAACTTTGCTTACAATCAATTGAAATTCACAACCGCTGCGATAATTACCAATGTGGCTGATGATTATTCTGTAGGTCTTTCCAACTACTTCGAAAAGCAATTTGTTGCTGATGGTGGAAAAGTCCTTATCAAAGTCGAAGGTCAATCTGGTGACAACGATTACCGTGCTCAACTTGACAAGATTGCTGCACTGAACCCGCAAGTCTTGATGATCCCTTGGACCTACAAAGATGTTGCATTGATTGCCAACCAGGCTCGCGAAGCCGGTATTACCGCAGTTTTAATTGGTGGTGATGGCTGGGATTCAACTGATCTGCTGACTATGGCAGGCCCTGCTCTTGAAGGTGGTTTCTATACTTCACAGGCTTCCTATGCAAACGATGTGACAAAACCATTCGCCGCTGCATATACAGCTCGCTTCAATATTACTCCTGAAACCGAAGCCCTCTTTACTCACGATGGTTTGTACTGGATCAAGGATGCATTAACCCGCGCCGGTGCTGTTGATAGTGTAAAACTTCGTGACGCTCTTGAAAACACTACTACATTCACTGGTTTGATGGGAACGATGTCCATCGACCCAAAGACCCACGATCCTTCTAAACCAGCTGTTATTAACACGATCAAAGGTGGTAAGTTTGTTTATTACGGCAGTTATAAATAGTATTGGGTAGTTCGAAGGGGGTGAGCCTGGTAACAGGTTCGCCCCTTGATTTTTAACGATTGCGAGGTCGAATATGTTCTTGCAACAGCTTGTCAATGGTATATCGGTTGGAGGTATCTATGCCATGATCTCTATTGGGTATGCGCTCATTTATAGCCTCCTGGGCTTCTCAAACTGGGCGCATGGCGATGTGGCTATGATAGGGGCTTATATTGGGTTTCTATTCTTTGCTACCGCGAAGCTTCCATTCCCTATTGCTTTAATCATCGCAATTGTGGGTGCTGGTTTATTAAGCTTATTAAATGAAAGAATTGCCTACAGAAGGATTCGCAAGAACAATTCCCCAACCATGTTTTTGATGATCGCTGCAATGGGCGTTTCTACAATTCTTCAAAATTTCATTACAGTTACCGTAGGCCCTAAGTTTTTGACCTATCCAACTGTCGTGTCGGTAAGCACAATAAAAATTGGTAAATTACACATTGGCGTTTTAGACGCAGTAAGTCTGTTAGTTGTATTAATTTCCATCATTTTATTGATTTTATTGTTGAATAAAACTAGATTTGGATTAGCCCTTAAAGCATGCGCGAGCAATATCGCAGTTGCTTCCATTTTAGGAATTAACGTAGATGCTTATGTCATGTGGGTTTTCTTCTTGGCTGGTAGCTATGCAGGTCTGGCCGGTGTGCTTTTAGGCATGAAATATACGGTATATCCCCAATTAGGCAATGTTTCGCTCAAGGCTTTTATTGCTTCGGTTTTTGGTGGTTTGGGATCTGTTCCCGGAGCAATTATCGGTGGTCTTTTCATTGGTATTATGGAAGGAATGATCACTGCCTTCGTCAACCCTGGTTTGCGGGATATCTTTACTTTTTCGTTTCTCATCATTGTCCTGCTTATACGGCCATCTGGGCTTTTTGGCAAAAATGTAAGTCAGAAAGCTTAAAAGTATCATGATTTCGTTCATCCTAATTAGGTAAAGGTTGTCCTATGTCTGGATATTATCAGGGTCTGCTCATTTTGGTCTGTATTAACTTAATCGCTGTATTAGGTGTATCCATCTTGACCGGTTTTACCCGTCTGTTTTCCTTTGGCAATGCTGGTTTTATGTCAATTGGTGCCTACACCGCTGCTATCTTGAGTTCGAATTTTAATGTTCCCTTTCTACCCTCAATCTTAGCAGGTGCAGTTTTGGCAACGTTTATTGCCTTTTTATTAGGTAAATTGACGCTAAATCTTCGAGGTGACTATTTCTTGATTGCTACCTTGGGGTTTGGTGAAAGTGTACGGGTTCTTTTTAACTACATCGTTCCAGTAACTGGCGGGGCACAGGGATTTTCAGCAATTCCTGTGATCCCCGGCAATGAATTACTGACTGTAGCTCTCATCACCATTGTATGCATTGCGATTGCCCGGAGTATTATTTATTCAAAATATGGCCGCAATATCATGGCGATCCGTGAAGATGAAATGGCGGCTCAGGCCGTTGGAATTAATGTCGCAAGTTATAAAAACTTTGCTTTTACGACCAGCGGCTTTTTTGCCGGATTATCCGGAGGTTTGTGGGCTCATTACTTTACGTTCATTTCTCCCTTGATGTTTAATCTGGATAAATCGGCTGAGATGACCATTGTAGTTGTCATTGGCGGTCTTGGTTCACTTACAGGTACAATCATTGCTTCAATATTGGTGACAGTTTTACCCGAGATTTTACGCGCGGCTTCAGAATACCGTATGTTAGCTTATGGTATTGCCGTGGTCTTGATCATCAACTTATGGCCATCCGGTTTAATGGGGTATAAAGAATTCAGTTTTTCTTGGTTCAGAACCCTTTGGGTGTCAACAAAGACCCTGATTAAAAAAATAGGTGCAAAATGACCCCTATACTTGAAATAGATTCTCTATCGAAATACTTTGGTGGTGTGAAAGCCATCGACAACTTTACAGTGAATGTAAATAAGAATCAAATATATGGTTTGATTGGTCCAAACGGAGCAGGTAAAACGACTATCTTTAATACGATTACAGGTATCTATAAACCTACTTCAGGTACCATCAAATTCGAGGACCATGATATTTCAAATAAAGCTCCGCACCAAATTGCTTCGCTTGGGATTGGAAGAACTTTTCAGAACATTCGTTTGTTCACTAAGCTTTCGGTAATTGAAAATGTTTATATCGCGAGTCAGGGTACGGCCAAATATGGGCTTGTCGAAGCGGTTACCCGTCTGGGTAGATTCTCTCGAAATGAGAAGCAAATTCGAGAAGAATCCTACCAACTGATTGAATTATTAGGGTTAGCGGATGTTTCCAAAAAACAAGCGGGGAGTTTGCCTTATGCGCATCAACGCAGGCTTGAAATTGCCCGCTGCCTGGCATTAAAACCCAGACTGATCCTTCTAGATGAACCGGCAGCTGGAACAAATCCTGAAGAATCGAAAGAATTGGTGGATTTTATTTTGGAGATTCACGAAAAATTTGATCTGACAATTCTGATGATAGAACATCATATGGACGTTGTGATGAGACTATGTGATTTCATTACAGTATTGAATTTTGGCGAAGCAATTTGCCATGGTTCACCGGCAGAAGTAAAACAAAACCCCAGTGTAATCGATGCTTATTTAGGTAAGGAAGATTAGCTGATATGTTACATATAGAGAATATTTATGCTAGTTATGGTGGTATCAAAGCCTTGCAGGGGATCAGTCTGGATGTGAATGAACATGAGATTGTTGCCGTTCTTGGTCCTAACGGGGCAGGTAAATCGACGCTTCTTAAGACAATCTGCAATGTTGTGCATAAGACCTCCGGAGTGATCACTTTTGAAGGCAAACCTCTCCCGAACGAACCATATCAGGTTGCGGGAAGAGGAATTGTCCATGTCCCCGAAGGACGCCAGATCTTTGCTGATTTAACCGTGTATCAAAACCTTATGATTGGCGGTTTTGTATACAAGAATAAAAAGGCAAATGAAGAAGATATTGAAAGGGTATTCACTCTATTTCCACGCTTGAAAGAACGCCGCGATCAATTCGGTGGTCTCTTGAGCGGTGGTGAACAACAAATGCTGGCTATAAGCCGAGGGTTAATGGCGCGCCCGAAATTGATGATGTTGGACGAACCTTCACTCGGTCTGGCACCCATTATCGTAAATCAAATTTTTGAAATTTTGAAAGAAATTAACCAATCTGGAACCGCTATCCTAATCGTTGAACAAAATGCTAATAAAGCATTGGCTATTTCACAACGAGCTTATTTGATGGTCACTGGAAGAATTCAAAAATCAGGAGCTAGCAAAGATCTTCTGGCAAAGGAAAATATTTCAGATCTTTATCTTAGTGGTGCCGTTTAGAAAAGGGAAAACCGGGAGCTTAGTATGGAAAAATTGAGTGTTGGAGTTTGGTCCTTTGGAATGGGGACAGATCGTTACGTAGGAAAAGGATACAAACCTTATATTAATTATTCTGAGCGGATTAAACGTATCGCCCAAATTAAAGGGATCAAAGGGGTTGAAATTTGCTATCCAAACGATGTTAATTTTGACAATTTGGATATTGCTAAAAAAGATCTTGATGAGAGAGGGTTAAAAGTAGCCTGTGTTGGGATTGAGCACGTTTGCGATGCCGAGTGGCAGTTTGGCTCTTTTACGGCCAACGATAAAGCACGCAGAGAAAAAACCATTTCTTTGACCAAAGAAGGTATGGATTTAGCACACGAACTAGGCGCGGATGTCATTAACCTATGGTTGGGACAAGACGGTTTTGACTATGTTTTCCAATCTGATTACCAGGAAGCCTGGAAGCGCTTAATTTCAGGATTACAGGAATGTGCTGACCATCGTCCGGAGATTAAATTGGGGTTGGAATATAAAACCAGTGAACCTAAATTGAACTGTCTCATTAATAATGGCGGCAAGGCATTGGCTTTGGCTATGGCAACCGGAAGAGAAAATGTTGGTATTACTTTAGATGTTGGTCATGCATTTAATGCCCGCGAAAACCCTGCTGAAATTGCCAGTGTTCTTATGGCTGAAAACCGGTTATTTCACCTTCATCTCAATGATAATTATGGCTGGTCGGATGATGATATGCCGGTGGGAACTGTCCATTGGCCGCAATATATCGAGCTCTTCTACTGGTTGAAGAAATTAAATTACAACGGTTGGTATTCGCTTGATCTTTATCCTTACCGTGATGATGCTACTGAAGCCTGTAATGCATCAATAGAGTTCATTAAAAAGAATCTAGTTTTGATACAAGACCCCTCATTTGAAAAAGAAATGTTAAGCAATCGAGAAGGGGCTCCCAGTAAGCTGGTGAATTGGCTTATTACTCGAGCTCTCAAATAGAGGCTAGATAAAAACGAATATTTACTCCTTTGCGAATTAATTGGTTCCAAGTATTTACAAAGAATTAGGCAGACCATAAGGACACAAAGATGAAAGCTGCATTTTGGTACGGAAATAAAGATCTACGTGTTTTAGAAACACCAGAGCCGAAAATTAAACCTGGCTATGTGAAAATAAAAATTTCCTGGGCTGGGATTTGTGGAACCGATAGACATGAATACAATGGTCCAGTATTTATTCCTGTGAGCAAACCTAACCGGCTGACTGGCAGAGTTGCCCCCCTGATTCTCGGACACGAATTTACAGGAAAAATCGTTGAAGTGGGCGAGAATGTTATTGATTGGAAAATAGGGGACAGAGTAACGGCTTCAGGTAACCTGGTGTGTGGAAAATGTGATTGGTGTAAAAGCGGCCGTGTCAATCTATGTGAACGACTGGCATTTAATGGAATAGGTGAAGATGGTGCTTTCGCCGAGTTTATAGTGGTTCCTACCTATCAGTTATTTAAGATTCCGGCTAATGTCACTTTGGAAGAGGCGGTCTTAACTGAACCTCTCGCCTGTGGCACTCATGCAACCAAATTAATTGGAGATTTGACAGGTAAAGACATAGTAATAATTGGCCCTGGCATCATTGGGATGAGCTGTCTGATTGCCGCGAAACATGCAGGTGCCAAACGTGTGTTGATGGCTGGGGTTGGTAATACCAGCGAAGCGATTGTACGCGAGTTTGGTGCTGACGAATACGTTGACGTGTCCAAAACGAACTTGGTTGAGTATGTGCGCACATGGACAAATGCGAGAATGGCTGAAGTAGTTTATGAATGCGTAGGTCTGGAGCAAACTCTTGAGAATGCCATTAATTGTTCACGCAATGCAGCTAAAATCATGATTATGGGAGTTTATGAAAAACCACCTAAATTCCCGATGAATTTCTTTCAAGAAGGTGAGCGAGTATTGTTGAGCTCGCAGGCTTATGTAGATGAACTGGCTACTGTGCTTGATTGGATGTCAAAGGAAAATGGTAAATATCTAGACCTAATTACCAGGAGGATTACTCTGGATCGAATTGTCGAAGATGGATTTGAAGAATTGATGGCCCACAATGATCGCCATGTAAAAATCGCGATTAAGATCAATGATTTTGAGCAATAACAATTCATTACTAGACGAACTGGCTGGTTGTTTTGCAATTAAGCTTTTGTTTGGGTGATTTCATCCTGTATTTCTTGTGTGCTAAAGGAAAACTCTTATGAGGTTGAAAAAGACCTTAATGGTTAAGGCCCAATGCAGCGTGTCATAACTGAGAGGTCTGGGCGAATCTGTTAATGTCGAACACTAACTGCACCAACATAACTTCGATACCTTTGCCTAGGCGTAAGCGTTTGTATTTAGTTTCCACAATGAGCATTACCTTGTCCGTCTTTTCAAGCACGATCTAATAAAAGAGATTGCCTGCAATCTGACAACTAGTGTGCTGATCA
>Ga0182027_10005481_pt1 | contig 19253 bp, 18 predicted proteins | sample 712E1DmetaG_FD_121300 | JGI IMG/M metagenome (GOLD analysis project Ga0182027, IMG submission 121300) | Permafrost microbial communities from Stordalen Mire, Sweden - 712E1D metaG (Illumina Assembly) | ecosystem: Environmental > Terrestrial > Soil > Wetlands > Permafrost | place: Sweden...
AGGACGACACCCGAACATCGGCTGATCGCCTATCCAGAGATCCAAGTCTTCATCTACATGTCTTGAAGTCCTGATGACATCTCCGACCTTTAACGCCATGATCTCTTTAAGAGAAATCTCAGAGTTCCCGAGCAGTATTCGACAATCCAGATGAACGGGATTCAACGCTCGCTCCACCACCAAACTACTGTCATCGCCGGACCTACCGGACCTGAAGCCCATGCGAGCTTGAGACAGCGCGGGGAGCATCGCCTCTACATCTCCTGCCGGAATACATATGGTAACGATTCCGTATGAACGCCCGGCGCTTATTTCAACCGTGCATATCAGAACCGCGTCAGTCGGCAGAAGACGATCATCATAATGCTCGTTCCCGACAATACGGTTGATGGCGGGCGTAAAACGAACTATGTTCGACCACGCTTCGGCATAGACTTGCGAACACGCAATTATCATTCGCTCGATAACCGAAAGGTCTATCGGTGTCAGTTCACTCGGAAGCGACGGTATCTTCGAATCGCCTCCACACAGACCGTCGATCCAAGCACCCACGAGGCTGGGGTTGATTTCAAAAAGAATGGCCCTACTCAAAGGCTCGGCTGAGATTTCCGCGAAGAGGGTTTTGGCCGGAATAGATGCCAGATATTCCTTATAAGTGATCTGCTCCACGTTGACCAGTTTTGCCATAACCGGCAGCCGGAATATTTCCGCCAGTTCCGCGCACAGCCCATCTACAAAGGACGAATGCATAGCGTTAAGCATTCTAATGTGATCTTTGGAGAACTTATCCGGTGCGGAAAAGTCATACATACGCACCGTTCGAGGCTTGCCTGATGCCTGGAGAATATCCGAGTTGACCAACTGATAGGTCGAGAGCAAAGAATCGACTTCATCCTGGCCGACTAGTCTATATTGAAGAGACGAGGAGCGCTGGTCGCAAAGATTCCTTATCACCCCAAAGTCGAAACTCGCCGACTTCGGCGTCTTCGCGGCCGAACTTGCCTTCTTCTTCTTGACCGCCTCACCTTTCGGCGGTTCTTGAGGCGTATCCGTATCACTTACGACTTCGGCTTCAACCTGATCGTTCGGTGCAAATTCGTCAGCCAATCCGTTCCTCCAAAACTTTCAACACGCCCACTTGGGCACGAATACTATGCCATTTCGCTGGTCGCGCAAACCTGTGGCTGCTCTAAGGCCAGATCGATCTCAACTCGACCCAGTTTGGTCGCCACCGGCAATACCATCGCCGGCACATCGGTAGACACCTCGATATTTGTGCCTCTCAATACAGCAGGAGGCGTAATTTCACATTCAAGCCCATTCTGGCCGAGATGCTTCAGCGCGGTCTCCGCCATAATCACTCCAAACTCACCGAGCGCGGTCCATGCAACGTCATCCATCTCTTTGATCGGCTGTCCAATCATAGAGAATGCTATTTTCTGCGCGGTAACTACAGACATGCCGTACAGAACCTTGCCGTGAACCTTCCCGCTTACTCCCAGCATTATGGTCAACTGCTGATTAGTCATGGCGACAGAGCGCATGGAGAGGGGACCCCTCTCAGGGGTCTCATCGGTCAAAGCATCGAGCATCACAAACAGCGCTCTTACAAATGGATCGATATATTCTACTCGCATCTTATTCTATGGTTTCCTCATTATCTTCGCGCAAGTTGATCTCGCCGGTTTCGTCAAGGTGACGTATCGCCGTTACTACGCGTCGCTGCGCGGCTTCTACATCACGCCGCTTCGCGGAACCCATCAGTTCAATATCCTCTTTCAGAGATTCGGCGGCTCTCTCAGACATATTGCGGTAGAATAACTGCCGTATGTCGTCAGATGCGCCCTTCAAACTCATCCTGAGGTCTTCAGGTTCAAGTTCGCGGATAGTAGCCTGAATGGCCCTGTTGTCCAGTTTGATGATATCTTCGAATACGAACATCATCTGTCTCACGGATTCCGCAAGGAGTGGCTGGACTTTTTCAAGATGGCCAAGAATCGCGTTCTCAGTTGATCTATCGGCATTGTTGAGCACGTTTACGAGAGATTGAACTCCGCCGACCGCCGCCACGTACCCGCCGCCATCTTTGCAAAGTCTCGCTTGAAGGACATTGTCTATCATCTTCACGGTTGCCTTATCCACGGGCTGCATAGCAGTCAACCGATATGCAACGTCGCCTTGTACGCCATCGGGTAACTGGGAAATTACGTCGGCGGCTCTGTCAGATGCTAAATGGGCAAGCACCACTGCTATGACCTGAGGACGCTCATTTGACAGCGTAGTCGCAAACCTGTTTATAGCGGAAGTCCGCAACCAGTCGAAAGGTTTGCGCTCGTTGCCCGCCGAAATATCCGCCATGATTTCCTGGGCTTTTTCAGCGCCGAGAGCCTTTTCCAAGAGATCGTGAGCATAATCCAACCCACCGGCATAACTTCCGGTTACCTTTGTTTCTTCAAATTCATCTATGACTTGCTGCTCTAATTCGGGGTCGCGCTTCTTGCTCTTCGCAACTTGAGAGACTAGCAATTGGACGTCCGGAGGCGGCAAGTGCTTTAGCACCTGGCTGGCAACCGCCGGTCCAAGCGCCACGAGTAGCATGGACGCTTTTTCAATGCCTCTAAGTTCTACCGTAGTTTCTGATGACATTAGCGCTCCCGACCTCCGATCCGAAATATCCCGTTCGTGAATACTGGATCAGCAGGCGCATATTGATATCTAGGGATGATTTATCTATCCCAAAATTGCCGTTAACGACCCGTCAAAGTCGATAACCTTACAACATATATGACTATTTTCGGTAATTTAGAAGAAAATCCGTAGAGGAAAACGAGACGGGCAACATACGTCAGACTTGTCAGACTCGTCCGACCCGTCCGACAGGGCAACTTAAGGACCAACCGGCGCGGGTTCTTGCTTTGCTATCTTCCGCCGAACCAGCCTGTATTCGAGCGGCAATACGCCAATCTGGTCTCTATATTTCGCGACTGTACGCCTGGCTATGGGCGTGCCGTCCTCGGCGAGTTTTTCCGCGATCTCCCCATCGGTCAACTGCCTGACGGCGAGTTCTTTGACTCTTTCTTTGATAGGAAGCGCGGAATCGAAAAGTACATCAAACGCGATAAGCTCTCCACTTGGGAGGCGAAGATATTTATCCTGGGTCGCTCGACAGACCGTCGATTCGTGCAAGCCGATCTTCAGAGCAAGATCTTTTTTCGTCAATGACTTGAGCGCGAGAGGACCATCCTTGAAGAACCCGGCCTGATAGGCCAACAACTCATCAATAATCCTGCGAAGCGATGATTTCCTGAATTCAATAGCTTCTATCAACGATTTCGCCTTGCCGACATATTCCCGAACATGCGCCTTGTCCGCCTCTGAACAGGTGCTGCCGTTCCTTGACAGTTCCGCCCAGAGACTGGAATACATTTCATCGACCGCCACCCTTCCGGTGATCGGGTCCGGGATATCTGCGGCAAAACCGGAATCTGTTCGATACACCACCACATCCGGCCTGATCTTCGGCCCGTAGCATGGATACATCTTGTCCCAAACGTCCCTGAATGAGGTAGTTGGGTGCGGGGTGGTGTTCTCTCGGAGATAACTCAAGGCATCAGTAATGTCATCTGAATCCGTTTTGAGCTGCTTTGCTATTTTATCGATCTTCATTTTGCTGAGATCATCCCAGCAATCTCGGACAATTGCATTCGCCAGATCCTTTTCGGAAGAGTCGGCATCCACCCTGGCTAGTTGAAGAAGGAGGCATTCACGAAGATCACGCGCCGCGAGACCGGGAGGGTCCAGGGCTTGCACGGCGGCAAGAACGATTTCCAACTGAGGAACGCTGATTCCGAGGCGACCGGCAATCTCAACCAGCGGCTCCCGAAGATACCCGTCTTCATCGAGACAGTCAATGATCTCTTCGGCAATTTCCGCGTCATTCGGACTGAATGACAGTCGAACCTGCTCCGTCAAAAATTCCGCAAGCGATTTAGGGGATGCGACTCTCGCAAAGGGGTCATATTGTTCATCGTCAGCAAAACCGGAATTGTCATAGACCTCCGGCTGCCACTCATCATTATCCGCTGAAAGCTTTTCTTCGCTTGTGTCCACCTTCTCCGAGCCGCAGGTCGGGCAAAAATCGCCTATCAACGAACTCCCGCAAGCCGGACAAAGCGTGACTTCTTCTATCACCAGGGCCGGATTCTCCGCGAACTGCTGCTGAATGAACTGCTGCGCTTCCAGCAGCCCCATCTTGAGCACGGCCTTGCCCATGATGTGCTCCGGGGACAGGGTAACTGTCTGCTGCTGTTTCGCAGCCATTCCCCCATGCACCGGCATCTGATTACTCCGTTAACACGAATTATTCACAAACGCTCTCCGTTCGTGAATAATTCGAGCCTTCATCATCGTTTTAAATCTTGTTCCCATCATTTGTTTAACACCGTCTCGATTATGCGCATTACATCATCCAAATTGAACGGCTTGTCTATGCAAGTGTACGCGCCTGCCAAACACGCCTTCTCTACTTCCGAGCGATCAGCGTATCCTGTCATGATTACGACCCCGGTCTTCGGATACTCTATCAAAATCCGGTTCACAAGGTCCAGCCCGCTCGAAACGGCAGACAGAAATACATCGACCAAGGCAATATCGAATCCCTCTTCGGCCAGCTTCGCCTCAGCGGAATCTATATCCGAACACGCCGTGACTTGGTATCCTTCCATCTCAAGAAGGTCCGTCAACACCATGCGAATCCCCGGCTCGTCATCCACGACAAGCACATTGCCCCGCGTCAATCTTCACTCCCCCAGGCCGAAACCGTAACCGCGAATGTCGAGCCGCTAGAATCCGATTTCACAACCCGAATGTCGCCGCCCATCTTCTTGACCATCTCCAACGCCAGCGTCAATCCGAGCCCACGAGCGTTAAGGCGCGTGGAGAAAAATGGGTCAAATATTCTCGGAAGATCATCTTCCGCTATCCCGGTTCCGAAATCCTTGACTTCTATTCTGACCTTCGATTGTTTCTGCCTTGAATCCGCCCCCGCGCTGATAATCACCGGAGACACGCCCGCCGACTCGACGGCGTTCGATAACAATTCAAACAAAACTCTCGATAGCCATTCTCGATCTGCTCTAGCGCGCGGAACAGCCCGCTCATCGCAGACTTCGAATATCACCTGTCCATCCGGCCTCGCATACGCGACTAACTCTTTCGCCTCGGAGATTACTTCCTGCAAATCCACCGGTTGTATTCGCGGATCCCCCGGGCGAGTGAAATTCATCATTTCCGATGTTATAGAAGCACATCTCTCAGCCTGATCGAGTATCGAACCTATATAACGCAGATACTCTTTCAGAACCACCGTGTCTTCTATGTCCCTGTGCAGACGACGCGCAAGGAGTTGAGCATTTCCGGAAATGGCTCCAAGAGGATTGTTGATCTGGTGAGCAATCCATGCTGTAAGCCTCCGGGCTGCTTCAAGGCGTTCGGCCACCAGTAACTGCCGTTCATGCCCTCCTACGTCCGACGGCTGCGTTTTGCGCTTCCCTGCCGTAGGCAATTTCCTGGACACGCCTCTTGCGGTGCGGTTGCTCAGATTGCTGGAAAATTCATTTTGCATCATTGGCTTGTACATCAGCAATTTGCGTGCCAAGCCCGTATTCCCTGATCTTGTTTCTAAGCGTCTTCCTGTCGATTCCAAGCACCGAAGCGGTCTGCGTCTGGTTATTATTGCAGCTTGATAAAACGAAGGCTATATGCCGTTTTTCGATCTCTGAGAGCGATGTAAGTTCGTTGGATATCGGCAATTCGCTTACGATCGGCTCAGTATCGCGCGGCAGTAGAAGATGCTGTGGGAGCACCTTGCTTCCGTGACATAGAATGACCGCGCGTTCAATACAATTCTCCAGTTCACGAATATTCCCCGGCCAAGAGTAAGAAAGCAGCATCGGCACCCCATCCTCTGAGATACAAGTTGTCGGCTTTCCCGCCTCTTTGGCGCACTTTCGGATGAAGTGATTCGCAAGCTCAGGAATATCCTCTTTTCGCTCTCTTAGCGGCGGAAGATTTATGGTGAAAACGTTCAATCTGTAGAAGAGATCCTCCCGAAATTCCTTATCCGCAATCGCCTTCTTGAGGTCTCGATTCGTGGCCGCGATTACTCTGACATCAACCTTTATCGTCTCGCTGCTCCCAACCCGCTCAAACTCTTTTTCCTGAACCACGCGCAGCAGCTTCATCTGCATGGCAAGCGAAATATCCCCTATCTCGTCCAGGAATATCGTTCCCCCATCCGCCGCTTCGAAGCGACCTATGCGACGGGCGACGGCATTGGTGAAAGCGCCCTTCTCATGCCCGAACAACTCGCTCTCCAAAAGCGTTTCAGGAAGCGCGCCGCAATTCACCTTGATGAATGGCCGATCCGCGCGCTTGCTCTGGTAATGAACGGTCTTGGCGATGTATTCCTTCCCCGTTCCCGTTTCGCCCAGAATCAATACTGAGGCGTTGCTGTCCGCCACCTGAGCCGCACGTATATACGCTTGCTGGATTTGAGGATTTGTGCCTATGATGTTATCGAAACCGTAGTTGGATTTGAGCTGTTCTTTGAGGTATCTGTTTTCGGAGATGAGCCGTTGCTGCTCGAAAGCATGCTCGACTATGAGTTGAACTTCGGTGATATCGAAGGGTTTGGTGATGTACTCATACGCCCCCAGTTTCATCGCGGTGATAGCGCCATTCATGGAAGCATAACCCGTCATCATAACAACCGGCATATCCGGCTTCTGCTCTTTGAGGCAGCCGAGGACACCCAACCCATCAAGGCCGGGAAGGCTCAGATCGAGCATCATGAGATCGAAGTCGCCCTCCAGAGCTTTCCGAAGGCCTGACTTACCGTCCTCAGCGGTGCTCGTCTGATAGCCGCACTCTCCAAAGAGATCGATCAGAACCGATCTCATTCCTTCTTCATCGTCTATTATTAGAATCTTTTTGGTTGACATTTTGATTTATTTATCGCAAGAGCTACCAAACCTGATAGATCTTCCATCTTTACTGGTTTTGAGAGCACCATATCGACGCTGGATCCGGCGATCTGCTCTTCGCCGACTTCCGCGCCCCACCCTGTCAATAGAACGACCGGCGTAGACGGCCGTATGTCCTTAATCCCACCGGCAACCTGCCAGCCCGACATCTCCGGCATCCCAAGATCGGTGAAGACGAGATCGAATGGCTCAGCCTTGAACCTGTCTAGCGCTTCCTGGCCGGTGGCCGCGACGCAGGCCGTGTGCCCGCACTCAGTGAGCATCTCCATGAAAACTTGCGCGAACGCGGCTTCGTCATCGACTATCAGCGCCCTGATCGGCGTCGCCGCCGGAAGCTCGGGCGTTTTCTGAAGAATCGGCTTCTGAGCCTCGTCGGTTGCTTCATTCAGATAGATAGTAACCGTGGTGCCTTCACCAGGTCGGCTGCTGATTGAAATCTTACCGTTGTGCCGCTTCACTATGCCGTATGCAACACTCATCCCAAGCCCGGTGCCTTCGACACCTTTTGTCGTAAAGAACGGGTCGAAGACGCGTTTCATCACGTCTTCATCCATTCCAATGCCCGTATCCGTAATCTTCGCCCACGCGTATCCGCTCGATTTCCCGGTTTCCACATGCATCGTTCCGCCGTCGGGCATGGCCTGATATGCGTTCAGGAAAATATTCGTCAATACTTCGCGTATCTCAGCAGCGACTCCCGTTGCGAGGACGTCTTGGCCAAGATTGCAGTCAAACTCAACGCGGCGATCGTCGGCCTGCATAGAGATTTGCCATCCCGCCTGCATCACGCCTAAAACCGACGAAACCAGGAGGCTGAGATCAACCGTCCCCATCGGCGCGTCGGGCAGCAAACACGTGAACTCCCGAATGCGCCTTACGGTTTCCATCCCATCCAGCGTCGCCTGCTCGATCGCGCGAAGCCTGGAACAAGACTTTTCATCCGAGGCTGAGCGAAGCAGAAGCTGAATATTGCCGAGGACTATGCCAAGCGTATTGTTGAAATCATGCGCCACGCCGCTGGCAATCTCGCCGATGGCGCGGAGTTTTTCGGACTGGACTAACTGATCCTGCGTGGTTTTCAGTTCCTCGAAGGCGGCGCATATCTGCTTGTAAAGCGTGATATTCGCGTTTTCGAGCTGCCGCCGCTTAGTGATATCACTGTAGACATCAACGCGCGCCACCGGCTGATTCGCTTCATCCAACAACGGGGTGCTGTACCTGTGGAGAACGCGCCGAACCGGAGTCGCGAGTTCCATCACATCTTCGATAGTCGCCGATGGGTTCTCGCAAAGCTGGACATACCGCCGCTCAAAGTCCTCAGGATCTACAAATCTACTTCCGAGGGTGTTCTTCGCAACGTCAACAATACTCTTGCCCGTCAAGTCAGAAGCCTCGACCCCCAGTAGATCGCAGATGCGGGAGTCGATGAACTGTATACGGCTCGCGCTGTCGGTGATAATCACCCCGCGCAAACCGGCCTCCTTGGGCATATCAAAACAAAGCAAGTCCGGCTGATCCGCCATATTAGTGCCTCGTTCGCGTCTTAGCTCTTGGCACTTAGAATACCAGAAAATGTACCTGGAGTCAAACTGCTGAGCTATCGTAATTCACACAAGTCAACGAGTACTTGCTAACTAGTGAATTCAGCACCTGATTATGCGGAAAACCAGCCCATTTCTTCGTCCGAACCGTCCGAGGTGTCCGACCCAAGACCTACCGATTAGGATCAACTATGAAAATCACCTTGCACTGATCCGCGAACTTGGTTTTGGAGTTCTCCGACTGGATGCGCGCGGCGTCTTCTTCGGATACCACCACATCGCACATCGCTTCGCCACCGGCTCTGCCGATAGCTCTGATTATGAGGGGATTCGCGCCACAGCGCTGATTAATCTTCGCCGATTTCAAACTGTCCACGTAGCTCAGAATCCCGGTCTCAATAGCGTAATCTATGGTTACGGGGAGAGTTCCCCAGACCTCAGAGCCGTCTGCTTTCCTGATCTTAGGACTCATGGCGCGAGCAACGTCAAGCCCTCGCACATCCACAATCAGGGAAGTAAACGGACCATGCTGTTCAGCAGGAATGATATCTGTCTCAGGCACTGCCGATTTCGAGGTATCTACGGTAACTTTCGCGGGCGCGCGATTACTCTCCGTCATCTCTCTAGCTTCTTCGCGTAATAGAGCCGTTCCCGGAGCTGATTTGCCGTACAGGCGAGAGCCGACAGTCACCCGTATAATGACATCGCCCTCTTCGGTTACTCTATCCACGCTTATAGTCTCAAGTTGACGCACATATCCTTCGATTTTTTCGCGCACCATCACATTTACGTCCATCAAGTCTTTGCCGGTCGCCTCGTAATCGATATGCGTGCCTTGAACCGCGGAAAGCAGATGAGCTATTGCGATCATACGCGCGTAAGTCTTCGCTTTCAAGAGCGCAAGCGCACGATTCGGTTCCTGAGAGGCAGGTTGTAGAACGGCCTCCCCAACGGCGAGAACCATCCCGTTCGTCCAATCGATCTCGCCATCACCGATATGCTCGATAACCGCAGATCTCTTGGACGCACTTTTGCCGGAGTTCGACGCTCCCCAGGCGGAAATCGACGCCCCAAACATGACCAAAGCCATCAATCCGACTGCTATATTTCGTGATAATCTATTCATATTTGCGCTTAACCTCCCTGCCGATAACGATAAAGGCCCAAGCTTTATATGCAATTAGAATACACCCGAGTTGCCGAGTTGTCAATGAAACAATATGGAGAATCCAGGGCTTACGCATCAAACAAAAATGTCATCCTGAACCCTTCGACTCCGCTCAGGGTAAACTCCGTGAAGGGTCATCTTTCTAGCGAGAAGATTCTTCGCTCTGCTTAGCTGACATCAATAATCGGGGCCACTCAATGTATTCGTATTCTCATAGTACAAAAGCCCTGGGAATGTTTGGAGTGTGACATGGGTTACTGAAAAATCGGGTAAAATACTATATCTGGATTGACCAAAATCGATATCGCATCCTAATCGAAGGCGAATGACCGAAGGTCCAATGTCATTTGGAAAAGAGGATTTCTCGGACTAAGTGGTGAATTGATATTATGGAAATAGAGTGTATTGTGCCTGCGGGTGAATGCGCTCCAGTTTCTTGGCAGCATAGCGGAGTTACAACATGGCACACAACGTAGAAGATGCAAAAATGACTAGATTAGTGCAACGTGAATTGGGCAGACGACCGATTGACATTACCAGGATGACCATCAGATATACTCACGGCACAGTGTATTTATACGGCATAGTCAGAAGACTTCGAGGGCATGAAAACCTGGATCTCAAAGAAGAGATGAATATAATATACCGTCTGCTTCGTTCCAGAAACGGCATTCGAGAAGTCCACATGGAAGAGCTGGTCATAAGAGCCTAACAGCAGCCGGACAAAGTTTTCGAAGGGGGTATACACTATGGCAATTTCAAGGGAAAACGCTAGAGACATGATCGCTCGACAGCCTATTTCGAACCTGGTTACCATTGACGAAAACGGCTTCCCGGCGGAACGAGCAATGTATACGGCCAGAGTAGATGATGATTTCACAGTCTATTTTGCAACCTCGACTGAGATGGATAAGTGCGCGCAAATACAAAAAAATCCAGGCATCGTGGTTTTCTGGCCCATCGAAAACGGCTATCTATCCCTGAGGGGTGAAGCAGAAGTCACTACCGACCAAGCCGCTCGAAATTTAATATGGCAGGATGTGTTCGCCGCTCATTTCAAAGGCGGCTGCTCTGATCCCACTCTCGCCGTTATCAAAATCACGCCGCGCAGTCTTTCATACTACAAACAAAACGGATTGGAAACGGAAGATGTGCTGATAGGTTAGCACTTTTCACGCTCAAATCTCGGAACACCACACAAAGGAGAACGCAATCATTGGCTTATACTATCACACTTATTCCCGGTGACGGCACCGGCCCGGAATTGGCGGCAGCCGCCAGACGAGTTATCGACGCTACCGGCGTAAAGATCGATTGGGAAGTTCACGACGCGGGCGTCGATGTCATGGAGAAATACGGAACCCCGCTTCCAGCGGAGGTCATCGAAAGCATCAGGCGAAACAAAATCGCCCTCAAAGGGCCGATTACCACGCCAATCGGCAAAGGCTTCCGCTCCGTGAACGTCGCTCTGCGGAAAGAACTCAATCTCTACGCCTGCCTGCGACCGTGCAAGTACTACCCCGGCATCCGCTCTAAGTATTCCGATGTAGACCTCGTAATCGTCCGGGAAAACACGGAAGACCTCTACGCGGGAGTGGAATATGACCTCGGCACGCCTGAGGCAAAGCAGATCATAGATATGGCGGGCGGAAAGATTCGCCAGGATTCCGCCATATCCATTAAGCCGATCTCCGTCACCGGCAGCCGCCAGATAGTGAAATTCGCATTTGAATACGCCCTGGCAAACAACCGCAAGAAGGTCACCGCCGTTGCCAAAGCGAATATCATGAAGTTTACCGACGGCCTATTTTACCAAATAGCCAAGGAAGTGGCGAAGGAGTATGAGGGCAAGGTGGAATATGAGGAGCGGCTTGTGGACAATATGTGCATGCAGCTCGTCCAGAAGCCCGAGCTTTATGATGTTCTGGTTCTGCCGAACCTCTATGGCGATATCCTTTCCGACCTCTGCGCCGGTCTGGTAGGCGGCCTGGGAGTCGCTCCCGGCGGCAACATCGGCGATGACGCGGCGCTCTTCGAGCCGACTCACGGCAGCGCTCCAAGATACACCGGCCAGAACAAGGTGAACCCCACCGCGCTGATTCTCTCAGGAATGCTGATGCTAAGATATCTGGGTGAAAAAGACGCAGCCGACCGATTGGAAAAAGCAGTAGCCAAGGTAATCGCGGACGGAAAAGACGTAACGTATGACATGAAAGCCGACCGCAATGACCCGTCCGCCGTAGGAACATCGCAAATGGCGGATGCCATCATCAGAGAGTTGGAGAAATAGATTCAAAATTGTCATACTCTGATCGTAGGCATACGGTAGTTGGAAGGATCAATGAGCAGTAGGGTTGAGCACATTCTCCAAAATTGGCGAAAAAGAAGCGATTTATTGTTTATCGGCAGTCTTATGAATGAGAGTAAGAACGGCCCGCTTAGCGACGTCGAACTAAGTTCTCTGCGCAAACACATGCCGCCCGAAATGATAGATCAAGTCCGAAGGTATCTCGGCGTTTTCCGGCCGTGCGAACACGATAGCCGAGCTAAGCTGATATGGAAGTGCATGACTTGTTCGAAGGATGCCGAGACGAACAAAGGCGGGTTCGCAGTTAGACGTCATGGTGTCTCGACGGTATTCTGTAGTTCCGAATGCCTTCGGCCTGAAAAATTGAGCGGCCTTTCCGCAGCATCTGAACCAGCTTTAAGGACTGGGAAGCGGTGTGCCTCGTGTGGGAAAGATATCAGTTGCTCAGATATCGAATACGAAATAGCATTGACCGGCCTGTGGTTTCAAGTATGCAACGTTGAGTGTCTAACACAGATAGCCACTGGGCTGCATCTACATCACATCATGTGGCTTAGTGATTCTACCTCTGGCGACCCCATACAGGTGCATGGCTGTTTCAATGAAATGGAATTGGAGCACCTCTCACAGGCTGTTTCTCTTCTCACCCAATCCAAAGCGGATTTGATCGAAGCTGGCGAGACGCTGCTTAAGTCCTATGTTTCCTCGGATATAAAACAAAAAGATGGGATCAATGGAGTGTTTTCATATGTTACAAGCCCACTCCTAGAAAGAGCATTAATCGGTGATTTCAGCGACGGATGCGAGCACTGGGACCACTTTGAGAAGGACCGGACGTGGGCGATTCGCGCAAAAGGTTACATATTCCGCATGATCGAATTCATAAGCGAAGAGAACACACCCTCGATGAAATGTCGTACCCATCCTGCGTTAATGTTGCCGGTTGCCTGTTCTGACAGTAGTGACATCTATACCGTGACGCTGTTCGATTGCCCAGAGAACGACTGCGAAGACAGACTCGTCTATCTGAATCGCTGTAGTCGTAAGAAATGTGGTGCAGCCATAGACAGCAGAGACCCGTCCGTGGAATGGGATGAGGATACCCATTCATACAAATGTACGAATGGTCATGTGTACAATAAATTTTGAGGCGGAGGTTCAGGGGATGTTTTTCGACGCCCCTTGTATCTCACCCACCCATACTCGCCAAGGAGGATGAATGAAGGCGCTTGTTTTGAATGGATCGCTCTCCGCCGGTGACCCGACTGACAACTGTCAGGCGATTATACTTGACGAACTGAACCAGGCCGGCTGGGATGCGGACACCTTTGTTTTGAGGGACACCAAGATCGCTCCGTGCGTCGGCTGCTTCGGCTGCTGGGTGAAGACCCCGGGCAAATGCCTGATCGATGACGCCGCGGACGACATCGCCCGCTCAGCCGTCGCAAGCGATCTGTTTATCCTCCTAACGCCAATCACTTTCGGCGGTTATTCGTCGGAAATCAAAAAAGCGCTCGACCGACTTATTCCGACCATCAGCCCTTTCTTTGAAAAGATCGGCGAAGAGATTCATCACAAGCTGCGGTATGATTCATCCCCCAATTTCGCGGTAGTCGGAACGCTCAAAGGCCCGGACGCGGAATGCGAGAGGATTTTTGAAACGCTCGTCGTCCGAAACGCAATCAACCTCCACAGCCAACAGTATGCCGCCGCCGTTGTTATCGGCGATCCAACGGATGAATCCAGGGTGACAATCAAAGAAGCACTGGAAGCGACGGGGGTGAAAAAATGATTCTTCTGCTGAACGGCAGCCCGAAACCGGCGCACAGCACCAGCGCCTCATTGGGAGAATATCTGCTCGACCGCTTGACCGAACGCGGAGTGCAGACCTCAACCCTGCGCATCAATTCCAGCATAAACACGCCGGAGTCAATCCAGGAAATGCTGACGGCAATCGAGGCCGCCGACATCATAATCCTGGCGTTCCCGCTCTACGTCGATAGCCTCCCATATGGCTGTATGAGGGCATTCGAGATCATCGCCGAGAAATATCACAACGCGGCCAAAAATGGGCAGCGAATGATCGCCATCTGCAACTCAGGGTTCCCGGAGGCGTCTCAGAGCGAGATCGCCCTGGATATCTGCAAGCGTTTCGCCGCCGAAGTGGGCTTCGAGTGGATGGGCGGACTCGCACTAGGCGGAGGAGCAGGGTTGGACGGCAAGCCTCTGGATAAAGCTGGAGGAATGGTTCGCTCCGTAATAGAGGCGCTCAACTCCGCAGCCGAAGAAATCGCCGCCGGCCAGCCACTCTCCGAAAAGACCATTTCCCTCATGGCAAAACCAATGATGCCCTCCTGGCTCTACCTAGCAGGCGGCAACCTAAGCTGGCACTTACAGGCAAGAAAAAACCGTGTCCACAAGCATCTGAACGATAAGCCATACGAGTAAAAGTCTCCCGCAGAGCCGTAGGGACGGGTCTATGCGCCTAACCGCAAGACCACTGCCAATGAACCCCGAAGGGGTGTAAGATGTTAGCCATGGGTGCCCCGCCGCAGGCGGAAACCCGTGGAATGCCGGACAAAAGGAATCCCAAGCCCCGAAGGGCCGGCAGAATTCGTCTGTTTGTATGTCTGAGGTAGATTTCCTGCCGGCCCTTCGGGGCTTGAAAATATGTTACTCGTAAGGTCCACGGGTTACGCCCTTTGGGCTTCACCCGTGGCTAACATCTTTCGCCCTTTCAGGGCTTTTTCGGTCTTTCGAAGATTTGTCTATTTCTGAGTTGAGCCAATGGAATTCCAAAACCTGATGCTCAATCGGCCACCGACTATTCATGAACGGTCACTTGAACCTGGAAATTATCCACGCTATCACCAGAAGAGCAAAGCTCACCGCCGCAATCGTTGGGCCGGACGGGACGTCGAACCTCACCGAAGCATACAATCCTATCACCACCGCCAGCAACGCCGAGCATATGGCAACCGCATAAATCCGCCCCAATCGCTGAGTCAACAACAATGCGGTCACAGCGGGCAAGACTAGAAAAGCAAACACAAGCAAAGTCCCGGCCAGCTTGATCCCAAAAGCAATGACAATGCCAAGAATCAAGAAGAAGAGAAGATCCCAAAGGCCCGATCTGATCCCTGACGATTGCGCCGTCTCCGGGTCAAAAGCCGAATATAGAAGCTGCTTCTGGAAAAGAGTGTGAAGCACCACCGCGACGACGCTCACCCCGGCCATCCACCATATCTCAGAGGGCTGGATCGTCAGTATATTTCCCGAAAGCACATCCAGCATGTGCCCCTCGCCTTGAGCGCTCTTGGCCACGAAAAGCACGGCCACGGCGGACGCGACGGCGTAACCGATTCCAATCATGCTCTCCTGAGTAGTTCTTCGATCCTTTGATTTGATAGAGAACGCCGCCACTCCGCCAAGCGTCAGAACTATGGAAGACACGAACGGATTCCATCCGGTAAGCAGCGCCAGTCCGACGCCCGCGCTGGAAACCTGGGCGAGAGCCGCTCCAACGAATACTATGCGCCTGAGGACCACGTATACCCCAAGGTAGGCGCATATCGCTCCCACGATCAGACTTCCAACCAGCGCCTCTCTCATGAATGCATCATTGAACATACTAAGCATCCTGCCCTCCCGTTGTGACTACCTTCCGGTCTCCGCATACGCTGACCTGCACCGGCATGCCGTACATTGCACTCAAGGTTTCCGAAGTCAATATCTCTTCCGCTTTTCCTACTATCTTGAGTCCGGCATCTATCATGGCGAATTCCTTGGCATAGTTGACGAGCACATTCAGCAAATGACTCACGATTACTATGGTGATCCCGTCTTCAAAGTGGAATTGGGTGAGCAGTTCCATAATCGCGTGCTCGCTCCCGATGTCCATATCGTTGGTCGGCTCATCAAGTATAAGAAGCTCAGGCTTGGCCGCCAGCGCTCGCGCGATTAGCGTTCGCTGTTTCTGGCCGCCGGAAAGGTCACGGTAAGGCCGCTCGGCGAGATCGGCGATTCCAACGTGATTCAAACAATCCATCACAAACTCTTTGTCCGCTCGCGACGGCCGTCCGAAGACGCTTATCAGCGAGTATCTCCCCATGAGGGCAACCTCCATGACGTTCAGAGGATATACCTCATCTATGAATTGCCGCTGAGGAACGTATCCGAGTTTGACCGAGTTATCTCTACGCACGCTGCCTTTCATCGGTCGAAGCATGCCGAGCATTGCCTTAAGAATCGTTGTCTTCCCACACCCGTTCGGCCCGACGATGCCAAGATAGTCACCGGACGTCAGGACAAGATTGAGGTCGGTGATTATCTTGTTCCTCCCATATCCAAGGTCCGCGTGATCGAACGCAATCAACTCTCGCAGATACGATTTGTCTTCCAAACTATGTAATGTACAATGTGCCATAGTGCTCCCCCTGAGTACAGCCGCCGGCCCGGAAAATCCGGACCGACGCGCGTTTCTTATCTTGACAAGGCTTCTTTGTATTTCTTCACCCATGTATCTATCATGTCCAGATAGCTGCTCGTGCCCATCGCTCCGACGGAATAAGGTACGATTGTGTATCTGACGCCCGTCTCTCTCTGGATCAGATCGGGGAATTTAGTGGGGTAGATCGACTCTATCATCACTGCTTTGACCCTTGCCGATTTCATCCGCCCAATCAGGTCTCTGATATGTGGCGCGGTCGGCGGGATGCCGGGCTTAGGCTCCAGTTCGCCGAATGATTTCAGACCGAAACGCCTCAGAAAATAGATGGCGCTGTCATGGTATGTGACTATCGGCTGGCCTCTGAAAGGGCTTAACTCTTTTTGCCAGGCGGCAACACGGCTGTCGATCTCAGCGGCATACCTGGCATAATTTCTCTCGAACGCTGGCCTGCCGACCGGATAAACCCGTTCGAGCCCCAGGAGAATATTATGAGCCGCTACCTTGCCGTTTTCAGGATCGTAGAAATAATGCGGATTGCCGTAAACATGGATATCGCCCGACGCGCCGGTGATCTGTTCATTCGGCACTTCCAGTCTGCGAAGGCCGACCGATGCATCCACATATCCGGCCCCGCCCTTGTTCACTCTCGAGTTGCCCGACGCGTTTATCAGCGAATCCAACCACATATCCAAATCCAGCCCTATTTTGATAACCAAATCCGCGCGAGCGATTCTCGATACATCGCTGGGCCTAGGCTCGATCATATGATAATCCTGGTTCGGCTTCGCAACGCTGTAAACGGAGACTCTATCTCCACCCACCTGCTTTGCGATGTCCGCCAGTTCAGGAGTAGCTGCAACAACGTTGAGCGCACATGCCGCCGGCATCACCGCAAGCGCCCAAAGGGCCGCCAAAATACTCATCGATATCGTAAGTTTCCATAGTCTGATTTTCATTTCGTCTTTCCTTTCGGTTTTTGATTAAGTCTCCGGTGTTTCGGGAGCAACTGAGCGTCGGGGACTGTCCCATTTTTCGCGAAGCCTGCGTAGCGAAAATAGTGGACTGTCCCCAAAGCGTTGAATCTAGCCCTCATCTTTCCTGAGCAGTTACTTTCGGAAAAGTCTCCCGAAACACCGAATACTCTGTTCCCTCGCTAGTCATCCGTCAGGGTTAGGGCGTCTCCGCAACGCCTACACAACAACATAAGGCCAGCTACTATTCCAGATTATGAGTATGAGGCCCAACGCCCCAGACCCATTGAAGCATCATTTGGTTATACGAGTGATCGTCCGGGCGAGAACCGTGCGTCCCCTCAAGCCTCAAATAATACTGCTCCGAAAATTGCTTCGTCCATATCAGTGAGGCCGCCGACTCATGAAGGCTAGAAGCCTGCGGGAAACCTGACCAGTCATACAACAAACCAAAGCTGTTGTACTTGTCCCAACGCCAATTCCCGAATAAGTAATAGCCGGAAACAGTGTCGCTAAAAGAACCGACTGTCTCTTTGCGCCAGATATTCTCGGCCCTCAAGAGCAACCGGCTGTCACCTTCACCGAAATGACGATAGCTCAAATCGACCCCGGTCAGATCAGCCTGCCCATGGCCCGAAGCAATCGCCTGAGCGTCTTCCGCTCCCTGCGCGTACGATCCACCAAGCTCGACTTCCGAATTCTCGGTTAAAGGATAACCTGTCCACAAACGAGCGGTGTTAAACCGATCAGAAAAAGCCGCCCCCGGCCCAACTACTACATTCGGCAGGTTCGCGGACTCCTCCGGCCCGGATCCGGTCCAGGTTCCCAGGTCGAGTTGCGCAAACAGATTACTTCCCGTTGGAATCAAATAACTCAGGTCAGCGCCCTCGCCGCCAAGACTCTCAGAAGCAACGAGATTTCGCAAGACCTTCGGCTGTTCCACGTACAGCCAGGAGTGATTATGCAGCAGGTTCGTTCGTCCGAACGGCACGTGTTTTTCGCCGACGTACAGGTTCAAACCTTTTGCCAGACCGAGATAAGTCAGATATGCCTCTTCCACCGACATCGACGCGTTTTCCGAAGGGCTGGTGGTCAAGAAAGCATCCGCTTTCACATTAGGATAAACCCAGCCCTGAATCCCAAGTTCTATTTCAGTAACTCTCAGGCGATTCCGACTGTCGTCGTTCTTGTCTGAACTCAATACTCCCTTCGCCTGCCCCACCAGACTGATATCCGGAAGAGACAGCGACTTCCCGCCTCCCTGAGGTGCCGGAGGAGCGGTATTTGGCTGCTCAGGGGTCTCGGCAGGCTGTTCAGCAGCGCCGGATTCAGGCGTAGTGACTGAAGGATTCGGCGACTCAGCGGGCTGGGGTGCGCTGACCGCCGGAGCAGCGTTCTTTTGTTTTAGCTGCTCGATCTCCTGTTTCATCGCCGCCATATCGGCTTTCAATTGGTCAAACTCCGGCTTGGATATCGTGACGGTATCTCCCGCAGGCTTGCCGCTCTGCGACCATGCCATTCCCGTGCATACAAGTAAGAATACTAGTGTCAACGCAATGCGTCGCATAATAATTTCCTCCTTAAGTAACAGCCATGCGCTGAACCGCCGGAATGACGGTAACACACAACCGTGCCCATATTGTGAATGAGTTGATGTGACTAATGGCTTATAAATGTGCTTGAAGGATTGTAGGTCAAACAGTTGGAGGAGCGCGAGAAGAGGAGTGAATAAGTGGGCGATATTGATATTCCGCGCCGGTTGCCTCGACCAG
>Ga0182027_10005482_pt1 | contig 19252 bp, 11 predicted proteins | sample 712E1DmetaG_FD_121300 | JGI IMG/M metagenome (GOLD analysis project Ga0182027, IMG submission 121300) | Permafrost microbial communities from Stordalen Mire, Sweden - 712E1D metaG (Illumina Assembly) | ecosystem: Environmental > Terrestrial > Soil > Wetlands > Permafrost | place: Sweden...
GAGCTCCTTGTTGCGGGTGAAGGCATAGGAGCCGTACAGCGATGCGCCGACGGCCAAAAACGTAACCCCCGTTTCCACCTGGGCGCTGATGCCGGGAAAGGCATAGGCCAGACCTACGGGATACGTCCACAGCGACTTGACCGCGGAGTTTATCATAAAGTAAACCCGGCCGTCCTGGCGCAATTTGGGCGGGAGCTTTTCCGTCGCTCGTGGCGACGGCGCCGCGCCGGCAAAAATCGGCGCCGGTCTCGGCCCTGAGGGCAGCGCATACTGCGAGCGGTGCGGCTGCCCCGATTCGTCAAGTGTGATGACGAACAGCGTCTGTACCGAATCCGCGTGGCGCGGCAAGCGTCCCATGGCAGCCACCGCGCGCTTGTCGATGATGACGCCCAGGCGCGACAAGACGGTGAGAAAAGAATCGAACTGCGCGGGAGCAACAAGGTCCAAAGCGACCGCACCTGCGGACGTGGCGCCTTGGGCGCCAAGCGATGAATCCGGTACTGTTCTCACCGGCGCGGTCGCGGAATCAACCGGCCTTTGCTGCCCAAAGGCTGCAGCGCAAACGGCCAACAGCAAGAACATCGATGCCATTTGCAAACTCTTGACTATTGACTTCTTCACCCGTTCCCTCTGTGTCTCTGCGGTGAATCTTTCAACTCTCTTCCCGTCAATACGAAATCGTATCCTTGAACCTTCTGTGAAACCACCCGAAGTAGTGGTCGGGATGCTGCATGATCCAGCGCGACAGCACATCGTTGTGCGCCTTGAGAACGGCGGCGATGAAGTCTTCCTTGTTTTCGTGCGGCACCGCGATCCCGGGCGCCGCTTCGATAACCACCTTGTACGATCCGTCGGGCAGCAGCAGCGCGTAGGGAAGCACGACGCCGCATTCCGTCTTGTGAACCATGCCGGCGACGGTGCGAACCGTGTTGGCCGGTTTCCCCAGGAAGGGAACCGGCGTACCCTGGTCGGCCGCATACTGGTCGATGAGCATGGCGATGATGCCGTTGCGGCCGAGCACGGTAAGCATCTTACGCAGCGCGCCCGACGCGTAGATAGGCGTCACCGCTGTGTTTTTCCGTTTTGCGAACAACCAGCGTTCCACCAGGGGGTTGTGCATGGGGCGCGCAAGAACGTTGAGGTCGGAAAAATGGGAGCCGAAGATCGAGGCAAGTAATTCCCAGTTGCCGAAATGGGCGAGCACGGCGATCATGCCTTTGCCCTTTGCAAGGGCGCGGTTCACCTCATCCAGGTTTTCAACGGCGTAGGGCGGGGGCGTGCGGCCGGCGCGCAGGAAGTCGGTCGCGTATCTGCCGATGTTGGCATACAGGGTGCGAATGGTGTTTTGTTTTGCTTGTCCGTCAAGAATGCCTACATGGTCGAAGTTGCGCTCAACCACCCTGCGGTACACGCCCATTTGGTACAATACCCCGCCCACTGCCGCGCCGATCGCCAGCGTCGCGGGTCGGGGCAGTGCGCACACCACGAATTGAATCAATCGCAGCAGCACGTATTCAGCGATGTGGGAGAGAGATTTCATGGGTTGTGCGGCGTTTGTAACGAACGCCGAAGCCTGCAGGTCATTTGCCGCGCCTTTGGTTCTTGAGACCGGCGAATATGCCGCCGGAAAAACCGCCGATTCCGAGCATGAATCCAAAATCGTACCACTTGCCCGCATTGGGGTAGGCGTAAATCCTGAGGTGATCGGAGAACAGGCTCACGATAAATGAAATGGGGGCGATAAAACCATGCCACAGGCCTTTCCAGAATCCCGGACCGCATTTGACAAAGGATACGATGTGCGGCTGCGTTGCCGTGCAGGAGGCGACTATAAGTACTATCAACGTACACGCCACGGCGACGACAACAATGCGTGAAAAGTTCATAGTGATCCTTTTGCCAAGGTGTGCACGGTTTACGGCCCCCAACAAAAGCGCCGGTTGGTTAGAACCGACGCTCCTGAAAATTGACTCTATAAGATTCGATTCGGCGCCGACACCGGGTCACTTCTTCCGTTTTTTCGGTTTCTTTGCCACGGCGCCCATTTCCTCGACACGCCGGGCCGCTTCGCGTTTGCCAATTCCGCGCAAAGCAAGGAGCTTGGCGAGCGTTGCGCTGCGGAGCCTGAGCCGTCCGCCCTTGCGTTCCATAACATAGACCGACTGGCCCGAAACCCCGAGGAGCAAGGCAAACGAGTCCTGCGATAGTCCCAATTTGTTCCGGAGGGCCTTGATGGTTCTCGATGTGACCCGAATCTTGGCGTCGGCTCCCTGCGCGACCGTGGATTCGTCGGTCTTTTCCTGAAGAACATTTTGTATTGCCTCGAGTCGCTTGCTCCCGGATTCGAGGACCGCAACTTTTTTCTTGAGGGCGGCGACGGTCCTTTTGAGGAGGAAATTGGCGCTTCGGAGCGGATTGACGGAGGCTCTCACTTCCTTGCGACTGATGCGCGCAATTTCCGCTTTGAGAATCTGGGAGAGATTGGGCATGACGGCAGTCCTTTCTTTTAGGGAAGACACGGCGAACAAATGAACCACGGTACTTGGTTAGAATATACAAGTTAGCTGGAATTCCGTCAAGGGGAATGGCGAACAGGCCGCACCTTGCCGCTCTAGCCCTAACCGGCAGGTGCGCCGGCGCCCGGCACAAAACCTACGTTTGCATCTACCTGTTGATAACGGCGGAATTCGGGGCGGGAAGCCTGAGCGCAAGAACGTTGTCGATTGTCGACCGCGCCACCTGGCCGGGCAGCCCGGGCAACAAGGCGGAAACCGTCGCCGGGACATTCGCGGGATGGATGAGCGCAAGCTGGACCTGGCGCGTCTTTACATCGAGCAGTATCACGAAGAACCGATAGCCGGTCTCCGGCCGCCTGAATGCGACGCTTGGGGCGTTTGCCGGAGTACAGATGGCGCCGTTTATCGCCTCGGCATTCGTTTTCTTTACAATAAGATCAATTTTCGAGTCGAGGCCCGCCATGTTGCAATCCGAACCGCATGGCCCCTGGCCCACATACCCGGCATAGCCGAAGAAATTGGTGGAAAAGACGTCAAAGTTCTGGGAACCGTTGTTGTCGTTGACAACCTCGAATGCATTGAACTGGCCGCAACCGTCGGCAAGCCACCACTGCGCCGGATCTTTCGCGTAGCACTGGCAGGACCCGAAAGCGCCCGAACGCACCATTTCGCCGTGGGAAAGGCCGATCCACGGCGCATCGTACCAGCCGTTGGTCGGGTCGTTGCCACAGTTGGCGGCGGCGGGTAGTGCGGCGGCGGCAAGGCGGGGCATGGTTGCCTGAATAATGATCATCTTCGACCCGACCCATCCCCAGTATTTGGTGTCACTCGTCAATGGACAATAGGGCATGCTCCCGGTGCCGGTCTTGAACACCTTGTTTGTCGAAACGTCAATCAGGCACGTGTTGCCCACGATTCCCTGGAACCCCGCGGTTTCGGTGTTGTCGCCCTTGAATGCAATTCCCTGCATCACCGTGGGGCTCTTGGTGTCCCACACTGAAACCAGCATCCATGCGCCCGGGTTCGCAGAGTCCGGCTGGTACACATCTATCTGCTTTACCGTCATGGGGCCGCGAAGCGTCATTATCAGGTCTTCATTCCAAGGCGTGAGGCTGTCACTCGTTATCACGTGCTTTCCCATGCAGCAGGAGCCGCTGCTGTATGCGTCGCAGGGCCCTACGGCCGGATCTCTTTCGCTGGGATACCAGCCGGCCGCTCCGATATTCTGAAAGGTGATGGTACCGCCGTCCGATGTCGCGTCGAGATAGGTCTTGTCAAGATTTGAGCCGGAGGGACTGCTGTTGTCGCCGGGGTTTTGCGTTACCGCCGCACCAAGATTCGAGGGCGAAGAGCCTCCGGAATTTAGGCAGCCGCACAGAGCGCCTGCCACCAGAACGCCGATCAAAACGAGTTCCGATACGACCTTCTTCATACCGCCCCCTTCTTTGTGCCGACCTGACATCCCACAACAATAATTTACGAAATGCGTAACGAAATGCATGATTTTTGTTGCAGTGGACAAGAGAGCCGTGCCGCACGCTGCCGCGACCCGCTAGAAATCGTGCACCTGAAGCGCGCAGACGGTCATGTCGTCCCGAAACGGCGCTCCGGCGGAGAACTGCTTTACATTTTCAATCACCTGGGCCACAAGCATGTCGGCGTCTGCCGGACGCGCGGATGCGAGAAAACCGGTCAACCGTTCCGGCCCGTACCCGTCTTTGTCCGGGCCCTCGGCCTCGGTAAGGCCGTCGGTATACAGGAGAAAGCGGTCTCCATTTACAAGCGGTATTGTCGCTTCCTGTGTTGCCGCGCGGAATTCGCCGCCGTCGAGAATCAGGCCGAGCGCGATTCCCTGCAGCGCCACGGTTTGCGGCGCGCCCGCGCCCAGGCGTATCATGGGAGGATGTCCGGCTCGCGCGCAGGTCATAAACGATCCGTCGCGGCTTATTACGCAGCAGAGCGCCGTGATAAACGACCGGTGATCCAGCGTGACGGAAATGGAATCGTTCACCGCGCACAGGAGGTTTTTCGCCGACGTCTGGTGTCTCCCCTCAACCCGGAACGTGGACCGCAGCATGGTCATCACCAGCGCGGCGGGAATTCCCTTGCCGCACACGTCGGCGATCACCACGATCCAGTCGCCATGCGCGTTCTGAAAGTAGTCAAGATAGTCGCCGCCCACTTCGTATGCCGGAAAGTAAACGCCCTTGAGGTTGACGCGCGGGATTTTCGGCTTGAACGACGGCGTAAGCCTTCGCTGAATGCCCTTCGCCGCAGAAAGCTCGCCATCGATCCGCGCTTTTTCCCGAAGCTGGGCAATTTGAGCCTGGAGCCGTTCGTTGGCGGTGTTGAGCTCGGCAGTGCGTTCCTTCACGCGGCGCTCAAGTTCCGCATTCATTTCCGTGAGCGCGTCCTGGTAACGCTTGCGGTCGGTAATGTCGCGGCTGATGCACACGAGCCTGCTCACCGCGCCGCCATCGTCGAAGTGGGGGATTTTCGAAGTGGAAACCCACTTGTCCGATCCGGACACGCCGGTAATGGGCTCTTCGCGGTTGAGCAGGGGCATACCCGAACCTATGATCTTCTGGTCGTCGGTATGGTAGCGCCGGGCCAGCTCATTCGGGAAGAAATCGAACACCGTTTTCCCGACAATATTTGATTCTTCCGGTTCGCACAGGAATGTCCTGTGCGCTTTGTTGTCGAGAATGTACCGGCCTTCGCTGTCCTTGACGTAAATATTGTCCGGCAACTCGTCGATTAGCCCCTTGAGCAGGTCCCGTTCCCTGGCGATCTCTGAGGCCGGCTGTGCGGAATTGTCAAGATTGTCCGGCTGCCGGTGAGGTTGGGCGGGCGAATGATCGTGTAAATTGGTGCCGGTGTCCATAGCATTTTTAGTATAGCATTCGGAATGGGGGCGGGCAGCAATTGTTTGTGGGTCAACAATCACTTGCTTGATTTGGCAATTGCGCTTTTTAGGTCAAAATGCGATAGGTCATACTTTGAGAGCTGCCCATTCTTGTATAGCACAAGGCCCTCCGGCACAGCAACCCAGCTTGCAAGATCCACATCACCTTCGAAGTCCAGTTTGAACGGCGCCCAAAAGCCCGAAGGCAGTTTGGGGTCGAGGTATACGAGATAATGGGTGTCCTTGCGCGTTCTTCCCCCGTCGACTGCAAAGTAGACCCACCTTCCCGACGGCGACATGGTGTTATGATTCGGCGATTTCATCAAACGCTCGCCGTCGTTTATCGCCATCGGAACAGGTACGATTTCAGGAATGCCATACCAACGCGCGAGGAACAACATGTCTTTTCGGGCGGTCTTGTTGTACGTAATTATCAATGCATGCCGCAATTCTTCGGAAACGAACATGTTGTCATTAAGCACCGCCAGTACGGCGTTGGATGTGTCCTTGTTCAATAAATCAACCAGCGGATGGATCGTCTGATTCAGGTCGTTGTCCAGCGCGCGCCACTGGGAATGCCAACTAGGACGGTAGATTGTGTAGGATGGCGTGAAGTAAACCGGCAGTTCGTTCGAAAACCCTGGTAGCGGAACTTCCTTAAGGCGCTTCTTGTTCAGGATGTCGTCGAGAACAAACTCATATTTATCATTCTCGTCTTTGTCAAAATACTCAAAAACCGAAATGGCCGCGCCGCGCTCGTAGTCAGAGATTCTTGACGTCTCGATATTTATCTCTATTGATTTCGATATGTCCATAAATGCGGCGGTTTGGCGTTTTTGTTTCCAATCAAGCAAATCAACACCTTTGGAAGTCTTTACATAGAGTAAATCTGCGGCTTTCTGCGGCAAGGCTTTGGCTGTGGGAATACTGAACTCGTTCTCAGGAAAATTGTCGAGTTGGATTTCTGTTTTGTCGATCCTCGCTATCGCCCAACGCTCACCGTAAACTAGCCCGATGGAATTCTCCCTAAGAACCGGGAACAATTGAACAATTTGGCCTTTGGTAAACGGAATCTCCACCGGCACTGGCGGAAAAGCTGTGTTTGCACTCATTCTTTGCTCCTTGCAGGCAAGATGAATCCAGCAGAGCATCGCAAATACTATCGTCCAATGTCTCATTTGGGGAAATCCGCAATGGTTTCAGGTACTTCGTTAATCCAATCGGCAAGCTCGAACTTAGCGCCTCGGCCGATTACCGATTCATCCTTGTTGAATGCGTCGGCCAGTTTCCCTGCGTGTTTCTTCAGTTGCAGGAACCGCATGGGGTTAATTGTCATGAAGTAGGCAAGCAGTTCATGCGCGTCCTTTACCCCGATGCTCTTAAATAGTTCATCGTCGTTTATCGCAAGTATTCTGTCGCAGATATTCTGCACATACTTGAGATACCCGCCGCTCTTGTATTTACCCACCATGGTATACATCCACCAGTCTGTGCCGAACAGGATTCGCTCCTTCACAATAGGATTGAAGGCCAGTGCCTTCTTGAAGTGCTCCGTCATCGACGGCTCAAACAGAAAGTAGGCCAGATCGACATAGAAGTTCGGGTAGGTCGTCATCAGGTGCAGATACCCCGCAATCCAGTTCTTTTCGTCCAGATCGCGCAGGTCTTGCCAGAATGAATCGCAATACGGGTTGACGGTTTTGTCCCAGAACGTGTCACCGCCGAAGTGTGCCAGACAGAGTGTCAAAGTAGGGTGTTTTTGAAGAACAGGTTCCCATGCATACGGGCCAACGAAGTTGTCGGTGAACCATGCCTGCTTGTAGGTTTCGGCAACGCCGGTGTTTTCCGGATGCTCCCGATCATAGTAGAGCAGCATGTCATGCGTCGTCATGCCTCCGCGTGAGCCGTGGCAGGTGATTGGAATCTGATTGCTGGCGCAAAGGTCATAGTACTCATGCCAGGGAAAGTTGAGTTTTGGATCCAAAGGCCGATAACCGAGCGCGGTGTACATTTTGATGCCAACTGACGGAAGATTTTCTGGAAAGCTTGCCGGAGACGCTGTTTGGACAAGATTGTGTTCGAACGGACGTCGCCAATTGGTGAGATGAGCTCGGGGGTCGTAATTGTAGAATGAAACCAATGCACCGTTTCCCATGGCGAAGGTCTGCCTGGTCAGTTTCTTTTGAATTCTGTAAGGCTCCCAGGCGGCATAGTCTTTTTCGCTTACTTCCTCGTAGCGCCCCGCCTTCTCATTCCACCATTTTACTTTCCCGTCAACATTCTCATAGATCATTCTTCCTTCATATCCCCTATAATGTGCGTAGTCCATATTCATCGGCATATTGACAATCACTCTATGCCGTTTTGCCGGGCCTCCAAGACATTCCAGATCCGGCGCGGAAAGAATTTCCCCGGAAGTCGAAACGGCCCTGGCGCCGATGGCATCGGTCGGTTGTTTCTGCAAGTCTCCAAATTCGCCCAGGGCCATGCTGCCAAGAAGATCCAATCTTTTTTGGTTCGCAAACGGCAATGGCACTTTCGATTTCGATAGCGGCAGTGGCGCGCAATGACCGCTGTTAATGTGCATGTGACAGTCAAAAATCCACGGTACGACTATTGTTGTGTCGGATTCCGTGGGCAAAGTCAGCCTGTCGCTTTCCGCGACCTTGTCCCCTCTGCAATGCTGTGCGGTAAAGAAGTATTCTACCGTGCCATCAGCATATCCGTCGGGATAGAAAAGCTGCAATTCCGCCTTTGCAACGCCATTTCTTTCATTTGTATCGACCTTGCAGCAGAGGTTCTGCCTGTTGCCCTTGTAATCGCAGAACAATTTGAACGTAACTCGAGTCTGCGAGGTTTGTTCCCTGTACTGCACGGAAACCCGGACCGGGCATTTGTCGTTGAACTTCAGATCCGATTGAGGCGGGACAAACTTTGCATCAGACAATGTGGCGATTGGAGCGAGCTTTTCCTTCGGCTTCGCGAGTTCATTCGTTGCCGCAACTCGCGAATTGTCCGCAGGTTCTGTCTTAGGCTTGAAGAAGAACCCGGGATCGTTTATGTCGCGCCATGGCTCGGACATCAGATGCCCCCTCTGTTTCTGCAAGAAAAACAATATAATAATTTTGCAGACAAGAACTCCAATTCATGCAATTTGAAAAGCCTCGTCCCAAAGGGGCCTGCAGGACCGCCTTGCTTTGTCTGTGACCGCCGTCACAACTTGTCTGTTTCCAAAATTGTATTTTGTATATGCCGCAATTGATCCGTTGTACCCTCGGGCGGCGTGACCCTGGCAATATTGGGGGAAGGGAAGGAGCATATGCGAAAGCTTCAGGTTCTTTCATTTTTCATTCTGTCGCTCGTTGTAACTCTTCTGCTCACCTGCACCGGCGAGAGTCCGTTCAAGCCGGGCGACGCAACGGTAAACCTCGTTCTTGAGAACTCATCAGGCCAGGTGAACACCACGTCGATCACCGACACTGTTGAGCGGCCCGTGCGCATCGGACTAAGGGCGTATTTGCCTTCGTATATCAACTCGGTGCGCGTGACCGTGACTGCTGCCGTGGATACAGACACGACGCTCACCCTTTCGGCGCAGTCCAACTGGAAGGATACCTTCTGGATCAACATGCCGTTCCGTTCGACCGGCACGCACACGGTGACGATTGTGGCATCGGTCGCGGGTTCAGACAAGCTGGTAACCGGTCAGATCGTTATCTTCGGCGTTCCGGTCACATTTTCCGCCCAACCCGCAGGCCTGACCGTTGCACAGAACGGCTCGGCGCATTTTTCGGTGACCCCATCAGGCACAGGCGTTCTCAAGTACCAGTGGCGCAAGGATGGGACCGCTATCACCGGAGATACGAATGCGAGCATGATGATAGACACGGTTCGTCTTGCGGATTCCGGGAGCTATACATGCATGGTAAGGAATCAGTGGGGCGATTCCCTGGAAAGCCACGCCGCCATTCTTAAGGTTACGCCGCTCAATTCAAGCGTGAATGCGGCGCCGAAATGGTCGCACGACACGCTGCAGCTGGAGCTGCACGAAGGGGTTGCCGATTCGCTCAATCTTGCCGATTCATGCAAAGACACAAATGGCGACATAATCACCTACAAACTCAAGAGCGCCGGGTCTGTGGCCGACTCGCTTGTGGGCTCGATCTGGAAATACACGCCGGCGTTCACGGACTCAGGTATGCATGTTGTAAAGATTATGGCATCGGACGGAATGGATTCGAGCACCGTAATCTTGTTGGTTCACGTGGCTGCGATTAACAGGCCGCCGGTGGCTATCACGCAGTCGGTGAATGTTGGCCGGAATATCGCCAAGATGATCACCCTTGCCGCAACTGATTCGGACGGAGACCGGATAGCTCTATACCGCATCTCCAAAGCTGCAAACCACGGGACAGTGACCTTCTCCGACACAATGGGAGGAATTGTGAAGTACACCCCGGACATTGATTTTATCGGGCTGGATACTTTCGACTTTGATGCTTCGGACGGAAGATTGTGGAGCCTGATATCTGCAAAGGTCCTTGTCACCGTTGACTCCAACAAGGTTGCGCCAAAGATCCAAACGCAGCCGCGGACGGATACCACGGTGAATCAGGGCGGGTCTGTCACCTTTACCGTTGCGATAAACAATGCATTTCCCACGCCCACATTCACCTGGTACAAAGGGACTAAAGGAATTGCCCTAGTCAAGTTTACCGGTCAGCAGTACCTGATTCTAAGCGCTGCCGACACCGATGCGGGGTACTACTATGTGGTAGCAACGAATTCCTCTGGAGCGGATACGTCTTCGTATGCACATCTTGCAGTCAATTCCCCTCCGCACATAAACACCCCGCTGCCATCAACGAGTCCAGTGAATCAGGGAAGCACCACAATTCTTCAGATTGTCGCCTTGGGGACAGCACCTCTCGAATATCAATGGTACAAGAACAATTTGGCCATGCCTGGTGAGACTTTGAGCACATACACAAAGACGTGGCAATACGCGGATACTGGCATTTACAAAATAGTTGCTACAAACATTGCAGGGAACGCAAGTTCTGCAACCATTGTCTTGATAAAGGACGTGACAAAACCGTCAATTACCCTTGTTGGCGCAACGGATACGATCATAGCCGCTGGAACAACGTGGAATGATCCGAAATACCTGGCCAGCGACGACAAAGATGGTGTTTTGACGGATAGCGTCAAGGTTACCATATCACACTCGTTTAACAGCGCATCGCCGGGCATAGATACTTTCTTCTATTCGGTCAACGATGCGGCGCAGAACAGTGCTGATCCTAAGACAAGAATTGTGCGAGTTCGAGGTTGGATGCCCGTTGGCGCACAGGGTGCTCTCATAGGCACCGATTTTGCCACGGCGATGGGTGCGAATAACGACCTCATCTTGGTTTATGTGGATGCAGCCTCAGGTCTTTTGAAGTCGAGGAAGATTGGCAAGGCAGATTCGATGTGGAGTACCTTGTCAACGGTTTCGACCGGTTCCGCATCTAGCCCATATCTTGCACTCAATAATACCAAAGATGGTTTTTATGCAGCATTTAGGGAGAATACGACGAGAATCAGCCTTAGCTATTTCAACGGTGAGGCATGGAATTCAAAAGTGAGTTCTGTTTGCACCAATAAAATATTCCCTCCAGGTTTCCCCTTTGCGTTTCAGTCTAACCCGGTAAATAATTCTGCTTTTTTGATTGGGTATGATTATCAGCAATGGGGCACTTTTGTACCGGACTCCGCGAGCGGATGTTGGAATTACTTTACGCATCCGGGCGACTTGAGCGGTATCGTTGCAGGATATCCATGCGTTGATGTCACTGGCAATGGAGTACCTCTTCTAGCATTTTACAATTCGGGAAGCAACAATATCTGGGTTGCGCGCAATGATACCAGTGGTCTGAGTTTTCTTTCCACCGGCCTCACCAACAGTGGTACAACCTGCTATTCCCTGGTCTTGGATCAACATGATTTGCCGTACGTTTTAGCTTCCGACATTTCCGGCGATCCCTCGCTATGGCACCTTGCTGGAACATGGTCAAGCCTCGGGACAATCAAGACCGGCATAGTGAATGGCATAGATATGAGAATATCTTTCGCAGACAATAATTTGTACGTGGGCTACATAGATGGGGATGCAGGCAAGACTGACACGGCATTTGTAAAGGTTTATTCCGATGGATGGAAAACATTCCCGGCCTTGGTCGGCGGTAGGCTGCCTGTGACGAACGTGATGAGCACAGGAAATAGGCTTGCTATTCAAATTGGAGACGGCGTGTATTACGCTACCTACAAGAAGCAAACTGGTGAAATCGCCACTTTGAGGTACATAGCATACTAGGCGATGCGCTCGTACCGTCTGTGATCACGAAGTCGAGGCCTCAACCTCGCGGGCCAACAACTCCCTGCAGGATTCTATTCAACCATTCCGTAAGTCTGTACAGGAATTCTCGATGCAAAGAAGAAAGGCCGCTTCGAAGGAGGCGGCCTTTCTTCTTTACAAAGCGTGCGACACGGGGTCATCACTTCTGCATTTTCTTTGCCAGGCGCTGCAGTTCCGCCTCGGCTTCCTTATTGTATTCGTGGTCCGGATTGTTGCGAAGCGTGTTGCGAAGCTGCCACCATGCGTCAAGCGCTTCCTTGTAGGCTTTATCCGTGGGATTTGCGTCGAACTGTGCGGTAACGCAGAGTGCCGTGTAGTAGGACACTTCCTGCTTCAACATGTCGTAATCGACAAAGGCGTGCGGAAGGGTGAGGCTCCGCGACAGGAGCCGTTTGCATTCGTCGTACTTCTGATTGCGAAAAGCGAATTTCGCCTTTTCCAGGACGAACTCGCCGTCGTTGATGCTGTTGCCTTCGAGAAGCTGCGAGAGTCGTCCCAGGCTGCCTGTGGCGGCAAGCACGCGCATCTTGAGGATGACTGCCTTGGGCGCGCGCGCCAGTTCCTTGGGAAGCATGTCGTACACGGCAAGCACGTTCTGGTAGTTTTTTGCCGAGAGCTCCTTTTCCATAATGACAAGGCCGTCGGCGGTTCCGTATTTCTCCTGCAGCGAAGCCACAAGAGAAAGTGGCTGGACAGCCTCGCGCGCAGAAGACTTTCCCGCAGCCGCTGCCGAAAGCGGCTTAGTCGACGCCCCTTTTGTTTTTGCCGGAAACCCTCCCTGCCGCGGCTCGGACACGGGTTTCACCGGTTCCGGCGGCGCGATCGCTGCCGGCGCGGGCGGCTGCGCCGCAGTCGTTGATTTCGAGACCGGTTGCAAAGAAACCGGGTGTGTCAGCAATGGCCTTACAAGCGCGTACCCACCCCACGCGAGCGCGACGGCGATGCACGCGGCTGCCAGCGGTTTCCACGGAAAGCGGCGGCGCGTGCCCAGGACGGTCTTCTTCCCGCTGCTTGCGGAAACAAACGCCGCCATGATTTGTTCCGGGCTCTTGTTGGTGAGCAGGGCGTGGATCCTGTGGAGTTCGTCGAGCAGGGCCGACGCCGACGGAACACGCTTTTCCGGCTCCTGTTCAACGCATTTGTAAATTACACGCCTGAGCCTGGGGGGCAGCTTGATATGAAATTCTTCCAGCGGCTTGAACTTGTTTTTCGCTTTGTCGGCAATGAGCTTTGGTAGATTCGATTGCGGGAACGCGACGACGCCCGTGACGATTTCGTACAAGGTAACGCCCAGGGCGTAGATGTCGGTGGTGACGTCCATTTTCTTTTTTTCGAGTTGTTCGGGGGCAAGGTACTGGAGCGTACCGGCAACGAGGCCGTCCATGGTATGAAACGAGACGTCGGCGGGCCGCGCGATGCCGAAATCCATGAGCTTGACAATGCCGGTTGCGCAGATCATGATGTTTGCCGGCTTGAGGTCGCGGTGGATGACGCCGTGGTAATTCTTCCCGTAAATTGAACAGTCCTGGTTGTGCGCGTAGTTGAGCGCTCGGCATATCATGATGCCGATTGCGGTGCACACCACGGGCGGCAACGCGCCGCGCCCGGCGATGAGTGCATCGAGCCCGACGCCTTCCAGTTTTTCCATTTCGATATACGGCAAACCATTCCATTCGCCGACGCCATGGATTTCCACGATGTTGGGGTGCGAAAGCTTGGCGCTGATCTTTATTTCGGTCTGGAACCGCTGCCGAACGGAGTCGGATGATCCGGGATTGATGAGCTTGACGGCGCGGAACATCTCAAGTTGGGAATTCCAGATTTCATACACCGCAGCCATGCCGCCCTGCCCCAGGAGTCTTGTCGTGACGCCCGAGCCGAGCGGAATCTGCTTCTTCCCGTCGGGTAGGGCGATAGGCGGGGACTCATTGGAAAGCGTGACGTTTCTAACGGTTATCTTTTCGTTTTCGTCGTCCATACACTATTTCGATTGAGGTAATGGAATTTTCGAGGGAGAAAATGGAAAGGGTGCGTTCGAACACACATACGTAATTATACTTTGCCGTGCCTCCGCTTGCCCACAGGTTTCCGCCCGCAAGCGCCGAAGGGCACGGTTGCGCACGGTGGGAACGGGACTATCGCATCACCAGGATATTTCCCGAACCTACCGTTGTTCCCGAACGGCATTCGGCAAAATACCTCCCCGGTCCCCACGGCGCGCTGTTCCACGTGAACCCGTGCACGGTTGCGGAGAGGACCTTCACGAACACGCATTGCCCTCTCGTATTGTAAATCGAAAATGTTGCGGTCCTGCCTTGTTCCGATCCGGCAGGGAACAGCGCCCGGGGCACCGAAAATCTCGCAACCGTCCGGACGGGATTTGGTTGACAAACAAGCAGAAACGAAAGGCCGCCCTGCAAAAGACAGGGGTCTGCAACGGGGCTGCTCAGCGGCACGGGCAGGCGGTCGGCGAACGGGTATTTGCAAAACGCAACAAGGTCGCTGCGCTGAAGGTCGGTGAGCCCAATCACCGCGTTCTTCGCTTTTCCGGCTTCTCCGCCGTGCCAGAGGATCGCTTCCATAATGCTGCGCGCGCGGCCGTCGTGCAGATAACTTTCCCTGCCGGATGCGTCGGCCGCGTACCCGAGACCCCACAACGGGGCGGTGCGCCACTGCCGGGCGAGCGCGCTGTCGCCGCCGTAATTGTCCGCGAGGTCCTGTCCCATGTCGTGCAGCAGCAGGTCGGTAAAAGGCTGAATTTCCAGATTGTCAAGTTCGGGGAACTCGTTTCCTTTTCCGGTCCGCGTTGCGGGAATATGGCATCTTGCGCAGCCCGACGTCTCGAATATGCCTTTGCCGCGAATGGCCGCCGAATCCTGCCAGTTCTGCCTGGGCGGAGGGGCAAGCAGCGCGGCATAGGAAAGCAGCGTTGCCATTGCATTGTCGGAGAGTTCCGGAGCGGAACCGTTTCCGCCGTCGGACGGATAGAGGCTGCTTGTGAGACCGAGGCAGCGGTTGGCGACGTAGGCGACCTGGCCCGCAAGGCTCGGCATGGACGCCTTATACCCGAACCTGCCCACACGCTGCTTGCCGTCAACAGGATCCGTTGCCATGTATGCCCTGCCGGCAATGCCGTCGCCGTCCCTGTCGCCGGGGTCCGCGTGGCTCAAAATGCTGTCTTCGGGGATTGCGGCGAGCAGGCCGGCGCCGCACAAGAACGGGCTCACCCGGTACGAATATTCCGTGTTGCTTCCGAGGGGTCCCCGGGAAAGGTTGACAAGATTGACTACCGGTTTCCGCAGCGTATAGGCGGTTCCGTTTGCAAATGAGCCGCTCACCGCTGTGTACGATACCTGCACGCCGCCGTCGGGCTGCGCCCCGGCAATGGCTTTGTATCGCAGCATGTCGCCGTACAGGGGGGCGGGCGCCAGCGTGTCCGCTTGATTCACACCAAGGAATACTATCGCCTGAAGCGAATCGCCGGCACTGTCGGCCGGGTGCCCGGGACCTGCCTCAAAATGACATTGCCAGCAGCTTGCCTGAAGATAAGCGGGCCCCAGCGCGCCGGAGAGAAAAAGCGGGCTCTTGTCATTTGGCGGGACAACGATACTGCCGCTGCAGTCGGGTCCCGGTCTGTTGCCGCGGAGATAGGACGTGTTCCAGTCTGTGGCGAAAAGCGCGCGTCCTGCAAGGAAGTCCGGCGTTCTCCCCGGCCACGTATTCTCGACATGTTGACCGAATCCGTATGCCGGTTCGGTGAGTACGCTTATCGACGCGTCGCCCGCGGCATTGGCCCACGGGTGCTGGAATTTCTGGCCGATCTTGCCGGTGCCCACGTAATACCTGTGCACCACGGAAACCTGGATTTTGCCCGAAGGGGCTTCGGTGAGCGACAGCTCAAAATCGACCAGCTCCCCGGTGGTGACCGCGGCCACGGTTGCGGTATACCAGGGAATAGCGGCGCCGTACGGCGACCCGAGGGGAAACTTCGGCGTGGGGCCGGTTTGTCGCTTGACAAGAAAGTTGGTGATGCTTCCCATATTGAGAGCGAACTCGACCCGTTGGCACTCCGAATCCGCCACTGTGTGGCCAAAGGCAAGCACCTCCAGGCCGCTGCTGTTTGCAACAGGGAAAATGGCAAGCTCGATGCTGTCGCCGTAGTCCTTGAGCGCGAGCGAATACGGCGTGCTTGCGTAGTCTGCGCCGGGAAACACGTCGGATCGAAGCTCGTTTTCGTGATAGTCCCGCAGTCGCCCCGAAAACTGCACGAGCAGGGGATACGCGGCTCCGGGGGCAAAAGGCTTGCCCATCACTTTTGTAAACCATTTCGTATCGTTTCCGAATACCCCTTTCCCGGAGAGCGGGACGCAGAGCAGCGAATAGTAATAGTCGATGGTCGCCGGGGCCTGCGCCGGGACGCTCGCGGAGAAATAATCGCCGTTATGCGTCAGGGAAACGGTGACGAGTTTCCCGTTGTTCAGGATGTAGTTGAGATTGACACCCGAGATTGTCGCTTTCTCGTCGGAGAACTTGAATGGAAAGTATTTGAAGACCGCGCTTCCGCCGCTTTCAACAACATCCTGGGTAAAGAAGTTTATATGGACAAAATTGTAGGTGACTCCGGAGGTCCGAAAACAGACCGCCGCAATTGCAAGGCAGAAAATGGCAATCGCTTTTTTTGACATGATCACCGCTGCCGCCGCTCGATTGTTGATGTCGGAGAGAAATGCTTCCGGCGCGAAAGATGGATGCGCAATGGAAAATAATTCTCAACAGGCACCGTTGGATACGAAGGTTGCAGTGAGGCTTCGGAGTGATGTTCTCTGCGCCGGAGTCCTTGTTCCGACAGGGGTGCCGCGCACGGGATTGAGGGTTAGGCTCGGCTATTCTGCGAGGAGATACTCAATTGAAAAGAAAGGCGGGCATCCATCGCAAACGGGAAGAGGTTTCTAGCCGGAAACCACGCGCAGGAATTACACGTGATCGCCGACAATTTGCGTTGAGGAATACCCGCCCTTTTTATTATGACGATAAAAGCACAAGCACCTGGAGCCAAATGCGCCGTCTGCAGCAGACCCCCCTCTGCCTGCAAAAGCCGCATGTCCTCCGGATAAACCAGTGAACGGCTCCAGGTAGCTTGGCTTTAGACTGTCAAAGAGTACTGCCGGCCGATTCGCTACTGCTGCTGCACGATGGTAACGAGCGTCTGGCCGGCACGCTGGTTCTCATACGACAACTTGATCCAATCGGACGACCGTGCAGTGTCGGAAATATGTATTTCGTCCAGGTAGCCGAACAAGAGCTGGTTATCGTATCCGAAAACGATCCTGTCTCTTGGGTTGTCCGGACATCCTGCCGTAAGGTTGTTCGACGCCAGCCCGGTTTGCACCCCGTCCACAAAAAACGAACCGGTTTTGGTTGCCGAGATCCATGTGAACACGATGTGGTGCCATTCATTGAGTGTGAGCGCCGCGCTCGACACCGCTGCGCCGCAGCCTTTGCCGCCGAACGACGGATGCAGGCCGCTCGAATCGCCGTCGGCGTCACCGCAGTAGAGCCGCCGCGCGCAGGAATCCTGGGCGATGGCCGTATCCTTTGAGAAGATGTTGCATCGTTCCCTGCGGATGTCTGCCCACAATGCTATGGTGAAATCGCTCGATGCCATGGAAAGTATGTTCCTGCTCACGAGTATGTAATCCGATCCGTTGAAATCGTGCCCGGGCCCGTCGATGCCGGTTCGGTCAACGGCGGTGATGAAGTTCGCGCCGTATGCCCTCTTGAATGTGGCGTCCTTGAAACTGTTGGCTGTGCCAAAAGCGGTTGCGGTATCATCGAGGTGCCAGACGCCGGCGAAACCGAATGCCGTGTCGAAAACCACCGTGCTGTTCGATGCGTTTTGGGATACGGAGAAACCCCACGACATGGTAATGTACTGGGTTGCGGAATTCGGGTAGACGGTGTCGACCGATACCCACATGGCGGCCTGTTTGGCTGCGGTGTCCCATTGCGAGATTTCGTACTTCAGAGGAGTGCCGTCTGGCTTTGCAAATCGGATATCTCCGCCGTCGGATCGAGCCTGGCCGAATGCAAACGTGCTGTCGAGCCGGACAAGAAGCGGGAAATGCGTTACATTGCCGCTAATGCCGGCGCCGGCGGAAGAAGTGTTTATGAGAATCTTTGCCGATTTCGAAATGTAGACAGTGTCGGACGGTACGATATTGACGTTCTTGCCCAAAAGAACGGGAGTTGTTCCGCCTGAAGATTCAAGCACTATTGAAGGAATGGTGCCGTGCGGCACCGAATCGAGCGTCACCGATTGGGCATTGGCCGCAAGGTTCCGGAAGCGGGTGGTGCCGGTGATAACCACGCTGCCGCCGGCGGAATCGGCTGCCGCGACTCCAATAATGACCGTGCCCGGTTTGCGAAGGGTATCCGGAGCCACCGAAAGCGAGTCCTTCTTTACAACCGCAATTCCGGTAATAAGCAGCGAGGTTCCGTGGACGGGATCAGCTGCCTCGATATTGTAGGTGCCCGGCGCGACACCGTCGAAGGCGTAGGCGCCGTTGGCTCCGGTGGTGTCGCCAAAAGCGGACTGGGAGAGCACCTCGCGGGACGGATCGAAGGCGGAGGGAATCAGCAGCACCCGTGCGCCCGCGGCGGGTATGCCGGCCGTATCGGTGATGATGCCGTTTACCCTTGCATTTTCCGAGGAGCTTGTTCCGCCCGCAATTCTCTGCGGACCGCTGCACAGGCACAGCAGCGCAAAAATCGAGGCGACGACACTGAGGAAAAGCCCCCTCATGATGCTTTCCCCTTGTTCATCTCGCCGATGCGTTCCGCGTCTTCGCTGAGCGGAAAAAGCTGGAAATTGAATTGATACACGCGGCTGCTTTCCTCATCGCGGTTGACAATAGATACAATGCGCTCCTTGAACGCGGCAAGTTCCGCGAGGAGGACGTCGTAGCAGGCCTTGGAAATCCCCATGGTGATACCCGAAATGTTTCGCGCGTCGGGCGGCAGCGATTCGTTGGAATCGCGCGCGAGCAGCAGCATGGTGCTGTTAAACGAGCGTCGTGCGAGCGAAAGCATTTCGCTGCCGCTGGTGATGGCCGAATTGGTTTGCTTGTAAACGCCGTTCTTCTGCTTCTTCACGAGGTTGAGCCTCACAAGCAGCTGCACCGACTGTTTCGCATCCTTCGGCGAGATTGCGGGGCGCACGCTCTTTGCCAGGAGATCCCAGTTGTCACGGAAGTCGTGCAGGCACACAAGCTCCCGCACGGCGCTGTTGTGCCATTTCTCAAAATATATGTATTGGTCTGCGGTGAGGCGGTGTTCGTTCACATAATCTATCATCGACAGCATCACGCTGTAGTGTTCCTGCTTCTCAAACGCCGTCTTCGACTGATTGAACTGCACCAGATGCCGGAAGAA
>Ga0182027_10005483_pt1 | contig 19252 bp, 12 predicted proteins | sample 712E1DmetaG_FD_121300 | JGI IMG/M metagenome (GOLD analysis project Ga0182027, IMG submission 121300) | Permafrost microbial communities from Stordalen Mire, Sweden - 712E1D metaG (Illumina Assembly) | ecosystem: Environmental > Terrestrial > Soil > Wetlands > Permafrost | place: Sweden...
CTGCCGATGCTATCAAGATCGGGATATCATCCACTTGCTCGGTTGTTACAGTAAGCTTTTTAGTCACCTGGATAGCTTACCGCATTTTTCAAATCAGGTCAAAATATAAGCGAACCGACAGCGAAAAAGTAGGTGAATTAAATTGGGCGGTAAATACTGATGTACAGCTAAGCCTCTTATCTTTTCTGAAATTGAATATGTATAAGGACTTGCAATTAAACGAGTCCAAAATCATGAATAACGAAATCATTAAAGCATTATGCGGTGAACCGAGTGAGATTGAATCTGTACCGCCGGAAATTGCGAATCCTGAAGATCTAGACAAAATCATTAATCCTGTTGATACATTTCAAGTAGTAGATGCGGATTCAAGCCAGCAGCAGGCAATCCTAGCTGCCAAAAAAGGAATTAGCTTTGTATTGCAAGGTCCTCCTGGTACAGGGAAAAGCCAGACAATCACAAATATAATTTCTGAATGCCTGGCAGATGGCAAAAAAGTTCTGTTTGTGTCAGAGAAGTTGGCGGCCCTTGAAGTGGTCTATCGCAATTTACAACGCGTAAAACTTGAAGATTTTTGTTTGCAATTACACAGCCATAAAGCACACAAAGCCCAAGTTGTTAAAGAACTTGCTGACACACTTTTTAAACCAAGAACCCAATCTAATGATGGCCTAATAGGTGATCTAGAGGATCTATCCAGTGAGAAAGAATTTCTCAATAAATATTCGAATGTGCTACATGAGGTTAGGCAGCCGTTAGGAAAATCTGTCTACCAGATACATGGCGAAATTGCTAAGTATTCTCAGTTTCCAGACATCCAGTACAAATACAACAACATTAATGATATTACTACCAAGGTCATCAAGGGGCTTGTCGAAGTTCTAAATGCTTATATTGCCTGCATTAATAAGATAGGTTTAGATTACAAAGAGAATTGCTTCTATGGTTTTTCCAAATCCCCTGTAACGTATGAGTTGCAAAAAGATTTCGCTTTACACTTGAAAAATTTTGTTGCAGCCATAAACAAGATCATTGGGATTATCGCGGATGCTACAAAAGATTTCTCTCTCAAGGAATATAGAAGTATTGAAGATCTATCAGAGCTTGCTACGCTTCTAGCATTAATTGCCTCTACGCCTAATTGTCCCAAGGATTGGTTACTCAAGGATGGGGGAGAAGATATTCTTTCACGTATTCAGAAAGTATCCCAGATTTATCATGGCATTTCCGCAATGGAAGAAGAAATTCTTACCATTTACGAAAAAGAAATCCTGAACATTGATGCAGCCGGATTGCTACGACAATTTAAAGGTGAATACTCCTCCATATTTAGGATATTCAATTCAAATTATAAAAAGGACAAGAATGTATTAAAAGGCTTTCTGAAAAACTCTGACCATAAAATTAAATATCGGGATGCTTTAATTCAACTAGGAATTATCAAACAAGTACACGAATTGAAAGATGATATTGTGAAAGATGAGGCCATTTTAATGGATTGGCTGGGGAATAATTATTCTGGTCGGACATCAAATTGGGATTATTTATTCAAGGCTTTTAAATGGATATCAGAAATCAAAGATATTTATGATCAAGAAAAAATCACCGATAATTTCGCGAAGAAGATTAATAGTGATGATTCTTCATCGTTGGCTGAAAAGCTAAGGGCGGATCTTTTGGTACTTCAAAAAGATCTGTCAATTGAGCTTGATTTCCTTGTTCCCTTGTACGAATCCACCCAATATGATATTTCAAAGGAAAATATTCAAAGTGTTTATAACAAGTTCCGTAATGCTTATTCCAGAATTGAATATCTACCGGATTGGGTTGATTTTATCAATGCACGAAAAATGTGCGATCAAAATGAACTAATTGGTTTTCTGGATGAGGTTGAAACTTGCAGCATTCCTGTAGACCAGTGGGTAGGAACATTGCTGAAGCGGTTGTATCTCCTCTGGATAGATCGGATCTATGAAAAAGAAGAAATGCTATCCAGCTTTCATCGAGAGCACTTTGAACATATCGTTGCTGATTTTCAAACAAAAGATAAAAGCCAGTTTATGATTGCGCAGGCGCGTATCCGTCAAAGATTATCTGCGCAAAGGCCTGATACCACTGGTTTTACATCAAGAGGTACAGAAATCCATATCCTGATGCGCGAATCGGAAAAACGCAGGAAAATCCTTCCAGTTAGAAAACTATTTGAAAAAATACCAAATTTGCTTTTGGCATTGAAGCCCTGCCTATTAATGTCCCCTCTTACCGTTAGCTTATTTCTTGACCCTGAACTATATCAGTTCGATACAGTGATTTTTGATGAGGCGTCACAGGTTTGTACTGAAAACGCAATAGGAGCTATTTATAGAGGAAAACAACTAATTGTTGTCGGGGACCGTGAACAACTACCTCCGACAAACTTTTTCAATGCAAGTACATCGGATGGAGACTATGATGTTGGTGAGGAAGAAGATGAAAATGATATTGGAGCTTATGAATCCATCTTGGATGAATGCGGGAGCATTATAGATAAACTTCCTCTCCTCTGGCATTATCGAAGTCGCCATGAGCATCTTATTGCCTACTCAAATGCGAAAATTTATAAAAACCTGATTACATTTCCTACACCCATAGACAAGAACAGCGATCTAGGTGTCGAGTTTATTTATGTTCCCAATGGCGTTTACGAAAGAAGCACAAATCGAACCAATAAGCTTGAAGCAAAACAGGTAGCGAATATCGTCTTTGAACATTTCGACAAGCACCCGCAACGATCTCTTGGGATTGTCACATTTAGCGAAGCGCAACAAGCTGCAATTGACAATGAGATCTCGGTCATTAGAAAAGCGAAACCAAGATATGAGAATTTCTTTGATGAGGAAAAGGATGAACCATTCTTTATAAAGAACCTTGAAAATGTGCAAGGCGATGAACGCGATACGATTATTTTTAGCGTTGGGTACGGAAGAGATCAAGACGGTAAAATTGCAATGAACTTTGGCCCTCTCAATCGCGATGGTGGATATAGGCGCCTAAATGTTGCAATCACAAGAGCAAAATTCAACGTTAAATTGATCAGTTCTATTCTCCCCACAGATATAGACCTGAACCGAACAGAATCGCGAGGCGTTCAGATGCTTCGCGGATATATGGATTTTGCAAAGCGCGGGATGGAAGCGATATTGGGCGAACTGACCTTGTCAGAAACATTACAATTTGATTCGCCTTTTGAAATGCAAGTTTGTGAATACCTTACAGATCATGGTTTTGCTGTAGATACACAAGTGGGTTGTTCTGGTTATCGAATAGACCTGGCGGTTAGGCATCCATCACTCGCAGGCAGATATGTGATTGCCATTGAATGTGATGGCGCGACATACCACTCTGCAAGAACTGCCAGAGAACGTGACAGGTTGCGAGAGGATGTGCTGAAACTACGAGGCTGGAGGATACATCGTATTTGGTCCACCGATTGGATCAGACATCATCCAATAGCTATGGAACGGCTTCTAGCTGCAGTAAATGATGCAATAGAAAATTATAGAAACGGCGAACAATCTCAAAATGCCTTACCAATTGTTGCTGAATTTGAAGATTCGGTAATGCAATTAGAGCAAATCGTCGAAAATAATGACGAGGTTTCTTATTTTGAAATATATAAACCAGCTGATCTTTCATCAGTTCCTCGTGATCGCTCAAAAGGGGATTATTACTATGTCGCAAATTTAATTACGCACATTGTTAATTCAGAATCTCCTGTCCATAGGGAAACAATTTATCGCGCTATGGCCCCAATTTATAGACGAGTGAAAGTTACCAAGGTCGTAACTCGTACAATTGATTTTATAATAAAAAACTATTGTGTTGGGAACTTTATCATAAAGGGAGATTTTTTCTGGTCAAAGGCGATGAAAACCCCTGTTTTTAGAATACCAGAAGTTGGTAGTACCCCAAGAGATATTAATATCATTGCGCCTGAAGAGATCGCTGAAGGTATGAAAATGATCGTACAACGAGCCCTCGGAATTGAAAAGAATGCATTATTTCAAGAAGTAGCAAGAGCTTTGGGTTTTGAGAGAACTGGCGAAAAAATAACCAACGTTCTTATGGTCGCATTTGAGTTATTGAAGGGAAGTGGGACGATAGATATTAAAGGGGATGTTGTAAGCAACAAATAAATACATCGTGCTGCGGTATTTGGCGTGGCGCTGAGTGCCGATGAGTACCTGGCCTTCTCCGCATCGGAGGACAAGACGCTCAAAGTGTGGAATATGGCACCGGGGAGGCCCGAACTCCAAACTTATTTGTGTTGGTTTAACAGAAGAAGCGACCTTCTAGGGTCGCTTCTTGAAAATAATGGGGTGGCAAAACGTTTGCCTATAGAGAGGTGTTCCCCAAAGGGGATGGAAACTACTGGCAATCATGTCAACGCTCGAGAGGCAATTGCTCTCGTTTTCTTATAGCAGTGCAAATATTCCAAACCCTTATTTCTGATAGTCTATATTGTTCCGACAATTCTCGGATTGTCTTTTTCTCAACGGTGTGCAGCCGATAAATCTCCAAGTCTCGCGGATTGATTGGCCGCGGCGGCCTGGGTGGAAGCGGCTTCTCTGCCAGGTATGGAGCAAGCTCGTATATGGATTGGATGCTCTTGCGATCCATGTCATGCAAGGTTCGCTCGATTGGTTCCGCCTCCAGTGTATCTCTTTTCATCCCGTTCTGCCCAATTAATCCAGCCTCGAGCGGATAGCGATACCAGATGCGCACCTGATCGTAGCCAAGTTCGATTTTGGAGATAAATTGCTCAGTCAGCAACCGGGCTGCCTGGATATCTTGCCGGCCGAGTGAATCGGTCACCTGCTCGTGCCAAATGGTAAAGACTTCTTCAAGCGCTTCCGGTGAGAGTTGGAGATGCCGGACGTGCTGCTGGGTTTCCAAACCTTGGAGTTGGGCGAACAGGCTTGCTTTTTCGGCCTCACGTTGCCGCAGCCGGTCGCCGGCCGCTTGTGCACCATATGTTTCGATTGTATTCAACAGATTCTGGATGGAGCGTTCGTTCTTGGTCAGGGTTTTGCGCAGAGTCTCAATCCGGTTATCAAATTCAGGATCACTGTCCAAACGAGATTGGATATGCGCGAGTAATTGCTTGAAATACGCAGGGGTCAAGATGCGGTTCAATAAAGTATCCACCACGATGATCTCAGCATGACGGGCATTCACCTGCCGGCCTTCGCATGCATCGTAGCCTTGCAAGTATTTCTTATTGCAGATATAGCAACGCCATGTTCCGCTGTGCGTGTATTTCTTGGTCACCATGGCTGAACCACAGTGGATACAAACAACTAGGCCGGTCAGCAAAGCGACAGATGCCTGCCTGCGGGGATGGTTTTTCCCACCCGAATTGCCACGCCGGGTGTGAGAATGTTGAATTTCTTGAACTTTATTCCATGTTTCCTGATCCACCATGGCAGGGTGATGATCCGGAAATTCCTCAGCCCCACATTTGCCTATCCCCAGATAGGATTTATTCTGGAAGAAAGACGGCCAGCAACTTTTGGATATGAATAACCGACCTCCGGTTGCTTCCTGAATCTCGTGATATGAAATCCCTTGAGAGCGCATCTTCCAGGCCATTTGTCCCATCTCCCATAGCTCGGGATCCGGCACCCAGCGACTGGCTTTCCGAGGAGTATTATCGCGTTTCATTCCAGTAAGAACCTCTTCCGCTTTGTAGCCACGCGGCGGAATCCCTCCGGTAGAAAACCCCTGTTCAACCAAAGATCGGAGGGCGCGTTTGACATCCCGCGAAGTTTGGCGACTCTTTTCTGCGTTTGTTATATCAATAAAGGTTTCGATTATGCCCCCATAATCCCCGTCAGGAACAGGATCAGTCATGGAATGTACAATGGTGCCATTTCTTCGGAAATAGCCTTTGAAATACGGCGCGTCATTTCGATCTCTGCTAAAACGCGCAAAATTCCAAATCAACAATCCTTTTGGCCGCAAGTCAGGATAACTCGAAAATAAACTTACCATGTCATTAAAACCATCACGCCTTATCGTGGTGGTGCCAGATCGAGCAAGATCTGTAAATGTGTTTTGAACCAATAGCCCATAGCGAACGGTATATATTTCTGCTTCATGTTGTTGTTGAGAAACACTTAATTCCTGTGCTGATCCACCCGAGTCGCGAAAATATTCCCAGATCGCGGAGCCGGGAAGAAGTGATGGAGGCGGAGGCATGTAATCGGGCATACGATTCGAAAGATTGACTATCTGCGGATACGGGTTGGAACGATCCGGCCGTTCCGTATGATCAGGCGGCCATCCTGAAGCATCTGGCGGATGGTGGCAGTCAAAGCATCGGCAAGCGGACCAGCCGCGGCCTGCTGTGCTCCATTAAGGGAGTAGAAAGCATCGCCGCCGATTTCCTCGAGACGGTAGGATTTTGGTCCGCTCATACGGCACCAACCCGGTTGGAAATCCAAGATGCGAGCCAGTGACGCAGATCCCCACCGCTCTTGTAAAAGTCGGTCAAATCTTTATCAGCGGGCTGGAGTTGCGGAATATTCGCCCTTACGGCCTGACGCAGGCTTAGCAGGCCACTGGCACCAGATTCAGACTTGCCATCCATGTCGTAGGCAATCAGGAAGCGGTGGGCATTCAACAGGTACCAGCCCCAGTCTGCCACATCAAGGTGTTGCGCGGCACTGCCGAATGTGGCGATCCCAGCCAGGTTGCCAACCTCTTGTACCAGTAACAGGGCGTCGAACTCGCCCTCGCAAAAAAGGATAGTTTCATGAGTAGGCAGATCGTTAACCATGAACAACGCCGGGCGCGAGCCGCGCACATGCAGGTACTTGGGCTTGCCCTGTGGCCGGCGAACCTTGAGATACCAGCAAACTTTGCCAACCATGCCTGGCAGGGTGATGCCTCGGGAAAGGAAGAGCGGCTTGCCGGACAGACCCCAATTTTGTGTGTCATCCCAGGCGTTATGTGAGATGTAGCCGAGCCTGTATTTTTGGATGATCTCATCTTTTAGGCCGCGCTGTCGGAGCCAGTCCAGCGGGGAGAGCCGGAAACTTTGATCCGTGACCGGTGTATCCCAGGTTATAGCCTGTGCGCCGGCCGGGTTCCAAAGCAGTTCCTGCGCCCGCAGGATAATTTCCTCTGCCCGCTTCCGCCAGGCAGGGCCCGGGGGCAGGCTGATGGGTTCAATAGGCGGGACAATCTGAACATGTGAAGTTGCAGAGAAATCACCGGTCAGGCGTTGGACCGCCTCACTAAAAGAGAGTTGTTCAATGCGCATGATCAGGGCAATGGCATCCTGCCATTTACCATTCGTACAATTGCGGCACAGCCAGCGCTTCTGATAAGGTTGGACGCGGAAGCCGTCTCGGTGGCAGAGGCAACCGGGGATTGGACAGGGGCCGGCCCATTCACCGCCGCCTGAACTGGCAACCCGCTTCAGCCGGGTGTACCGTTCGGCGATCTGGAGCAGGTCAGCGGTCTTGGCTTGTAGGATTAAATTTTGGTTTAACATAAGAGCCTCATTTACGCGTTTACAGTTGTTACACGAGAAGTTCGGGTTGTGAATTGGATGTAACTGTTGTAATTGTGTAACGATCATCCAACGCGGCAAGGGCGTACACCACATTTTTGCCATCTTTCGAGCGAACCAGTTTGTTCTCGATGAATAACTCTTTCAGGCGGTTGGAAGTGTGGGAGATTGGCTGGCCAATGGCGCTGGCGATCTGGGATACACTGGCTGGACCGATATCCGCCAACACTTCGAGGAGTTCAGCTTTCCGTTGTGGGAGGATGTTGGTAATTTCCCACTGACAGATTTCCTTGTTGAATATCAATGGAAGGGATTGTTGATCCAATTCACGTCCGACGATTTCAAGTGTGGCAACTTGCTGGCCCTGCGCGCGGTAGATGCCCAGGATTACATCCGGGATGCCGGCTTTGGCAGTCGAACCGAGGATATCGTCCACCGGTGAAGGAGCCAGTCCGGAGGATTTGCGATGGTGATCGATAAGCAGGATACAAATCTGTTGGTGCATGGCAAATTCTTGCAGAGGGCCAAGCGCTAGGGTAATCTCACCTACATCCCGTTGATCTGCAGCCAGGGCACGGCTGAATGTATCCACCACTGCCAATCGATACCCTTTATCGATCAGCAGACATTTGAAGATTTCCAGCCCACCGCGATCCAGCAAGCCAACCTGCTCACGAAATTCCTTCCCACATAAGAAATCCACTTGGCTGGTATCTGATGGCCATGCCTGCGCTTCCATGCGCTGCTTCAAACGGCTTTCTGAGTCTTCGAGGGCAACGTATAGAGATGGGGAAGATGTCACCTCCTGACCAAGGAAGGGCTCACCAGTGGCCATCGAACGGAAGAGTTGCAGGGCCAGCCAGGATTTACCAATTTTTGGGCGACCGCTCAGGGTTCCCAGGCCAACCGGCAGTAGGTTCTTCACGATGGTGAGAGGGGGCGGGTAATCTGTCTGTAGAATAACCTGGGCAGACTTTACTGCCACCGGAGCGACCAGTGCAGCCAGTTCCGGGCTGGAGTTCAACCGGGCACGCAGAACGCCCTGAATGGCTTTTTGCATCATGGGGCGCACATCCTCCGGCATGGATTGCACAAAGGTTTGATAATTCACCTGCATAGTCTGCGGTGGCGTGCTATAATTTGGTTTAGATGACTGGCTCTCTGAGCCTTCCGATGTGGGCGTCCTGGCAGGGACGCCCGCTTCTTTTTCTGACATGTTTGATCTCCAAGGGTTAGGGAATAGGGGGAATGATGTCGCGGGCTGATCCGGTTCCAAGCGAAGGATCGATGAAACCAGATTGGATCAACTCGCGCCGGATAAGGAAGCGGATCTGGTCGCGCGGTGAACGCACATCGCGGGTGGATAACTGCGCCAGGCCGGTAGCCTCGGCTTCGGACAGGGTGATCTGAATGCGAAAGATCATCGGCATACCTCCAGAAAGAATTCTGGCCCCATCTTAGCCGGAAGATTTGTCGGGAAGAAGTCATTTTTCTTTTCTCTCCCAAGATGTTGGTTCTCATAAAGTTAACTTATATTGATATTGTCTGACACAATAAGTATAACAACAAAAAAAGACCCTGGCGAGGGTCAGGAAGATGGTTTCTGCAGCCAAGAGTTCAACAGTTCTTGCGCAAAATCGAGCAGGATTTGATTTTTTTTATGGCGGGCTCTGTCCAGCCGTTTTTTCCCATCTTTGATCTCGGTGTCTTTGAGGATAACGCTAAGCCGTTCTTGCGCAATTACGACAACCTCACCGCGAGTCATACCTTTATCTTTTTTCTTGAGATCTTCTTCGAGCAGTGCTGCTGCAATCCGCCTGATTGTCTCATCTTGAGATAAAGGTAGTTTGCCGTGCTGGTAGCTTCTTCGCTTGGTTTTCCCATTGGAATGGAGAAGCGCGAGATCGCTAATTGCACTCTTACAAAGCTGCTGCAAATATTGGCGATCCTGATCCACCCAATTTTCAATGTCCCAGGTAGGGGAAAGTGATCTGGGGGTGTTATAGGAAATACGGGTTTGATCATCGCTGATAAATTGGAAACGCACTTCTCCAATAAATTTATTTTGTGTTCCTATCGTCGCCCCAGAAATTTTGTAAATGATCAATTTCCCGGGAATCTCTTCCCGGCGGAAAGTATAAATAAATTTGTTATCGTGACAATGCAACATAAATGTAGCGTCGAGGACATCAAGGGGGAAATTGTAGATGTCTTTTGGACCGAGATGATTGGCTGTCATGGTGCACTAATTATAACAAACGCAAGAATATTGTATGACACAGCCTCAATTTCCCCTAGGCCACCAGCAAAGAATATATTGCCGCACAAGTATCCTTGAGCGACTTCTTAAACCATATTGAGGTATGAAATCCATTGGAATCTAGCACATAAGAACATAAAAATATGTCGTATAACAAGTAATTCCAATTCAAATTTCAAGATAACTACCACCGCTTTAGGTAGTGGCCTTGGCAGAGTACTTGGACGGCGTATTCATTTTTTATAATTAAATGATACCTTACCTTGCATAACCTCTTCTATTTTCTTGAGTTACTCTTACCAATAAACATACTTTCTATCCTTTCTACGTTCAACCCTATCGGATTGAGTCAGTGGTCCCCATCTCGTCTGGTTGCTGTCGCGCAATTTCAGGTTTTTTTACAACAGGCGAATAAGACAATCCGATTTTGTTTATGTTCAAATCGAAAGAATCTCCGTCCGTATAGAGATAATCTCAAACGGCTTGAAATTTAATTCCGCCTCGCCATCCTGCCAAGGGAGCAGCGAAATCTCATCCTCTAGGAGATTAACTAAAGTTGCTGATTTGATTGGCAATGGGCTGGATAACCGCACCTTCCCTCGCGTTCCACGCGATTCGTACATGCGTAGGATGATTGCATCGCTATCCTCGGCTTTTTTGATGGTATCTACAATGATGGCTGAGTTATCCACTGAGAAAAAAGTTTGCTGGATATCCTTCCCGCCAGATTTCTCAAGTAAAACAGGAACATTGAAGCGATATGCCTCTTCCGTCACACCTGCAGACTGCGGATTTCCTTTGTGAGGAAACAGCGAAAAGCTGAATTGGTGCCGCCCCTGGTCAGCCTGCGGATCAGGGAGCGTGGGGGCTCGCAGGAGCGACAGTCTAAGAATGTTCTCATGTGCGGAATAACCATACTTACAATCGTTCAACAGCGCCACGCCAAAATCTGGTTCCGAGAGATCTGCCCATTTATGCGCCGGGACCTCAAAGCGCGCAAGGTCATATGAGGTGTTGAAATGCGTGGGTCGTTGGACATGCCCGAATTGGATTTCATAGGTGGCAAACGAGGATCGAACGTTCAGCGGGAATTCCACTTTTAGGAATTTTTGCTTTTCGTGCCAATCCACCTCGCAAGAAAAGTCGAGCCGAGGCGAAAGTGCACTCAGCGAAACCAACTGCCGAATGGTGCTGTGCGGAGAAATGCTATATTCAAATGCAATGGCGGCACGCAACGGGCCAGATTCAACCACTCGCGCGGTTGTTGCTCCACCCATCGGCAGTTTTTTCTCCAGGTGGAATACATCCACATCCCAGGCATCCCAGTTGTTGGGTATATCCTCGAAGAGAACAAAAGTGTTGCCCGCCTTTCCCGGCTCTATACTCTCATGCTGCGCAGGTTTATCGAACAAGCTGGTCAATGCGCCTTGTGGATTGAAAACTGCTTTCAAACGAGAATTCTCGATAATAAAACCATCGGATGTTTCGTTGATAGATACTATTGCATCTGTGTTGCCAGGCATCTGAATGGCGTATCCCAATGCGGGTGCAGATACAATACCCAGATGGCATCCAGAACTCGTAACCTGTGCACCAGAAATTCCTTCAGGTAGTTCCACAACTTCACTACGGGGGAATCCCAGAGTGTTGAACACAGCCACTTTTCTGGTATGGGAATCAGCAGGTAAAAGGGACTTCAGAGCAGAGGTGCGGAGTTCCTCAGCCTGGTCCAATACCAATTCATAGTCTTTGGTGGAATCCTGATAAACCTCGCCAATAGAGGAGCCAGGGATGATGTCGTGGAACTGGTTGGTAAGCGCCAGCTTCCATAATTTTTGCAAAACGGAAGCCGGGTATGGCACGTTTTTTGTAACAAATGCCAGAGCAGAGAGCATCTCTGCATCTCTTAATAAAAATTCGGATTGACGGTTAAATTTCTTGTTGCGCGCCTGCGAAGTGTAGGTGCCGCGGTGCAGTTCAAAATACAACTCGCCAACCATTACCTGCGGGTCCTTTATGTCTGCAGCGCAGCGAGCGAAGAATTCCTTTGGTGAGCGGATCTGGGTGCGCGGCAGCCCGTCCACATCCCGCATACGGCGGAGCTGCTCGAGCATGGCGGTTGTAGGACCACCGCCACCATCGCCAAAGCCGAAGAGCAGGTAGCTCTCATTGGCACGTTCGTGGTCTTTGAAGTTACTGACGTTAAATAACACTTCCTTGATACTGGCAGCGGAGTTGTAGGTGTCGGCAGGCGGGAAATGGGTCAGCACGCGCGAGCCATCGATGCCTTCCCACAGGAAGGTGTGGCTGGTAGGTTTGTTGAATTGGTTCCAGGACAATTTTTGGGTAAGAAAATAGTCGATACCGGCCAGTTTCATAATTTGTGGCAACGCGCCGCTGTAGCCAAAAACGTCTGGGTTCCAAAATTCGTTACATCGCAAGCCAAATTCAGATTTAAAGAAGCTCTGCCCATAAAGGAATTGGCGTACCAGCGATTCCCCGGAAGGGATGTTGCAGTCTGGTTCGACCCAGGTACCGCCAACTGGGATGAACTGCCCGAGGCGCACTTTTTCGGCGATACGTTCATACAAAGCCGGGTAATACTCTTTCATCCAAGCATATTGCTGCGCCTGTGAACAGGCGAAAAGGTATTCGGGATACTCGTCCATGTACCGTGTAGCCGTGGCAAATGAACGCGCACTTTTGCGTTTTGTCTCGGCCAGCGGCCACAACCAGGCGGTATCAATATGGGCATGTCCGATGGCAGATAAATTGTGCTGACCATCTCCATTTCGGGCTGACAGGAATCGGGCGGCAATCTCACGCGCAGCTGGCCATGTAGTTTTGTCATCCAACAGGATGGTATTGACCATCTCATTAGCCATGAACAGCGCCTGCCCGCCACGCGGGGTATTGGCCGGCAAATGCAGCGCCATATCGGCAATGATTTTCAAGTCCCAGTAAAGCTCCCAGGCTCCGTGGTCAAATACCGCGATTTCCGCCTGGCTCAATTCGCCGATACGGGGATTATGGGCTTTATTATCCAGCCCAAACATGCCATTGCAAGCGACCTCAATGTAAAAAGTAAACTTCTTGCCGCCGCGGGCGTTTTTTGTAACGCAAAACTCTGTGCGGATGGGTTCAGCCTGCCAGCCATTGAACGAACCGGTCAGGCCTTGAAGTGGGGCACCATCCTGCCAGACACACGCCTCAGAGGCTGAATCCCACAGGAGATGAACTTCCTGTCCCTGCCAGGTTGAGGGGATTTCGAGGTCGACTCTGAACCAATGGGTTGACCAGAGCGGGCCAAATTTCTCTCCGATAAAGGCGGGGCGATATTCTCCCTGCATAGCTTCCCGATAAGTGATACGTCCGGGAGCGGAATAGACCGCCAGAGTCACCGACGATCGGAGTGGATAGAATAGGTTGGCTAATTTGTTGGAAAAATTCTGGACCCGCTGGCGGGTGATTTCGAAATGTTTTTGCATATGGTCACTACCAATTGCCTTTCAAAAAGGTTTTTAAGAACCAGGGTCTCAATAACCAAGCCCAATTAAAGGAATCCTTTCGCGTGGGCATGGAATTGTAATCCACGATCATAATCTTATATTTCGGTTTTAGCAGCATCTCAAGCGCTCGAGTGGCGGATAGAATCTTCCCTGGGAGCTTGCCTGAAATGAAAATGCTCCAGAACGTAGGTGCCTTTGGTTCATAAATAACGAGTTTAGTAACGCGGGTATAATTAATTATTCTCCCTTTAATTGAGGCATTATGGCTCGTCCCAAGAATAAAATCGATCTCCGATTGCTGACTAAAGTCGGCAAACTATATTATGAAGATGGATTAAATCAGGAAGAAATTGTTGCCCGCTTACATACTTCCCGTTCCACGATTTCAAGGCTGCTGCAACAGGCGAAAGATGAGGGCATTGTAAGAATTGCCATTGTGCCACCGGCTGGGACATTCGCGGATCTTGAAACAAAAATTGAGGAAAGATACCAGATCGAGGAAGCAATAGTTTGTGATGTTCAAGCGCCAGATTCTCCACAGATGATTGCTCGAGAGCTGGGGGAAGCCGCGGCAGATTATCTGTTCCGAGTCATCAACCCAAATGATGTGATCGGCGTTTCTTGGGGCTACACCATTCGCGGCATGGTTGCAGCTCTTGAGCCCAAGGACTTTCCCAACGTTCGCATTGTGCAAATGACTGGGGGCATAGGCAAACCCGAATCCGAGTCGCATGCCACCGAGCTGTGCCTCAAAATGGCTCGCACGCTATCCTGCAAACTGGCACTGCTGCCGGCGCCGGGTGTCGTTCAAAATAAACAAATCCGCGAAGTTTACCTGATGGATGAGTACGTCCATACTGCCATGAGTCTGCTGCCAGGCATCACTCTGGCTTTCGTTGGTATCGGCTCGCTTAATTCCTACTCCATTTCCACGCGCGATGAAACCATTCTGACCCAGGCTGATCTGGATGAGGTGGTTGCCAATGGCGCTGTTGGTGATATTGCCCTTCGATTTATCGATGCCGATGGTCAGCCTGTTCAGTCCGAGCTTAGTGAACGCATTATTGGCATCGATCTTGAACGCCTGCGCAAGATACCACGCGTCGTGGGTGTAGCAGCTGGTGAGAATAAAATCATGCCCATCCGGGCCGCTTTGTGCAGCAAACTGGTTAATGTGCTTATCACTGATCTGGCAACAGCAGAAGCCCTGGCAAAGATATAGGTTTCAAAGCGTCATCCAGCACGGTAAACGCATTTGGCTCATAATGGGCATACAGATTTCAGTAAGTTGATCCCATAATTTTTCATTGGCGGCCCAATAATTGCTTTAACGCTTCCAATAAGAGGGTCACATTTTCGCGGGAAGACGAATACCCCATCAGACCAATGCGCCAGACACGTCCTTTCAGGGGTCCCAATCCACCTGCAATTTCGATATTGAAATCGTCCAGCAGGTGCCGCCGGATAGCAACTTCATCCACATTCTCAGGCACAACCACCGTCGTGAGTGAAGGCAGACGGTATTCTCTTGATACATAATGCCGAAGACCCAAGGATTCAATTCCATTCCATAACAGTTCAGCATTGATTCGGTGGCGTTCAAAACGTGCTTGAAGCCCTTCTTCATAGACCAGTCGTAATGCCTCTCGGAGCGCATAGTTCATGCTAATCGGTGCGGTGTGATGGTACGTACGGCCATCCCCCCAATATTTTTCGACCATCGTCAGATCCAGATACCAATTAGCCACCTTTGTTTTTCGTTGATGCAATGATTCGATGGCGCGCCCGCTAACCGTCAGAGGGGATAGGCCTGGTGGACACCCCAGACATTTCTGCGTTCCGCTGTAAGCCACATCTATATCCCAGGCATCCACCTTGACTGGCATGCCGCCTAAAGAGGTAACACAATCCATTACCAATAATCCACCTTGCCGATGCACTACATCAGAAATACCTTCCATTGGCTGCCATGCACCGGTCGAGGTTTCTGCATTTACAATGGCAACCAACTTGGCAGGTTTTTCGCGCAATGCTTTTTCGATTTCTTCAACCGTAAATACCTCACCCCAAGGGCGATCCAAGCGGTGCACATCAGCACCATACCGCCCCGCCATATCACATAGACGCTCACCAAAGTAGCCATTAACAGCAATAAGTACAGAATCACCCGGCTCTATGAAATTGCAAAGGGAGGCTTCCATGCCCGCGCTGCCTGTTCCAGAAACTGGAATAGTCAACCGGTTTTGAGTTTGAAATACAAACCGCAATAATTCTTGTACTTCATCCATTACAGTAATAAACTGCGGGTCAAGGTGACCCACAAGTGGATGGGCCATAGCTCCCAAAACTCGTGGAGGAACCATACTCGGCCCTGGGCCCAGTAAAATCCTGGCAGAAGTATCAAGATCCCTATAAATGGTCATTGTTTCCTCTTTGTTATCGTAGATCGCCAGTCTTGTAAAAACTGACGTATAGGTACAAATTTGATAGCTGAAGGTTCGACATATCTGCCATAATTAAGTCCATTATTCAATACCAGCCAGCTTCTGAATCTCCTTTACATTGACCTCGCGGATGCTTATATCCTGCATACAGGCCAGACCGGCCGCAAACCCGGCTGCCTGCCCCATGCCCATACAGAAACCAATTCCACGACCGGCACCCAAACCGATGTGAGTCGCAGAATAACACCGCCCAGCCAGCAAGCAGTTCGAAAAATCCTTGGCAATTAAAGAACGGTAAGGGACTTCATACCACTGTTGAGGCTCTAGTTTTACAAACTGATATCCGTTTCCGACGGGATTGTGGATCTCGATCCCATCCGTATTTCGGACGACAACATCCGCAAACCGGGCAAATCCCAGAACATCTTTCTCTCCGAAGGAATAATCCCCGCAAATGCGCCTGGATTCTCTCACCCCGAGCTGAGCAGCCGTATCCTGAAAGTAAGCGTTTTCAAAACCTGGCAAATTGGCTTTCATAAAATCAAATAGAAATTTGGCCTGGCGCCGGCCTTCAACCATTGCATCTGAAACCTCCAGTGCATTGGTGGCATTGATGGGTCCAATTCGGGTTGTATTCACCAGGACTTCTTTCGGAGAGGGAGTGTTAAAAAAGGTTAAACCATTGCGGCGCATCAAGATGGATCGTTCCCATTCAGTAAAGTCATGCAACCTCATGACCCGTTCAATCAGTGGTAAAAAATTACCGAAGCGGGCGAATTTCTGAGGTTTGCTGCGCAAAGCATCCCGCAATTGGTTTACATCCTCAGGAGAATTATTATGCAAATCTTCGGGATGATTTTCGATAGAAGCCAAGAGTTTCCCCAAATTGACATTTCCGATCCGGAACAATAAAGTAGCTGCAGATGTCAGGCCATCTTCAGGCCTACCGAATTCAAATGAGGCGCCCGCTCTGGCTGCCAGATCTCCATCTCCGGTTGCATCAATAAAAACCTTGCCTGTGACCGCGGTTCGACCACTCTTGTTTTCAGTAATGACCGCTTTGATCGTCTTGCCTTCGCTTATCGCACCTACTACCGGGCTGCCCAAGATTACCTGGATATTGGCCTCGTGCATCATCTCATCCAACAGCCATTTTGTCATTTCAGGATCAATTGGAATTAATGGAAAGCCCACCGGAAGCGCCATTCCCTGGGGCCAATCTCCCATCAATGCCGCACCCATTGACTCCAACCGGCGGATTATTTCCCACGGAATCCCCTTGATGACAGGCGATATCCCAATTCCATGCATCAATCCCATTGTCATCATTCCGCCAAGCGCATAAAGACGCTCAAGAAGGATAGTTTTTGCACCTGTACGGGCAGCTGCAAGTGCTGCACCGATTCCGCCCGGTCCCCCTCCGGCAATTACAACATCGGCCTGAGCCATGATTGGAGGAAAATTCTTTTCCATATTCATTCCAGATCTTTCTTCCTTATGAGAAGGATCCAATCTCCTTCATCTGGGGAGTGAAACTGAATCTTTGAACCAGATGCGGCAATGTCGGTTGGCAGCACTTGCCCAGTACGAGGGCTAAACCAATCAGCCTCAAGATGGGTCTGCATAGCTGACAAATCCAGCCAAATTAGACGGTCTCCAGGGGTATATACCACTGCCAGGTCACCTTCTACTGAATAGGACGCAAGAATAGTCTTACCAGCAGAAGCAAGGCCTGGTTGTTCAAGAACCATTTGCGGTGTTGGAACCAATCGCCACCATTCAATGCGAGAGAAAAAACTTACAAGATGTGCTATTTGCGTGGCACCTGGCATTAAAAGCCCGTCATTCCATGACAAAGGAATGCCGCTGCCTTCATGCCCAAACGTGGGCTTTGTACCATCATCCCACCCCCAAACGCCTCGCCCTCAGTAAGTCACTCCACAAGTGGGGGTGACTAAGAGGCTGTAATATAATCCTCGGCGGCACACGAAATCGTTCAGTTTTTCATAGATTTCACTGCCCAAATTAGCTTCATAAGGCGGCTCTAGATTTATTTGTGGGCGGGGGGGAATTTTTTTCCATCCCTGGCTAGGGGGACCAGCAACAAGCCAGGAAACTGTTTCATCATCACCACTGTGACCACTCTGGTAACCAATTATATCCAGCCATTCTTCATCCTTAAACTCATCCTGGACCCATATTCTTCCACCTGGATGAAGGCTGACAGGCGCGTGGGCGCGACCGCCAAAAACACCACGCCCAATCCTAACCCAACGCTCTGCCAAAGCCCCACGGTAATCGCCATCTCCATTGAGTATCCAAACAACCGGATAAGCGCCCCAACGTGCCACCATATATCGTCCCAGACGGATGGCTTGATCTTCAGGCAAAACAAGCCCCGGGTTATAGCTGCGGTAAATGGAATGGTCAATCGCCCACATCATCACAGGCACAGATAGCATGCCTGCCCGACTCGTCATTTCAACAAAGCTATCCAGTCTTTTAAAAAATATGGGGTCGAGTTTGATCCGATCATATCCTGAATACGCCTGGCGGCGATTTAGATCCCCCCAGGGTGAGCCCAACCACTGTGCTGCGATCCATTGCACTGCATTGAATTTTTGCTGTTTTCGAGTCTTAAGATAAAACCGCCAATCTTTTGGGGTAGCATTCATCGGCCCATTCCAGGCCGTATCTGCCATCCAAAAAAACGGGGTTCCGTCGGTGTGCTCCAGGAAACGCCGGTTGGCAGATACGTGCAGGGGGCCATGCTGGTCAAAAGTAGTGATATTTATCAAAGATGAACAAGCGAATGAGCCAACTTGTTCATGAAGACCAACGTTATTTAGCGTAACAGTTGTGCAATCAGATGCGATTTGATAAAAAGTGGCACAAAAAAGGAAGATTTTGGCCCATCCGACGGTCAAAGATGACCGGCGGGTAATTGAAGCACCTTGCCTGCAAAGACACTGTGCGAACTGAACCTTAATAATCGACCTTCTGAATTCCGGATCACTTGTGCAGAAACGTGAGCAGCGACCTGTACCTGGCGTTTGATGCCTAACTTGCGGACATCCAGAGCATGCTTGACTGGTTGCGTCTGTTCTGCCAGCCAATGTGAAGCCCAACGGATGAAGTTTGCGGCGAAGAGAACGCAGCATTCCTGAAGATAGATGGCTGGCTCGGAGCGCACCTTGATCTTATGCAGATAGAAAACCTGTTTGCCTTCTTTGATGCCAGCTTCGATGATCTGCCTGCCATTGTAGTGGTTGAACCAGACTGGCAGATCTTGCGTGCCCAAGTCGGAACCATAATGGAGCAGGGTGGAATGCTTGAGCGTAGAGCCGGTATAAAAGCGTTCCAGGGCGACATCTAAAGGATATGGACAGTGGCTGAGCAACCTCTTGGGCCAGGCGACCATTTCAGCATTGGCACCCACTCGAGTGTAGGAAGTTGAAGCATCGATTTGACGCTTGAGAGA
>Ga0182027_10005484_pt1 | contig 19251 bp, 14 predicted proteins | sample 712E1DmetaG_FD_121300 | JGI IMG/M metagenome (GOLD analysis project Ga0182027, IMG submission 121300) | Permafrost microbial communities from Stordalen Mire, Sweden - 712E1D metaG (Illumina Assembly) | ecosystem: Environmental > Terrestrial > Soil > Wetlands > Permafrost | place: Sweden...
AGTAACAACAATGTTATCAAACCAAGCTTCGGTTGGGTAAGCAGTTCCGGTGCCGATTCTTAATCCAATTCTTTCATTTGGCGAATATTGATAAGTAGAATCAGTGTAGTCAATTATTGTTATTCCGTTTACAATAAATTGAATATGTTGATTCTCCAAAATTATAGTAATATGATTTATCTGGTTGTCTACCAATGGAGCTGGAGAGGTAGATACATTGAAATCCATGAAGTTGGTCCAGAAATTAGTTTCTCCCCAGAAATGGACCTCATAAGGGTTACATGAGGTAGAAGAATCGTTGCAGATCCATCTAAAATCTAAATTTCGATCAGTTGTTGGAGTTGTGTCATTTACGATTGGCAAATAATCAAAATCAATTTGATAGTCAGGGGTATAGGTTTTTGTAGCGATAGCATCAATTATTACAGAGGAGGAGTCAATTCTTCCTCCAAACATGTTATTAGCATTAATGTTTTTAACTTGCCATATACCGCTTCCGCTTAATGGGATCCAGTTGCTAGTGTTTCCACTATCAAAGTTATCCTGAAAGATCGTATATGAGGCAAAGGCTTTTTGATTAAAAATAGGAACAATAGTTAAAAACAAGACTATTATTCCTATTAAAAAAATCCTTAGGGCAATAGGACTCTTCATATTTTATTATTTATACATTTCTTCCTATTTGTCAAGAGTTAAAATTTACATTAAGCATGTAGTTTGTCAATAAAATTTATTTTAATCAATAAAGAACAATTATTTTTTATTTTATCTGTCGTTAAATTATTCAAATTGTGCGCTTGTTGAGTTTGGTAGGTTGCTAGTGATTTGCGTAGGGGGTTAGGAAGGTTTCGAAGAGTTCTTCTAATCTTTTAAGGTGTTTTTCTTCCATTCCATGATGGCATCCAACTAAAAATCCTCTTTCCATAACCTCGTTGGCAACCGGAAAGTTTTTTACATTCCATTTCTTCTTAAGATTTGCAAATCCCGGTTGTTCCAAAATATTTCCGGTTAAAACAGGTCTCGTTTGGACGTTATGTGTTTCTAAGAAATTAACGATAGCAATTCTTTTAAAAGGCGCATCGCTTTTTATTACAAGCGGAAATGCCAGCCAGCAAGTATCTACTTTTAAATCTTGTTTTGGCAAGATAAATAGATGTTCATATTTTTTAAAGAATTTTAATAATCGTTTGAAATTATATTTTCTTGTTTTACTAAATTTGGGGAATTTTTTTAATTGTTCATTTCCAAAAGCTGCTCCCATCTCATTTGGTAAAAAGTTATATCCAATTTCATCGAATATAAACTTGGCATCGTAAGCCGTGTTTCTAATTTTGGTTTTAAAGCGTTTTGTAATATCTTCAGATTCATTAAAAATAGAAGAAGATCTTCCCCAGCCCCTAAGCATTTTTAATCTCTTAAGCCAGAGTGGGTTATTTACCATAATCATTCCGCCGTTTCCGCCGGCTGTAATAAGATGAGATCCATAAAAACTGGTTGTCGTTATATCAGAATATTTTCCGGTCGGTTTTTTATTATATTTAGCGCCAAATGTATCGCAAGAATCTTCGATTATATATAGCTTATGTTTCTTGGCAATTTTTAATATCCTTTCCATATCCGGAACGTTTCCAATTAAAAGTGGAAAAAATATCGCTTTGGTTTTTTTTGTAATTGCTTTTTCCAAAAGATTTACGTCGATTGTATATTCACCATTTTTAGTATCAATAAATATGGGATTAAGTTCCATTTTTATAATTGGAGCAACGGTTGTCGAGAAGCTTAAAACCGGAGTAATTACCTCAGATCCTTTTGGTAAATTAAGTAGTTCTAGTGCAAGTAGGTTTGCCGATGAGCCTGAATTTACCATTACGCCATATTTTTTACCAAAAACACGAGAAACATTTTTTTCAAATTCTGCGGTTTCTTTTCCCATCATTTCGCGGCGTTCTCGGAGGACGCTGACTACTCTATTAATTTCATGGTTGTCGTAAACGGCAAGGGCGTATGGGATTCTGAGATCTCGCATTTGTTTCGCCATGTCAAACATTATATAATTAGCGTTATCGATTATCAAGCTATAGCAATAAATATAATATGACAATTTTATTTTTAGCAAGAAGATTTTATCCGGAAGTAGGAGGAGTAGAGAAGCATGTTTTGGAAATTGGCAAGAGAATGGTTAAAAAAGGACATAAGGTGGTAGTTGTAACGGAAAATCCTCAAAAATCCCATAGTGACGGTAAGCAGTCAAGAGCGTTGAGTGCTAGGATGGCAGGAGAAGTAGAGGGTATTAAGATCTACCGAATTAATGCCGGAAGAAATAATTGGTTTAAGAAATTTAGGATTTGGAGAGAGATGTGGAAGTTGAATAAGTTAATAGCAGAAGCGGACATAGTTCATTGCCATGATGTTTTCTTTTGGTATTTGCCATTTAGAATATTGTTCCCGGAAAAAAAAGTTTATACCACTTTTCATGGATATGAAGGAAATTTTATTCCAGAGAAAAAAGCAATTCTTATGCATAGGATTGCAGAAATACTTTCTTTTGGTAATATTTGCGTTGGCGATTTTTTGGCTAAGTGGTATGGAACAAAACCAACAGTTGTTACATATGGCGCTGTTGAGCAAAAGCTTATTAATCAGGGGTTAAAGTCGATAGGAAATACTCGCGATATTATGTACCTAGGAAGATTGGAAGAAGAAGCAGGGATACTGGAATATCTAAGAGCTTTGAAGCAAATTAAAGATAAGGGTATTATTCTAAAGATGGATGTTTTTGGTGATGGAGCATTAAAAAATGAGGCTGAAAAATTTGTTTTGGAAAATAATTTAAAAGTTGAATTTAAAGGATTTGTTGCAAATGCGACGGATTTTATAAAGGATTATAAATATATTTTTGTTTCCAGATATTTAGGGATTTTAGAGGCAATGGCTTTGCAGAAACCAATCTTTGCCGAGTACAATAACGAAATAAAAAAAGATTATTTGCAAATGGCACCTTTTGCAAAATATATATCAATTGCTGGAGACGCAAGCACGATAAGCAGGGCAGTTTTAAGCTACAAGGAAAAGAAGAACTTAGAGATAGCACGAGCATATCTTTGGGTAAAAAATGAAACTTGGGAAAAAATGGTTAACCTCTACTTAGGACTTTGGGCGAGATAAAAATCTTTTAGCAGTAAAATATAAAACGTAGACAAGAACTAAGATTAAGCTTATTGCGCTGACAATCTTTGAAATTGTAAAAAGAGGTAAATCTTCATATTTAAGAATTAGTACTCCGTTTCCTTTTGGTAATGTAAAACTCATTACGCCGTTCTTATCGGGTCCGATGCTTATTGGTTTCTTGTTGAAACTTGCTTTCCACCCCGGAAAGTAGAGAGTGTTTTCAGTTACCTTAAGTAAAGTTTCAGCGTTTACATTATAGGTATGCAGCGTTGATGTCCGGATAATAGGAATTATTTTTCCTTGGCCATTTGTAATTAGAATTGGGGATTTGGGAATAACTGAAAACCATGGTTTTTTGGGATTAACCCATCTCGAATTTGCATAAAAATGTCCATCCCCCCAATTTACTCCGAGCGGCAAATCTTTTCTTAAAGCAGCGTCATTTACGTTAGGGACCATTGTTCTTTGTCCCCAGTTTAGAATAGTTGTAAATATGGTTAGGAGAATAAGGGTATAAATAAATAGTTTCCTTTTTTTTAAAACAAGCATCACAAAGCCGGCAAGTATTGATGTAAAAAAACTTATCGGAATAAGCAACCGATGCGTTCCGGCTTCAGCCAGGATTTGCATATGGTTCCAGATAAATTTTGATTGAGGCATGATTAAAAATGCTGTTAGGAAAATAATAGTTAGCCAGAAAACTAATTCATTTTTATAGGAAGCTGCGCGTTTTTTAATCAAGATATAGAAAGTGGCGATTGCGATGACTGCAAGCTGAGTATATCCAATCAAAAACGATAATTCTCCTTTGTGTCCTTGAAACAGAAATCCAAATCTCCAAGGAGCATATAAAAGGTCTGTTAGGGTTGGAAAATAGATAAATCCTGGTGGGTATACAGTTGTAAATAAATACGGTTTATAAATAAACGAAGATGACCATTGAAAAGAGGAAATTACTAAGCAAATTACAACTACAAAGAATGAGTAGGCAATACTTCTGATAATATTTTTAGAACGAAGAATTAGATAGGCGAAAAACACCGGTACTAAAAAAATTGCAACAAGAATATGACTAAAAAGAACTAAGCTTAATGAAAGGCTGGATAAAATTAGGTAAACGACTTTTTTAGAGTTAAAGTAAACATTAATAAAATAAAATACTAGCGGAATAAATGTGTAAGATAAGACTTCGCCAACAGTTACCCCAAAATGAAGTGCGATCAAGTGATATGGGACAAAAAGATAGAAAATTGAAGCGCCAAACGCCGGAAGATCTTTCTTAAACAAGTTTTTTGAAAACAGATACATAAAAATTCCCGAAAAAATAAAACTTGAAGACAAAAGCAGTTTGAAGCTGTTAATAAAGGAGAATCCAAACAGATGAAAAAAAGCTGTTATGTAGTAAGGCAGTATGTAATTAAAAGCAAAAAGAGGATATCCATAAGTGGCATTTAAATCTCCTGCCCACGATGGGATCAAGTTTCCCTCAGTCAAAACTTTATAAAATTCCATGCTTCTTCTAACGTGAATACTAAAGTCGCCGCTTTGATAAGCGCCAGTTCTAAAGATGCTTATAATTGGAATAATCGAAATTAATAATAATAGATAAAAATAGTTAATCTTTTTTTTGGGGAAAATATACTTATAAATAAGTATTCCCATCAAGAGAAGGATTGAGGCCGCAATGTTTACTATAATCATTCGATAAGGGTCAAACATAATTTACTGATTTATATTTTCTTCCCAAGTTTTGAATTTGTCGGAAAATTTAAAATCTAAGATATTTTTGAAAAATTCAATAAAAGTGCCGAAATGCCTAGTGGATTTTCCGCCATAGCGATCGATATTCTTAATCGGAATTTCCAGCACTTTCCATTTTAATTTTGAAAACTTAATTACAAACTCTGCGTTAATAAACGAATCTTTAGACTTAAGATCTAACTTTTTTAATTCATTCCTTCGAAATATTTTTGGATCACCATTAATATCCAAAAATTGAGAACTAAATAAGAGCCAAATGATCAGATCAAAAGAAAAAGAAATAAGTGTTCTGCCAAAATTTTCCCTTGTTATTCGTTTTACTTTGACTAAGTTGTATCTCGGTGCGTTTGCGATAAGTTTTGGTAAAATAGTTAAATCCACTTGTCCGTCGGATGGCATAAAGCAAACGTATTTGCCTTTAGACTCACTTAATCCTTTTAAGATTGCACTTCCATATCCCTGGGTTGATACGAAGTGTCTAACGCATTTATATTTTTTGGAAAGAGAAATTATTTTGTCGAGTGATTTATCCCTAGAACCGTTTTCTATAAGTAGTAGCTCGAATGAAACTTTACACTTATTAAGTGCTTTAATAATTTCGTCAACAACTTTTTCAATAATATCGTCTTCATTATGAACGGGAAGAGTAAGAGAGATAAAAATCATATCTTTTTAAAAATGGTTTTTGCTATTTTTTCCGGACTTAAATTATATTTATCACGAAGAAAGCTTTGGGTTCCTATTTCTCGGATGAAAATATTTGGCAAAGCAATCTTTGTAAGATTACTTTTAAGTTCCATATTTATTATTATATCTGAAACAATACTTCCAAGTCCTCCAATTTCAGAATGTTCCTCCACCGTAAAAACGTTTTTAAACTTGTTGCAAATTGCTTTAATCATTTTCTCGTCAAACGGCTTAAGCGTATGCATGGAAATAACTGTACCCTTTAAGCCTTTTTTCTCAAGAATTCCCACTGCTAAGACTGCGTTATTCACAATATTTCCCGTACTAATGATTGCAAAATCTTTTCCTATCTTTAGAATACTAGCTTTGCCAAATTTTAAATTCGGAGTTTTAGCATAAAGAATGGGTTCACCTCTTTTGCCAAGTCTTAAGTAGGTTGGTCCTTTTAATTCGATAGCTGTTTTAGTCGCCCAAGCGGTTTCAACAGGGTCACTGGGGGCAAGAATGCGCATGTTTGGAATAGTTCTCATTAAGGCAATATCTTCGATTGCATGGTGGCTTGCTCCGGCATCAGCATATGATATTCCCGCGCCCGATCCGACAATAATTACATGGGCATTGTGTAGTGCAATGTCATTTCTAATACTTTCAAATGCCGTTAAGGTAGAAAAAGTCGCAATCGAATAAACAAAGACAATCTTTCCGGACATGGCTAAACCGGTGGCAAGGCCCATCATGTTTGATTCGGCAACACCGACATTTATAAATTGTTTTGGAAATTTATCTCTAAATTCTTCAAAAACAGAATAACCTAAGTCTCCGGTTAGAAGCATTATATTTTTGTTTTTTGCTGCTTGTTTAGTCAGTTCTTTTACAAAGGCGTATCTCATTAATTTAATTCCTCCAGAGCCATTTTATAAAGCTCTTCATCTAAATTTTGATAATGCCATTTAAGTTCGTTTTCCATAAAGCTTACTCCTTTTCCAGCCGTTGTATTTAGAATAATTGCGTTGGGCTTATCCGAGCTAAGCTTTTTAATTTTACTAAACATGACGTCAATTTTTCCTAAGTCGTGTCCGTTAACGTCATATACATTCCAGCCAAAGGAGATAAGCTTGTCTTTTAAGGGATCAAGATTTATTACGTCTTCAATTTTTCCGAAGGCTTGCATACGATTAAAATCGATAAGTAGGAATAAATTATTTAATTTATGCTGAGGAGCAAATAAAATTGTTTCCCAGGTTGTTCCCTCGTCACATTCAGCATCTGAGACAAGTACGAATACTCTTGTCCTGGTTTTATTTATTTTTTCTGCCAGTGCCATGCCTGCTCCAATAGAGAGTCCGTGTCCCAGGGCTCCGGTTGAAACTTCAATTCCAGGAACAAGTTCTGCTTCTGGATGCATGCCCAGATATGAATTGTTTTTACCGTAATTTTCAAGTAATTTTTTTGGAAAAAACCCTCGATAATCAAGAGTAGCAAAAAGTGCCGGTGCCGCATGACCTTTACTTAGAATAAATTTATCTCTTTTTTGCCACTTTGGATTTTTAGGTCTTATTTTCATTTCTTTCCAATAAAGATAAGTCAAAATATCAATAATAGAAAGACAAGAGCTAATGTGAGCTTTCTTGGCCCGGTAAGACATTGTAATAATTTCCTTGCGTAAGCTTTTAGCGATTTTTTTTAATTTAGTAATATTATTCATATCTATTTTCCATATAAAACACTATGGTTTTTTTAAGTCCTTGTTCAAGATTATATTTTGGTGTCCAATTCAGAAGTTTTTTTGCTTTATTGTTATTTGCTACCCAGTAATTTGTGTCCCATGGTTTTTGGACGAAGTTGCCCACCTTAACAATTAATTGTTTATTTAATATTCTGCCAATTATTTTAACAACGTCTTTATTGTCTGTTTGAATACCCGTACCAAGATTAATTATTTCTCCGTTTTTAAGCTTTCTTTCTGCGACTTTTAAAATTGCAGCTGCAACATCTTGTACGTAAATAAAATCTCTTTTTACTTTATTTGCTGTTACAAATATTTGATCATTATTTATGGCCGACTTTATAACAATTGGAACAAGACGGTTTTCTTCTTCAAACGGTCCATATACGGAGAATGGCCGGACTATTCTAATGGGCTTATTATTAATAGTAGCAAAGCTTTGGGCTAGAAGTGTCGCTGCCCCTTTAGTTGCCGAATAAAAACTATTTGATTCGAGTACGTCGTTTTCCTTCATTGGTTTCTCTTTAAAACCGTATTCAGAAGAGCTACCTGTGATAACAAATGCTTTGTAATTTATGTTAAGAGTTGCCTCAAGCAGATTTTTTAAACCAATAATATTTACGTTAATCATTTCGTCTAAATTTGTATCGGAGGAAGAATTTCCGTAAGAACTGAGATGAAAAATGTAATCAGGATTAATTTTTTTTACGATTTTTCGCAAAAGTTTTTGATCACAGATATCTCCTTCGTAAATTTTTATTTTCTTTTTAATATCATTAATCTTTGCAAAATTGGAGTTTTTCCTAACCAGTGCATATACTTTGAAGTTCTTGCTAATAAGCAGCCTGACCAAATTTGCACCGATAAATCCGTTGGCGCCGGTAACGAATGCAGTCCTTTTGTTGCTTATGGCCATAATTCACGATATTATATCATCAAATCTGATAGAATTATAGAATTCTAAATCCAGGCACAAATCTTAGAAATAATGATTAGTAATTTAAAAAATAAAGTTATTTTAAGTTTTTTTCTCATACTACTTCTTGCCTCAGCGTTCAGATTAGTTGCATTTTTTTACAATAATCCGCCTACATACCAAGCAGAAGTAGCTCATGATTATATGGCGGCAAAGAATATTATTTTGGGTCAATCTTTTCCGCTAGTTGCCGAAAACTATAATTATACTTGGCATATTCCAAAAGGAGCAGGTTGGTATTATGTTTTGGCCGGGGTATTTATGTTATCAAATGCTAATCCTTTGGCGCCAAAGTTATTGACGCCTTTAGTTGGAATTGCGACGATAGCGCTGGTATTTTTTCTGCTTAAGCGAAGATTTAATTTAAAAACTGCTATTTTTACCTCTGTTCTTCTTGCAATATCGCCGGCGCTAGTGGATGAATCACATTTAATTTGGCCACCTTTTATGGTTTTTCTTCCTGTAGTATTATTTTTATTTTCCATTCTTAAAATTTTAGAAGGGAAGCAGAGATTTGCAATTCTTGCTGCAGTATCAATTGGACTTATGGCGCAGTTCGAGGTGACAATTGCCTTTTTTTACGGAGTATATTGCCTGCTATTAATTCCGATTGCCATAAAAAATAAACTAATTAATTTTAAAACTACGCGTTTGTTCCTACTAACACTTTTTTTGTTTGTAGTTCCATTTATTGTAGATGATGTTTTGCATGGTGCGTATTCAAGCGGCGGAATATTAATTTTATTGCAAAATTTAGGTAATGGAGTGCATAGAAGTTTTGGGTATATATTGGAACAAAGATTAGATACGTTTATTTGGAATTTCCGTTCGACCTTTTCTCCTAATATTCCTAAGTCGATTGGTATTTTAATAACAATGTGTGCGGGATCATATATCTACGTGTTAGATAAAAAGATCGAGCGCTCCAAGAAATTATTTATGTTGTTTTTATTTTTGGCTCCTTTTGCTAAGTTTATTTTGTTGTTCTTTTATCCAGATGATTTACGCAGTTGGTGGTTTTTGGACTTGATCATATTATATTGTTTTATTTTAGGAATAATTTTGGCGTATTTTATGCATAAGCCCAAACTTAAATTACTATCGTTGGCAATTATCGCAGGATTAATAGTAATATCATTTGATCCAATTAGAGTAACTTTAAAAAATGAGGAATTTGGAAAGAATATTATTACGCAAACAGTGCCGGTTGAATATATTTTGAATGATGCTCGTGGGCAAAAATTTAATGTTATATCGCTTGACACTACTCAAGTAAGATATGATTTTAATTATCTATTTTGGTGGTTTGGAATAAAAAAATACAGATATCAGCCGTCGATTGATAAGCAAAAGCTGCTTTATTATGTGCTTATTAATAACTCTACTAGTCACGCTGTTTTACCCAAGGATTTATCATCAAAAGTGGTTGAGACAAAATATTTTCCTCCTGACGTAATTGTTAAAAAAATAATTAATTAATTTATGCAGCATGTAGGGTAAAATGATATAATCTCATGCATAAACAAAGAGGATGAATAACCTTAAAACTACTCTCGTCACAACCGTTCTTAATGAAGAGGCCTCAATTGTAAGATTTATTGAATCAGTCACTAATCAATCCATGCTTTTGGATGAGATAATAATCGTTGATGGAGGATCTAAGGATAACACAGTTGCTAAAATATTGGAATTTAAGAGTAAATACAAAAATAAATTAAATCTAACCGTTTTTGTAAAGAAAGGTAACAGATCTGTTGGCAGAAATGAGGGAATTAAAAAAGCCAAGGGAAATATTATTCTCTCATCCGACTCCGGCTGTATTTTAGATAAAAATTGGGTGAAGGAAATAACAAAGCCATTCAAAGACCAGGCGATAGAAGTTGTGGCAGGGTATTATAAAGGTGCTCCTAGTAATGTTTTTCAAAAATCATTAATTCCTTTCGTTTTAGTAATGGAAGATAAAATTAAAGACAAAGAGGAATTTCTTCCTGCAACAAGATCAATGGCTTTTAAAAAAAGTATTTGGCAAAAAATTGGAGGATTTGATGAAAAACTTTCTCATAACGAAGATTATTCTTTTGCTAATAATTTAAAAATAGCTGGGACTAAGATGACTTTTGCAAAAAACGCAGTTGTCGAATGGATTCCCAGAAACAACTTAAAACAATCCTCTGTAATGTTTTTTAGATTTGCCTTAGGAGATGTTCAAGCAAATATTTTCCGGGAAAAAGTTTCGTATATCTTTTTGAGATATATTTTCGGAATGTATTTAATTCTGCTGGCTGTAATAATGCGCTCCATGCTTTTAAATAGTTTTATTTTATTGTTGTTGGCAGGTTATACAGCATGGTCAATAAAGAAAAATTATAGATACGTAAAAAAAGTAGGAGCATTCGTCTTTCTTCCATTGCTACAGTTTGTATCCGATGTGGCAGTTATTGCCGGAACGACTTTAGGTTTACTGCAAAAAGTTTCACTTAAAAAAGCTTACGCATTAATAGCTAGCAATAGGTGGACGTGTTTAATAATCTTATTATATACAGTATCAATTTTATCCGTAATAAGCTTTGGAATTCCAAATAGCTCCCATCCGTTTGATTATTTTATGGATGAGTGGCATCAGTCTCAGTCAGTTAGAGATCTTTTTAAATTGGGTAGTCCTAATATTGCCGGCGCTGCTAATGGTTCAATTTTCCAATTCTTTTTAACCGGTATTTACCTTCTCCCTTTTTACGCATTGCGCATCGTAGATCCATTCGCAATAAAATCAGCGGTAACAAATCTTTCTATGCAGACCGCATTATTTGAAGTGCTTAGATTGAATACGCTTCTCTTTGGCGTTCTCTCGGCGATAGTCTTAGGGTATATAGCAAAAAGATTCTATAAAATCAGTGCTTTTTTTACAGTATTTTTGTTTATATTTAATCCTCTTTGGATAGCATTAAGTAATTATTTTAAATACGATATCGCATTGGAGTTTTGGTTGCTATTAGCTTTTCTTTTTATGCTTCGATTTGTGGAAAAACAGAAAATGTTGGATTTTATTGTGGCAGGTATTTTTTCCGCATTAGCTTTAGCAACAAAATTGGAACCTTTTAATTTACTGGCGGTTTACGTGGTGGTATTTTTATTATTTACGTCAAACTTAAGAAAAAGATTAATGAATTTATTTTGGGGATTAGCAATTTATCTTACTACATTTATTGCTTTTGGAATTCCGGATATAATTTTGGGCAAAGGAAATCTTTACGGATATTTGACCTCAAATTTGCTTACTACGCCTAATGAAATTTCAAAAAATTTAAATTTAGGAATGAGTTATTGGCAATATTTTGTTGAAAAATTATATCCTGCAACCTTCGGAGGAGTATTCTATTTTGGCTTCTTGCTACTGTCTCTTATTGGAATAGTTATGGTGTTTAAATATCTGGCAAAAAGAAGAAGAATAGGAATGATATTGTCAGAAAATAACTATTTGATAGTTTTACTTTTAAGCTTAATTTCCTACGTATTAATAATTATTTCTCTTAGAACAGGAGCAGTTTCCAACAGGCTCATACCTTTGCTACCGTTTATGACACTAATTGTGGTATTGGTAATGAGTAAGCTATACGAAAAAATGAAATCATCAAATCTCAGAATTCCTTTTTTAATTTTGGTTAGCGTGCTTTTATTTATTCAACTTACCGAGTCTTTGTCTTGGAATACGTTAAAGTTTAACAACAATCCAAGAGCTATTTCTTCGTTTTGGATTACGCAAAATATTAGTAAAGGCTCTATGATCGGAATAGAGAATATTCCGATCTATCAATCGCTGCCGGATATTATCTTGAATGAATTTTATCTAAATCAATATGGTAAGGAAGATAATAATAAGTATAAATATATTATTATTAATAGCAAGAATATTGTTTTTCCAAAAACAGTTGTATTAAGCGATAATATTTTAGAAGCAAACACTTTCTTTAAATCAGATAAAAAATTAATTGTTCAGAAGTTAGAAAATCAGGGATATAAAAGATTAAAAACGTTTTACCTAAGTTCAACTTTGTTTTTTCTTTTCAATAACCAACGGGAATATTACATGTCGGGATTAGTTCAATTGCCTGTTGCGATTACGGTTTACGAAAAGTAATTGCGTTATACAACTTCCAGCTTTGGTAAGGGGAAGATAAAATGTCCGCCGTCTCTAAGGTATTTTTTTTCTCTTTTTAGAAACTCTTCTTTAAAAAACCAAGGAAGTACCAGCATGTAATCTGGTTTATCTTTCCTAGCTTCTTCTTCTGAAATAATCGGGATGCCAACAGAGGCAATAATTTTTCCCCATTTTTCCTGATTTCTTTCGACTGCTTTTTTAATAAGCTTGTTATCTAGCTCAAAATATTGCAGTAAAGTATTCCCCCTCGTAGATGCTCCATAGAGATATACTAATTTCCCTTTCGCTGTTTGTTTTTTAACAAAGTTTAAAACCTTTTCTTTGTTATTTCTAATTTGCTTGGCAAAATCTAAATATATTTTTTTGTTATTCAGTTTTAGCTTATTTTCATGTCTTTCCATTTCTAAAACAGATTTGGAAATCTTTCTGGTTCCTTTAATGGCAATATAAGTTCTAAAACTACCACCATTAAGCGCTCTCTCTTCAAGGTCAAATACCTCAAGTCCGTGTTTTTCTAAGAGATTATTCAAAGATAAAAGCGAATAATATTCAAGATGTTCATGAACGATATTGTCAAAAGCGTTCTGTTTAAGCATTCCAACCAGATAATTTTGTTGAATTATAAACACTCCATCATCTTTCATGATCTTTTTGACATCTTCGACGAATTTATTTGGCTCTTCCATGTCATAGAAGCAGGAGATAGCGGTTACGATATCGGCTTTTCTTTTCTTTAACACTTTTGTGCAAGAATTATAATTAAAGAAATCATTTACGACAGCGTTTGCGTTCTTTTTGGCTTCTTTTGCAAATTTGGTAATTGGCTCAACACCAATTCTATAAATATCTTTTGGATAGTTTTTAAGTAAAGTTCCATCGTTTGCTCCAATATCAACAACGGTAATATCTTTTGTTTTTTTAGAAATTTTCTGAAGCGCTTTTTGCGCAATTTCCTTAAGCTCATCTTGCATGGTTTGATTAATACCCGATCTATAACCGTATCTCTCCGTATATAAATATTTTTGTGGAGCATTGTAATCTAATTGAACAAGAAAGCATTTTTTGCAAAGCATTATAGTTAGGGGAAAAGCTTTTGGTTTTCGATTTGTCTTAACAAAATCCGAAAGAAATTGATTTCCTAAGGAAAGAATGCTGACGAGATTTTTAGAATTACAAGATCTGCAGTTTTTAATTTTCATTCATGTGGGCGAGTCAAGATATTATAAAATAAATACTATCACTTCTTCAAGTAGCTAGATTGAGCTTGTATATTGGTTTTTCTAAAGTATAATAGTGCTTATGGGATATTCCGAAAAAGCGGTAAAAGGCTTAGGTTGGGCCGGTTTTTTGCAAATTGCTTTAAAGGGAATAAGTTTTATCAAATTTGTAATTATTGCACGCTTCTTATTTCCGGCGGAATTGGGAATTTTTGGAGTAGCTTTGATCACCACCGGTTTTTTTGACGCCATGACTGAAACGGGCATCTCATCCTACTTAATTCAAACTGATGATAAGCATAGTAAATATATTTCTACTGCTTGGGTGACATCCATCGTCAGGGGTTTTGCCTTAAGTATCTTAACTCTTATTGCCGCATATCCGGTAAGTATTTTTTTTAATAATAAAAGTGTTCTAGGTATTGTCTTGGTGGCAAGCTTAATACCTTTAGCAAAAGGACTAATTAATCCATCGGAAATAATATTCCAAAAAAATCTTAAATTTAATAAAGATTTCTACTACAGATTTACACTTTCGGTGTTTGACTTCTTTATAGCTTCAGTATTAGTAATTATTTATAGGAATGCATTTGCCTTAGTGGTAGCATTGTTGTTTTCAACCTTATTCCAGGTTTTTCTATCGTTTATTGTTTTTAGTCCCTGGCCGCGTTTTGTTTTTGATTTGAATAAGATTAAAGACATATTTAATTTCGGTAAATGGATTACGTTTATAACCGCTTCTAATTATTTCGTTGAGCAATTCGACGGAATAATTGTCGGTAAATTACTAGGACTAGGGAGTTTGGGAATTTATGAGTTGGCGCAGAAATTTTCTTTGCAACTGATGATAGATGGTGGAAATGTATTTTCCAAAATCACTTTTCCATTGTTCTCTTTGATTAAAAATGATAATCCGAGAACTGCGAGGGCATTAAAAAGAGTGCTTTTATTGGCGTTTTTAATCTTTGGAACATTGACTGTATTACTAGTTATATTCTCAAGAGTAATCTTAAGCATTTTTGCCGGAGCCAAATGGATTAGTGCCGATATACCACTTAAGATATTTTCAGTTGTTGGTTTAATTACGGTAATGATGGCAATTGTAACCTCACTTTTTCTAGCTAAGGCAAGGCAAGATATAACTGCAAAAATAATCTTGGCAAGATTTATTATTCTTGGAGTAATAATTATCCCTGCATCACTACATTTTGGTATAATTGGAGCCAGTTCTGCTTCGCTTTTAAGTTATGTATTGGTATTACCAATTGCACTAATAGGGTTGAAGCAAATTTTTAAATTTAAAAAATGAAAATCGCCGTATTTTATTATATAAAATTTAGTGGAGCCAAAAGGGTAGTTCAAGAGCACGTAAAAGGACTTAAAAGCTTAGGCCATTCGGTTGACGTTTATACAACCGATAGCGCAATCGACATATTCGATCCGGGAAAATTCGCAGATCATAAGTACACGTTTAATTTCAAGCCGTTGGACCTGAGGTTGCCGCTTCTTGGGAGAATTAAGTCCGATTATATTGATACATTCTTAAGTTTAAGAATTTTACATAAAAAAATTGCCGCAGAGATTGATGCCAAAAAATACGATATTGTTTTAGTGCATACGGACATTAATACGCAAGCGCCATTTTTGCTTAGGTATCTTAAAACAAATAATGTTTATTACTGCTTGGAACCGCTTAGAAACGCATATGAGTATTCATTGCAGCTTAAGGGTAATTTTTCTTACTTGAATTTGTTTTATGAAAAGCTGAATAGATGGATAAGGAAAAACATAGATAGAACCAATACGCTTGCTGCGAAGAATATTCTAACACTTTCTTTATTTGCCAGAGAAAGAATAATTGCCGCATACGATCTATACCCGAAGATTTCATATCTTGGAGTAGACGAGAGCGTATTTAAACCGAACGCTGTTAAGAAAAAGAATCAGGTATTTTTTGTTGCGGAAAAATATCCAATCTATGGTTACGATCTGGCTCAAAAGGCAATAAGTCTAATTCCTCTTGGCATTCGTCCTAAGCTTAAAATCGTTTCTTGGAAAAACAATAACGGAGAAAGATTATCAGATGAAGAATTGGCAACGCTTTACAGTGAGTCGCTTGTTACGCTTTCTTTAAGCCGATTCGATACTTTTGGCTTGGTGCCATTGGAGTCTATGTCCTGTGGAGTTCCCGTAATCGCCTTAAATGTTGCGGGATATAGAGAAACCATGATAGATGGAAGTACGGGCTATTTGGTTGATTTTGATGTAAAACAAATTGCAGATAAAATCATTTACCTGATGGAGAATAAAAAAGTCGCTGAACAGATGGGTAAGAATGGAAGAAAGTGGATTGAAAATAATTGGACATGGAAAAAAGAGGTGAAGGAATTAGAGGTGTTACTAAAAGAATTTGTTAAGCAGTAATTTCTACAAATGAATATTCTATTCCATAGATATAAGCAGATTAAAGGATTAATATTTTTTACTTATTTAAAAATTGTTCGTAAGATTAGAATTTTAATAAATTTACCAATCTATTATGTAATTGGGGATAGTCATACCACTAATTTTTTAAATCCGGCTTTTATTATTCACCATATTGGTCCTGCAACTGCATACAGACTTAATTTTAGTAAAAGTAGTACTCATGGAAGGGAAAAAGTTTTAAAGATATTGAAAAATATCTATAAACAAAAACCCTTGAATGTTATATTCGTGTTTGGCGAACTAGATGTCAGAATTCATATTAATAAAACTGCTCAGGAGAAGAAAATATCGATTGCAAATGTAGTTAGTTCTACGGTTGATTCGTACTTTAATTTTTTGAAATATATTAAAACAAATTTTCCGATGATAAATATCTATGTATTCAATGTTCTGCCGCAAGGCGAGGAAGGGAATATTTATAATTTTCCTTATTATGCAGATAGAGAAAAGAGAGCTGCAATTGCGGTTGAGGTAAATAAAAAACTTGAGATTTATTCAAAAAAAGCCAATTATAAATTTATCGATATTTACAATATGCTAATTGACAGCAAAGGGAGAAGAAAAAAAGAATATGTTTTTGACGATGTCCATTTTAATCGTAAAATCATTAAGTTTGTCTTGGAGGAAATAAAATAATATGAATGTTTCGATAATTATTGTTAATTATAAGGTAAAGGAAAAACTTCTTAAATGCGTAGATTCTATAAAGAAATATACGAAAAATGTTTCTTATGAAATTATTGTTGTGGATAATGAAGGAGATAAAAGTTTACAGGATAAGCTTAAAAAAATTAGTGGAGCTTCTTATATTAAAAGCGAAAGTAATTTGGGCTTTGGAGGGGCAAATAATTTGGGGGCATTATCCGCAAGAGGGGATTATCTATTCTTTTTAAATCCCGATACATTTTTTATTGAAGATATTGTTAGTGGTCTTTACCGCTTTATAAGTAAAGACAAGAAAATTGGAGTAGTAGCTCCAATGCTACTTGATATAAGCAAAAAAGAATATGAACTTCAGGGGACAAGGATACTTACGCCATTAAGAGCATTGCTAACATTATCTTTTCTTAGCAAGTTTATTGGAAAATTCTATAAGGGTTACTATATAAAAACATGGGACAAAAAAGGATTACGGGAAGTTGACGTTTGCCCCGGAACCGCGTTTATGATTAGCCGAAGGTTATTTAATCAAATAGGAGGTTTTGATGAAAAGTTTTTCCTTTACTTTGAGGAGTTTGATTTATGCAAAAGAATAAAAAAGCTAAATTATAAGAACTATATTATTTCAACGCTGAAACTTGTTCATGAATGGGGAATGAGTACGGTTAAATTTGAAAAAAAAGATCAAGTCTTTGCGCAAAGCCGAGCTTATTATTTTAGAAAACATTATGGAACACTAAGCTCATTAGTAATTGAGATTTTTCTGCATTTAAATAAGTATGCGTTGTTATTGCTGCTAGTATTTGGCTTGTCATTATTTTTAAGACTTTATAATTTGTCCTCGGGTATGACATTTATCGGCGATCAGAGCTGGTTTTATTTATCAGCAAGGGAAATGCTTATGACCGGTAAGATTCCTCTGGTGGGCATTACATCTAGCCACACATGGCTTCATCAAGGCCCGCTCTGGACATATATTCTTTCTGTGGCACTGAAGCTGTCTAACTATAGCCCTCTCTCCGGAGCATACCTAACTGTGATTGCAGGATCTTTTACATGCGTACTGATATATATATTGGGATCTAAAATGTTTACCAAAAGAATTGGCATTATCGCCAGTTTTCTTTATGCAGTTTCTCCTCTAGTTATTTTTTTCGATCGCATGCCGTACCACACTACTTTGATTCCGCTGTTTACGTTATTATATTTTTTCTCCCTCTATAAGTGGATAACCGGTAATATAAAATATTTTCCGATAACCTTAATGCTGCTTGCGATTTTATATAACTTTGAACTTGCTACGTTTTCATTAGTTTTACCGGTCATTCTAGTTTTTATCTTGGGATTTCTTAAAAAGAAAAAATGGGTGATTAGATTATTCAATAAGCAAATAATGTTTCTTTCGGTAATCTTGCCGGCCTTGGTGATGTTACCTATAATAACCTATGATTTCTCGCATGGGTTTAAGCAGACAATAGTATTCTTAGGTTGGACCCTATATAAACCATTCAGCTTTTTAATTAAGTCTTCCGGCGCAAATATTTTTTCAACTTTTCCGACGGTAATTAATTTTATTGCTACTAATTTACAGCGATTAATTTTAGGACAATCATTGATAACTTCGTTATCAATATTTTTCTTATCAATTATTGTAGTTATCAATAAGGATAGGGCAAATTATTTTATTTCTAAAGTTCTTTTACTTTTTCTGCTTTTAATATCTTTGGGAGGAATTGTTTTAAGTCAATCGCCGTCTGATGCATATCTTCCGATTATTTTCCCATTTGTCATTTTTTTAATTGCTTTATTTTTTGACAGATTGCTTAAGATTAAGTATCTAAAATATTTGGCATTGTTGTTACTCTTGGGAATTATTTTTGCAAATGCCTACTTCTCGTTTAATCAGGATAAGACAAGTAGCGATTTGGGAAAAAGGATCTTAATAATAAATAAGATCATTGTCTTAAGTGGCGGCAGGGAATATAATTTAATAGGAGAAGGGAATGGAAGTCAATTTACGAGCTTTACTATGAATTACGAATATTTGCTTTGGTGGAAGGGTCATGCACCATCACATAGGAAAGTAGATTTAAAATTTATAGTATCGGAAACGCCAAAAGGATTTGTGGTTGTCGAAAATAATGATTAGCGTAATTATTCTTACAAAAAACGAAGAAAAAAACATCCTCGATTGTTTAGAAACTGTGTCGTGGGCAGATCAAGTAATTATTCTCGATGATGACTCTGAAGATAGAACGCTCGAAATCGCTCAAAGCCAAAAACTAAAAAATTTAGAAATAATTAAAAAAGAGATTCGGGGAAGTTTTTCCGAGCAAAGAAATTATGCCTTGGATAGAGCAAAATATGAATGGGTATTATTTATTGATGCGGATGAAAGGATAATGCCGGAACT
>Ga0182027_10005487_pt1 | contig 19248 bp, 18 predicted proteins | sample 712E1DmetaG_FD_121300 | JGI IMG/M metagenome (GOLD analysis project Ga0182027, IMG submission 121300) | Permafrost microbial communities from Stordalen Mire, Sweden - 712E1D metaG (Illumina Assembly) | ecosystem: Environmental > Terrestrial > Soil > Wetlands > Permafrost | place: Sweden...
ACTGTAAAAATTAAAACCGGTTACCCCGCTTTTGCCAAAGTAATCCATGATCCAGCCGCCCAGCGCGGAACCGACGATGCCCAGGATTATGTCAAGCAACAGCCCGCTGCCGCCGCCCATGATCATTGAAGCGACCAAGCCAACCAGACCGCCAAAGATTATCCAAACAATAATAGACATATATTTATTGGTTAATGTTATTACAAGAGTTACGCAGTTCGCCCAGGATTCAAGTCAAACCGTGAGGAGCGCGGAGTCCCGCCATGGCGGGGCGACTAGCAACCGATCGGTTTAACGCGGAAGATGGGTCAACTGCGTAACTCTTGTTATTATTTATCTTCTTTATTTAATTTGTCCGCCGCTTCCGGCGTAGAGACTGTTTTGCCGATCAGTAAAAGTTTGACGATGGCAAAGGCAATTATCCAATAAACCAACATTGCCAAAAGCGTCGTCCATTCAAAAACGCTTCCCAGCGCCCGAGCGCTGCCAAAAACCTGCAAGAAAGGAGCGACAATAACCGAAGTCAACGCGTAAACAAAGCTGCTAAATCCGGCGGCAGGGTTGGCGGCGAAAAGTTTTAAAGCAAACCTTAGAGCCAACATAACTTCCACAAAATACAGAAGATACCAGACAATTTGCGTGCCGCGATATATCGGTTTTGTTGTTGAAGAGTTGTATGAATCCATATTTTTTTTAAATTACCGGATAGGTCTTTTATCGTTCCCCGCCGCGATCATGCCCACAAAACGACGGATGATCTGCCGGGCCGATGTCAGGACCATGATTTTGATCCGAATTTCTATTTTAGTCATTGTATTTAATAATGCCGTTACGAAAGCTGATATATTACATTTTTTTGGCCGCCCGTTTAAAACCGCTGATCTCTTTTCCCAATTCCCCGATACAAACCTCCAGCTTCCGTATCCGTTCCTGGGTCTTAATTTCCAGCTCGTTGGTATGGCTGGCAAGAGTCTGGGCAACCGCCATCATTTCCGTGACATCTTCCATGGCCAAAAGTATGATAGGCTTGAGCCGCGGCGACTCGATTTTGTCAAAGTGGATCTGGCGGGCATTCAAGATCATTACCTTGCGGCCGATGGAAGGAAATTCATGACTGACTTCAAACCCGTTGAAAAATGTATTTTTAGGAAGAATATCCTCAAGAAGTTTTTTTAACGCAGGAATGTCCCATTGGCCATTGCCAAGTTCGTAGACGATTTTGTTTACTGTATTTTTGGACTGGACCTGAAACATCCGATAGAAGGATTCGTTGGCCGCCATTACACGGAGCTCTTTGTCAAGAATTAGAACCGGCTCGCGGACCACATCGACAACGGTCTTGATATAGGCCCAGCTTTCTTCCCATAAGCGGTCGAAAAAATCGGCGCCGACAGGCTTTGGCCTCCCCGTATCGTTTTTAACTGTTTCCATGATATTAAGCCGTTGGAGATCTTAAATTATTACAAGAGTTACGCAGTTGACACAGATTCAAGGCAAAGCGTGAGGGTACGCCGGAGCCCCGCCATGGCGGGGCGACTAACACCCGAACGCTTTAACGCGGAAGATGGGTCAGCTGCGTAACTCTTGTCATTACAGCGATAGCTATTAACCCGAAGGCATGTTATGCTTGCAACCTAGGAAGATTGCCTTGGTGTAATGAAGCTTTAATGTTGTCCGTAATAGGATATCAGCATAGACCGTTTAATTATGAATGATCTAAAAACCGAAACGCCATTACAAACGCTGTTGGCCACAGCCTACAACGATTACGAAAAAAAGCTTAATTTACACGCCTTTTTTAAAGTAAACGACCAGGCGACCAGCGAAGACCTGGTACAAGCCACCTTCATGAGAACGTGGATCTATCTGGTTAAAAAAGGGAAGATTGATGCCATGAAAGCATTTCTCTACCATGCACTAAACGGCCTTATCGTAGATGAATACCGAAAACGTAAAACCGTATCGCTGGACGCAATGAGTGAAAATGGTTTTGAGCCTCGTGCCGCCGGTTCCGAGCGTTTTTTAAATTTCTTGGACGGAAAATCCGCACTCACCCTGATCGACCGACTCCCCGAAAAATACAAAAAGGTGATGCAAATGAGATTCGTGCGGGATCTGTCGCCCAAAGAAATATCGCTCATCACCGGACAATCAAAAAACGCGATCGCGGTGCAAATACACCGCGGCATCGGAAAACTTAAGTTGCTGCATGAAAAAGGCGTAAACGCCGTTCCTGTCGACGCATAATTTGTAAAAAAAATGGAAAACAACAAAAAAATCGGTTTTGTGGCAATGGTCACCAGTTTTGCCGCCGGTGCCGTCACCATGCTGCTGCTTTCCCGCAAAGGGCGTTGCAAGGCCAGCCAGTGGGCCGATAAAATGCGCGACGAAATAACGCGCGAGGCCCAAAAAACCAAGGACATGACCGAGGAAAAATTCGATAAGATCGTTGACGGCATCAGACCGCAATATGAGGCGATGAAAGATATCGGTTCCGAAGAACTAAACAGCCTCGTCGACGAGTTGAGATCACAATGGAAAACAATTTCCCAGGAAGCAAAAAAACAGACAGATACCGCCAGCCAGGACCAAAAACAAAAAAAGGCGCCCACGGCGTCAAAATAGATGACACCGACGGCATCGCCAGCCAAAGTTATTAAAAACCGGTTTTGTAAAACCGGTTTTTTGTTTGTTTGACACCCCGGCTAATCACAATATGATGCAATGCGTGTTATTCGGAGTCCTTTTTTTAATTCAATAATCCGCCATAAAGCGATATTGAAGAAAAACCTGGTAGAATTGCGTTTATGGGACAAGTTTGAAGAAATTATTGCCTTAAAATCACAGGCCAGCGTATAAATGTCTGGTCTTTATTCTGTCGGGTTATTAACTTTGCCCAGGAATAGAATCGCGCCGGTGGCATTGTGGACGATAACAAACATGAATGGATGGTCGGCGCGAAAAATTTTTGGCGGCGGGTCATAATGAAAGACTGAAATCCCACCCATCGCCTCTCCGAATCCGGTGGCGGCGGCAGCTTCGGTGCCTTCTTCGTCGACGTAAGCCTTGTGCAAAGCTTCGTTAATAAACACGCCTTTCATTTCGCTCATCCCGGAAAAATCGGCATCTTGCGAAAAAGCGGCCGACATTCCCATTTTTGACAATGTCTTATTCATTTCATAAGTGGTTTCAAATTTGAATTTCGGAAGATAAACATCCGCTTTTTCATAATTCATGGAACTTTTAAGCGATTCAAACTTTTGCAAATTAAATGAATTGTCAAACCAAAAACCATTGAAAGGATAAAATATCCCGTTGCGGGGAAGAATCACATACATTGAAAGCTCACGGTTGGCGTATGGCAATTCAATGATCTGGGACGTCAAATCTTCGCCATAGTTGTATTCACTGCCCTCATCTGTCATTGTGGGTGTCTTTTTAATCAAACCCCATCCTGGCGTAAAAAATTTGTCTTCGGTCTCTTTTTTATCAAACGGCGTTTGCCATTTGCCTTTAAAATAGATCGCGTTGGTTAAGACAAGCTTTGTCTGCGAGCTGACAGATCCTTGCGGGAAAAAGTTTTGGATTTTTTGGTTTGTTTTGCCGGCAACCCAATCATTGATTGTCTGGCGCGAACCTTCGGTATCGGTTACAAAATCGAGGTTGGCAGCGTTGCCGCCATAGTTGGCCGATACCGTATCCAAATAATTTTGATTGAATGGATAATCTTTCTGGCCCCAAAGGGCATTTGCCACGGAAAGCGCGTAACTTTTGCCGGGTTTGTTTATATCGGAATTGATCGAAGCAAAATCCGCAAGCCGTTTACTGGCGTCTTTTGGAAAACCGAAAACTGATTGGATTCCGTCAGCCGTTTTTCCGCGGGCGCCTTCGTAAACCATTCCTGCGGCGGATACAATGCTGTAGGGCGAAAAAAATACGTTATTTTTATTGCTTTTATAGCGCGCGAAAAAATCAAAAGCGAATTGGTTGTTTGCCGCCGCAATGCTTGGCGCTTCGCTGTTGCGCCCGCTCATAACACCAAAAACATCAACAAGCAAGATTATAATAATCCAAGCGGCATATAAAAAAACCAGAGACAGAATTATGGTTTTAAATGATTTTTTGGATATAATTTTCATATATTTTATTTTATCACAAAACCAATCGCACCGTCTCAATCAAGCCAAGAGAACACAATTAGTCCCAATGAATTAACCTAAGGAGGCTTTCATAAATAACTTCCATATATTACCCGTAGATTTGGCTCATATTTCAAATTTCCGACAGAGCAAGATTTGAGGTGTAGCGATAGCTACATCGAAAATATTGCGACCGAGGAAATTTGAAATATGTGGCAAAGATGCGGGTATGGTGTGGAAGTTATTTATGAAAGCCTCCTTAGCTAAAATTTATGCCCCGCTGGCAAACCGGCTAAAATCAAATTGTAAGAGAATTAAGCGAATAAATGGAAGTTGAAGGGAAATAACCCAATCTAATGATTGATTACCTACGGTTGTTTTTGCAATTCAATAATCAATTGCCGGATAAGCTGGATAAGAAGTTTTTTAATTTCCGCGATCTTGGCCATGATCTCAGGCCGCGTCATCTTGACAACTGGCATGCTGATCACGGGCGGATTGGTTATCCCGCCGCCTCCGCCCGCGCCAAGACTGCTTGACGCAATACAATGGCCGCTGTTATTGCAAGCACTGCCGCTGGCACAGGCGCCGCAACTCAACATACCGCCACATCCATCAGGAACCACCCCGCAAACATATCCCAAGCCGCTACAGGTTTTGGAAACACAGGCGGAAACTGATGTCGTGCAAGTACCCCCAGCGCACAACTGGCCACCGCCACAAGTACCACATGTGCCGCCACAAGAGTTGTCGCCACATGTCTTATCATCACAGTTAGGCATGCAATCTGCCACCTTTGAGCTGTAATTTTGACCATAAACGTTCGCCAGCGCGTCCAGATAACCAAAATCCCATTTTACCGTCGGTGCCAGCACGGCACCTTCGCCCCATTCGTCCCAAGCTTCGTTGATAATGATTTTGGGATTATAATTCTTTTGATCCACGAAATCTTTGGCCGCCTGTGCCATAATTTTGTATTTGTCAGGCGTACTATAAGTAAATAGCGAACCATTGACGCCGTTGCCATCGACAGGCGTATTGTCCCACCCCGGGGAAATGGTTGGAAAATAATAGGAAACGCCGGGACACGCGGAAAGCGCGTTCCATTCGTTTTTGTATGTTTGAATAAAATTATCGTAAGTATCGTATTTCAGACCCGATGAATCGGTTTGCGATGGCGTGATCCATGCGTAATATGTATTACCGTTAATGCCCAGGCTGGCATCGCCGCACCCATGAACTGGTGTCAAACTGGCCGCTTCCGAGATAAGAAGCAAATCGCTGTATCCGGCATTTTTTACCATTTGCTTCCATTGGCTGAACAGATCCGCGGCTTGCTTGGTGCCAAGGTTTCTGGAAAGTAAGCCCTGGTCATAAATAAATAGCACTGGCTTGTTGTCGATCTTAAAATATTGCAGTCGGGTGAAATAGTTCTTAATCATGTAATCCATCATATTCAACAGATCGGTTTTTGCGTCAGCATAAGTGTATTCGAACGGATAAAAATCAGTAAACATGACCGCGAATTTCAATTTGTCCGGATATTCGGAAATATATTTTGATTTAAGAAACGTGTTTTCCAGGCTTTCGTGAAGGAATTTTTGTCCGTTATACCAATACCAATCATAGACATAAAGAGAGACTCCGTGTTCCAGTCCCATTTTTATCATCCAATCAACGGCAGCCTGATTGGTATCGTCATAATATCCGATAAGAGGTTTTCGAGGCTGGTCGGCTCCCGGCATCGCTGGCGTAGCGTTCATAACGCCAAGGCCTCCCGAGCCACCCCACGAAGTCGTCCAAACATCTTTCAACGAGGCCGATGGCAAGGGTGAGCAATGATCATGCAAAGCAGGCATAACGTAAGTCCCGATGGTATAATCTCCGGTTGGCAGTACTGCGACATTGTCCGGCGGTTCGTGGCTGAAAGCATTGCAGTCCTGCGGACAGTTGGCCAACGATTCGCCTTTGTTGCAAATGCCATCGCCACATGAAGTGGGCGCAAACTGGCAAATTCCGCAATAGCCACTACCGCACAACCCGCCACAGCCGTCCGACCCGCAAGTTTTGCCGGCACAGTTCGGGATACAAGCAGAACACTGCAAATTGCTGGGCGAATTGGCCAGCGACAAGCTGGCATTGCCGTTGTTGCTGGTGGTGTATGAAAAAATCGAATGAGTTTGTCCATCTTTCCATTTCGCGGGCACGGCAATCGAAAACCAGTGGCTATCGGAGCCATCCTTGCAACTGCCGGCCGGCCCCGATCCCAGGCTTTGGTTTGCCAAGCCATAGGTGTAATCGGTATTCCCGGCCGAATAGGGGCCGTTAAAAACTTGCACCCAGGTCGGTTGTGCGTTGCCGCGATCGCAGGCCCAACCGGTTACCGAATCACAGGCAATATTCGTAACGCTCCCGACTAGTGACGGCGTCACGCAACTGATCGAAAGTGGCCCCAAGGTTTTGGTAGTGAAATAATCGGTACTGAACGCGTAGGCATAGATTTGGTGGCCAACGCCGTCTTTTACGGCCGCTGGCACGGCAATCTGAAATCCATGACTGGCGTTACCACCGCAGATGTTGGCCACAGCTTGTTCGCGGATGATGTCGGCCGTGGCCTTAGCGATCTCAGTTTTGTTTTGCGCCCACGGTCCGTCGTAAAAATAAACTATCAGTGGCGTTGCCGGTGCAGTCGGATCGCAGGTCCAGCCGGTAAACTGATTACAATCGGCGCTGTCAAAATTGCCACTCGGAACGGCAGCCGCGGCAAAAGTTATGGTTGTCGGAAAAAACACAGAACAAAAGCAACCAAGTAACAACCCTACAAAAATATTATTTGGTTTCATTAAATTATTTTACCGCAAAGTTGAGCAACATTAGATTGTCTAATCCTTCATTGGCAGCGATTGTTTCTGCAGTTCAACGATCAACTGCTGGATTAATTGTATCAAAAGTTTTTTGATCTCCCCAATCTTGGCCAGGATTTGGTCCCGGGTCATTTGTGTAGCTGGTTTAACGGCCTGTCCGATTACCGGCGGTGTGACTGGCGATATTGTAATTTCGCCCCCTCCATCCCCTCCTCTACTGCTATTTGTCCGGCAAATTCCGTTAATGCAGATCTGGTTGCTCACGCAAGTTCCGCATGTTCCGCCGCAACCATTTGAGCCACAATTGTTACCCAAACAATTTGGGATACAAACCAATGATTTCGCGCAAGTTATTGTCTTCGGACTATTAGCCAGCAACAGATTTTCCCCTGCCGGAATGTTAATTGCGTAGGCGTAGATTTTATGCGATTTGCCATCTTTCAAATTGGCGGGCGTAACAAACGAAAAACCGTGACTCGCGTTACCATCACAGAGATCGGTAACCCCTTGTTCGCGCCGATTATTCGCGATTGAACTGCCAACAAACGTTCCTTGGCCCGCCGGTCCATCGCCGTAAAAATTAACCGCCAGCGATTTCGAATAATCATCTTGGTCGCAAGCCCACCCAGAAAAACTACTGCAATCCGCGGCATCAAAATATGCTTCTGGCGGATAATTAATATGCGGCGCAAAATAATTTGCCAGCAAATCCATTGAGTCGGTTACTTCTTTCAAGGATCCGACGATCGGATAACAACCAAAAGACAGCGTTTGGCCGGCGACGATCGGACCCGCGACCTCAAAATGGCAATCCCAACCCGCAAACGCGGTTGAACCTAGGAGAGTGCCATTAACCGCGCCATAGCTCGCAACTCCATATTGCGGCAATGCGGGTGAATAAATTCCCATTGCATAGCTGCCATCGGACGTTGTAAAAATCAGCGGCTTATCCTGCCGCTTTGAACCGCCTTCCGAAATTGGCAATGACGCCAATTGTTTGGTTGTCGGATCGTATGTGTAGAACGAGGTAAAATTGGACGGCATAAAACCAACCGCCGCCTCAAAACTTCCCGAACTGTGATTTTCGCCAACGGTAAAATCAGCGAGATATTCCATTACATGCGGCATTCCCTGGAACCCAAGAGTAATTTTTTTATTAAGGATATGGTTTGACAATGGATTGGTATTCACCGCGGAAGTTGCCAAACCGCATAACCCGGTTTCGGTACCATTGAGCCAAAAAGCCATTTGGGTTTTGGTAGTCAATATATTTCCCGACGCGCTTATCGCCTTGAGTACGCTGGTACTCGGATTCGGGCTTGACCCGTCATCTTTGGAACCGCCTTCGGTTGGATTGTAACATTCACCGGTCCCGTCAAACGAGGAGGCCGATTGCAACTCCCGCCCATGATCATAAGTATTGATAAATTCCGTACCCTTCCAAGTTATCGAACAGACTGCGCCAGCAGTCCAATCGCAAGTTTTTAAATCTAACGGCGAACCGTCAACTACCGTGCTGATTTGCGCATCTCCGTTCTCACCGCTTGCGCGAACCGGCGCCTGGCATTGTATTGTTTTAGAACCCAATAACGGGTTAACGCCATCGGGAACATTGATGGCATAAGCGTAAATTGTATGCGATTTTCCGTCTCTGATCGACGCGGGCGGCGAAACATAAAAGCTATGGTTGCCATTGCCACCGCAAGCGGGTGCAATTTCCCGCGGATTGCCGGCGACCGTGTTGAAAAGATAGGTACCCGAGCCCGCGGGACCGTCGATATAGAAATGAACATAAAGCGGCTTGGAATAATCATCGGCATCGCAAGTCCACCCGGCGAATGTGTTGCAATCGGCAACATCAAAAGATCCAACGGGCGCCACATTGATCGTTTGCGCAACGGCAAACTTAATTTGGCTGCAAAATCCCAAAAAAAGCAAAACCGCTAAAATCAATATATATTTCTTAATCGAAGTTTCGTCCGGCGTGGTATGGACCACGCCTGCCGACCAGAGGATGTTTCCTCTAGACTCCTCATTAATTTTGTTCCACCCCGCCAAGCGGGGTGGTCTAAAATTAATAAAAAATGATGAGAAAATATTTATTTTCATTTTTTAATAACTAATAATTGCTTCTGCAATTCAACGATCAACTGCTGGATTAATTGTATCAAAAGTTTTTTGATCTCCCCAATCTTGGCCAAAATCTCGGCACGGGTCATTGGAGTAACTGGCTTGGCGGATGTTGAAGATTCGTGCGACGCGATCGCATTGCCCGCGGCTGGCCCCGAAACTGTTGCACCAACCGCATTATTAGTTTGGTTGGGATTGGCAGTCCGACCGCCGCTGGAACTGTTTGAATTGCTTGATTGGCCGGTGATTTCGCTGGTCACGCAGGCGCCGTTTGAGCAAATTTGATTTGGCGGACAATCAGTTGCAATCGACCACTCCAAACAACCATCATTGTTGAAGTCACCACAGGTTTGATAGCCGCTACCACTACATTGGGTTACACCGGTGGCTTGACATTGATTTTGGCAAGTTTTAATTACCGTACCATTCGTTTGCGCGATCAGTTTGATAATCGCGTCTGTTTCCTGGGGCGCGACGCGAAAAGCCGCCCGCTGCTCGCCGCAATTATCGCGCGGCGCTTCCCATTCCCAGATTGCCGCGTACGGAACATTCAATTGCGCTATTTTGGCCAAAACGTTTTGCGAAAACGGCGCGCTTTTATCTTCCGGCAAGCCGCAAATACTGCCCTGGATGTGCGGAACCATGTCGCCAAATTCGCCGATAAATAATTTCTTGCCGGCGGCAGTGGTAGCATCATTGATTATGTCAATGAGCGATGCGTCGTTGGCGCCGGTAATGCCAAAGCGGTCGTTAGAGCGGCTGCCGCTGCTTTCAACATCGCCATTATAAAGATGAACCGAAACGATATTGATCGGATCCGGCGTCAAATCGATCAGATTTTTTTTAAACTGGTCGATGGTATCGGCCTGCCAATTATCGTCGTTCCGCAAATGTTGGGCCATTGTCCTTGGCACGGAATTACCCGTTGAAATATCCCGACCGGGATCATTTTGCTTGATAAAAACAGCGAAGTCTTTTAAGAAAGCGATCACCTGATCAGTCGTTGAGTTGCAGCGGATATTGTTATCGGTTATACCGCCCTTATCAAGATCGGCAATCAAACTGAACTCGTTGCCAATTTCCCAGAACAGTATCGCGCGATTGTTTTTATATCGATTGACGATGTCTTTGGTTATCTTTTTTAGAAAATTGTTGGCGTCACTGCCACCGATCAAAAGATCGTGGCACATTGTCGGATCATCGGTTGCACCCAGATAAGTTTCAATCTGCCTTCTGTTTAGCACGAATGACGGCACTAATTCTACGTTGTTGGCATTAGCCGCCGCCACCAATTTGTCAAAACCCGCCCAGAAACCCTCCGGGTCATTAACATATTCATTGAGCGTATCCGAATAATAACCAGTGGCAAAAAAACGGATAAAAGGTATCCCGGCGGCACCGGCATCGCCAATGATTTTCATTCCTTGCGCCTGCTTGGCCGTATCGGTCGAAAGAAAATCCATGAGCAGCTCGGCGTTATTGGCACCCACTAAAACACCAGCCGCCAAAGCTTTGCCTCCGGCAAACAAAAAAATAAAAACACATAACACCGCAAAAAAATAAATGCGCAACGCTTTTGTTTTCATTGTTTTATTTTACCACAAAAGAAGCAAACGTTTGGGCCGTAAATTGACCGGTGCAAGGCAAAAAATCCCCATCCCGCCGGCCAATGTGTCTTGGCTACAAAATCCAATTAAACAAATATCCGGTAAACATTATTCCCATTCCTACGATAGCGGCAAAGATCAAAACCAGCCTTGTTTTCATTACCCGGCGCAAGATCATAAATTCCGGCAAAGAAAGGCCGGTGACCGCCATCATAAACGCCAATGTCGTGCCAATGGCTACGCCTTTTTCGACAAGGGCACTCATCAATGGGATGATGCCGGCAGCGTTGGAATACAACGGGATGCCCAAAAGCGTTGCCAGTGGCACGGCATACCATTTGCCGCTTCCGGCATATTGCGCCAGAAAATCCGCGGGAATATAGCCGTGGATCCAAGCGCCGGCACCGATTCCAATTATCACATAAAGCCAAACATTTTTTATAATATCCAGCATATAATCTTTGGCATAGATATTTCTATCCTTCCAGGACATCGCCGCCACATTCGCGCTGGCGTTTAATTTCGTTTCCAAAACAAACGGTTCCAGCAGTTTTTCAACTTTCAATTTACCGATAATAATGCCCGAAATTATGGCAATGACAAGTCCGCTGGATATGTATATCAAAGCGATCTTTGGGCCAAACATCCCCCACAGCATCACCAACGCCACTTCGTTGATCATCGGCGACGCGACGAGAAAAGAGAAGGTCGCTCCCAGCGGCACGCCCGCCTGCACAAATCCCAAAAAAAGCGGTATAGCCGAACAAGTGCAAAATGGCGTAATAATTCCCAGCATCGCGGCCAGCACATTCCCGGCATATCTGTTCCTTCGCACCAATAAAGCGCGCACCTTTTCCGCTGGCAAAAAAGACCGGATAAATGAAACCGCGTAAATTATCACCGCCAAAAGAATAACAATCTTTATGGTGTCGTAAATGAAAAAATTCACCGCGCCGGCCAGCATCGTTTCGCCAACAATGCTAAAAACCCGATAGGTCAGCCAATCGGCAAATAATTTAACGGGGTAAAAAATGTCCATGATTTTTAAATTGTATAATTAGATCGTTCCCGAGGAATCATTTTTTTGCGTTATTGCCGAATTCTCCAATATTGCCGGCGATAGCTTTCTTTACTTTATCCACATCCGAGGTCGCTCCGGTCAAAACCGCTTTGCCATTGACCGCCAGTACCGGCATTTGCATTACGCCCATCGCTAACGCTCTTTGAATATCATTGGAATATCCGACTTCAACGTCAAGATTTAGCTCTTTAACTGCCGCAACCACCAATTCATGCAATTTCTTGCAGTTAGCGCAACCCGATCCGATAACTTCAATTGATTCGATTTTATTCTCCATATTTTTATGAGATTTTAAAAACATTTTTAGAGACGGTCTTTCCTCTATCGGTCAGTGAATAATGAATCCAAACTCCCTCCCTCCTGCCCCGGATCAATCCTGCCTTTTTTAATTTATTAAGATGGTGCGATACCAAATTTTGCGGCAAGCCAAGATACTTGATGATCTCGCAAACGCAATGCTCCCCGCCCTTCAAAATGCAAAGAATTTTCAGCCGAGTCTCCTCAGCCAGCAATTTCAAAATAACCGCGGTTTGCGCGATCTCTTCTTTTCGATGGCTATTTTTGCAACATTCCGGCTTCATATATCAATCTATATTGATATATTACCTTATCATTTATCTTTGTCAATTTCAAACAAAAAACCGGCTCCAAGTTAACCGGTTTTTCTGACCATGCGCCCAACCGGCGAGCCGGCTGGAACCAAATTGTGAGGGTATCGAGTAAATGGGCAAAAATCAGAGAACAAATAAGCCAAGGAACGCTTTCCACGTGAACGCGATCTCACTCTCCAAGTTTCTTAATCTCGTCCGGCGGAAAACCAACGGATAGCATGCCTATCGTAGCGGGAAAAGAGGGAGCAGATTTAAGATTAAGATCGCTGTAATAATTTGCATCCTTTGGAACAGTAAAGCTCGGTGTGCCGCTGACCTCAATTTTATCCCCCGGCTTAAGGGTAGCTAAAGTATCAATATAATTTGCGACACAGGCATGGCAAATCGGCACAAGTAAAAAGTTACCACTGTTGGAGTTATCAGACAATAAAATTTCGCCGCCCACGCTCATATCATATCTTAGCCCGAGTATTATACCGCTGGTTTTTACATAAACATTTTTTTCTGAGTTGCTATAGTTCATTACATCTTTCAGCGCAACTGATTGATATTCGTTTTGTTGATTGCCGTTATTTATATTATTCGTATTCGGCTGGACTGCGTTCTGGATTTTTTCCGGTTTTTGCAATTCAACGGTTTGCGACAGCGCTGTTGTTTGCTGGATCGTATCATTGATATACATTACCAATCCACCGCCAATAGCTCCGGCAAGCAGCGCGACAACAATAATTAAAATCCAATTGGTTTTTCCTTGATGAATAAACATAGTTTTGATTTATATAGTTATTATACCAAAAAACCGCTCGTTGGGCAACTTTTTGGTCTTGTACTACACTTTTGTGGCGAAGCCATAAGCGTCCCTTAACTATGCTTAGCGTGGTGCCCCATTATAGAGCGAGGAACCAAATTATGATGGAATTATGATCATATATCATCACAAATTGATTTGCAGTTCTTGCGTTCTTTTAACCAAGTCTCTCTCGAAAATATTCCGGTAATTTGACAGGTACTTATTATATTGGAACTCAAATGCCGGACAGCCGACGATTTTACCTTTTCTTTTTTTGGATTTTCGAAAAACTTCGATTTCGGGCGAATTCCACAAATCAATGAAGCCATTGTTTTTTATATTGCCAAAAACTTCGCCGTCTTCACAAAAAAGGCAATATTCCACCAGTCCGTGCGCGTTAATCGACCCGTTGTTCAATTCTCCACAGCTTGAATTATCCTCAATAAATGCATTATAGCCCGCCGGAATTTTGAAAAAACAAGGCTGGCTCAGTTCCAGGCGCGCTTGATTCCCTTTGCTGATCAATAACGCGCCATACTGGGCATCGGCCAACTGCCGCCCGGAAGGAATCTGGGCGAGGCAATTTTTCACGCACCCGCCGACGGGAAAAAGTATCCGCAGTTTAAATTGCGCAGCGCCCAATGACTCCGCTAATTTATAAGCCGGTAAAACTTCGTTCAAGTTTTCTTTATATAAAGTAAACCTTGTCCAGACATCGAGGCCGGCGGCAGCTGCGTTCTTTATTCCCCGGACAGTCATATCCCAGGCAGATTTGCTCCTGGAGCGGCGGTCCTGGAATTCCTTCGTGGCCGAATCAAAGCCGACTTGCACTGAATTCACCCCTATTTTTTTCAGTTTGTTGGCGGTCCCGCGGTCGATGAAGTGCCCATTAGTACACAATCTTACGTCCCATGGTTTGGATTTTTTGATCAATTCGATTGTTGTAGCGATTAATTTAGGATGCAACGGCTCGCCACCGGTCAACGAAATCGCGCGAGTTTGGCCATATGATTTTAGTTCCTCGATCAATTTTACATAATCGAACAATTCAAGAAGATTGCCCTTTTGGTCTTTTGGTCCTTGCTTGGAACAGCCAATGCAATTTGAATCGCAATCCGGACCAACATTGATGCGAATTTCCTTTGGAATTTTTATTTTTTTCATATTTTTAACCGCTTAATCTGGAAAACTTGATTTTTGATTTTGGAAAATCCATACTCATAGCGAACGCCGCGATCAATCCGCCAAGTATTGTCGTAACAAACCATGCTTCATTAGGCCTTACTGGCGGCGCTATGGCTTGTGATAGCGGCAACATGGTAATCATTATGCCTATTCCCAAAATTGCCAGCGCGATCAGCTGGTTTTCTTGCAATCCGCCACCAGCCATTCTGGTCTGTTTTTCCCCTCGATAGGCATCTTCGGTAAAGCGCTCAATACCGGTTAAAATAAAATACAGACCAATGACTAATGATGGGCTAAAGTTAGCCCTCCATAGGGAAAAAAGCAATGACGTCAACCAAACATTGAATAATATTGAATATAATTGCGTTGCGTGGATATATTGACCCTTCAGCATCGAAAGCATAACTACCCGGGATTGGTTTTGCCAAACGCGAATCCCAGAGGCCGGACCGGTCACAATACCATGGCAACATCCTTGCGACAAACACCGCAAACGGCCGACCGCTTGTGCCGGCGGAATACAAAGGGCTCCAGCAAGCAATGTTTGTGATATTGGAACGTCAAAAATTATCTTTATCAGGAACATTCCAATCGTTCCGCCGATGATCCCTCCCCAAAATCCGTAGGGACGGAGCAATGACGGATTACCCCAACGCAACTGGGCAAACAGTGCCCCTCCCAGCAAACCGCAAATAGTCAATATCAGCACGGCCGCGCCATTACCTATTACGTATCCGGCGATGCCAACCGCGACCGCGCCGGCCATCCCAGAATAAAGCGCGTGATTGATAATGCGGAATCTGCCGCGCCAAAACAAAAAATCGCGGCGGGAATTCGCGACCCACTCGGCGATATTTTTTAATGAAAGCCAAATTTCAGAATAAACAATCGTTAGCGCCGCAATTAGCGAATACACAAGGGCATAAAAAAACGGCTCGTCGCCGACCCTAAAACCGGCAAGATAAAACAGGGCCAATGCCCAAATCGCGGCAACGGAAAAAATTGTCAGCATAATTACCGGATCATGTTTTCTGCCGGTTTTAAAAAATGAAAAAAATGGCCGGAAAAACGTCGCGGTGACGCCAAATATTTTTTTAGTCCGGTTATTTTCATAGCCCAAAACCAGTGAGATCATTGCCATTATCAGTACCGGCGTGACTATATACAATCCCGCCGGCGATCTTAACCACAATGAAAGACCGCCTGCCAACAAACCAACGCCGCCATATATCGGGTGGGAAAGCCACCGATATATTCCTTTGGCGACAAAATTTTTGGGCGGAAAAGCGTTCATCGGCAGACCGTTACCAAAAACCATCAAATCAATCATCCCCCCAACGATCAGGAAACCACCCAGTGCGATCGCAATCGCGGCTATCGGCCTTGAATCCGGTACCGGCAGACCCAAAGATTTATCAAGGGTTTTCGACCAAAAAAACAGGAATGTTGGCAATACGACAACAAAAGAAAAACCATATAAAAATTTACCGATGATATTTTTCACCACAATACCTTTTCGTAGATCGTTATTGCTGCTTCCTGCTTTGTCCCGATTTTGAGAAAACTTTTGTTATACCATTTGTTCTCGTTAACCGATAGCGCGTTTTTTGGCAAAAGCTTGGTAACCTCTTCGAATGCTCCGAAAATCGTTGACGCGATCATCCCTTGCCGCAAGGGAACATTTTCTCCCAATTGGAGCTTAAACCCGCGACCGCTAACCTCTTTTTCTTTAATAACCAGATCGTTGAGCAGTTTTCCATCCAGCCACGCGAAACTCCGCATCGTTTTCCCTTCCCATTTTACCCACACCAAAAAGTGATTTTTGCTATGAGACCGCCCCCAATAAAGCGCCTTAAAAGGCAGCTCCCAGACCGGGATCGTGATATCGATCAATTCCGTATAACCCCAGCCGGCAAACGAAAGGTCGGGTGAAACGACACGGGCGCGCGCCTTGGGTTGAAGACAGTGCCAAACTATCTTCCCTTTGCGGGAATTAAATAATGTTTTTTTGAATGATTTTGCGCAACCTTCCCAGGTGGCAGACACTTTTCCATCGGACCAGGCCAGATTGCCAGGCGCGGTAAATACGGGTTCACATGATCTATCCAGCCCGATCCGTGTTTTAACTCCCAGTTTTTGTGACCGGAATAAATGATGGAATCCGTTTAACGCAAATCCACCCCATTTCAGGGACGCGCGATACCCGATATAGACATTCCCTTTGTCGTCCGCAATATCCAAATACCATTTTCTCAGTGAAAAATTCAACATATTTTTTTATTATACCAAAAAGCCGCTCATTGAGCGACTTTTTGGTCTTGGGTGCCGCTAAATAACGAAAATCTCTTGCCAGCGGCATATTGCCGGAAACTTCATAGGACCCATTTTTAGTACTTTACTTTTTTGGTTATTTTAAACAAATCCCAATGATTACATCCCAAACATCGCGTCGTATTTCGAATAAACTTCTTTGACCAACTCGCCGGCTTTGGGATTGTTCCAGTCATGCATCCATTCCGCGGTAATCGTCTCCCAGGTGATGGGCACCACGCCCACCTGCAACATCCGTTTAATACCATACTTGTGAGCATCTTTTGTCGCGTCTCCGGCAGTATCCATAATACCGTAAACATCCATTCCCTCGCGCAAACCGTGAAAAGCCGTGAAAGCAAAACACATACTGGTCCACAAACCCGAAACCACCAGCTTGTTATGCCCGGTTGCTTTCACCGCCGCCAACACCGCGTCTTCTTCGAGCGCGTCAAAACTGGGCAACTTGCGGGCAATGACTTTTAATTTGGGAAATAAATCGGTAATCTCTTTAATAAATTCCCCGTTCCCTTCGGGGTGGATGGAACTAAGTACTGTCGGCACGCCCAAAATACTGGCTGATTTTGATACGGCTACGGCAGTGTTTTTGATGGTTGTCCGATCTCCCGAACCAACACCCTTGAACATACCAGGCTGATAATCCACCAACAACAGCACACTGTTTAAAGAAGTCAATAAATCCAATTTTGAGTTTTCCATATTTTTGCGGAAGTTATATGTTTAAACTTATTCTTAAAATTGCCAAATCTAAAAGTAAATCTATTTTCATAACCCCTGTTATTAATTATTGTGATTTCATTTTAAGCTGCCAAATATTAATTCGGGATTAAATCTTGGTTACCAATCAATATATATTTTTTATTCGAAGTTTCCCGCCATGGCGGGACCAAAGGATGTTTCCTCGAAGATTACTTCCGCTCCACTAAGGACTCCTCATTAATTTTGTTCCACCCCGCCAAGGCGGGGTGGTCTAAAATTAATTAAAATTAAGATTGGCGATTGCTTTACTCATAGCGCAGGGCTTCGACCGGATTTTTGCGCCCGGCCTGGCGCGCGGGATAAATCCCGAAAACCAAACCGGCAAAAGTCGACACCCCCACGCCAAGAATCACCGCCGAGATCGGAAAGGCAAATACCCACCCGATTGAAAAAAATGTTGTAACAACGAAATAAATAAGACCTACAAGCGTGGCGCCGACCGCGATACCGATAATACCGCCGATCATCGTGAGCAATATGGACTCGATGAGAAATTGTTGCAAGATATCCGTATCCGTGGCACCAAGAGCCTTGCGCAGGCCGATTTCCCTTGTCCGCTCGGTCACGGCGACCAACATAATATTCATAATGCCAATACCGCCGACAACGAGGGAAATTGCCGCGATGGCGGCAAGAAAAATCGTAAGGATCGAGGTGATATTACCCAGGATGGAAAGGATGTCTTCCTGCGTTTGGATGCTAAAGTCGTCTTTGGTAACATCCGTAATACCGTGATTTTGGCGAAGCACGGAGATAATCCGCGATTTTACGAAACTGACTTCATAGTCCGGGTTTGCTTGGGCCAAAATAACATTAAAATATGAAATACCGAGCAATTCTTTTTGCGCAATGGAAATGGGAATGATCACCAGGTCCCCTTGATCGACGCCAAGCGCCCCGCCTGTGCCAAGAACTCCCACTACCCGCAACGTTACGTTTTTCAACCGGATATTTTTATTCAACGGATCAACGTTGGGACCAAAAAGCGTGACGGCAAGCGATGGTCCGATCACCGCCACATGATCGTCGGAATCAATATCCATTCTGGATATTGCGCGCCCCTTGCCGATAGCCATATTGCGGACGGAAAAAAATTCGCCCGTAACTCCCTGATAGCTTATCGTCTTATTATTGCCGCCGTACACCGCCTCTGCCTGGCCGGTAACCTCGGCGGCGGCGCCGTCAATCGACGGCTCGCGTTGCAACCCGTCAAGATCTCTTTGTTGCAAAGTGGTAATAACAACTCCCCGGGCCGAGGCCGGAGCCGAAAAGCCTCCGCCGCTCGGAGCTCCCGGGATTACGATGACAAGGTTTGAACCGATTCCCTGCACCTGGCCAAGAATCATGTCCTGCGCCGACTGCCCGATAGACATAAGGACGATTACCGAAGCGATCCCGATGACAATACCAAGCATGGTAAGCGCCGTACGCGTCTTGCTCTGCGCAAGGGAGCGGGTGGCGGTTCTGAAGGCATCCGTATATAACATAATATTATCAAGAGTTATGCAGTTGGCACAGATCCAAGGCAAAGCACGCAGTCATCAGCCGCATTAGCGGCTGGGGTGCGCCGGAGCCCCGCCATGGCGGGGCGACAAGAACCCGAGTGCTTTAACGCAGGAGATGCGTCAACTGCGTAACTCTTGAATTATTTAAGTGTTTTTATCTCGCGGCGCGCCGTGATGGGTTTATCGCTCTCGATTATACCATCCTTGATAAAAATGATGCGATTGGCAAATTCGGCGGTTTGCGTC
>Ga0182027_10005488_pt1 | contig 19245 bp, 17 predicted proteins | sample 712E1DmetaG_FD_121300 | JGI IMG/M metagenome (GOLD analysis project Ga0182027, IMG submission 121300) | Permafrost microbial communities from Stordalen Mire, Sweden - 712E1D metaG (Illumina Assembly) | ecosystem: Environmental > Terrestrial > Soil > Wetlands > Permafrost | place: Sweden...
AAATGATACAACAGTACCGATACATTATGCGATTTATGTATGTATTCGCTTTCGCTCATACATACAAAGATATAATTTTTACGCTGCAAGCAGCGGGGAACTAACCCCTCATGAGATTAGAAATTAGTGTTAAGTGTCCCTCTCCATTTAGAAAATATGGCAATTGTTGGACGTTGACGCTAAGAGAAAGAAAATTTATTTTTTATCATCCAATAGATGTAAGAGATGCAAAAACTGAAACAGATACTTATTATACAAAAGATCAAATGATTCACGATTATATGATACGAAACAACTTTAAGGGGCCGCTTATAGAAATTTGACAATAAAACAATTTTTTATTTCCCTTTCCACCTTTTCTTCGCCCCCAACTGTGCTATTTCCTTCCTTCTCTCAGGAGTTAACTTTTCAGCCCTTGCCTTACCACCTTTTAATCCACCTAATCGACCTAATGAGACGGCAGCAGGATTTTTCCCTTCATCAGGATTAACTTCTGTGATTTCCCCGGTAAGCAGGTCAACGATCTGCTTGGCTTTCTGGTTCGGGTCCCTGAATCTTTGTATCTTTGCCATGCCTTCTGATTTAACCACAAAGATACGGAATGATTCTTGAGCAGTCAAGAAGTTTATTTTCAAACTGAGACACTACCAAAATTTTCCGTACTGATTTTTTCCGGAAAATTATCCATAAATTTGAATGTCTTAACCCTAACTCATCAGAAAATATATGAAAACATGTTTCATCTGGTTTATGGCATTTCTCCTTGTATTTCAGGGATGCCGCCAGGCTCAAACAACCTCCAGGATTGACCTGAATATCCCGTGGAAATTCCATACCGGTGACGATATCGGCTGGGCTGCTCCTGCCTTTGATGATTCCAAATGGGAAAAGATCGATCCGTCAAAAGTATGGGAAGAACAGGGATACCAAGGCTATGATGGTTTTGCATGGTACCGCATTAGGGTTGTCATCCCCGGATCTCTGATTTCCAATGCCTTTATAAAAGACAGCGTACAGTTCAAACTCGGCAAGATTGACGATTGTGACCAGGTTTTCCTAAACGGTGAGTTGATCGGGGAGAACGGGAAAGCAATGCCTGCTGGCACACAGCCGTCGGCTGACTTCTTCAAAGGAAGAAGCCAATGGTTCACCGACCGTTGTTACAGGCTGGCAGCCAACGACCCCCGGGTTCACTGGGATAAGGATAATGTACTCTCCGTGAGAGCGTATGACCAGGGAGGCGACGGGGGCATGTTCTCAAAACCCTTTGAGATTTCCATGGTTGATCTTTCCGATCATATCTTATTCGATTTTACACAGTCTGGATTTAAATTTACAGGTGATACGGTCATCAGTAAGCAATTTTCATTAACAAATATTTCGTCGAAAGAGGACTTTAAAGGGATCCTGGTGATCAGGGCCATCCGCAATGATAACGGGAATGAGCTGTTCCGGCAGGATACACTCATCGATATGACGCCCGGGCTGAAACTGCTGCTGAATGTTAATATTAACAAAGACTCACGGGTCCCGGCTGTGATCCGTTTCACTTTCCGGGAAAAGAGTTCCGGGAAGGAAGTCAATGAAGACCTGGATATGCCTTATATTCTGACCCCCAAGCCCCCGAAGGGACCAAGGATAAACGGTGCCAGAGTTTTCGGGGTACGGCCGTGGTCACCATTTCTTTACAAGATTGCGGCAACAGGTGAAACTCCTCTGGCATACAGCGCTGAAGGTCTTCCGACGGGTCTGCAGATCCATCATGATGACGGCAGGATCACAGGCATACTTTCCAAAAAAGGTGATTACAAGGTAATTTTAAAGGTTTCGAATCAGAAGGGAACTGCCGAGCGGGAACTTCTCATTAAATGCGGGGATGTAATTTCCCTGACTCCTCCGATGGGATGGAACAGCTGGAATGTCTGGGGACTGAGTGTCAGCGACAGGAAAGTGCGGCTGGCTGCGAATACCTTTGTCGCATCAGGCCTGATCAATCACGGGTGGACATACATTAATATTGACGACGGTTGGGAAGATACCCATGATAAATCAGGAAATATCATTCCTAATTCAAAATTCCCTGATATGAAGGGTTTATGCAGCTATGTACACTCCCTTGGCCTGAAAATCGGGATCTATTCTTCACCGGGTCCCAGAACCTGCGGGGGTTATGAGGGCAGTTATACGTTCGAGGAAAAAGATGCCAGGAATTATTCCGACTGGGGAATTGACTATCTGAAGTACGATTGGTGTTCCTACGATGGAATTGCGCCAAACCCATCCTTGCACCAGATGAAAGCGCCGTATCTTGAAATGCGGAAATATCTGAGGAAAGTCAGCCGCGACATCCATTTCAGCTTATGCCAGTACGGAAGGGGAGATGTATGGAAATGGGGGCACGAGGTCGATGGGAATTCCTGGAGAACGACGGGGGATATCGAAGATACATGGGAAAGCCTGACCGCGATCGGGTTCGCCCAGGATAAGTGTTCCCCATATGCTGCACCCGGAAGGTGGAATGACCCGGATATGCTTGTTGTGGGCTGGGTTGGCTGGGGGCCGACCCTTCATTATACCAGGCTGACGCCTGACGAGCAGTATACGCATATAACACTCTGGTCGCTGCTCTCAGCACCGCTTTTGATCGGATGCGATCTGAACCAGCTGGATGAGTTTACCTTAAACCTGCTTACCAATGACGAAGTACTGGCAATAGATCAGGATCCCGGTGGAAGCCAGGCAAAGCTGGCATGGAAGGGCCCTGACAGCCAGATATGGATAAAGGAGCTTCAGGATGGTTCACGGGCTATCGGGCTGTTCAACTTAACAGAGAAGGTCCTGCCTGTGGGAGTGAAAATGGAAAACTCCGGCCTGAAAGGAAAATGGATGATGCGCGATGCCTGGTCTCAGAATGAACTCGGAATGGTCGAAACACATTTCGAAATGAAAGTCCAGCCACATGGAGCGCGGCTCCTTGTCCTGAAAAGGAAGTAATAACCGGAGTAAATAAAAAGAGCCGGATCATGCCGACTCTTTTCATTTACAACTTAATCCACTCTACTTTACCTGTTCTGTGGCCCAATTCAGGGCGTCCCTGATCATTTCGATGGGCGGCATTTCAATAAATCCTTTGTCCATCAGTGAACGTGTAAGGCAGCGGGAGTGCTCAATATCCTTTCTGGCTTTCTCAAAAACTTCCTCCCTTGTCATTGTAACACGGGCAACACCGTCTTTTATGGCCTGCATTGCGACGTCGGCTGCTTCATATGGGAATACAGCGGCTTCTTCCATATTCGGGATGATATCCTCAGTCGTGATCCCGCGATGAAAAGCATATTGAGCCAGTGAATGGGCAGCTGCAATTGCCATGTTGTCGGTAATCTTCCGCGCTCTGACAAGCAAAGCCCCTTTCAATATCCCGGGGAATCCAGTGGAATTATTGACCTGGTTAGGGAAGTCTCCCCTGCCGGTTGCGACGATAAACGCACCTTCCTCTTTGGCGGCGTATGGATAGATCTCGGGAACCGGGTTGGCACAGGCAAAAACGATAGATTTTGCCGCCATGCTCTTTATCCATGGCCTTTTGATCACATCCGGACCGGGAGTAGATAGGGAGATCAGGACGTCGGCGCCTTTCATGGCTTCTTCCATGGTCTGGATCCTTCCGGGGTTTGTAGACATACATAGTTCCCACTTGCGGTAAAACCTTTTATCCGCCTCGATATCCTTTCGTCCGGCATGCAGCGAACCCTTCGTATCAAACATGATCATTTTCGCGGGATCCGCCCCGTCGGTGACAAGCAGCCTCGCAATGGTAGTATTTGAAGCACCCGCACCGTGAAGTACGATCTTAACATCCTGAATATTCTTCCCGGCAAGTCGTAAGGCATTGATAAGCCCTGCCAGCGTAACGCAGGCAGTCCCCTGGGCGTCATCATGCCATACGGGAATCTCGCATTCTTCACGAAGCACGTCGAGCACCCTGAAACAATTGGGTTGTGAAATATCTTCCAGGTTAATAGCGCCGAAACTATGCTGTGCCATTTTAACAAACTGGATGATCCTTTCAGGGTCGTTTTTCCCGTTTTCATCCTTGCTGTCGATACATAACGCCACTGCATCCACCCCTCCGAGATATTTCATCAGGAAGGCCTTGCCTTCCATCACGCCTAGCCCCCCGGAAGGCGTGCAGTCGCCATCCCCGAGCACCCTTGTTGAATCACTGACAACAGCGACAAGGTTTCCGCGGTTGGTCAGCTCAAAGGAACAATCGTTCCTGTCCCTGATACTGGTCGAAACTTTCGACACACCGGGAGTATACCAGACGTTAAACCAGTTAAATCCGACAACGGGCGCTTTGGGCACTGTCTGGATCTTCCCTGCATAAAAACAATGAGCTTCCTGGGCCAGTTTCTTAAGGAACAATGTCTTGCCTTTAGCAATCTGCTCCTGTGTGAAGTTGTCAGGGAAAACTTCATTAAGGTTTTCTAAAGTCAGATTAATCTCCTTCATAAATTTGTTTTTTGCTAAATTAATTAAATAATTATGTAACTTTGCACCTCTAATAATTTAAATTGTGTTTTATGTCTACAGGTAAAGTTAAATTTTTCAATGAAAGAAAAGGGTTTGGTTTCATCGTCGATGATTCGAACCAACAGGAAATTTTTGTGCATGTCAGTGGTCTGATCGACAAGATCAAGCAGGATGATGCAGTTTCTTTTGATGTTACTGAAGATAAACGAGGGAAGAAAGCAATCAATGTAAAACGAGGATAACCGGCCTTACATTCGAATGCACAAAAAAAAACCCTGCTTCCTGAAGCGGGTTTTTTTTATTTTTCCAATTCCGTGTGTTTTACCTGTTCAGCATGACTGGCATGACCAGCATCAGGATATCTTCGTCTTTATTTTCATTATTTGCCGGCAGAAGGATGCCTGCACGGCTCGGGCCCGACATTTCAAGCCTTACATCATCCGAATCGATATTCCCCAGCATTTCGAGCAGGAATTTTGAATTGAAGCCGATTTCCATATCCTCGCCTTCATATGAGCATGTCAGGCGTTCCTTGGCTTCATTTGAAAAATCCACATCCTCAGCCGTCAGTAAAAGTTCTTTCCCGGTAATTTTAAACCTGACCTGGTGGGTCGACTGGTTTGCAAAGATAGAGACCCTCCTGATCGAGTTGAGCAGCGCAACCCGGTCAATGATCAGATGGTTCGGATTGTCCTTTGGAATGACTGCATCATAATTCGGATATTTGCCATCGATCAGGCGACAGATCAGGTTCAGGTTGTTGAATGCGAAGAAGGCGTTAGTGCGGTTATATTCCAAGGTTACTTCCGTTTCCTGCGAAGAGAGAATATTTTTCAGGAGGTTCAGTGGTTTCTTGGGGAAGATAAACGCAGCAGAGGATTGGGCTTTTGCATCCGTGCGTGTATACCTGACCAGTTTATGAGCATCCGTGGCCACAAAGATGATATCATCGGGCGAAAGCTGGCAGAAAACGCCTGAAAGAACAAGCCTCAGTTCATCATTTCCTGTTGCAAAAATTGTTTTATTCACCGCTTTGGCCAACACATCGGAACTCAGTTTCAGAGATGTGGCATCTTCGAGTGCCGGCGTGCGCGGGTATTCATCACTTCGGTGCCCCGAAAGCTTGTACTTTCCTTCCCCGGCAGATATCTCTATCAGAAGCGACCCCATGTCGATGGAAAAGGAAACAGGAATATCGGGCAATGTTTTAAGTGTATCCACCAGGATCTTGGCAGGGATAGCCACACTTCCATCAGTCTCCGATTTATCGGTTTTCACGGTGACATTCATGGTTGTTTCCAGGTCGGAAGTTGTAACCGTCAGTGAATCGTCCTTTAATTCGAATAAAAAATCATCAAGAATTGGCAATGTGTTATTGCTGTTGATCACGCCGATGACAGCCTGCAGGTTTTTTAACAGCAACGAACTGGAAATGATGAACTTCATAGGTCGTTAGTTTTTATTTAAATTGGTTGTAAATATACAATTTTATATTTTTTCATCCAAGACTGCCACTGTCAATTATTCGTTTTTAAGCTTCCCTCCCCTGAAATTAAATTTGTTTTCAGTGCCGTTAAAAAGCCTGATCAGATTTTTCCGGTGGGTGAATAAAACAAATGCTGAAACGAAGAATGATAAAATGATCAGCCCCGGGTGGTGTTCACTGCTGATGAAAATGACAGCCAGGGGAAACACAAGCGCAGCCAGAACGGAAGAAAGGGAGACATAATGACTGAGTACAAGGGTACTGATAAAAACACCCAGTACGATAAGCAGCGCCCAGGGGAACAGGAAGATCCCCACTCCCGCCATTGTCCCCACACCTTTCCCCCCGCGGAAACCCGCAAAGACAGGGAAAACATGGCCGAGCGCAGCCGCCACCGCAGCACCAATGCGGATATATACCACCTGATCAGGGGTCATGTTGTAATGAGGGAAAAGCGTCGTGATGAATACCGCAAACCATCCTTTGAACACATCGAAGAGCAAGACCGGCACCCCTGCTTTATAACCAAGAACCCTGATAACATTTGTAGCTCCTGCATTCCCGCTTCCATGCTCCCTGACATCAATTTTATAGAGAAGTTTCCCTATCCACACTGCTGACGGGACTGAGCCTATCAGATAAGCAAGGAGTATTTGCAGCACGATCAGCATCATTCCGGCAAAGTTAATTATTCATCTGTTTTCTCGAACTTCCTCAGAAAATCTCTTTTTTTACGTTCCTGGGCCAGTGTATATGTGAAGCCCCTTGCTTCCCTGCTGGCTTTCTTTTGTTCGCCTTTTGATTTTCGTGCGCTGATGATGATATCATTGAACGAAATATCGGATGAAAGTACTTCCAGGATATTGTTCCTGTAATTAAAGAACAACCAGTCCTGGCCGGTCAGCTGGAGGTAAAAAGTAAATTCATCGCCATTCCTTTTCCTGGTAAACTCAATTATTCCATTGACATAGCGATAAACCTGGTCTCTCCCTACTGTGGCGATTCCGATCGGGCCTGATGAGAGCCAGGACCTGGAAGTGCTGTCCCAATGCATATTGATATCCCCGAAAAACAGTGTACGCTCAAGTACGTCAGGGAATTTCCTGAGTCGCCCTGTAAGCGACATATCGGTTTTAAATTTTTCCAGTTCCTTCGCAGGCATGAGGAACTGGAGTGCGGTATAAAAGGGTGTTTTATCGAAGCTGAGACCGCTAAGGTTCATGCTTTGAAGCTGGTTGCTGAACTTCTTTTGTGCATCTTCCGGGAAGGGAAAATCAAGGGCGATGGCGATATGGGCATGCGTGGAATCCGGGATGATATAATGATCGATATTTCCGTAGGATTCAATGGAGAAGTTGCCCCCGTTAAGGCCCAGGCTCACTTTCCCGTCACCCCTTAACCTGCATAAAGTCTGGTTTAGTGAGATGAAATTGCCCGGCCGCATGAGGTCCCTGAGCTTGGACGAATCGGCTATCCTGAATTCAGTGGTCGGCACGTCATAAGTCATCATTCCTGATGTGGATATCATCAGTGAATCGCTGAAACTGTTCTTTCGTATGAAGAAAGCAGGGTATATCATTGACTCGGAATTTGAAAAAAGCAGGGAAAGCGTCATCTTCTCGCCCAGCATGTTGGTAAGCGATTCAGGTATGGGGATCATGATACGATCCGCGTTTACCGTGGCATTGAAATGAATCCATTCGGGTTTGGCCTTAAAGCAGGGGGAGAGCACCCTGAATGCCCCTTCGAAATTCAGGTCTTTCTGCGCAGCCTTCAGGCTGACATCACCCCTGAACTGGAATTCGGGGCTCAGATTGAAGTAAACGGAGTCGTGGACAACTCCATCTGCAATGGTTTGGCCTGTTGAGTCTACCCTGATACCTGAGAAGCTGATTTTCTCCTTTGAACCTTCCCGTTCGGTATAGTCAAGGATCCCGTTCCCAGTAAACCGTTTTCGCGATGCAATGGAAACTTCGGCCTGGTAAAACTGGTGGTACCTGGTTTTAGTATTTGTAATGACAATAGCCCGCCTGAGGGTTTGCATCTGCGCATCCTTAAATATCCTGATCTTGCCTGAATCAGGATACACTGCCGCATCGGCAACTTTGATGATCTTCACATCCTCTGCATTAATAACATTGGTCCTGAGGTTATACCTGGCACGGGCTGCAAAGAATTTCAGCGAATCCTGCAGAGGATGTACCGAGATGAATTCCGAACCTGTATAACCCAGGTCAATAAGCTGAGCCAGGCTCAGGGAATCGGAACGGGTCTTCATGCTTTGCTCGTTCGACAGGGAGATTTCCTCATTGTCAATCAGCCAGTCAAACCGGTCCATGGAACAGATGTACCGGTTCAGCGGAAATTCCACACGTGAGATCCCAACATTAGAGCGGAATTCACCTTTCCTAAGGTCGAAGTCAAAATGGGTCTGGTAATTCTTGGTTGATATTGTAAGGTCATTCAGGTCATAGGATTTGATACGGAAATTAGCGATCAAAGCATCAAAGGTCCTGCGTTTGAATTTAAACCCCTTCGAGTCCATTTCTGCATCTTTTATCCTGACCGTACCGCTCCCGGAAAGAAGTCCGGGTGTCAGGGAAAGCACTCCACCGAAAGTCGACTGGTCATTATACATCTTCATTTCCTTTTTCACCGTGGCGATCACCATGGAATCCCTGTATGGCATCCAGAGCTGGTTCACGGAATCGGCCCTGACCGAGGGGTATTCGACAGCGGCAAGTTGTTCCGTCATCGTAAACATCCTGGAGAATACCCTGAGTGAATCGGGCAGGAAAAGAAAGTTGGCGGAACTCGACACAGAGTTGAGGTACTGCAATCGTCCGTCGCCCCTGAGACCCTGTTCACTAAGGTCGATTTTTGAGACAAAGGTGCCTTTGCCTCCGTATACCGGCAAGCCTCCGGCGCCGGTCATCTTTTCAAACCCCAACGAATAGTCGGGCCTGACCTTGAGAGGCTGGTCGATCCTCGGGAATATTCCAGCCGAGGTCAGCCCGCCGCCGAATTCCAGGCTGTCGGTGCGCACCACATCGAGGCTCTGGATCGTAAACGGATTAACGTCAAAAAAGAAATTCTCCTTCCGGTAAACGCCTTTCTGAATGAATTTTTTATCCCAGAAAACACGGGCCGTGTCCTTATTGTGGAAAATCGGGTATTCCTTCAGGGCCTTCAGTCCTGCCTTATTATCCGGGCGGTCAACGAGAAGGTCGCCGCTCAGGTTGCGTATAGAAGTCTTTACCCTGACCAGCGGGAAACGCCCGCTCTTAGGATCCCTGGTTTTGCCTATAACGTAAAAAATCATGGAATCTACAAACGGAAGGTTCAGTTTGAATTTCGAATAATCAAATGAGCATTCCCTTCCGTAAAAATCAAACAGGCCGGCTTCGATCTTTCCCTGGAACAGAACATCCATATCTTTTTTAACAATAAGCTCATCATTTTTAGGATAGATCGCCACATGCTGTGAATCGCTGATAAAAACGCTGTTCACGCCCTGGATCTTCAGGTCGAAAGTATTCAGGTCAAGTATTGCATTGCTGGCATTGGTCACATTGGAATTAAAGAATATCTCGTCATAGTCCGTCTTGCCGTCCCTTGCGCTTACATAGTTATATAGTTTGTCTTTGACATAGGCGATTTTATCTTCATAATCATAGACCAGGAAACCGCGGTTTGCAAGGTTAAGCAACTGAACTTCCACCTGTTCCCGGGGTTTTTGCATATATTTTGTCAGGTCGTCCAGTGTAAACTCCCTTGTTTTTTTTCTGCCGGTGAAGTTCTTGATGATGTTGAGGATGTTGATCTCATCGATACCCTGAAGCCGGTCATAGCGGTTCCGTGAATAATAATTCGTGGATTCAAAAACAGCCTTGCTTTCCTTATTCGGGCCTTTCATCATTTCGAAATTCAGTTTAGGCTCGTTGGTTTTCCAGTCGAGCTGTTCACAATAGATCTCGATCTTATGCCAGGAGTCAAACCATGGGCTGACCGCCGAAAGCCGTTCATCTTTGGTAAATGTCAGTTCTTTCGTATTATCAAGATATTTCATTTCCAGCCCCGGGTGGTAGATGGAGTCGGTTTCATGATAGATCGCGATGGATGCTGATGAGGAATTGATCTGCCCGGGGCGGATAATGAAAGAAGGCGACCTGATCTGCATAAAATCATTCCCGTCCTTTCTCACGATGATCCTGGCATTCTGTTTGTGTTCCCCAGATCCTATGACCCTGGACCCCTCCATGGCAAACCCTCCCAGGTAATCCATGTTTTTAAAAATATCCTTTATGCCGATAACTTTGTCATAGGAATAGAACCTTGGATAGGAGGCCTTTTCTTCATCGATGTCGATCAGGACCTTATCGACAAACTTCCCCTGGATCGGCATCGAAAGGTACTTTTTATTATAAAAACTGACCGAATCGGCTGTGATCTTGGAAAACCGGGCCTGGAATGAATAATTTCCAAGCTCGGCATAGACATCTGCAGGAGCAAAACCGACCCGGCTCCAGTCAACCCGGCCCCCCGTACCTGTCCACTTTCCCGAAAGGGGGTAGAATAATCCTTTTGTGTCGCAGATCACCATGGAATCCTTGTTGACATAGCATATCAGGCAGGCCTTGCCGAATTCCACTACAGGCACAGAATCATAGCCGAGTCTGAAAACAGCCGGGCTGACCTTCCACTTTGTGGACGCCGTCCTGGAGATCAGGCCTTCCCCGAACAGGTCCATGCTTGATTCAAGAAAGGAAATGAAAGACCGGCTGTTTTTTTCCGAGATCAGTTTCCTGAGTATTGACGACCACGAGATGAAAATGTCCCCTGGTTGGTGTGAATCGACATAAACATCAAGCGCCTGGATGTAGCTGAAGAAATCGGGGAATACCCGGATCTTTTTTTTCAGCATCTCGTTGCAGAGGAAATAAATGAATTTCTTTTGGGACGGGTCGAAGGTTTCCTGGTTCCATTTCTGCACAAAGCCGGTCATGATGGGTTGGACCAGTTTCCTGTCGTTGTCCGACAAACCAAACAGCAAGCCGTTGAGTTCCCCGATGAATTTCGTGGAATCCCCGCTAAAGTGCGTGGTCCTTTGGGCTCCGGCAGGAAAGGGGTGCAATAGAGCATAAGCCGTAAAGCACGTTAATAACAGAACAAAGAATTTCCTGAAGTTCATTTGGTGAACGTTGCAACGACCCATTTGTTCAGTTCCCTGAAGCCCGTGCTGTGCAAATCCAGGGAACTAGCTTTTTCAATTATAGCCTGCAGATCCGCAGTATAAAACCCGCTGAGGATCAGCACACCTCCTCTGGCGAGAAGCACCTGATAAGCTGGCAAATCTCCGAGCAATACATTCCTGTTGATATTTGCCATGATGATATCAAAATCACCCTCTTTAACAGCAGAGGCATCTCCCTTGATAACGATTATTTCACCGGTATTATTTCGGGCTGTATTTTCAATTGCGTTGGCAAAGGCCCACTCATCATTATCTACGGCAACGACTCCAGCGGCTCCCATTTTAAAAGCCAGGATGGCCAGCACTCCTGTTCCGCAGCCCATATCGAGCACTTTCCTGCTCCTGATATTTGTTTCCAGGACAGTTTCGATCATCAGTCGGGTGGTCTCGTGATGGGCTGTTCCGAATGACATTTTCGGTTCAATGACAAGATCAAATAATGCATCCGGATGGGGCGGATGAAAAGGAGCCCTTATCATGCAACGGCCGGATATGAAAACAGGATCATATTCTGACTCCCATACTGCGTTCCAGTTCCGGGCAGGAATGCGGGTTACCTGGTAACTGAATCCCATGGATGAGGATCGTTCCTCAAGAAAATTTGCTACCGGCATCTCATCGAAAGACCGAGAAGGGATAAATGCACTGAGCTTGCCATCTTCTTCCTCCGAAAAAGCCTCAAAGCCAAACTCAGCGAGTTCTGCCGGCAATGTCTCTGCAGCTAGGGCTGAGAGACCGCTCATGCTGACTTCTATATAGTCCATCAAAACGAATCGACAATTGCAATAAAATCTTCAGCAATCAGGGAGGCGCCGCCTATCAGTCCCCCGTCAACATCTTTCCGGCTGAACAGCTCACGTGCATTCTTTGCATTGCAGCTTCCCCCGTAAAGTATGCTGATCTCCTCTGAAAGCTTCAATGAATATTGACCGGCTATAAGCTTCCGGATATATGCATGCATTTCCTGTGCCTGGTCAGGGGTCGCATTAACACCCGTACCGATTGCCCAAACCGGTTCATACGCGATAACCACTTTTTTCATTTCGGCGGCTTTCAGATGGAATACCGATTCCTTAAGCTGCTTCTCAACGACTTTGAAGTGTTTTTTTGCCTTTCTCTCAGGAAGCAGCTCGCCGCAGCAAAAGATGGGACGGATGCCATGTTTCAGCAAAGAATCCAGTTTTTTTGCAAGGAACTCATTGGTTTCGCTGAAATATCTGCGTCGTTCCGAATGTCCGATGATACAATAGTCAACGACCATGGATTCCAGCATCAGCGGGCTGACTTCGCCAGTGAAAGCTCCATTATCTTCAGGATACACATTTTGCGCCCCTACCAGGAAGGATGCTTCCTCGGCGATGTCAGTAGCCAATTCAAGGTAGGGGAATGGCGGACAGAGCACAACTTCGTTTTTTCCCATTTTCCTGCCGGCAAGGGATTCGGCAACCTGTAAAATCAGTTCTTCTGCTTCCTGGAAAGTCTTGTTCATTTTCCAGTTCCCGGCAACAATCTTTTTTCTCATATGTTTGGTTGTTAGGCGTTAATATCAATTAGGCATCAGGGGTAATCATTTTATAATTTAAGCTCGTTTCATTAAATCAGTGAAAAAGGTTCCTTCATCATGTTTTCAGCCTTAATCTCGGGTCAAGCACTCCGTAGATGATATCTGCAAAAATATTGATAAGGACAAGAACCACGGAGATAAACAGAACGGCGCCCATGATTACAGGAAAGTCATATTTATCCAATGCATTCACGATCACCAGTCCAATTCCCTTCCAGTCAAAGATATACTCCACAAAAACTGCGCCTGCGAGAAGGGAAGCAAGCCATCCCGTGGCAGCAGTCACAACCGGGTTTAGAGCATTTTTAAGGGCATGCCTGAAGATGATCCTTCTCAACTTCAAACCCTTGGCCCTTGCCGTACGGATGTAATCCTGCGACATTACTTCGAGAAGCGAGTTGCGGGTCAGTTCGACAATTATTGCCAGCGGTCTTATCCCAAGTGTAAAGGCAGGCAGGAGCAGGTTTTTCAGATCCAGGTATTCGCCCCTGCCCAAATCATCCACCGAATAGAGGTTCCCGGCCATGTTGAGACCAGTGATATGTGCCAGGACAAATGCGAAGATCCATGCATTCAGGATGGCTGCAAAAAAGGAAGGCAGCGACATCCCAAGGACCGAAAACACAATAGAGAGCCTGTCGATAAAAGAGTTTTTATACAAAGCGCAGATAATACCTACAAATATTCCTGCAAGCAATGCAAAAACCATGGCAACGACGGCAAGTATGAATGTGTTGATAAAGCTTTCAAAAAGGATCTCTGAAACTTCCCGGTTTGTCTGGTAGCTTTTCCTTAAATACGGGAATTTAAGGACCAGGGATGTATGCCCTACCGTAATGATCTTCAGTGCTTTTCCGATCGCCGGCGTACCCGAACCCGGCTTATTCAAAAATTTACCTGTATTATAAAAGGAAAGAGGTGAAAGATCGTTCAGGTAGTTAACAAATTGAATGCCCAGGGGTTTATCCGTCCCCAGTTCCCTGCGGACTGCAGCAACTGAAGCGCTGTCGGCCCTCTGGCCGAGCATCATCCTGGCAGGGTCACCCGGCAGAACGTTAAACAGGAAAAAAACCACCAGGATTACTCCAAGCAAAACCAGTATTCCATATGCAAGCCGCCTGATAACAAACTGCGCCATATTAACTTTTCTGGGCTTCCGAAGCCTTTACAACCTTTTGTTGCAAGAAACAACTTCAGAAAATTTTACCGGAAATATTTTTCACTGACATCTTCCCATGCGGGAAAATCCCTGAATGACCATTTATCCAGGACAACACCATCCTTCAGGAGGATCAGTCCGGGATTTGACCTGACCATGGTTTTCAGGATCACGTCATCGGCATTATAAAAATCAAATGAAGTTCCATGGCTTAGACGGAATTTCCGGATATCGGCAGGCAGGGAACTGGTGATGCAGATGAAGGATTTGTTTCGGGCCACTGCTTTTTTATAGAACGGCAGGATCTTCAGGAATGCAGCCTGGTTTGTTTCTTCAAGATTATAGGAAACCAGCAGGAACTGGAAATCCTGATTTTGCATAATTTTATGGGTCACATCATTTCCCTGCAGGTCCTCGGCTCTGAGTACTGCCGACTGGCCTGCATTCGGATCCTCCACTCTCTGGCTGTCGAAAACCCACTCCGACATCCAGGACGGGTCATTCCATGGATAGTTTGAAGCCAGGTATTCTTTCTTCACACCTGTTTTCTTATTCTTATAGGTCACGTAAAACCTGACAGGCAGGGTTGATGTCCGGTTCACCTTATTGCCTTTTCTCCAGGCCATGAAATCAACCAGCGGGAGGTGGCGGGCCGAATGCAGCGACATCCATGAAAACAGTATCGCGATCAGGAAGACAAACAGCACATCAATGGACACGGGCAAAGCCGAACGGTACTTCTTTCTCCACATGAAAATAGGAATGACGAATGCCATCAGAACCAGGTTTTTAATAAATGTCTGGAGGTTGGTCAGTTTGATCGCTTCCCCGAAACACCCGCAGTCGGGAACAAGGTTCCAGACGGCATCCAGGAATGTAAGGACCGTGAAATAGGTCATCATCAGCAACAGCAACCAGGCTGTCTTTTTTATCCATAGATTCAGCAAAAGACTGACCCCTGTGATGAATTCAAGTGTACACATGATTATGCTTATAGCGAGAGAGAACTGCCCGGCCCAGGGAATGCCGAAAGCCACAAAGTAATCCTCAATGCGGAAGGCTGTTCCAAGCGGGTCAACTCCCTTGACAAACCCGCTGAAAATAAATACCAGCCCGACAAGTATCCGAAAACTATTCCTCAGTATTTTCATAATCCATTCTGATCAGAGCGAAAATTGCATAATTGATTATATCATAGTAGTTGGCATCAAGTCCTTCAGAAATAAAGGTCTTTCCCTGATTATCCTCAATCTGCTTGATGCGCATCAGTTTCATAAGGATGATATCAGTGAGGGAACCCAGGCGCATATTCCTCCAGGCTTCTCCATAATCATGGTTTTTGTCAAGCATCAGATCCCTTGCTGCATAGATATAGTTGTCATAAAGGCGGCGTCCTTCTTCAGGAGGCAGTTCGGTGGGTGCATCAGGGCCGAGCTCAAGCTGGATCAAGGCAATGACCGAATAGTTAACGATACCTATGTATTCAGGCCTGATGCCTTCGCCGACCCTGCGGTTCTTCATGGCATCGATACTCCTGATTCTCTGTGCTTTTATATAGATCTGATCAGTGATGGAAGGAGGGCGCAGGATGCGCCAGGCTGTTCCGTAATCCTTCATTTTTGCAAGGAAGATCTCCCTGCAAAGACCGATGATCCTTTCGAATTCGTTTTCAGTTTTTGGTTTTACAGTCATGGATAGTCTCAGCAGGTGGACTAAATTACAAATAATTCCCCAGACAGGAGGTTTTGTGCCTGAAAGAATTTTAAAAAAAGTTAACACTTACTTTGGGAAACGGGGGTTATAGATTTGAGGAGGGCAGCCCGGTATATGAGTTTTGCTACCTTTGCAAAAAGATTCGTCCGGTTGAATTGCAACGGAAAAATATTGGATTTGTCGGTACCCGCTGTAATGGGCATCCTGAATATCACTTCGGATTCATTTTTCGACGGGGGACGATATCTTACAGTGGAATCCCAGCTGAAGCATGTGGAATTAATGATCAGTGAAGGCGCTTCCATCATTGATATCGGAGCCATTTCCTCCAGACCTGGGGCCGAAGAGATTTGCCAGACAAGTGAACTGGAACGTCTTCTTCCATCTGTACGGGCCATCCGCAACAATTTCCCGGGGATAATCCTTTCAGTCGATACATACCGGCCTTTGATCGCCAGGGCAGTGGTGGAGCAGGGGGCAGATATGATAAACGATATTTATGGCGGCAGGTTTGATGCCTCGATGCCAGAGACCATTGGCAGGCTGAAGGTTCCGTACATCATAATGCATATGAAGGGCAGCCCCCTGACCATGCAGGAAAACCCTGAATATTCGGATATCCTGGCGGAAGTTACATATTTCTTCGAAAAACGTGTTGCTGATGCAAGGTCACATGGCATCACAGACATCATCATCGATCCCGGTTTCGGGTTCGGAAAAAGCATGGACCATAATTACCGGCTTCTTGCCTGCCTGGATTCTTTTCATTCCATCGGTGTTCCTGTGATGGCAGGAGTGTCAAGAAAATCGATGATAACTAAAGTCCTGGGGACCCATCCCAGGGAAGCCCTTAACGGAACAACCGTGATCCATACCATTGCCCTCATGAACGGCGCCGACATCCTCAGGACTCACGATGTGAGGGAGGCTATGCAGGCCGTCAGACTGGTGGGGATCCTGAAAAACAACACCCTTAGATAAAAAAAACGTATCATGCTTCATTCTCTTGCCAACAGTGGATTATTTAACTTCAGGGTCGCCGATATGATCGACATTCTCCTTTTTGCTTTCCTTCTGTACCAGGTTTATAACCTCGTCAAAGGGACCGCAGCGATCAGGATCTTTATCGGGATCATTGCCGTTTATATCGTTTGGAAAGTAGTCAAGGCTTTTCAGATGCAACTGCTCAGCGAGATACTGGGTCAGTTTATCAGCGTTGGTGTGATCGCACTGATAGTCGTTTTCCAGCCAGAAATCAGGCAGTTCCTGCTTGTGCTGGGAAACGCCAGGATAATAAAGAACAGGGGACGAAGATTCCTGTTTTGGAAACTGAAAGTGAGTAATCCGATAACCCCCAGTCTCGACATGATTGTCAAGGCCTGCCAGAAGATGGCTGAGACAAAAACCGGGGCCCTGATCATCATTGCAAGGGAAAGCGAGCTGGGATCTTATGTTGAAACAGGGCAAATGATCGATGCCAGGATCTCCGACCTCATGCTGGAAACAATCTTCTTTAAAAACGGCCCTCTTCATGACGGGGCCGTTGTCATCATCGGGAACAATATCAAAGCTGCCCGTTGCATCCTCCCTGTTTCAACCAAGGCTGGAATCCCTCCATGGTATGGGTTAAGGCACAGGGCCGCCATCGGCCTTACGGAGAAAAGCGACGCAGTTGCCATTGTCATCTCCGAAGAACGAGGCAACATTTCATACAGTACTGAAGGGGAATTGTTTGAACAGGTCAGCCCTTCCGAGCTGTCAAATTTCCTTTTCAGCACATTCAACGCGTAGGCTTTTACCTTTTCTTCCTGGGGACTTTCTTCAGGGAATCGGCAGCCCTGGCGCTGTCGGCCTTTTTTTTCGCTTCAAACTGGGCGACGATCTGATCAGGAGTTTTACCGAGATTGCCCAGCGACATTTTCGCATCGTTTGCAAACTCATGACGGGGATATTTTTCAAGAAAAAGGATATATGTTTCCTGCGCTTTATCCAGATTATTAAATATCGTTTCATAGATAAAGGCTTTGAAGAAAAGGCATATGGGTGTTTTAGGATCTTCCGGGTAGGTTGTCATATATTTGTCGAACATTTCCAAGGCATTTTTCCCGTTTCCCTCGGTCATATAGAGGTTTCCGGCTTTAAAAATATACCTTCGGGTCAGGGAGTCACCCGGGTATTTTTTAATGAATGTGGAATAGAGTCCCAAAAGACTATCGGCAGCCGGCTTATTGAAGGAGGTCACTGTCGGAGCATACAGACGGTCTTCAATGTTCTTAATATTTGTTATTTCCTTATTCCTGGAAGGCCCGCAGGAAGCCAGGAAGAAGATTGCCACCGGCAATAATAGTTTTAATATTTTCATATCTGGTTTATTTGTTTTTCCGTTTCTTCAGTTGGGGGAAGATCATTTTATATGAAGTTTCCACATTGCCTTTGCTGATGTCATTCAGCCGCCTGTTCAGCAGGACCCGGCGGAGTGAATTGATCCGGTCGACCATCAGTATTCCTTCGACATGGTCATATTCATGCTGGATGACCCGTGCAATAATCCCTTCAAACCTTTCATCATGGGGTTGGAAATCCTCGTCTACCCATGTAATCCGGATAACAGGCTTACGGCTGATATCCTCCCTCATGCCCGGGAAGCTGAGGCATCCTTCATTAAATACCCATTCCTCACCCTCCTCCCCATATATTTTTGCATTGATGAACAGTTTTTTGAAGCCCGCCGTTTCGGGGTGGTCCTTGACAAAAACCGACGCATCGATCGCGAACATACGGATGGAATGGTTCACCTGAGGTGCAGCGAGTCCGACACCATCTGCCTCATACATGGTTTCCCACAGGTCGGCTATGACCTGTTTCAGCCCGGGATAATCGGGGCTGACTTCTGCAGCCACCTTTTTCAGAACCGGATGACCATATGCAACAACAGGTAAGATCATCCGTTTCCCCTCTGGTTTAAAAATGTTTCTTTTTCCATGTATGACTGAAGTATAATGACCGCGCTTACCGAATCAACCAGGCTTTTATCACGTCGTGCCATTTTCTTTTTTCCTGATGCGAGTATTGCCCTTGATGCAATCCGGGAAGTAAACCTTTCATCCATTCTCTCAATCCTGATCCCCGGGAATTCTTTCACCAGGTGTTTAATGAATGGTTCGATGTAACGGGCCGATTCCGAAGGAAGGTTATTCATCTTCCTGGGTTCGCCCACGACGAAACAATCCACAACGTTGCCCGAAATATAATTCTTCAGGTAGGGTATAAGATCCAGCGAAGGTAGGGTCCCAAGGGCCGTGGCAATCAGCTTCAGTTCATCCGATACTGCAAGGCCGGAACGTTTCTGCCCGTAATCTATTGCGATAATCCTTCCCATACTTCTAATCTGCTGCAAAAGTACATTTTTTTTAAAAATCATGTCCTGCCCGCCAAGCGGATGCAAAGCGGAAAGCTGACATTTATTTTTTTTGTATTTTTGGCGGCTTATTGAATTTCAGATGTCAGATCAGTTACGCTCCACGATTGAATCAGCC
>Ga0182027_10005489_pt1 | contig 19243 bp, 9 predicted proteins | sample 712E1DmetaG_FD_121300 | JGI IMG/M metagenome (GOLD analysis project Ga0182027, IMG submission 121300) | Permafrost microbial communities from Stordalen Mire, Sweden - 712E1D metaG (Illumina Assembly) | ecosystem: Environmental > Terrestrial > Soil > Wetlands > Permafrost | place: Sweden...
ACTGCATAAACTGCTGTCCGCGGCGGAGCGCGTAATTGATGAGAAGGATACGGAAGAGGATCTGCGACTCCTGTTGGCGCCTGGCTCATCGCTTGGCGGCGCTCGCCCAAAAGCCTCGGTGCGGGACAAGGACGGCCAACTGGCTATCGCAAAATTTCCGCGCAAGGACGACGAAATCGCCACCGTCGTGTGGGAACGGGTGGCCTTTGCTCTGGCTGAGAAAGCAGGGATCATAGTTCCCTCGGTAAGGTTGGAAGAGGTAGCCCAAAAGCCAGTCCTTCTGTTGCGCCGATTCGACCGGGAGGGAGCGCGGCGCATTCCCTTCCTCTCGTCAATGAGCATGCTAGGGGCGAGGGACCAGGAGCCGAGAAGCTATTTGGAAATGGTGGATGCCCTGCGCCAGCATGGAGCCTCACCGAAAGAAGATATCGAGGCGCTGTGGCGGCGGCTTGTCTTCAACATACTCATCTCGAATACGGACGACCATCTTCGCAATCACGGCTTCCTTTATGAAGGACAGGCCGGATGGCGTCTCTCGCCAGCATATGATCTGAACCCGATGCCGATCGATCTTAAGCCGCGCGTTTTGTCGACCATGATTACGGAGGATGATTCAACAGCATCCCTCAACTTAGCAATGGAAGTTGCAGGTTATTTTGAGCTAGATGCGACGAGGGCGAAGGCCATCTCAAGCGAAGTGGCCCAGTCGGTGGCGACGTGGCGCAAGGAAGGGGGCCGCCACGGATTGAGCAAAGCAGAAATTGACCGCATGGCGTCCGCTTTTGAGCACGATGACCTCAAGCAGGCTCTGGGCAAATAGCCAGTCGAGAATTACAGTTCGCGCAACGGTGGCATTAGCGAAACTCGATGAAGCAATGCTGCAGGAGCTCTGTGACGTTCTTGGCGTAATCGACCAGCGGCCGGCACCACGAGGGCCTCACCACTTTTTTCGCAGCACATCCTGAAGCATCGTCTTGTCCAGACTCAACTCAGCCACCAGCTGCTTCAGCCGGCTGTTCTCGTCCTGCAGTTGCTTCATCTCCCGGACCTGGTCCGACTCCAAGCCTACGTACTGCTTCTTCCAGCGATAGAAGGTCTGCTCGCTGATCCCCACCTTCCGGATCAGCTCGACCACAGGTACACCCACCTCAGCCTGTTTCAGCACTCCGACGATCTGCTCCACACTGAATCGCTTCTTCATCATCGGCAAAATCCTCAGCCCTTAGTGGGCTCAGTTCTGGCCGAAGACTAACATTTACTGTGGTTCAAAATACCCGGGGCCGATCAACACAGGATGCCGGAAAGAAGACCACGAGCCTGCAGCAAAATGAATCTCCCACAATCGAGGTAACAAGAAAGATCAAAAGTGCGAACGACTCTGGACACTACCTGCGAATGTCCCATTGCACCATCGCCATAATGTAAGACATGGGACCACGTATTGCGGCAACTCGATCTCGCTCTTTCCAGGGCTTTCGCCGCTGCCAAATATCGCAATGCCACTACTGCACCTTTCGGTTGGAAACGATCACTGAATGATTCGGAGCCTCAGAAAGACGTACAACGACCCTGCCTGCATCAATCTGCTGCCATCCCGGCGGGAATGAGTCTGCCAATCGCGTATCGAGTTGCGGTAGCAGGCGTCCGTCAACTGTCACACTCCCGATGTGCCCCTGGATGCCTAGAATCACCAGGAAGCGGAGATCCTGCCATCCATCGATCGTCACTCGAAATCCAGTGCCTTCACATCTGTTCTCAAGTTTTGTTTCGGCGCTGTTTCCGGGAAGCTTCCAGGCGTGCGAAGTAGGGTATGTATCAGGTGGTGTGACCAGCAGTGCCGGGACACTGCCGGCAGATATGGATTCCCCAAGCGTGAAGTCCGGAGCAACACGGATCGGAACCATCGCACCCGCGCGGAGAAAAACTGGAATCTCATCGAGCGGTACGTGCATTTCGTATTCTCCTTTGGCCGCGGGCAAACCGGAAAAGAGGCTCGTCCAACTCCCCTCGGGCAGGGATACAACACGGTGCTCGCCGGGCGTGTGCACAGGGGCTACAAGCAAATCGTCGCCAAACATATATTCATCGTCAGCCAACGCCGGCAACGGACGCATCAGTGGCACACCGGTTGCATGCGTATCCTGCGCCGATCCGTAAATGTATGGCAGAAGATTCTCGCGGAGCCACGCATACTTCTTATAAGTTGCGATCGCTGCATCGCTATAGAACCACGGCTCGCGCGGTTCTGTTCCGTGAAAACGCATCAATGGAGAAAATGCACCGAATTCGATCCAGCGTTCGTACACTTCCTCATCTGGCTTGCCTTCATATCCGCCAACATCCGCACCCCAATTCGAGAACCCCGAAGCGCTGATGCTGAGGCCGCCCGCGATCGATTCATCCAGCCCGCGAAAGTTGGACGCGTGATCTCCGGCCATCTGCGACACATCGGCCTGACTTCCCGGCGAAGCTCCTCTCGAAAACAACACATGATCGTCACCCCGCCGTTCCTCGAATACCTGGTGCATGTACCGATGGTAAAGATGGGCATACCAGTTGTGCATCTGTTCGCCGGTGCTGCCGTCGTGAAACAGCGCATCACGCGGAACCAGGTCTCCGAAGTCGACCATAGTGCCGGCCACGCCCAGATCCAGACGCTGCGCCCAATACACCCGCAGCAGATCGAGCGCTGCAGGATCAGTGAAGTCGAAATATGGGAATTGCCCCGCGAGAATATGGTCGGCCGGAAAGCCATATACGGAACCATCCTTTAACTTCATCAACGGAAGCCGGTCAGCCGGCGTCTCGGGAAGTGCCTGCCTGATCTGCTCACTCGTCCAACCGAGCGGCTGGCTGCGTCCCCACGTCAGCACACGAATCTGCAACGGGTCAAGTCTTCGATAGAGCAGAGGATCGCTACTCCCGTCGCCCTCAGCGTAAATGCTTGAGTGAGGAATATCGAGTCTCCGAAATTCGGTTATGACATCCAGCATGGTCTTTGTGGGCGTCTTTTCCCGATCTCTTGCCCATCGCCCGCCGCCGCCGCCCATCCACGGCTCGAACGCCCACACCGGGGGCAGCAAAGGCTTACCGGTGAGAGATGTGTATTCTTTCAGGACGTTCTTGTAGTCGCCCGGCCAGAGATAAAGATCAAAGATCGGTCCATGCGCAACGACTCTGTACCGGTCTTTTCGCGCGCTGCCAAAATCTGCTCTGATCTCATAACTCGAATTCCAAAACACGGAGTAACCTGCACTGCTATGCCAGAGTGGAATCGGTTTGTATGCCTGGTTTTCCAGACCTCCGCGGTACAGCGAATCCCATGCATCCAACTGCCAAAGGGTCAATGTCTTGCCACTTTGATTAAAAGAATCAAAGCGCTCGCCCAATCCAAAGATGTTCTCTCCAGATCTCAGGCCACCGATCAAATCGAAGCCTTCCATTCGGCCGTCACGATTCTCGTGCACAAGGAGATCACCCTTTCTTAGACTCCAGAAAGCTCTCCGCTCTCCCTCGGAGAAGAAATCAATGTGCCAATCTCCATGCAATTCGATAGTGGTGGCTAAGTTCTTCGAGGCGGCATGAATCTCATCCGCGGTTTCCGTCAGTTTTGTCAGCAATGAGGAGGGCGGGGAGAAAAAACCAGTATCCGGTCCATGCAGCCGGACGCCTCCGGTGGATGGAAACGAAACATACAGCGGAAACTCCTTTTTGCCTGCTCGAGCCCGCAGAACAATTTGATCCGAGGTGTTGCCTGCACTCTCGATCGCTTCAACCGGAGTCCATGCGTCCTCCCTTGCATCTGCCGGAACGCCGTCTGCAAACCACGATTGCGAAACACGGTTGAAATGCCGGAGGAGTGAATCGAGAATCTGGCACGCCGTGGCAATATCGCGGTTCGCTAACGCGTCGTTGAATCGATGTCGCGCCGTCCATGGGTCAAGTTCGCTAGAATCGAGAATCCAAGTTCCGCTTTCCGGATGGAAACTGAAACCCTCCTGATCGAGAAGGTCGTACCAAATCTCAGCCAGACGGACCCGATCGGGAAGATTGGTTTCAGAAGTCGGCTCTGCTTCGAACTGCTGCTGCAAGCGCTGAATCTGTTTCAATTCGGCGTCAGTTGCGCGACGCAACGCAGCTCGCCGTTCCCATCGCCGGATTCCGGAGGGCAATGCGACGAGTCCGAAGTCCGCCGTCTGCGCATTCCGATTGCCCCCCAATGTCACTTCCATAAATTCGTCGGTTGCGGCGGGGGCGAGATCGGTCGCAACAGGTCCATCATGGAAATCAACCGCCGAAGGGCTCAGCACCTCTCCCGTAATGAATCGCACCCGGGAGAGCTGCATATGAAAGACCTCTTTAGGCATTCCGCCGAGCGTGTCCCATGGAATTACAAAATCCGCAACCCACTCCGTGTCGTTCAGCGCGACAGTTGTGCCCTGCAATGCGCCTTTGTTCTTACCGTGGGTCACAAAGCCTTCGCCGGACTCGTCAATCGTAAATTGCCAAAGATCATCTTGATTCGCTCCGGGCGGCAACACTCCCACTTCGACGCGGTCGCTCCGGCGCAGCCGAACTCCATTGCGGTACACAGGATCCGGGTCGGCGCAGCGAAATCGGACATAGAGAGCCTTGGCATCCCAGGCTACCCATGCAGCAGTAGGCGTGGTTTGCATTGGCACTCCATTCGCGGGCAAAAAGCGGTCGAGCTTCAGCGTTCCATCCCAATCGGCCTCGGCCTTTGGCGGGCGATCAACAGCGGCTCCGAGATCGATAGCAACCGCAGCGCCCTGCGCTTGGCCAAAAACCATTCCAAAACCGGCCAATAGAGTTACTGCGGCCGACACTGCAATGCTTCGTTGAGTCCAATGGTTGAACACACGGATGCCTTTCGTTTGAAACTGCGCCTGAATCCCGCACGCAGCGATTGTCGAAACTCAGGCGCAGAGCCCCTGTCCAGAAAGGTTATGATCGCATGCTATCGGCACGTGCACACTTCCAAGCGGCAGGCAAGAACGCCGGGCCAGACGCACTTATTTCACAAACTGCGCCGCGGCATCCGTCGCATTTTTCAGCTTGGCGCTCATCGCTAACGCTTCTTCTGCCGACTTACGGTCTCCGGTCTTCAGGTAAAGACGACCCAACCGGTAATAAAAGCCGCCGTCCACATCCACGCTCACGGCCTGCTTCATCTCCGCGATCGCCTTCGCGGTCTCGCCCTGGGCTTCATACACCTTTCCCAGGTCTGCGTGAACATACGGGAGTTCCTCCGGTGCCGCATGCAGCGCCTTCAGTAAGAATGGCAGAGCATTGGGCAGCGCCGAACGGTTAACTAGTATTTCTCCCATGAGGTAATTCGCTTCCACGTCGTCCGGGCTCAAATCGAGTACACTCCGCACCTCCTGCTCAGCTTCGCCGGTCTTGTGATCGGAATTGAGAGTGCGCGCCAAGCCAAGATGAGCAGCCAGGAACGAAGGCTTGATTGCAATTGCCTTGCGGTATTCGGTAGCGGCTGCGGTCAGATCACCCTTGGCCTGTAGCAGGTCTCCCATCAGCGCATGAAGAGAGACAGAATCGGGATTGAGTACACTGGCTCTCGTAATCGCCGCAAGGCCCAATCGCTCGGTTGATTGCACCCGCCAGTACAGAGCTTCCGAATCGGAGGGAAGTTGCTTGAGAATCCCGCCACTTGCAGCCATGACGACTTCGTCTTGACCCGTAGAATAGGAGCAAAAGCACAAAAGACGGAGATGCGGCGCATCCAATTGCTCCCTCTTCTGAGCGAGCTTTGAGACGCAAGCGGAGTAATAACCTCTTTTCGCGTCGCTTTCCGGACTGTCCAATCCTGCAGGCGCCGGCTGCTGCCTTGCCAGGATTTGGGCGACCTTGCTGTCTTCTCCCCCCGCTGTCAAACTGCTCAGATAAAGGCTGGCATTCGTTGCAACAAACGCCGGGTCGATCGCAGCAGCCTCGCTGACCTCCCGGAGTGCGCCCTGTGTGTCACCCTTTTTCTCATCGAGAGACGCAGTGCCGAGCATGCCAAGCAGACAGCCTTCGCCGGTGCGGATGCTCCAATCCATGTCGAATTGTTGCTCGGCCTCCGCGAATCTAGCTTGCTGAAGGTAAGCAAAGCCAAGTATAGAGCGGGCGCAGGGTACGGTCTGCGATTTCGTTACCACGGAGCTGAGTATGCTGATCCCCCTGTCGAGTTGACCTTGTTGCAGATACGACTCGCCCAGTAGAACCGTGCGAAACGGGGAGGCGGAGCGGTGAAGATCGCTCTCGGTCTCCTTCTCGATGCTCAAGTAAGTTGCACCCACGCCGTACCACGCTTCCGCATTTCCGGTATTCAACCTTGTCGCACGCGTAAACTGGTCCAGCGCCTCTGCATATTGTTTAAGCTGCAGGTAACTATTCGCCAGGCCCACCCGGGCTTCAATGTTCTCAGGACTCAATCTGACCGCTCTTTGTAAGTGCGGAAGCGCTGCCTGCGGATTGTCCAGCTTGAGATCGTCGAGCCCGGCGATCAGGTTAGGGCCGAGCAGATCGGGGTGCTTCGACAGCACACGGTCAAAGCATGCAACCGCTTCCTGGGGTTTTCCTGCCAAATGCAGCATAATGCCGAGATTGACTTCTGCTTCCGTAAAATTCGGTTGTACTGTAAGGATCTTTCGATACAGGTCGGCTGCGCGGTCGTATTGCTGGCGTTGTTGCGCGGCGGTCGCTTCCGCCCACATCTGTTCGATCGACCCCATGAGCGCAGGCGCCTGTTCGGCTCGAAGCGAAGACAACAAACAAACAGCCAGGAGCGCAGTGCACAGCCGCCTCAACAGACGGCATATAGATTGACTCGGCGGCGGATCGAACCGATTCATGAACTCAAGTATCCTCTATCTTGCGCAGTGGAAAAAAGCGGGCACGGCGTCTGCCGTGCCCGCATGACATTTTAGAGTCGATCTGACAAAACGCATCAGCAAGTTATGCATTTCCCCAGACGCCACTTGAAAATTCTGTCCCGTGCAATCTTCTCGTCTACCATAGGATCTTGACAGCGCCCTGAATCTCGCGAGGCTGGAATGCTCCCGAGATCAGACCGAAGTTGGAGTCCCCCAAACCGGTATCGGGATTTGTAAAATACGGGTGGTTAAAAATGTCGAATGCGTCGCCTCGCACCTGTATCTTCCAGCGCTCAGTGATGATGAAGTACTTCTGCAGCGAGAAGTTTGTGAGATCGGTTCCCGGTCCGCGGAGGTACGAGAGGTTACGCTCCGTATTGCCAAAGGTAAAGTTTGCGGCCTGCTGGAATGCAGTCGTGTCGAAGTCGATGATTCCCGTTTTGGCCGCGTTCCAAGTCCGGCTTACATTGTGCGGAGTATGCACCTGATCCGGCGTTTGTCCTCCGCCAAACGAATTGGAGGTATTGTTGTCGTCTGTCAGGTTCAAAGGCACGCCATTTCTGAACGTACTAACGCCACTTAGCTGCCAGCCGCCAACGATGGCGTCGACCGATTTGGGCATATTCGCTCCAACCGCTTGGCCGTGTCCAATAGGCAATTGATAGATGTAGCTCACGACCAGGCTGTTCGGAACATCGGACGCATCGACCGACTTGTTCATGGCAATGTTGGTGTTATCTCTGAATTCCTGGTTTGAGGCGCCCCAGCTCCATGCCGAATTGCCTGTAACATCATCAAGCCACTTCGACCTGTTGTATGAGGCAAGCACCTGGAGCCCGTGCGAAAAACGGTGCGTCCATGTCACCAGCATCGAGTTATAGGTGTCAAAGCCAATAGGCACCTGTTGACTGTAAATGTCGCAATACTCAGGGAAAGGACGCTCAAGCTGGTAACGTTGGACAGTCTGGCCTTGCAGCCCGCATCCACCGTTTGCAGTGATCGTGGTCTGAGTATAGAACGGATTCGGAACTTCATCGAGGAGCGGGTTGTCCGTGCCCCCGTTGGCCGCGTACGCCTGAGCCGCCTGGGCGATGAATTCATCCGGAAGCTGATTACTGTCGAGGCTCCCCGCGACAGGAAGATGCTGTCCGCGATTTCCCACATACGCGATATCAAGAACATCGTTATTGGTTAGCGCATATTGGATTCCGAACGTGTAATCCTGCACATACGGGCTGCTCCAATTGTGCTGTATGCCGTTAACGCTCGCGCCAACCCCTGTCAGGCCGCCCAGGGCATTCCCCACGATCGGCAGCAGTCCGCCCTGGAAGGCCTGGCTGGCCGGCGTCGTGATGGCATAGGCATTTCCGCTAATCGCGCTGTTCTTGTCCTGCCAGTAAGTTTGTTGCGAATAGCCGTTCAGATTCGCATCAAAAGACACCGATGCTCTCTGCGGATAGAAGACTCCGTAGGCTCCGCGCACTACCAACTTTCCAGCCGGATGGTAGGCAAATCCGAAGCGTGGAGCGAAATTAAAGTAACTGTCGGTGATCACTCCCCGTCCGTTATTGCCATTGTTTGGCCACACAAGTTTCCCAAGAGGCGTGATCGGGACAGGCGTCACACCTCCCACTGGCTGCGTGACTTCCATGGACGAGATCGGGTTCACCGCTGTCTCGTCGAACCAAGCCATTTTGTTGAAGCGGTCGGTCGGGGAAGGCTGCATCTCGTAGCGGATTCCAACGTTCAGCGTCAGCTTGTCGTTAACCCTCCAATCGTCCTGGAGATACCAGTCGATCTTCTTGGCATTTGAGGTTTGCGACCCGCTCTGTTGGAAGTTTCCGGTTCCAGCGCCCAGCAGGAAGGCAGCAAAGGAGTTGCCCGTCTGGGGGCCGGCCGTGCCCGAGTTTACGGGATCGAATCCTGCCGTGCCGCTTTGGGAGAAATTCAGGCTGGCGTTGCCGGGAGAGAGATTGTTGTAGTACTGGGAGGTGAAGTCAAATCCGAACGTGTACAACTGGCGGCCATGAGTCTTGGTAAAGTCCGTGCCGATCGTTCGTGCTTCCCTGGGAGCCGTCTGAGGAGAGCCGGAGCCGAGCCCGGCATATCCATTGCTCAAGCTGACGCCTGGAAACACGCCGCCTCCCACATTCAGTGAAGACAACCACCCAAGTTGGGTCACGTCGAAGGGGTTTCCCTGAGGCACGTTCGTCTCGATCCATCTGTTCCAGCCCACATTGACCGTCCAGACCAGGGTCGGAGACAGAATTCTGGAGTAGCCGAGGGCGGAATCCCAGCGATTGTCGCCGTTCTTGAGTCCCGGGCCGCCGGCGTCATTCGAGCCAAAAGTGGCGACGCCGCCAGTCTTGAATTCATCCCTTCGCGAGAAACGTCCCCATACGCGCGTTGCGTCGTTGATGTTTTCGTCGACGCGGATGTTGAAGGAGTCCTCCTGCTGAGGCGAGGGTCCGCTGAACACGAAGTTGTTCGTGGAGGATGAGTTGGTCGGATTGGGATAGTACTTGAGGAGCGTGGAACCGAGCTTGTCGAATCGCGACGAAGGAATCATATTTGTGGGTACGGATCCGGTAACTCCGCCGAACGGGTCCACAATCACGCCAGTGGTTGTAGCGGTGAGGTGGGAGATCGGATCGACCTGCCCTGCCGTTACCACACGAGCTGAATAGGGGTCGTAAATCGCTCCGGCGTAGACTTGCCGTCCGAGATAATCCTTCGTACCGGTGATCGCCGATCCCAACAGAGCAGAGAAGTCACCGCCGCGCTCAGCCACGGTCGGAACCTGGAGGGTCTGAGTGACAGGATTGGCCGCGCGCAGGCCTTCATAGGCGCCGAAAAAGAAGGTCTTCTTGCGCCCGGAGTAAAGATGCGGGAGAACCACCGGGCCGCCGAGGGTGGCGCCGAACTGATTCCGGTGGAAGAGCGGCTGCGGACCATTGTCAAAGTAGTTCCGCGCATCCGCCGCGCTGTTACGGATGAAATCGTAAACATCGCCATGGAGGGTGTCGGTACCCGACTTCGTAACCATGTTAATGACGTTGCCCGAGCTAAAGCCGAACTGGGCCGAGAAGCTGTTGCTTTGCAGCCGGAACTCCTGAGTTTCTTCGACGCCCGGGCTATAAATGATTCCACCCCACTGCGGGTCGGTGTCCCAGTGACCGTCAAGAAGGTATTCCGTATCGCCGAACCTGCTACCGGCAAAGTTCAGGAATGAGAGGTCCTGATCGGCGTTGGGCGAGTTGGCGCTCGTCCCGCCTTGCCATTGCGTCAGAGCCTGGTTTGTGACCGCCGCATTGAGAAACGTCAAACTCACAATGTTGCGCTGATTCAACGGGAGCTCGAGAATGGCTTTGCCATCCACATAGGTAGAGACATTCGAATCCTGAGTATTCAATTGCGGCGGCTCGGCGGTCACAGTGACATTTTCTGCGACGCTGGCCAAGCTCAACTGTATGGGGTTTTCGAGCGCTTGACCCACTTGCAGCGTGATGTTCTTCTCCGTGTACGTGCTTAGGCCGGCCTTCTGCGCTGTCAGCGAGTATTTTCCCGGCGGCAGCAGCGTGAACACGTAGAGCCCCACGTCCGAAGTCTTGATCTGGCGTTGGAACCCAAGATCCTCGTTGATGAGGGTCACGGTGGCCCCAGGTACCACGGCTCCAGTCTTGTCGGTAATCGTGCCGGATAGCATTGCGCTCGAAGCCTCGGTCTGGCCGATTGCGCTCGGTGGCAGCATTGAGATCGCTAGCACCGCAAAACAGATCAACGCCGGCAAAATAATGTGTGTCCAAAGTCGCGCACTTCCGCTGATGCGGTTTGTGCGTTCAGATTCTGAGTTGCGGTGCCATTTCATCATGAGATTGCCTCCTGTGATGGTTTCATGTGCAACTTCGTAAACGGCAGACGTTCGGAGGCGATTGGCGCGTGATCCCCGCCACAGCCAGGCTCAATGGCTGTCGTTTTCGCGGAGTCCGCACAGGATATCAAGTCGTGTACCGAATCTGGAGCCCGAGCTCGAAAAGCAACCGATATTCTGCGCCTGCCCCTTACTGTCTGCCCTTGATGGTGAGCATTCTCCGGGATGTCTAAGCCGGCACCCCATCGAACTCCATCCGCTGGAAGAACGATTTCGGAATCCACCCTAGGATTGACCGAGGCAGTTGACCATGGATACGGGGCGACGTTTTTACGAGGTTTTCCCGATTTCAGTAAGTCTTGCGTTTTCATCACCGTCCGGACTCTCTGTGCGCGCCCTGACACGCTCATCTATAATCCCGACGAGGCTTCCCTGTGCAAGGCGATTTCAGGATCGGTGAGTGGATCATTCATCCGCGACTCAATGCAATGGAGTGCGACGGAACGACCATTCACCTCGAACCGAAGGTCATGCAGGTGTTAGTCACCTTGGCTTCCGCCTCTGGAGAAGTCATAACTCGTGAGCAGCTTCGCAGCGCCGTCTGGCCCGATGTTTTCGTGGGTGAAGATGTCCTCATCCGGGCAATCTCCGAACTGCGACGTGCCTTTACCGACGATTCGCGATCTCCACACATCATTGAGACCATCCCCAAGGTTGGCTACCGCCTGATCGCCACGGTTTCCCACCCTTCAAGCGGCTCCGGCAACGGCTTGCAGTCTGCGGCCGGCCCCAGCTCTCAGGTCTCAGGAGCCGCGCTTCCAGGCTCGGCGGAATCCGTATCCGGACCCGCACGAGGCCGGCACTCTGTCTTGACGCGTATAGCCGGCGCCAAAGGTATTTTGGCCGCCGCATCGTTGGTGATCGTTGCTGCTGGAGGCGTCTTCTTGTGGCAATCCAGACGGCATACCTATCAGCCGGAAACCTTCGTCAGCCGCCCTCTGACAACCTATCCCGGTTCACAGCTTCAGCCTGCCTTTTCTCCCGATGGCAGCGCCATTGCCTTCGTGTGGAGGAAGGAAGGCGAGCAACACGGTCATATATATGTAAAGCAAATGGGTTCCGAAGTACCTACGGCTCTCACCTCGGGCGATTCCGATGAATTCAGCCCTGCATGGTCTCCCGATGGCCGCACGATTGCGTTCATTCGCCACAACGACATCAGGAGCGCGATCGCGACGATCCCGGCAATTGGCGGTTCGGAACGCGAGGTCTATGTTCTGCCTTTCAACAGTGTCGATGATTATGGCGGCCTGGCGTGGACTCAGAGCGGCAGTCTCATCTTTCCCCAGAAGCGTTCTCCTGAAGCCCCAAGCGCACTGGTGGAGCTGAATCCGAAGACTCGAGAGCTTCACACCATCACGAATCCGCCGCAGGGCTGGGATGGCGATTTCACTCCGCAGGTTTCACCGGACGGAACAGCACTGGCCTTTGTGCGGGGACCGCAGAGTTTGACGCGCGACGTCTATGTAATGAATTTGCCGTACGGAACCGCGCGGCGCCTCACGTCAGACGGCCGGCTCATCGTCGGGTTGGCATGGACGGCCAACGGCTCTGCCATCGTGTTCGCTTCGAATCGAAGCGGCACTGTATCGCTTTGGCGCGTTTCGGCAAAGGGTGGAACACCGGAGCATGAGCCTGTTGGAAGCGATGGCGCGTACGGTCCTTCCATCGCAAAGCAAGGCGGCCGACTCGTGTATTCACACGGAAATGCAATCTGGACCATCCTCGGGTTGGATCTGAACGAAGGGAGTCCGAACCACGAAGCTGTCATTCTGACCTCAAGTGAACAGGATTCCTCGCCGCATGTCGCCCCGAACGGTACCATGCTGGCCTTTCAATCCTGGCGTTCTGGTTCGCAAGAGATTTGGATCGCTCATATCGATGGTTCCAACCCCATCCAGATCACTTCTTCCGGATATTCGGCGGGAAGCCCATCCTGGTCGCCGGACGGCAGGCTGATCGCATTTGATGCCAGACCGGGTTCGTATGCCCACATTTTTCTCACCGACACGATGGGCGCTTCTCCGCATGCGCTTACCGTTGGTAACTACAATGACATTATCCCCAGTTGGTCAGCCAATGGGCATTGGATCTACTTCAGCTCAACGCGGTCCGGCACGTGGCAAATATGGAAAATCCCTTCCGATGGTTCCGGGCCCGCCCAGCAGGTGACCAGCGGAAGTGGCATGGTCGCCCTTGAAAGTGAAGACGGCCGCTGGCTGTATTTCACTCGATCGGCAGAGCCCGGCATCTGGCGGATGCCGCTCAGCGGAGGCCCGGAACGTAAGGTTTTCGAGGGTCCGCCGGTCGGTTACCAGAATTACTGGACCCTCTCCAACAACACCCTGTATTCCCTCACGGAGCGGAACGGACATTTCGAAATCGAACGTATCGATCCGGAAAGCGGGATCGGGCGAAGCATCCACGTCTTGCTGCAGGATCCTACCCCCCTGGCGGGAATGTCTGTGAGCCCGGACGGTAAGCAACTGATCTTCGCCGAATTGGCTCGCGCTTCCAGCGGTCTTACGCTCGTCGACCAGTTCCAATAGCTCATAAACCCGAATCCTCGTAAATTCTTCAGCGAACCTTGGAAATCCTTCGGCAAACCTTTATGAGCGGATGCGCACACTTGCACGCATATTAGGACTATGAACTTCTCGGGTCTTCTTACTGCGGTCCTGCTTTTCCAGCTTCATTCCGCGCAACCCTCGCCGCTGCGGATATCCGATGCATATCCCGACAAAGCGCGGTACGCACCGTCAGAGCCGGTACAACTGATTGTCGAACTGGACGGCGCCTCTCAGGGAACCGAGCGGCTATCCGCGACACTGTGGCATCTGGATCGCATGGCCGGAACCTGCGGACCCATCCAATTGAGCCCGGCTGCAGCCAGCCCGCAGATTCTTTCCTGCTCCGCGCCGGATCGGGCCTTCCAGGGCTACCTCGTTGACGTCCAACTGACCGGCGCCGGAGGACAAATCCTGGACGAGCGCCGCACCGCCATTGATATCTCGCCGGATTGGAAGATCTTCCCGCGGTACGGTTACCTGGCACATTTTAGCGCCAACGAGGGGGCCGATCCAAAGTCGTGGATGGCCGATCTGAATCGATTCCATATCAACGGGCTCGAGTTTTACGACTTCCAGTATCGCCATGACCAACCTTTGGCTGGCACGGTCGCGCATCCACAACCCACGTGGAACGACATCGCCGGCCGCACCGTAGATGGCGCTATTGTGAGCGACTTCATTGTCCAGGCACACCGCTACAACATGGTGGCGATGGCTTATAACGCAAGCTACGGCGCCTATGAAGACGTCTTCACCAGGTCTGCCAACCCTCTTCCTTTGCGATGGGCGACATGGACCACTGCGGACGGTCCACGAAGCGCCAAAACTGCCAAGAATCTGCCCCTTCAGGCCTCCGGATGGTCCACTCACTTCCTCTACTACATGAACCAGAACGATGCTGGATGGCAGCGCTACCTGTTCGGCCAAATGCGCGATTTGTTTGCAGCCTATCCCTTCGATGGCTGGCACGTTGACACCTACGGCGACCAGGGTGGATATGCGCTCGATGGCTCCAGAGTGGACTACATCGCCGGCTTTCGATCCTTCATCGACCATGCACGAACAGACTTAGGCAAACCTGTGGTTTTTAACACGGTCAATGCGCTTGGGCAGGATCAGGTTGCGCACTCGTCTGCTGAATTCGTCTACTCCGAACTTTGGGACGACCACGAGACCTTCGCCAGCATCCTCGAAACCGCCGAACAAGTCCATCTTGCGCGGCCGGGGGGTGGCGTGGTCTTTGCGGCCTACGTCAACCGAAATGAATCGAAGGATGACCCGCCGCCATCGGCGACAGAATTCAACGCGCCCAGCGTGCTTCTCTGCGACGCTGCGATCTTTGCCGCCGGAGCCTCACACATTGAACTTGGCGATGGAGACCGCATGCTTTCCAGCGAATACTTCCCCTCGGATACGCGCCTCGCCGTTTCGCCCCCGCTGCGCACGGCCTTGCGTCATTATTATGACTATCTAACGGCTTACGAAAACTATCTGCGCGGCGATCTCGAACCCGCTGCTGTTGAAGTGCACATCGATGGCGAGCCCGCCGATCCACTGGCGGTGCCGAACACAATTTGGACAATAGCGCGCCGCAACCAAGATACGACGATGCTTCACCTCATAAACCTGCTCGGATCGAGCGACGCGCATTGGCGTGATATCGATATGAAGCGTCCTGAGCCGCCGCTTCTCAATCAGGTGCCAGTCAAAGTGCGCATGCCCGAAACAATCCGCTCCGTAGGCTGGGCATCTCCGGATGTGGATGATGGACAATTTCATCCTTTGCCGTTTAGGGCATATGTAGAGTCTGGAACTCAGTGGATCGAATTTACGGTTCCGCAGTTGAAGTATTGGGACACGATCTTTCTGTCACGCTAGAACCAGTCCGATCCTGTTGACATCCTCATTCCCGGAGGGCGGCGTGAGGCGGAAGAGGAGGTAAGTGATGCCGAACGGCAGAGGCTGGCGGACCGGGCTTTGTCCTGGTGACGTGGCCCCAAAGTTGGCCCGAATTTGCATCTGAAATCGTAAAGCAAGTTTGTTTTCTGCTTCGTCTTCCCGGAAAGCCTTGTTTCGGTCAAGGGCCAGCCGGGACTGAGGTGTACATGGTCTTGGAAAAGTTGATTCCGCTACCCCGCATCCTGCGCCCGTATCCGGATGCACGCTTCCACGCCAGTCATCAATCGTATAAGCCATACGCGTAAATGCGCACGTACAGGTCTCTCTGCGGGCTCTCAGTGGGGAGCGTCACAATTAGGACAACTGGTCAGCTTCCAAAGTGAGCTGGATTGCGGCATTACTTTGTAGGATGCGAGTCTCTTGGGTTACCATCTCGACGTGAGAATTCTACGTGCTTGCACCGTCGCTTTCATCGTTGCCGTGACAATGAATTTCGGCCAGGCGCAGAAGTCCATGCCTGCACGGGCCGCAAAGACATTAGGAAACAGCATTCCGTCGTTGCTCAATGGCTATCAGCCTGCCTGGTGGAAGGAAGCGGTCGTTTACCAGGTCTACCCGCGGAGTTTTCAGGATTCGAATGGCGATGGCATTGGCGACCTGAACGGCATAACCGAGCATCTTGATTACCTGCGGAAGCTTGGCATCAACGTCATTTGGCTTTCGCCGCATTATGATTCACCAAACGCCGACAACGGCTATGACATCCGCGACTACCGTAAGGTGATGCGAGAGTTTGGCACTATGGCTGATTTTGACCGAATGCTCGCAGCCATCAAGGCGCGCCACATGCGCCTCATCATCGATTTGGTTGTGAATCATACATCCGATGAACACCATTGGTTCGCGGAGTCGCGCTCGTCCAGGGAAAACCCTTACCGCAATTACTATTTCTGGCACGATGGAAAGCCCAATCCGGGCGATCCGGCTCACCCGCTCCCTCCCAATAACTATCCCAGTTACTTCTCAGGGTCGGCGTGGCAGTATGACCCGGTGACGAAGCAGTTTTACCTGCATCTCTTCGCCGTGAAACAGCCGGACCTGAACTGGGACAATCCCAAGGTCCGCCAGGAAGTCTTCTCACTGATGCGCTTCTGGCTCAATAAAGGGGTTGATGGGTTTCGGATGGATGTGATCCCACTGATTTCTAAGCAGCTCGGTCTTCCCGACCTTACGGCAGATGAGCTGAGGGATCCCTCACGTCTATGGGCCAACGGACCGCGCCGCGATGAGTACCTGCAGCAGATGAATAACGAAGTGCTATCGAAATACGACCTAATGACCGTCGGCGAAGCTCTTGGCATCTCCCTGAATGAGGAAACAAACATCATTAACAACAAGCGTCACGAGCTGAACATGGTGTTCAACTTCGATGCTGTCCGTATAAATCGCGGTGACGGCTATACAGAACGGGCGTGGTGTCTGCCCGATCTGAAGGCGATCTATGACAACCACGCACGCGTGCTTGGCAAAGGTGACTGGGACACGGTCTTTCTTTCCAATCACGATAATCCTCGACTAGTATCCAACTTTGGCGACGACTCAACGCCTGAGTTTCGCATCCGCTCAGCCAAGCTGCTCGAAACCATGCTCCTTACATTGAGGGGCACACCCTTCCTTTACCAGGGCGACGAACTTGGCATGACGAACTATCCCTTCAGCCAGATTGACCACTTCAACGATATCGAAGTCAAGAACGCATACAAGGCAAACGTGTTGACCGGAAAAATGTCCGAGACAAAGTTCATCGCAGAGTCGCATCGCTTCGGGCGTGACAACGCCCGCACTCCCATGCAGTGGAGCGCGGCCTCCAATGCTGGCTTCACGACCCCTACCGCGAAACCATGGCTCGCCGTCAATCCGAATTACAGAGATATCAATGCCGCTGAAGAGGTATCCGATCCGAACTCTGTCTACCACTACACTCAACATTTAATTGCCCTGCACCACGCGTACACAGCATTTGTTTATGGCGACTACCTAGACCTCGATCCCTCCAATCAACATGTCTATGCGTATACTCGGACGCTGACCGTCCAAGGAAGGCCCGCACAGCGCCTTCTCGTCCTGCTGAATTTCGGCAGTAAACCTACCGATTACGCATTGCCTGACGGTGTAAAGGCGGAGAAGTTGCTTCTAGCCAATATTCCGGGGACAACAAATACCGGTGGCTCAACGCTGCACCTCGAAGCCTGGGACGCGCGTATTTACACTTACTAGTCGAGACAATTCATCCGCACGACGGGGCCGGCTGCGTATTCACGATGCTGTGCCTAGTCAAGATCCCATCCGGGCCACAAGAAACCTGCCTTGCGGGAGCGAAGGTACTTTTGAAACCAAGTCTCTGCGGCTGCAGCGTCACCGGCAAGAGTACATCGATAGCTTGCATGCGCGCGATCACGTCCGGAATCGTTGCCAGGGCTTGCCCGCTGACAAGGTTGTAAAGAGGCTCGTCCGCCGGGGATGGGGTGGCCGTTTGCATCCGCGATCTCCTCAAGCAATTCGCCGCAGTACAAGCCATCCGGTCGCACTTGAGTGGCCTGCCCGGTAATTTGTACCAGAGTGAGTGTTAGTGTGGCGCAGCCTGACCCGCCCAGCAAAACTAAGCCAAAAGGCATTGGCGATTTCGGCCTTCGTGGTTCGGTTTGTGCCCGTTTGAAGGGCAGATTTGCGGTTAACGTAACTCAAGTGATGGTCTCCAGCAAGAGGCCTGAGACCAGAACGTGGGCGAGATCACTGTCAGCAGCCGTCGTGCGGTGGGAATGTGGTAAACGCGAAGCGTTTTCCAAGGCGGCTTTATCGCCGTCATTTCCACCGCTGCATATATCGGCAAACTCTGCTGGCGTTCGATCAGCCAGTGCCGAGTGCGGCCGGTGATGGTTGTAGTCGTGCTGCCAAAGCTCCAGCTTCCGACGGGCATCGACGCGGGTGAAAAACACTTCGACGTTCAAGCATTCATCGCCTAACTTTCCGTTGAAGCTCTCGATGAAGCCGTTCTCGACGGGCCGGTCTGGTCGAATGAAATCCAGATGCACGCTGTTGGTGTACGCCCAGACATCCATCGCCTTCGATGCGAATTCTGTGCCGTTGTCCACGGTGATTGACTTTGGCACTCCACGGACGGCCACGATCCTGTCCAACGCGATGGCGACCTTTTCTCCGCTCAGAGCGTTGTCGGCGTGCAGCGTCAGGCACTCGCGCGTGTACTGATCGACGACAGTCAGGACGCGGATTGTCGTTAGCACATAATATGTCCGGTGTTTTTAGCAAATGAAATGTCCGCAGATCGAGCGGCAAGGATGGATCCATGCGAGAGAGCGTGGAGATCTATCCGAGGACCGCGGCGGAGCGGGCGATGAAGTTACACGAAGTGCTTTTGAGGGCCAGCACGGGGAAGATCAAGTGGTGGCAAGCGGTGGAGCTGATGGGCATCAGCCCGCGGCAGATGCGTCGATGGCGCAAGCGCCTGGAGGAGCAAGGCCACAAGGGATTACTGGACCGGCGGCGAGGGACACCGAGCCACCGGCGCGTGCCGAAGGCGAAGGCGGAAGAGGTTCTGGGCCTGTACCGGGACAAGTACTTCGATCTGAACGTGCGGCACTTTCACGAGAAGCTGGGCGAGGACCATCAGATCGGGTTGAGCTGCACGTGGGTCAAGCAGGCGTTGCAGGCAGCCGGCCTGGTGAAGCGCAAGGCCAGGCGCGGGGTGCATCGCAAACGGCGTGAACGTCGTCCATTGCCGGGGATGATGTTGCACATCGACGGCAGCCATCATCAGTGGTTTCAGGATGAGCGTAAGCACGACCTGATCGTGATCCTGGACGACGCCACCAGCGAGATCTACTATGCGCAGCTGGCCGAGGAAGAGACGACCGCCACAGTGATGGCCG
>Ga0182027_10005490_pt1 | contig 19240 bp, 18 predicted proteins | sample 712E1DmetaG_FD_121300 | JGI IMG/M metagenome (GOLD analysis project Ga0182027, IMG submission 121300) | Permafrost microbial communities from Stordalen Mire, Sweden - 712E1D metaG (Illumina Assembly) | ecosystem: Environmental > Terrestrial > Soil > Wetlands > Permafrost | place: Sweden...
GATAAATAGATCCCGGAGGTTAAAATGCCAAACACTTCAAAAATCCCAGTGGTGGATGCGTCAAACGAACCAATGCTGAATATCAATACTACGAGCACTCCAGCAAGCCATGCGAAAAGCCCGACGGAGCGTAATTGACTTGGAATATCTGAAGCCGGATCTGTGAAACCCAGGAACCGGACCGTGGCTAAACGTCCAAGGAGGAACGTTCCGATCCAACCCACTGCGAAGATCACGAGCCCAATCCAAAGTGGCGCGTTGAGGATATGCAAGGTGCCGCCTATATCGCCCACTCCGCCAAATGGGGCAGTGATGAGATAACCCGTGAATGTCTGTACGCCATTTAAACCAACCCAGAGACATAATAAGCGCCAAAAGCCCTTACCAATCCGGGGCATTGCAAGAAATATCATCCCCAATACCAAACTGACGAATGGGCCAGCCAGCAGCGTTACGATATTCTGAGTCTTGGTTGCTGTACCATAATCCACAGAGAATGGCCGTACAACCGGATGCAACCCGAACGAAATCGCTGCGACTGCATGGCCCAACTCATGGACCGTGAACATGACGAGGGCTGCCAATGCAAAAGCAATTGTTGAATTAATAAATAACGTTCTGTTGGACATGGTATTGATCCTCTGTTATTTTCCTACAATAAGCATGGATTGTTCATCAACAAATAATTCTCAATACCTTGATTGTGCCCGGCTTTTACAATTTTGGCAATGCTAAAATGCTTATGGTTCATGGTTTTCTCAAGATCAGATAACGAACCGCCAAGGGCGCGAAGATCGCGAAGAAAAAACAAGAATCTTAGCGAGCTTTGCATGCTTCGCGTTAAAAAAATGACAAGGCATAGGTTCACCATGGACTTTGAGAAGGCCATGGCTTATGGTCAACTTATGACCGAGCAGTTGCAATAAATCTATGCGGGTTGCCAGGAATAGAATCTCGAATTGCTGGGTTCACAACTCCTAAACAAATCAACGATAAACCATAGCCGAACTGGATCTGAGCCAGAATAAACCTGGCCGTTAGTTAAACCGCCCTCGCCGATTTCTTTTTTCCAAGTCTTAAGAACTCCTCTCCATTGATAAGGATCAGCGGCTTGCCTTTTGCCCAACTTTGAGCCTGTCTGCTAAACGTTCCTGTAGTAACCAGTGCGCCTCGATCTGCATTTTCATGATGCTTAACCGGCACATTTGTTTTATAATAGGGGTAATGCTTGAGGATTACACGGCAACCTTCAAGATGACAAATGTGCGCGGGCACTTGGTTTTTACCCTCACCCTTTGAGGTTTGCCGCAGAAAGCTGAATTGTTCCTCTTTTTGTTCCTCAGGAACAATTCAGCACCCGTGGGGGATTGATTTGCAATCTAAATAATCTTGACCATATTTATCATATTATGCTTGTGCCGTTACTTTTGATAACCTGCGGGAGCATTTGCGGCGGGCTATCCCACTGATCGTGCTTATGCGCCGATTACATCCGAGACGCTTTTCCCTGCGTCTCTTTTCTTTTATGGGCGTGTTGTATAATCGTCAAAATTTTTCGCCTTGGAGGAGCCATGAAAAAACTGGGCCGGGTTCTCGGTCGTTTGTTAATTGGGGTGGTCGTGATCGCCCTACTGCTTGGAGCAGGCGGGTTGTTCTATTTCAAAAGTTACCTGCCGAATACCGTTGCGCCGCAATCCTTCCCACAGATTGACGGCACGCTCCACGTTCCGGGACTCAACGCGGCGGTGGATGTGTACCGCGACCAGATGGGAATCCCACACGTGTATGCCACCACCTCGCACGACCTGTTCTTCACGCAAGGGTACGTTCAGGCGCAGGACCGCTTCTGGCAGATGGATGCCTGGCGGCACATCGGTTCAGGTTCGCTTTCGGAGATGTTCGGCAGCGGCCAGATGGAGACCGATTCATTCCTGCGCACGCTGGGCTGGAAGGAAACCGCCCAGGCTGAATGGGATGGATTGGGCGCAGAACCGAGAGCCATCCTGCAAGCCTACACCGATGGCGTCAATGCCTACCTCAAGGATCATGACGGCACGGCCTTGAGCCTTGAATATGCCGTGTTGAAATTACTCAGTCCTTCGTACAAAATCCAGGTGTGGACGCCGGTCAACAGCCTGACCTGGGGCAAAGCCATGGCCTGGGACCTGCGCGGCAACATGGATGAAGAGATCGAGCGGGCGATCCTGCTCAAGACGCTTACGCCCCAGCAGATCAATGAACTCTTCCCGCCTTATCCATCGGATCATCCGGTGATCGTCAACCAGATCGGAAATGGGATACCGGCAACTTCCACGACGAATCAAGATACCGCACAATTCCAAATCCCCGATGCGACGCTGGCCGCGCTTCAACATAATGCAGGTCTTCTTGATTCCGCGTTAGGCCCATCTAACGATGGGATCGGTTCCAACTCATGGGTGGTATCCGGCGCGCTGACGGCCACCGGAAAGCCCATCCTCGCCAACGATCCACACCTCGGAATCCAGATGCCGTCCATCTGGTATCAAATGGATATGCACTGCATGCCGAAGAGCGATCAATGCCCGTATGAAATGAGCGGATTTTCGTTCGCGGGTGTGCCGGGCATCATCATCGGGCATAACGACAAGATCGCCTGGGGCTTTACCAATACCGGCCCGGACGTGATGGACCTGTTTATCGAAAAAGTGAATCCCGATAACCCGAATCAATATGAAGTCAATGGTCAATGGGCCGACTTCCAGACACGTAGCGAGACCCTCAACGTGGTCGGCGGCAGTCCTGTCACCATCACCATCCGCTCCACGCAGCACGGCCCCGTGATCTCGGATACCTACGGCCCGCTGAAAGACACGAATACCGACAAAGCCCCGGATTTCGTCCCTTTCAAAGATAACTCAGGAGTCTTCCTGCCCGATCATTATGTGATCGCACTGGAATGGACGGCGCTCAAACCTTCCTCCCCATTCGAGGCGGTCTGGGGTTTCAACAAGGCGCAGAACTGGGACGACTTCCGCAATGCCGCCAAGGATTTCCATGTGCCCGCACAAAATCTGATCTATGCGGATACTTCCGGGGACATCGGTTATCAAATGCCGGGCGATGTCCCGATCCGCAAGAGCGGCGATGGGCGTTATCCAGTTCCAGGTTGGACCGGTCAATATGATTGGACGGGTTTCATCCCGTTCGATCAATTGCCCTATGCCTTCAATCCAAGCGAGGGTTATATCGTCACCGCCAATAACCAGGTTGCGCCGAACAGCTATCCGTATTTCATCACCGCCGATTGGAATTACGGCTTCCGCGCCAACCGCATCGTGAACATGATCAAAGGCGCGCCCGGCAAGATAGACATCGCCACCATCCAAAAGATGCAGGGCGACAATTACGATGCCGACGCCGCGACGTTCGTGCCGCTGCTGCAACAATTAAGCGGCCAATTCAGCGGCAATCAGACCTCTGCGCTCAATCTTTTCAAGAACTGGGATTACCAAGCCAGATCTGATTCAGCTCCGGCCGCGGTCTTCGAATCGTTCTGGAGCCATTTGCTATCGGACACCTTTGATGACGACCTGCCGAAAAAATACTGGCCTGATGATGGATCAAACTGGAACGAGGTGATGCGCAACCTCGCTAAGAATCCCACCGATCCGTTCTGGGATGATAAGACTACTAAAAACGTGGTCGAGACGCGCGACGATGTCATCAAGAAGGCGTGGAGCGAAGCTGTCAGTGAACTAACCGGAAAATACGGAAGCGATATGTCGAAGTGGAGTTGGGGTCAGATGCACACGGCCACATTCCAAAACCAGACGTTGGGACAGACCGGGATCGGCTTGATCGACTCGTTGTTCAACCGCGGTCCCTTCCCTGCCAGCGGCGGAAGCAGTATTGTCAACGCCACGGCCTGGGCCAATGTCGGCCAGGATTACACAGTGACCGATCTGCCATCCATGCGCATGATCGTGGACATGAGCAACCTGAGCAATTCGCTGACGGTTCACACCACCGGCGAATCGGGTCACGCCTACAATAAACACTACGATGATATGTCCGCGATGTGGGCGGCGATCCAGTATTACCCCATGCTGTGGGATCAACAAACCGTCATCCAGCAAACCGAAGGGCATTTGCAGTTATTGCCCTAAACGTTTCCTAAATTTAAAACCCTAAGGGTCTGTGAGACCCTTAGGGTTTTTAGATTAAGATTTTAATTTAATTGCCAGCCAGGCAAAAAAGGCAATCCCTGCACAACTGGCGAGAAAATCGAAGATATCCGCCGCGCGCGCCGGGAAAAAGCGCTGAGAATATTCTTCGAGGCCAACGAATACCGCGATGATCAGACTTGTGATCAGGGCAAGCCGTTTCTTATCCGCAAGCGGACGCGCTTCGAAAACGCTCAAGTTAATCACAAAACTCAATAGCCCAAACAGGACGAAATGTCCCACCTTGTCGCCGTTTGGGAAATCATAAATCCTTCCCAACACGCCCATATGCCGAGTATCGGCAAGGATAATAATTAAAACTATAAAGATTCCAAAGAAGATGGCCCAGCGTTTCATAAAATAAGGTCAGTTAATGTAACTGTCACTATACTGCCCTGTGTACGTGTAGGTGGATGGGCCAGGGTCATGTCCATCGTCAGGAGTGCGGATTTCTCCCCACAGTTTATAACGAGCTGGAATCGCTTGGGCTTGCAATGGCTTCCTAATTTCCAAGCGGGAACGTATAAACCACGAATGAAAAATAGTAATTTTCACCACGCTTTTGAGTATACATTTTTATGTACTCAATTGCTTTTCGTTGCGAATCTTTGAGGAAAGCTTCTGCCGATTCGTAATCATATCTACTTTTTACATACCAGCCATCTACAGTGGCTCTAAATTCGCTATCCTGATAGGAGTATACGTCGCCGCCAAGAATGGGGATTCTATTCTTTGTCAAGATATCAATGATCGCCAAGGCGTCTTTTCCTCGCCAAACATATTCATGAATTCCCATGCTTTCAAGCGAAATGCCTCTCGCCATCAAGTCCGAAGGCAATACCTGCTTTATCTTCCTTATATTTTCGTTATCCATTAGCAAGCTCCATAATCGTTTCCGCCATCTTTATTTGGTACAAACATTCTATGGAGGCATGAATTATCAGGCTCAAATATATATTCAAAATTACCCTCTTTCCCCATATATCCCCAGGTATTTGAATCTTCGTTCGAGTGATTCCATCTCCACCTACGATTTCACTTTGAGTTCCGTCAGCGCCAAATGCGTCAACGCTTTCAGGAAAGCCATGATACTCATCCCAAGTAGCTTGATCGAGCACTTTATTATTATAAGTGATATTCGCAAGGGGATTAGTTGATTCACCCTCCATTTCTGACGCTGCGGTTAAAGTTCCTGTAGCAAGTATGGTCGCGGTCCCCGCAGTCGCCATTCCCCCCTCTTGCTTCTTCGTGATCATTTAGCTTAAAAAAAGCCGGGGCACTGATGTGCCCCGACAGGTTATTTATACAGCCGCTTTTTCTTCCTTGCGCCGCCCACGCCAAGCTTCGACCACGATCGGTATCAACGAAATCAAAATAATGGCGATAATGACCATCGAGAAGTGATCTCGGATGAAGGGAATATTGCCAAAGAAATAGCCTGCAAAGGTGAACAAGGCCACCCAGAGAATACCACCAAAAACATTGTAAGAGAAGAAATAGGAATAGGACATGCGGCCAACCCCGGCGACAAAGGGTGCGAAGGTGCGGATGATGGGAACAAAGCGCGCCAGGAAGATGGTCTTGCCGCCATGCTTTTCGAAGAACGCATGCGTCCGATCAAGATATTCCTTCTTGATCCATTTGACATGGTAGGCGCGCTCACCCAGAAAGTGACCGATCCAATAGTTGGCCGTGTCACCCAAAACGGCGGCTATTGCCAACAGGATGAAAACAACCCAGACATTCAAGGCATGCAGCGCCGCAAACGTCCCGGCGGCGAAGATCATGGAATCACCGGGCAGGAAGGGCGTGACCACAAAGCCGGTCTCCATGAAAATTATAAAGAACAACAAGCCGTAGGTCCACGTGCCATATTGGCTGATGACCGCCGCCATGTGCGTATCAAGATGCAGGAACAGATCTATCAAAAAAGACATGAATTAGCCTCATGGTTGAAATATCGAACGCCGCATTATATCGCATCATTCCCATTATCGGGACGGATCTTGACCAGACTAAACCAGTAGCCTGCGGCCAGAAGCACCAGACTGCCGATGAGCGCCATTCCGAGATTGAGGGTGCCAATCGGAAACAAGATCCAATTCCGCCAATCACCAAACCATTGTCCGACCGCAAATCCGACCAGCGACAGGACAAGATACAAGACCAAGCGTCCCCACCCGCCGCCGAGAACGAGGTGGAACAGAGCACCAACCAGCAGGGCAAGCACAACGCCGAGCGCCAGGGATGGAAGGGTGATCAACATGGCATGCTCAACAGGCTTAGGGTTTCAAGTGCTTCGCAAAGAAGTCAGCGATGGCGTTATAACACGTGACCCGGTTCTCGTACTTCAACACATCGTGGCCTTCATTTTCAAAGATGACCAATTCCATTTGTTTACCCTTCGAGCGCAATTCACGCACCAGGTCTTCGGATTCTGCCGCGACCACGCGCGGATCGTTGCGTCCCTGGATCACCAACATGGGCGCGGCCATGTTCGGCAAGTAAGTCTTGGGCGAGCGATCCACAAGGAAGGCTCGCTCCTCCGGCTTTTCGGGATCGCCCAGGGCGATCTTGAAATAAGGTTTCCATGTTTCAGGAATCCGTTCGCTGAACGTCAGGAGATCATAAGGCCCAAACATATCGCAGGACGCCGCCCACAGATCGGGATGGCGGCCCGCCAGCGTGAGCGTCATATAACCGCCATAGGAACGTCCCACCACCGCGGTGCGCTTGATATCCAAACGTTTATCGAGCGGCAAGACCTTGGTCATGGCATGGACATGATCGAGGCGATCCTGACCACCCCAATCGCGATCCACCTGCTTGGTATAGGAGAGACCGTAACCCGTTGAACCGCGCACGTTCGGCACAAAGACCGCGAAGCCGCGCAAGGTCAGAAACTGGATCAGCGGCATGGAGAACCAGGCAAAGTCTGGGCGCTCCTGTCCCTGAGGTCCGCCATGGATGTAGTAAACCACGGGACGAGGCCCGCTGAAACCCAGGCCTTTGGCCGGTAAATATAAGCGGGCAGAGACGCGCAGCCCATCGTGCGAGATGAACGAGGCATTCTCGCCCGCAGACAAATATGGATGCGGGATGCCAAGGATCTTTTCGGCGGTATGCAAAAGGATCTTGCTCCGCGCTTTGCCTTCAATGGTGTAAATCTGGGTCGGTGATGTGGAGGTGGAAAAGGTAACCGTGAAGAGGTCGGCATCTTCATCGTAATCCAGATGCTCAAGTGTCCCGTTATCCAGCGGCTTTTTCCCGACGAGAACATGCTTGTAGGTCATCTCAAGCCGCTCTTCATTGAAGATGCCTTCGTAGACCCATGAACAACCGTCAATGTTGTAGGTGACGAGATAACGATCGTCCTCCAGATGGCGGGGATCGGCCATTTCACCTTTCCCTTTATGAACGATGCCCTTCACCTTGACAGGCAGAAGCTTGCCGGGCTTCGCAAAATTGATATACCCCAAACTATAGGAATCATCAAAAACTGCGCTGGATAGAACCGTGCCTTTTCCGCTCGGCGAGAATTCGGCAGATGTGATCCCATTCAGGGGAACCGCCTCTCCTTCGGCGCGGTCTTCCAGGCGCTTGCCATAGATCAGTTTATGTTCATCGCCCTTGAATTGATACAACACCCCATCCCCCACCGTATATCCTTCGCCGATCAGGGTTTGGCTGTGGTTTTTATTATAGGCAGCAGGTTGAAATCCCCAGGGACTATCGCCCAATTTGGTTAATTCACCGATCTTAATATTGGCCCGGTAGGTTTCATTGAGTGGAGCATCGCGGCGTTCCGCGAAAAAGTAAACCATGTTCCGGGATTTGTCGCAAGGCCCAAGATGCACACGATAATTGGCAAAATAATTATCAAAGGCTGCTTCGGGGAAGCCGCCCTCCAGTGGGATCAGCGTGGGCTGATAATTCTCATCGCCATCGTGATCAATCATTACCAATATTTTTTTGATCTTTGGGAGGACATAATAAGAATATCCGCCGATCAATTCCGGGTTTTGAAGCGCAATGTTCGGCGGCAGGAGCGGTTCAGGCATCGAACCACCGTAATTCATGACATACAAACTCAAGTGTCCCGATAGATTGCTAAGAAAATATATCCGTCCATCGGCGTGCTGGGGAAAAAGAAATAAACGAGCGGATAAAAGCGATTCAACACGATAGTTCATGACTCTCTCCTTTTTGTCCATTATCTCACCTAATGAACCCGCCGCCGAGCAAAACATCGCCTTGATAAAAGACGGCGGCCTGACCGGCTGTAATATCTCGCTGCGGCGCATCAAACTCAACCTTGACCTGTCCATCCGCCAGCGGCACAACCAGAGCATCGGCTTCTTTCGCAGTATAACGGATCTTGACCTGCGCACGAAAGACCTCCCCAGGCGCTTCGCCCGAAATCCAATTTACATCGCCCGCGATCAACTCACGCGAGCCGAGTTCCTCCTGTGTGCCTACCACGAGGATATTACGCTCGGCGTTCTTGGTGATCACATATAAAGGAACGGGAGAGGATATCCCTAGTCCTTTGCGCTGTCCGATGGTGTAATTTGCCAGCCCGTTGTGCCCGCCCAGGACTTCCCCATCCCCGGTCACAATATCACCCGGTTTGAACATATCCACCGCATGGCGTTGAAGAAAATTGCGGTAATCATCGCCCGCCAGAAAACACAAATCCTGGCTATCGTGCCGGGAGGCAGTCGGTAAGCCAAAGGACTCGGCGATCCTGCGAACCTCCGGCTTGGGGTAATGGCCGACGGGGAACAAAGCCCGCTTCAATTTCTCCTGAGTTAAGACATGCAGGACATAGGATTGATCTTTCAAGCGGTCCACGGCACGCAGCAGTTGCACGCTTCCGGATTCCGAGCGGATTCTGACATAATGTCCGGTGGCCATAAAATCCGCACCAAAAGCCAGCGCATGATTAAGCAGGAATTCCCAGCGGATCTGACGATTGCACATCAAACAGGGATTGGGCGTTTCACCGCGCGCATAGCCTTCGAGGAAATAATTCACCACAGTGTTCCGAAAGACTTCCTTGGCATCCAATACATAAAATGGAATATCCAGCACCGCGGCTACACGACGCGCCAAAGCCATCGAGTCCGGCGTGCAGCAGCGGTTTGAATCCTCCCTGCCTGGCTCCGACCATAGTCTGAGCATCATGCCGATGACTTCATAACCCTGCTGTTTGAGCAAGGCCGCGGCCACAGAGGAATCGACGCCGCCCGACATGGCAACTACTACTTTGGTCATTCAATTCACCGGAGATGAACGGAGATAAACATAGATGGCTCTGGAAGGCTTATGACCTTGAAGCTTGCGGGGCCGGAGAGGGGTCAAGCCTATGGTTCAATCCTCGAAGCTTTTCGATTAAAGCAGGCAAGGTTGTCAAAAATAAATCCACATCCTTGGAATTCGAATCTTTTCCAAGTGTCACACGCAGAGAGCCGAGTCCCCATTCATGCGATAAGCCAATGGCATCCATGACTTCACTGGGTTCGGGATTGCCCGTTTTGCAGGCGGAACCGGATGAGCAGGCAAAGCCCGCGGCGTCCAGCAGGGTCAAGAGCAGATTGCCATCCACATCCTTGAAAGCAAACGAAGCATGATTCGGCAGGCGCGATTCCATATGCCCGGTGATCCGGGAATCGGGGATCATTTCAAGGACGCTTCCAATGATCCGATCGCGCAACGGTTTAACATGAGCGCTGCGTTCTGCGCGTTCGCCGGCAGTGAGCCGCAAGGCTTCCGCAAAGCCGATAATATAGGGGACATTCTGTGTTCCAGCACGCAGGCTATATTCCTGTCCCCCTCCGGTTTGCGCCGGGATCAGCGGCGTACCTTTGCGAACATATAACGCGCCCACTCCCTTCGGTCCGTAGAACTTATGCCCACCCAATGAAAGCAAATCCACACCCAGCGTTCCAACATCAACGGGCAGATACGCGGCGGCCTGCACTGCATCGGTATGCAAAAGAGCGCCATGCCGATGACAAATTTCAGCGATCTCACGGATCGGATTAATCGTCCCGATCTCGTTATTGGCATACATCACCGAAACCAGCGCGGCCTTTTCGTCCAGCGCGCGCTCAACCGTTTCCGGTTGCACCATGCCGTGATCATCCGCATCCAGCCATTTGACTTCAAAGCCAAAGTGTTTTTCAAGTTGTTCAGCGGTTTTGCTGACGGCGTGATGCTCGGCCTTCGATGCCAGGATGCGGTTCGCACCGGTTTTGGCACGCGCCGCCAAAGCTGCACCACGCAGCGCCAGATTATCCGATTCGGAACCGCAGGAAGTAAAGACGATCTCAGCAGCGCGACAATTCAATACGGAGGCGACCGCCTCGCGCGCGGATTCAACGGCGGCTTCTGCCTGCTGTCCGTAGCGGTGAACCGATGAAGGGTTACCAAAAGATATGGAGAAGTAAGGCAGCATCGCGTCGAGAACGCGCGCATCCACAGGAGTGGTCGCGGCGTAATCAAGATAAATCTGATTTAACATGGAATGATTATAACCCTATTGAATATGTCCCCCGAGTATGCTATATTTGGCGAAATCCTATCGCCAAAGGAAGGAGTCTGGAATGTCAAGTATTCCAACTTTTCAATGTCCAAATTGCGGATCGACGGTCACGACTAACGGAGCGGATAAGGAAGTCCAGTGCGCCTATTGCGGCAGCACAGTGATTGTGCCGGAAGAATTGCGCAATGCGCCGCAGCCCCAGCCGCAACCGATGCAATATAGTTTTGGCCAGCCAAGCCAACCTACTCAGCCCAGCGAACCGGTCTTCCAAAATATGGCAACCGTCGGAAAAGTGGCCGCAGGCACTGCCATCGGCATCACCGCCATGAGCTTTATCCTACCCATTATCCTGACTTGCGTCATTCTCGCGGCAGTCGGCGGGATTTTGTTTTACGTGTTCTCAAACGTCAATTCAACCATCCAGCAAACCACGCAAGCATTCAGCACCGCAGCGGCTCCCGCGAATCTTGTCCCAACCTCGGCTCCGGCTCCCACCCCCACGCTCGTTCCCACAGAAGCCATCCCCACACCTGTACCGTTCTCTAAAGTAATCCTAAAGGATGACTTTACAAGTACCTCCAGCGGATGGAGCCGCGTAAAAAACCAGGATTACACACTGGAATATAAGAACGGGAACTATCACGTCTATCTTAGCCCAACGACCACCGGCCACGCGGTTTGGGTAGGCAGCAGCTATACAGACATAAGCGTGGAAGTGGATGCCGAGGAAACGGCAGGCCCCAGCGACGGCACGATCGGTGTATCCTGCCGGGCAACCAAGAACGGCCAGTATACCTTTGAGTTCGATCAAAATGGCGACTACGGTATCTATAAATATGATGCCAGCGGCAATTCCACCACATTGACCTCCGGGACATTGAATCCCAATACCGTCAACCAAAACGATATCAACCACATCGAGGCTGTCTGTATGGGCGACTCCTTGACGATGCTTTTGAACAATCAAGTCCTGGCCGAGGCACAAGATTCGGACTTCACCAAAGGCGGAGCGGGGATGATCGTTACATCCAACTCAGGAGCGGACAATGGCATGGACGTACTTTTCAGTCACTTTTTGGTCAAAGGGCCGTAATCCCCTTTCCATCCCAAAAGGGCGCAACTTTGTCGCGCCCTTTTCGAGTGCGTCGCACCGCGCAGTCGAAGCGCGGAGCAGACACTGAGCCTGTGAAATCGTAGGGGCACGGCGAGTCGCACAATGAAATTCGTGTACGAAGACTCCCGCCGTGCCCTGCTACCAAATCGAACCTTCAAATTTTTTTGCCATGAACGCTAGCGGAGGCGGCATCCAGACGCCATCGGATGGTTCTGCGTCTGTATGTAAGTGCAGGTGTCGAAATTAAGCGGTGAAGTGGCGCTCTACTGCTAAATGGAAAAAGCCGTCTCTTGCATCGTCACGTGTAACGCCCCTCCTCGGATTCCTACATTGGTTTTGGAACGAATGCTTCTGGGCAGTTCCTCGCTCCTTTCATTTAATCCGTCTGCCCTAAAACTATTCATTCCTCTTCGTTTCAGGTAAATCTTTCCAAAAATATCCGGCAAATCCTTCCTTTGAACAAAGACTGGAGATTGCCCTTCTCCTGCCTTCATCTTTCCTCCTCTGGCTATTTTCCGACTTTAGTAAAGCCAGGCTTGACCCTCAGGCAAGTCTTTTTGTTTGGCACCCCTGCGGTTATAATCTTTCCATCATTCCTTCTGGAGTCATTATGGCAGCGACAATAAAATTCGGTACGGACGGCTGGCGCGGGGTGATCGCCGAGGATTACACCTTCGACAGTGTCCGCCGCGCAGCACAAGGCTTTGCTTCCTATTTACTGGAAAAGGGCAAACAGGGACAATGGGTGATCGTGGGCTACGACAAACGCTTCGATAGCGAGTTCTTTGCGGCGGCCAGCGCGGAAGTCCTGGCGGGCAACGGTTTAAAGGTTTGGCTGACCGATGGAGCCACGCCCACACCCGTGATCGCCTACGCCGTAGTGGATAATAAGGCCTGCGGTGCGATTAACATCACCGCCTCGCACAACCCTCCGACCGACAACGGATTCAAAGTCCGGGATGAGAACGGCGGCGCAATTGATCCGGACGGCTTGTTAAAAATCGAAGCGCTCATACCCGATGATATAAGCAATGTAAAACGCAAAGCGCAAAGCGACGCGGAAAAAGACGGTTCCATAATCAAGTTCGATGCCTCGAAAGCGTACATCGAACACATCAAAAAACTGATTGATTTCCAAAAGCTCAAAGACGCCGGTTTCACAGTGATGGTTGATTCCATGTGGGGCAACGGCGGCGGATGGTTTGCCAATCTGCTGGCCGGTGGAAAAACCAAAGTGTTCGAAATCCATAGCGAACGCAACCCGAGCTTCCCGGAGATGAAGCGTCCGGAGCCGATCCCGCCGAACATCAACGTGGGCCTGAAAGCCACAGTGGATCATAAGGCGGACATCCTGCTTATCACCGATGGAGATGCAGACCGGCTGGGTGTTGGCGATGAGAAGGGCGAATTCGTCAACCAACTGCGGGTTTATGCCTTACTGGCCTATTATTTACTCGAAGTGCGCGGCGAGCGTGGCGCCATTGTCAAAACGCTCTCGACCACTACGATGCTGAATAAACTCGGCGCACTCTATAGCGTCCCGGTCTACGAAACCGGCGTGGGCTTCAAATATGTGGCGCCAAAAATGATGGAAACAAACGCGATGATCGGTGGCGAGGAAAGCGGCGGTTATGCTTTCCGCGGCAACGTTCCCGAACGCGATGGAATCCTGGCCGGGTTATATATGCTCGACTTCATGGCGCGCACGGGCAAGAAGCCAACCGAACTTCTCAAGATGCTCTTCGAGAAAGTCGGCGCCCATTACTACGACCGCATTGATACTCCATTCAGCGGCGATCGGAAAACGCGCGAAGAAATCATCCTGAAGGCCAATCCAAAAACGATCGGCGGCCTGAAAGTCACCGAGTTGGTCACAGTGGATGGCTTTCAATTCAAACTCGAAGATGGCGGCTGGATGCTGATCCGTTTCAGCGGCACGGAGCCCATCATGCGCGTGTATTGCGAAACAACCCATCAGGACAAGGTGCAGGCCATTTTGCAGGATGGATTGAAGATTGCAGGATTGAAATAAGCCATGGCACTTACCGATACCCACTGTCACCTGGATTTGGAACAATTCAACGCTGATCGCGAAGCGGTGATCCAACGCGCGCTCAAGGCGGATGTGAGGCGCATTCTCATCCCGTCTCTGACCGTGACGTCAAGCGGGGCCGCGGTTAAATTAGCGGAAGCAAATCCCATGCTATATGCGGCGGTGGGCGTGCATCCGAATGAAGCAGAATCGTGGGACGGTCAAACGATTTCGACGTTAAGAGAAATGGCGGCAGGGAGTCTGAAAGTGGTTGCGATCGGCGAAGTCGGCCTGGATTATTACTGGAATAAATCGCCGCGCGAGGAACAGATTTCCATCCTAAAAGAGCAACTCACCCTGGCGACCGAATTGGAATTGCCGGTGGTCATCCACAGCCGCGAGAAAGACGACGCGGATCACGGGACGTGCGGCGAGGATTTGATCAAGATCCTGGAGGAGTGGGTATCCGGTTTACGGTCGAGGAATGAAGCGCTCGCAGAACGACCCGGAGTTCTACATTCGTTTTCAGGATCCATCGAAACAGCCAAGCGCGCGGTTGAACTCGGCTTTTATATTGGTGTGACCGGCCCGATCACGTATAAAAACGCGGAGCAGAAACGTCAGGTGATAGGCAGTCTGCCATTGGAACGATTGCTCATCGAAACCGACGCGCCCTACCTCACGCCGGAACCTCACCGAGGAGGACGGAACGAGCCTGCCTTTGTCACCCATATTGCTGATAAAATTGCAGAAATAAAATCCCGCACCCCGCAGGAGGTCGCCTCCGCAACGAGCAAAAATGCGGCGCGCCTTTTCTCCTGGGGAGAGTCTGTTTGAATAACGTCACCTTCCTTTCGCCTGTACAAGCCCAACTCCAACTCGTCGAGGCGCGACTGCAAGCTCAAGCGGATGATCGTCATCCGGATTTGCGTGCGGCGCTTGGACAAATCCTGGCGGCAGGCGGCAAACGCATCCGACCGACCATTACCCTGCTGGTTGGAAATATGTTCGGCGCGCCGGAGAACAAACTCGTTACGCTTGGCGCAGCGCTGGAATTGCTTCACACCGCCACGCTCGTGCACGATGACCTGATTGACGGGTCGCTGCTGCGCCGCGGGATGCCGACCCTGAACGCGCGCTGGTCTCCCGCCGCAACCGTGCTGACCGGTGATTTTCTTTTCGCGCGTGCCGCCAAACTGGCCGCAGATACCAACTATTTGCCGCTGATGAAACTGTTCGCAGAAACATTGGCGGTGATCGTCAACGGCGAATTGAGCCAAATGTTCTCGGCACGCGGCGTGGTTGACCGGGAAAACTATGCCCAGCGCATCTATGCCAAGACTGCCTCCCTTTTTGAAATGTGCAGCGGTGCGGCCGCGATGATCAGCCCCGCAAACGAAGAAACCGTCGAAACCATGCGCAAGTTTGGCTATGAAACCGGCATCGCTTTCCAGATCGTGGATGATATATTGGATTTCACGGGCGAACAATCCACTGTGGGCAAGCCAGTCGGTTCGGACCTGCTCAATGGTTTGGTCACATTACCGGCGATTTATTATGCGGAAGCCTGTCCCGAGGACGAAGATGTAAAGTCACTGGCGGACGGCGGCTGGGGAAACCAGGATCATATGCAGCGGCTGGTGGAGTCGATCCGCAAAACGGACGCAGTGAAAAAGGCGATGGGAGAGGCCAAAGGTCACGCCGGGCGCGCCCTGCAAATACTGACGGATTTTGATCCCAGCCCGGAACGTGAGGGGCTGGAAAATCTGGTAAAGTACATTGTAGATCGGAACGTTTGATCCGCGCAGAAAAATCTATATTGAGCACAGAAACAATAATGTCACGCTGAGCAAAGCAAGAAGGAGACTCTTCGCTCCGCTCGCATCGTCCCGATGTCCTTCGGGAGAGTGACATGAAATCACCAAGGTTTGAATGGTCAATCCACACCGCCCCTTTCGCATCAATGTCGGCTTCATCATTCATGAAGAAGTCGGCGCTCAATTTGAATTCCCTTTTGAATTCCAAAAGATCCGACTCTCCGACGACCTTGAAACGCAAAACTTCAAAGGCCTGGTCGAGATCGGACGCACGCCGCAGGGATTGCTCGTTCAGGGAAAGTTTTCCGGCGAAATCATGCTGGAATGCGTGCGATGCCTGAAGGAATTCAACCAGCCGCTCGTTTGGAATCTGACGGAACTCTTTGCCTTCAACGAAAAGTCGGTGAGCGATTCTGGCCTGATCATTCCCGATGACGCGCAAATAGACCTGGAATCGCTCATCCGCGAATATGCCCTGCTTGAAGTGCCCATCAACCCGGTACATGATCCGGATTGCAAAGGGCTATGCCCGGTTTGCGGACAAGATCTGAACATTGCAGATTGCGGCCACCGCCCCGAACAAAACGACTCGCCGTTTGCCGCACTAAAAGATTTGTTGTAGTAAAATAATGCACATGAAACCCTGCTCTATCTCAACGGTGACAATGACCATGTCCATGCGAAGGGACATGGTTTGCCGCGGCCGGGATGAGCGTTAGTTTCGCCTTTGTCGAAATGAGAGGCTGTCCCAGTGCTGCGGACGGCCTTTTTGTTTTTCAAGTCTGAAAAGTCTAACAGGTCTCAAAAGTCAAACATATCGTTGAAAGAAATGACCGGTTAGACTTGTGAGACCTCAAGACCTGTTAGACCCTATGGAGTAACCCATGCCTGAAAACATTTTGATCGCCATTGCCTGGCCGTATGCCAATGCTGAAATCCACGTTGGGAACATCACCGGCTCGCACCTGCCCGGTGACATCGTTGCACGTTATCACCGACTCAAAGGGAACAACGTGTTGATGATTTCGGGAACAGACTCACACGGCACACCCGTCACCATCCGCGCAGACCAGGAAGGCAAGCCCGTGGAGGAAGTGTACAAGCGCTTCCATGAAAGTTTCATTGAAGTCTTCAAAGGCTACGGGATCACGTATGACCTGTTCACCAGCACGCACACGGAAAATCATTTCAAAGTTTCGCAGGATATGTTCCTGGCCCTGCAAAAAAACGGATTCATGTTCACGCAGAAATCCATGCAGTGGTTTTCACCTTCGACGAACAAGTTCCTGCCGGACCGCTACGTGGAAGGCACGTGCTACATCTGCGGCTTCGAGGGGGCGCGTTCCGACCAATGTGACAACTGCGGCAATGTGCTGGAGCCGGAGAAACTGATCAATCCCCGCTCGAAGACCGGCGGTGCGCTCGAACTGCGCGAGACGGAGCATTTCTATCTCGACCTTTCCAAACTCGAACCGGACGTCAAAAAGTTCTTGAGTGGGCGCATGGAGCATATGCGCGATACCGTCATCGGCGAATCGCTGCGCAAGATCGAGTCCGAGGGGTTGAAGGCACGCTCCATCACGCGCGACCTCGATTGGGGCATCCCCGTTCCCGTCGAAGGCTGGACGGAAGCAGGCAAGCGCATATACGTTTGGTTCGAAGCGGTGATCGGCTATCTCTCCGCACCAATTGAATGGAGTCAAATTTCGGGTCAGAAAGACGCATGGCGCGAGTGGTGGACAAATCCCAAAGCGAAGCAGTTCCATTTCATCGGCAAGGACAACATCTTCTTCCACACGTCCCAATGGCCGGCCGAACTGATGGGTGCAGGAAGCGCCTTCATGGAAATCTTCGCGGGCGAGGAAGTCCCGTTAACCCTGCCGTATGATGTGCCCGCCAACCAATTCATGAATCTCGAAGGACAGAAGATCAGCGGCTCGCGCAACTGGGCAGTGTGGGGACTCGAAGCGCTGACGCGATACGACGCCGATGCCTTGCGCTATTATCTAACGGTCAACATGCCGGAGATGAAGGACAGCGATTGGGATTGGAAGGAGTTCGTGGCGCGCAACAACAACGAACTGGTGGCAACGTGGGGCAACCTTGCCAACCGCGTGCTGTTTTTCTGTTATAAGAACTGGAATGGATATGTGCCCAATGTTGATCTGTCCACACTGCGTCCCGCAGACCTGGAACTGCTGGCCGTTATCGAGAACGGATTCAAGACCGTGGGCGCGGAACTCGAAACGGTACATTTGCGTTCGGCCCTGGGCGAAGCGATGAAACTCGCCACCGCCGTGAACGTGTATCTCGACGTAAACGCGCCGTGGTCGGCAATGAAGAAGGATAAAGACGGCGCGGGAAAAACAGTTTACACTGCCCTCAAAGCCATTGACTCGCTGAAGATTTTGTTCGCGCCCTTCCTGCCGTTCACCAGCCAGCGACTGCATGAGTACTTCGGCTATGAGACCCCGCTGTTCGGCGAGCAATATACCGAGACGGTCAAGGACTCGCTCGGTGAGCATACAGTCTTGCGTTATAGCCCAGGTAGGGGCGAGTCTTTGACTCGCCCGCAATGGAAACCCAGCGAGTTGAAGCCGGATGCGAGACTGAATCAGCCAGGGCCGCTGTTTAAGAAGCTGGATGATAGCATTGTCGAGGAAGAAAGAGCGAGATTAGGAAAATAACGCTTCGTGCTATAATTTTATTAGAGGTGCACCATGACTGTAACAACTTATGAAGGTGTCATTGAAAAAGGCAAAATCCGTTTGAAGACAAGGGTCAAATTACCGGAGAACGCAAAGGTATATGTGATCGTCACTGATCTGAACGCGGACAAGAAAAAAGTGATCCAGATCCTATCGCCGCGTTTGGTTCATCGCGAGGACTCGGCTCAGTTTAAGATGACTGTTACCGAGGAAAAACCAAATGCCAGAATACGACGCTGAGAATTTTGACCCGCCTGCGCCAGTTGCCTATGTGACTCTTCGAAATCCGGCAACTGGCGCTTTGTTATCTGAAGTGCCGATGTTAATTGACACGGGTGCAGATGCAACATTACTGCCATCCAACGCTGTGGAACAACTTGGCATAGGGACTAAGCAGGATTCTGATTTTGAAGTTCAAGTTTTCGATGGAGAAATCAAGCGTTTGAAACTGGCGAAATTGGAGTTGTATCTTCTCAGCAAGAAATTTGCGGGGGAATATTTGCTGATTGACCGACCTGTTGGGATTTTGGGAAGAAATATCTTGAACAATATCCGCATACTGCTTGACGGCCCGCGCGGGAAGTGGAACGAGCAGAAATAGAGGGAAACCCAGCGAGTTGAAGCCAGATGCGAGGCTGAATCAGCCAGGGCCGCCGTTAAGAAGCTGGATGAAAGCATTGTTGAGGAAGAAAGAGCAAGATTAGGCACATAAATCAGAACCAAGACTGCGGTTATGCTATACTTATTGTATCCAAATGGAGTTGCTTATGGTTACGCCTGCGATAGAAACGGTCATTAAAATGCTCGAAACCCTGCC